>Ga0181563_10004535_pt1 | contig 12900 bp, 15 predicted proteins | sample 011ome_25_FD_133759 | JGI IMG/M metagenome (GOLD analysis project Ga0181563, IMG submission 133759) | Coastal salt marsh microbial communities from the Groves Creek Marsh, Skidaway Island, Georgia - 011512CT metaG (megahit assembly) | ecosystem: Environmental > Aquatic > Marine > Intertidal... | reverse complement strand
TGGCCCTTTGGCTACTCCTGATCTTATACACTTTACTCCTGGTCTTCCAAAAACAAGATCTGGTAAAATCATGAGAAGAATTTTACGAAAAGTTGCTGAAAATGATTTTAGCAATTTAGGCGACACTTCAACTCTTGCTGATCCAAGTGTGGTTCAAAGTTTAGTGGATAACAGATTAAATAAATAAATTAAAAATCGGTAACAATACCTTTTTTTTCCCAGTCACCATAACGAGTTGGCTCTGGTCCTTCACGACCATTTATTTCTTTCAGGTTATTCGTGTGATCAACATTGAACGATAAGGTTTTTGAAATTTTTTCACGCTCTTCTAATAAAAAATTAAATTGAGCGTCACAACCTGCTATGGGGGTTGGGTAATTTGCTATTTGATCATTAAGAACTTTTAATTTATTGACCAGAGCCTGCGTATCTTCCTTTTTTCTTAGCTCTGCTTCTTGTAAAGCTTGCTTAGCATTTTTTTCAAAACTTGAGCACATTTTTTGTTACTTGCCGAAATGAATGATATTAAAAAACTCTTTCACGATATTATCCCATTTTAGCTGCATAGAATTAATCACTATTTGCTTATCTAAATTTTTCAATTCAGGAGCAACCGGAGCCCAAAAAAATAATGCCTCTGAACTAATTTTAAAAGGATTATCTTTATAAAAAGAAGTCCAGCTCAATGTATTAAATCTTTCTTCAAATTGATTTTTCGCTTTTGTATAAATATCTTCAGGCAATGGATATTCCTCATTTTTTAATTCCTGATCCAGTATTTTCTCATAAACATCCTTTGCTAACTGATTATTAAGAAATTCATCTTTAACATAAAGATAAGAGAAGGAAAAAAAAGTCAGATCTTGAATTGCTGTCATGTAAATATTCCACTTTGCAATATTAATTGATTTAATAAAATCCTCATTGTCATACATTTTGACATAATTAATACCAATTCTTGTTTTTAGATAACCAAACAAGGTTTCTTGTGTAATAAAAGCAGATTTTCTTTGGATATAATCCTGAAGATCATCTAAGTTTTGAATTTTTTTCTCTCCAAATACTAGTCCAATGAAAGGCTTAATCACAAATAGTTGGATGGACTTTTTAATCTCAACTAAAAGCTGTGTAAAATTGATATCCTTTAATTTTTCGAACATAATTTCTTCTACATTAAAATCTTTATACTTAATACTTACAGTATTTAAGATTTTTATTGAAAAACAATGGTTTTCTGGTCCCAGCATGCCCAAATATGTGGCATTTTGGCTTTGACAACTAAGAAAAGTTAAGTAGGGTCTCACTAATTATTAATTAACAAGGGGGAAATCAATGGCATCAGCTAAACAAGAAGCGCATTGGAATGATACCAAAGGACTAATGAGAATTACATTAGCAATTTGGTTCTTCTTTTCGATCGTTATTTTTATGTTCGGTCATGAATTAAACTCCGTAAAGGTTCCGTTATTGGGATATCCATTAAGTTATTATATGACATGTCAAGGCTCACTCCTTGCATTCGTAATTTTAATTTTCTGGTTTGCTGGTAAACAGGAAGCTATCGATCAGACTCACGGTTTCAGTGATGCTGAAAGGACGGAGGATTAATTATGTTTAAAGGTAAATTTGTAGATAACCTTCCGAAGATTTATGGAATGTACACTGGAGGATTTGCTTTATTTTTTATAATAATGGCAATCGCAGAACAAAATGGTGCTTCCGCAAAATCTATCGGAATTATGTTCTTGTCTTTCACTATATTAATCTATGCATTAATTGGTGTGCTATCAAGAACCATGCAGGTCAGTGAGTATTATGTTGCTGGTCGAGAAGTGCCTACGGTATTCAATGGAATGGCGACAGCTGCAGACTGGATGTCTGGAGCTTCATTCGTTGCAATGGCGGGTGGTATTTACTACGGCGGATATACTTACATGGCGTTTTTAGTGGGATGGACAGGAGGATACGTTCTTGTTTCTACTCTACTTGCGCCGTACCTAAGAAAATTCGGTTGTTACACAGTTCCTGATTTCATTGGAACTAGATACGGCGGAAACTTTGCTCGTTTCTGTGCGGTCATAGTTCTAGTGTTAGCATCGTTCACGTATGTGACAGCTCAAATTAACGCAACTGGTACAATTGCTTCTAGAGCACTTGATATCCCATTCGCTACAGGGGTATGGGTTGGTCTATTAAGTATATTACTATGTTCAATGCTAGGTGGTATGAGAGCGGTTACTTGGACCCAAGTGGCTCAATATATCGTTCTGATTATCGCTTACCTACTTCCGATTTTCTGGATTTCATGGAAAAGCGGTTTTGGTATCTTCCCTCACTTACAATTAGCACCTGAGGTCGCAAGAATAGCAGAACTAGAAGCACAATACGGACTAGTGAAAAACAGTGCAGCTGCAATTAAAGCTGCTGGAGTTCCTGGTGGATTAGCGTACATTTCTAATCCTCACTCGGCTGCTCCTGCAGGTGCAATGGCTGCTTGGAAATATATATCTTTAGCGATCTGTATGATGGTGGGAACAGCTTCTCTACCTCACATCCTAATGAGATACTTCACTACTCCAAACGTAACGTCAGCTAGAAGATCAGTGGCTTGGTCATTGTTCTTTATCTTCTTGCTATACTTCTCAGCACCTATGTTAGCGACTCTATCAAAAATTCAATTGATAGATCCTAAATTGCCAACTTCAATCATTGGAAAACCAATCGATCAAGTTATGGCGATTGAATGGGTGAAAAACTGGATCCATGTGAAGCAAGCATTTATTGCTGACTTCAACAAAGATGGAATACTTCAGTTGAACGAGTGGTTCATGCGAGGTGACGTTGTGGTGTTGGCTACGCCAGAAGTTGCGGGATTACCATATGTAGTTTCAGGACTAGTTGCTGCTGGAGGTATGGCAGCTGCGATGTCTACTGCGGATGGATTAATTCTTGCAATTGCAAACGCTTTGTCTCACGATCTATATTACAAGATCATTGATCCAAAAGCAGACGTGAAGAGAAGATTAATTGTTGCCCGAGTGCTACTTGTAGTAATCGGTGCTTTAGGAGCATACATCGCTTCTATGAGATTAACTTCAATTCTTGGTGCTGTTGCTTGGGCTTTCGATTTTGCAATGTCAGGTCTATTCTTCCCATTAGTATTAGGTGTATGGTGGAAGAGAGCTACAAGACAAGGTGCGATCGCAGGAATGTTATTAGGACTTGCTTCAGGAACTGCATATCTAGTGCACGTTGCTCCAGCATTCAATAACAATACTCCTTGGTTAGGAATTGACCATTTACGATTTGGTATCATCGGAGCGTCAGTAAGCTTAGTTGCAATGATTGTTGTAAGCTTAGCTACTAAAGAGCCAGATGCTGCTACTCAGAAGATGGTTGATGAAGTTCGTATACCAAGCGGTAAATCAATTCTCGGCAAACACTAAATAATATATTTTAAGGGGCGATTTTTATCGCCCCTTAATAATCTTTCATGCAAATACCCATCTACATACTCATTATTGATTACATTTTAGGAATTGTGATGTGGACCCTTATTGGTAGATCTGCCATGAATTTTTTTCAAAAAGAAGACTCTGAATTTTTCTTTATGAAAGCTTTTGTAAAAATGACCAACCCTTTTCTTAATGCTTTCAATATTATCACGCCCAGTTTTTTAGTAAGACCCCTGGTTCCTCTTTATGTTGCCTGGTTTTTTTATATGTTTCGATTTTATTTAATGCCCTACCTTCTTGGCTATTCTGTGATGGGAATGTTATCCTTTCCACTTGAAAGTGAAATTACACAATTCTTACTTACTCTATTTAGCAAGACTCACTAAACAATTCACAGGTCTAATTTAAGAAATTTTTTTGTTTTTTTTCTTATTAGGATTATAAGTAATTTAACTTATAAATGACAAAATCAATAAAAATTGCCCCTTCCATTTTATCCTCCGATTTTAGCAAATTAGGAGAAGTACTTGAAAGTTTAAACCAATCAGGAGCTGATTTAGTTCATGTAGATGTAATGGATGGACACTTTGTTCCCAATATTACTTTTGGCCCTCCGGTAATAAAAAAAATCAGACATTATTCCAAACTACCTTTCGATGTTCATTTAATGATAGCGCCGGTTGAACGCTACATTAAAGACTTTTCTGATGCAGGAGCAGATATCATCACCATTCATCCAGAGGCCACAGACAATTTAGTGCAAAGTGTACAGCTCATAAAATCTTTAGGGAAAAAAGCTGGAGTTTCTCTAAATCCAAAAACAGATATTGAACAGCTTATGCCAGCCATTCATTTAATAGATCTTATTTTAATTATGAGCGTTAATCCTGGTTTTGGTGGACAAAAATTCATGCCTGAAGTTTTAAATAAAGTAAAAGTGTTAAGAAAAAAAATAGATGAAGAAAAGCTACCGATTGAAATTGAAATTGATGGCGGTATTGATTTTGAGACAGCCAAACTGGCCGTAGATGCTGGTGTAGATATTTTAGTATCTGGAACGACTTTGTTTAACAACAAAGAAAATCTCAGGGATAACATCGCTAAATTAAGAAATTGTTAAGTTTGTAAATGAGAGTTAGTTTTATTAAATTATGGCTGACTGCTTTGTGGAGGTATAGCAAAGAACAATTTAGAAATATTTATTTTAATTCTAAATTTTATAACAAATCTTTAAAGGCCGAACCTGTTGCAAGAATTTATGACATTCATAATATTCATATTCTTGGTGAGCTGCAGGATAAAGATAACAAAAACTATTTATTATCTAAACAATTCAAAAAAAATATTTGGAAAATTAACACCTTAAAAAAAAATAAAATTAATGATTTGCATAAATTCTCGTGGTTACCACTTATTGATATTAAAAAAGATAAAGAGCTATGTAAAATTATTATTCAAGAATGGTTAGATCATTATTCTAATTATAAATCTGATATTTGGCATCCAACCACCATTGCCCATCGATTAATTTTTTGGATTACAAGTGCCCCCATAACTATACGTAATGAAGATTTAATATTTAGAAGCAAAATTACTAATATTGTTTTAAAACAAGCGTTACATCTTTCTAAAAATTTATCTCTGATAAGAAGCAAAATAGATAGAGTTTTAGCCATTTTTTCTTTGATTTTAGTAAGCACTGCTTTTGAAGGACATAAAAAATTATTAGATTCATCTCTTAAAAAGCTAAATGATCAAATTAAAGACATGCTTGATAAGCAAGGCTTAATTAAAAGTAAAAACTTAGAAGATCAGTTTTGGTTATTACACCATCTCATTATCATAAAAGAAAGTTTAAGAACTTCACAAAATCCTGTTCCTGAAACACTGGAGGATTTTATAGAAATTATCGGAAAAAATTTCTCTTCCCTTCTTTATTCAAATAATACTTTGCCATTATTTAATGGAGCAAAACACTATGACTGTTCTAATTTTTTGCAATTTATAAAACTAAAAGGCTACAAATTTCATACAGATGCAAATGATACTAATTTTTTATTTGGAAAAATAAAAAAATTGGAAATTATAATGGATGCTAACAATCCTCCTCCCGATGAATTTGCTCAAAACTATCAAGCTGGGTCGCTTTCTTTTGAATTGCTAAATGCCGGCGTTAAAATTATTACTAATACAGGTTCTGCAAATAATTTTTCTAAAGAACTTGCTTATATATCGCAGTCAACAGCCGCCCAATCTTCGTTGGTTATTAATGATACTTCAGCGTGCTTATTTCAAAAAAGTCCCATGCTCAGAAAATACTATGGAAATGCCTTACTAGAAAAATCCAAAATAATTAAAAAAGAATTTGCTCAAGATAAAGTACTAACAACACTGCGAGCAGCTCATAATGGTTATGAGCAAAAATATGCCACTTTATTTGAGAGACACTTAGTTCTGAATGGGGAAGAAACTTTATTAAGTGGAGTAGACACGCTTACAGTAGCTAGAAATGAATATGCTTTTTTAAATTTTTCCTTACGATTTCATGTAATGCCTGATGCAAGATTAATTCAAACTAATGGGGGTGATATTTTAATCAGTATTAAAAATCAGGGGTGGAAGTTTCAATGTAAAAACCAAGACGTTAAAATTGAAAATAGCCTTTATTTTGCTGAAAAAGAAAAGGTTCTAGAAACCACCTGTATTGTCGTGGAAGGAACCCTAAAACAAGAAATAAATAAAATTACATGGTCTCTAGAAAAAACCAATTAAACCTTTATAAATTCAAAACTTAAATGGAATTAAAAAAAATAACCAGGGCCCTTATCTCCGTCTCAGATAAAGATTACCTAGAAGATGTGCTTACTATTTTAACAAAGTTTAATGTTGAAATTATAAGCACAGGTGGAACTTACCAATTTATCAAAGACAAGGGTTTCGATTGTACAGAAATTTCTAACTACACTGGATTTCCGGAGATTATGGATGGACGAGTCAAAACTCTTCATCCAAAAATTCATGGCGGATTATTAGGAGATATAAATAAAGATACGCACAAACAAGCTATGACTGACAATCATATTCCAGAAATTAATCTAGTAGTGGTAAATTTATATCCTTTCGAGGAAAAACTCATGGATCCAAAATCCACTAAAGAAATTTTAATTGAAAATATTGATATTGGTGGACCTTCTATGCTTAGGTCTGCAGCCAAAAACTTTAAACATGTCACTGTTTTGCCATCCATTAAATACTATCAAGAATTTATAAAAATAATGGAAGAAAATAATGGATCTGTAAATTTAGCCTTTAGAACCAAAATGTCTAATCAAACTTTCAACGAAACGGCTTACTACGATGCTATGATTTCTAACTGGATGAATCAAAGTAACGATGAAAAATTCTCTGATAAAAAAACAATTGGTGGAAAACTAGTTTCACAATTAAGGTATGGAGAAAATCCTCACCAGCAAAGTTCTGTATATGAAATACCAAGTGCTCAACCTGGTTTTTCTCAACTACAACAGCTCCAGGGAAAAGAGTTAAGTCACAATAATTATTTGGATAGCTATAGTGCCTATAATTTAGTGACCGATTTCGACCCAAAAGCCCAAATTTGCGCCATTATAAAGCATAATAACCCTTGTGGCTGTGCTGTAGACCAAAATAAGAAAAACGCCTATTTAAAGGCCCTCAGCGGCGATCCTGTGAGTGCTTTTGGAGGGGTTGTAGCCTTTAATTACGGTATAGATGAAGAAATAGCCACAGAGCTTGTCAAAACTTTTTATGAAGTAATTTTGATACCAGAAATCACAGATGGGGCCCTTGCAATTTTGGCACAAAAGAAAAATCTCAGGGTATTAAAATATACCATCCCAGAAAAAAACTTAACTCAACATTTAACTTTCCTGCAGAAAACTTTTTTAGCGCAAGACGAAAATAGTAAAATAATATCTGAACAAAATTTAAAAATTGTTACGAAAAAAAAACCCACTCAACAAGAGATAGAAAATTTATTATTTGCCAATCAAATTTGTAAACATGTAAAATCTAATGCAATTGTAATAACCAAAAATAACCAAACTATAGGAATCGGTGCTGGACAAACAAGCAGAGTTGGATCAAGTGAAATTGCATGTGACCATGCCAGAAAGTTTTTCACACATGATCTAGATAATTGTGGTGCTGCATCAGATGCGTTCTTTCCCTTTGCAGATGGACTGGAAGAATTGATAAAACTTGGAGTAAAATCAATTATACAGCCAGGAGGATCCATTCGCGATCAAGAAGTAATTGATGCTGCAGATAAAGCTGGTATCTCGATGGTATTTACAGGTATTCGAAATTTTAAACACTAATTTGGTCTATTTTAGCAGCAAGTATAAAATCACTTTCAGTTAAACCTTTAACGGCATGCGTAAAAATTGTAATATTTGCATAACCCCAACCAAACGATAAGTCTGGGTGATGTCCCTCTGTCTCTGCAATATCAGAAACTTGATTAATAAAATTTAAGCTATTTTTAAAATCGTTAAACTTTATATATTTGATAATCATTTTAATATTATTTTCATTTTTAATAACGGTCCAACCTTTTACTTGGGAGATGAAATTATCTATTTCTTGATCATTAAGAGCGGGGAGATCACCACTGCAAGCTATACATTTTTTTTTATGAAGATTGCTCATGAAACAAGGTTACCTTTTGTCAAAAAAATTTAGAAATAAATTGACTGTATCTTTTGGTTGTTCCTCTTGAATATAATGCCCACAGTCAACAGCATGTCCCAGAGGTTCACTAGAACAATAATTTTTCCATACATTCTGAACATCCCCCCAGACAGTTCCTGTGTCACTTTTTGAGCCCCACAAGATTAATGTTGGACAATCAATTTTATTGTTTTTGTCAAAATCAAGGTTATCCATATCTAAATCACAAGAAGGTGATGCTCTATAATCTTCACAAGATGCCTTGATAGTTTTTAAATTAAAACATCTTACATACTCTTGGAAAGTCTCCTTGCAAAAATCTAAACCACCACCTCTTTTGGACATCTTTTTTTCTAAATAAAAATCAGCCGGTACAGAAGAAAGCATTCTTTCAGGTAAGTCATATGGTTGCATCATAAGTAACCAATGCCATTTGCTTTTGGCCCAATCTTTTTTTTGAACAGTCCAGATATGTCTGTTTGGCATAATATCTAAAATTGCTGCTTTTTGTATTTTATCTTTATGGTCTAGACACATTCTATGAACAGTCCGAGCACCTCGATCGTGTCCTGCAACTTGAAATTTATCAAAACCAAATTGTTCCATAATATAAACTTGATCACTTGCCATAGCTCTAAATGAATAATTAATATGGTTTGTACCTCCACTCTCTGGTCCAATACTGTCTCCGTAACCTCGAAGGTCTGCTGCAATTATATGAAAGTGCTTTTGTAATTCTGGGATTATTTTGTGCCAAGTAATATGAGACATTGGATTGCCGTGTAACAATAATAAAGGCGGACCTTCTCCACCTCTTCGCAATCTAATCGTGGCTTCACCAAAACCATGATCGGGAACCTTTACATCTATTTTTTCAAAATTCTCAAACATGTTTATTGGAGCGGGTGAAGGGAATTGAACCCACGACCTAATCGTTGGCAACGATTCGCTCTACCACTGAGCTACACCCGCTTGTAATTTGTCTTTAAAGTAATATTTATAATGTGTATTTTCAATATAAATATTAAATGAAAAAAAACAAAATTACATTAGAAAATATACCAGAAGATATTCCTGTCTTCCCTTTGCCAAACACTATTTTTTTTCCCGGAACGGTATTGCCCCTAAATATATTTGAGCCTCGCTATAAACAAATGACAGAAGATGCTTTGGCAGAAAAAAAGTTTATTGGAATAACTCAGCCAAATATACAAATTGTGTCTAAAGAGAAAACGGCTGTATTTGACACAGGATGTGTTGGGGTCATCCAAAAACATACTTCAACACCGGATGGTAGATATTTGATTAATTTAGAAGGGGTAACACGATTTAAAATTGTAGAAGAAATTCAAACTGAGAAATTATATCGAACATTTAAAGTTTCTTACAAAGAATATGAAAAAGATTTATTAGAAGAAGAAAAAAGAGAGAAAAATATCAATCAAGATCAATTGTTAGAATTAATTGATAAAACTAAAAAGTTTTTTAAAATGTTTCAGCTATCTACTGATTGGAGCATTGTAGAGAAAGTTGAGCCAAGCCAACTTATTAACTCTTTAGCCATGATATGTCCTTTCACAATTGGCGAAAAACAAAGATTATTGGAGACTACCTCCATTGAAGAAAGAAATAATATTTTAAACCAAATAATTAATTTTTACATCTTGGGTAATGGCCAAGATTCTGGAAAAAAAATTCATTGATATGGCAATGAATAAAAGGCTAATTTCTATGTTGGTATGTCCTTTATCAAAAGAAAAGCTTATTTATGATGAAGACAAGCAAGAGCTAATTGCAAAAAAATCTGGACTAGCCTATCCGGTTAAAAACGGTATTCCCATCATGCTTCCGGAAGAAGCAAGAAAAATAAAAAAATAATTAAGATTTATTCATAGAGTCAAAAAATTCTGCATTATTTTTTGTCTCTCTTAACTTACCAATCATAAATTCAACAGCATCCATAGTCCCCATCGGATTTATAATTCTTCGAAGTACATTCATTTTGGCAAGCTCGTCTTTGCTTAGAAGTAACTCTTCTTTTCTTGTGCCTGATTTAGTTATATCAATTGCTGGGTAGATTCTTTTATCGGCAACTTTCCTGTCCATGATAACTTCTGAGTTACCAGTTCCTTTAAATTCCTCAAAAATAACCTCATCCATTCTTGATCCCGTTTCAATCAAAGCAGTTGAAATAATAGTTAGTGAGCCACCTTCTTCAATATTTCTTGCAGCACCAAAAAACCTTTTCGGTCTTTGTAATGCATTGGCATCAACACCACCGGTTAATACTTTACCAGAACTTGGAACCACAGCATTATAGGCTCTTCCTAATCTGGTTATAGAATCTAATAAAATAACAACATCTTTTTTATGTTCTGCCAAACGTTTTGCTTTTTCTATGACCATTTCAGCAACTTGAACGTGACGCATAGCCGGCTCATCAAAAGTTGAGCTGACCACTTCACCCTTCACTGAACGTTGCATATCTGTTACTTCCTCTGGTCTTTCATCAATAAGCAAAACTATCAAATAAACTTCTGGATGGTTTGTTGTGATGGAGTGTGCAATGTTCTGTAAAACCACTGTTTTTCCGGTTCTAGGCGGAGATACAATTAATGATCTTTGCCCTTTTCCAATAGGCGCGATTAGATCGATTAATCTTGTTGTAACATCTGCTTTTTTTTCAATTTTTGTTGTCTCAATTTCTAATTTAATTTTTTCCTGAGGATAAAGAGGAGTTAAGTTATCAAAATTTATTTTATTTCTTGTTTTTTCAGGATCCTCAAAATTAATTTTATTAACTTTTAATAATGCAAAATATCTTTCCTGTTCCTTGGGAGCCCTAATTTCTCCTTCGACTGTATCTCCTTTTCTCAAACCAAATCTTTTTATCTGACTAGGGCTTACATAAATATCATCAGGACCCGGTAAATAATTAGACTCCATAGCTCTTAAAAAACCAAAACCATCTTGTAATGTTTCTAATACACCGCTTGCAGTAATCTGTTCATTTTTTTCTGCAAATTTTTTAAGAATAGCAAAAAGGATTTCCTGCTTTCGCATTGTGCTAGGATTTTCGATGCCTAGTTTTTCTGCTTCTAATATTAAATCAGCCGGCGACTTATCTTTTAGTTCTTGGAGGTTCATTGTTAAGGAAGTTTTTTTGACTTATGAAATTATTATATAATAGATATTAGGTGTTTTGCAAGACTAGATTGGTTTAAAGATTACTAAAAAAACAATAATAATCATTAAAACAGTTGGTATTTCATTTATTAATCTATAAAATTTTTCTGTTCTTTTATTGTTATTTGCCTCAAACTTTTTTCTACAAGAACCAAGAAAACCATGAAATCCTGACATTGCCAAAACCAAAACTAATTTGGCCTGCACCCAGAACTGCATAGAGGCTTGGTGACCGAGCTGGAGCAAAAGAGCAATGCCCAAAATCCACGATATAATCATCGCTGGGTTCATAATATATTTTAATAATCGATATTCCATTTGAACAAATTTCTCATGAGCTTCTGAACCATAAGAGGTCTGACAGTGATAAACAAAAATTCTCGGAAGATACAAAAGGCCTGCCATCCAGGCAATAATTGCGATTATATGTAAAGACTTAAGCAATAAATAAATATTCATTTAAACAATATGTTTTTTTATTAAGCATTCTAAAAGATTTATATGATCTTCGCTATCATTTAAACAGGGCACCATAGAAAAATTTTCTCCCCCGTGCTCTTTGAAGGTTGCCTGTCCTTCCATCTCAATTTCTTCCAGCGTCTCCACACAATCTGCAGCGAAGCCAGGACAAATCATTAAAATATTTTTTTTACCGTCTTGAGCCAGCTTTTCTAGAGTTTTGTCTGTATATGGCTGAAGCCATTCTGCCGGACCAAATCTGGACTGGAAGGAAATTTCTATAGGAATAGAATTACCAAAATGTTCTTTTAATAATCGATTAGTTTTGTGACAATAACATTGATAAGGATCCCCTTTATCAAAATATTTCTTAGGAATTCCATGAAATGAAGAAAGAATAACATCCGGTTTCCAGCTTAATTTTTCAAGTTGTGCTTTAATACTATTAGATAGAGCTTCAATATATAAAGGCTCAGACTCATAATGTGGAATAATTTGTAAACTTGGTTGCCATCTCATTTTCATGAGACACCTGTATACTTCATCACAAACCGTTGCCGTAGTAGCTGCTGCGTATTGCGGGTATAAAGGCAAAATAATTAATTTTTCACACCCCTGTTCTTTTAATAAATTAAGTTTTGATTTTATACTTGGGTTTCCATAACGCATTGCGAAATCGATTATGACATTTTGCGTAGACCCAAATTTATTACATAATTTTTCCGTTTGTGATCTTGTGTAATAACGAAGAGGAGATTCATTCGTGGCTGTCATCCATATTTTTTTATATGCTTTTGCTGTTTTGTGTGGCCTCAAATTAAGGATAATTAAATTTAAAATAAACCACCATAAAATTGGGTTTGTTTCTATAACCCTCCTGTCTGATAAAAACTCTTTTAAATAGCGCCTAATATCTAACCATTTTGTACTGTCCGGCGTTCCCAGATTAACAATTAAAACACCTGTTTTGCCAAAATTAACTTTGGGGTGACCAATTTTTTCTAAGCGACCATTCATTTAAATGTTCTTACTATGTTAACTAGCCTTTGAACAGCTTCGGGCCTGGTTTCTTTTGCTACCCCGTGTCCTA
>Ga0181563_10004525_pt1 | contig 12917 bp, 12 predicted proteins | sample 011ome_25_FD_133759 | JGI IMG/M metagenome (GOLD analysis project Ga0181563, IMG submission 133759) | Coastal salt marsh microbial communities from the Groves Creek Marsh, Skidaway Island, Georgia - 011512CT metaG (megahit assembly) | ecosystem: Environmental > Aquatic > Marine > Intertidal... | reverse complement strand
GCTGAATCGAAGGGGCGGGCATACCAAGCGTAGTGCCTACACCCCCAATTGCTCCAACGCCTCTGATTTGGCGCTTGTCCGTGTTACCAAAGTAACCCGACAGGGATTGAGAAACGCCTGCTGCGTTGATTCTGAGCGACTCGAGGACGGCCATCTTCTGATCAATGATGCTCAGTTTCTGTTGGCGGACAACCTTGTCGTAAACGAGGTAGTTCGACTGACCGAGTTCAAGGATCAGACCCTTGATCTCCTTAGCGAGCTTGCGGTACGCATCAATTTGTCCGCGAGTCATGCCCTTCTCAACGGAGAGCATGGCGATCTCCTTCTCCTGAAGTTTGGTCATCTTCTCTTGAGCAATGGACTCAATGCTTGCCTTCATCAGGGCCTTGGAAGCCTCGTTGAGGTCCTTCTCGATCTTGTCGAGAGAGTTCTGGACTTGAACAGCGACGATGTTGGCGTTACCAGGAGATGGGTCAGCGTTGTAGGAGTCGTTGATGGCGTCGAGCACCTTGGCCAAGTCGTCGTCAATGCGAGCACGTAGTGCCTTGGGCATGTTGTTGATTTGATCCGCGTACATCTTCGTGATCTTGTCGATCCTGTGAGCAGCATCGCCAATGATGCCGTTCCACAGCGAGGAGTCGGCGGCAACCTTCGAGTTGACCACAGAGCCGATGCCCTGGATCTCGTTGGCTTCCTTTGCTCCTTGTTCTCGAGCAACGCGCTCGATTTGCACGATGGCCATGTTGATCTCCGACTCGAGTTCGCCTTCGGTGACGTGAGGTAGCGTGAAGATGCTCATCGTTCTCTCGATGGTCATATCCTTGATCTTATCGATCTCAGATAGGCTCGCAGTACCCAAATGATGCTCGAGGCCGTTACGACGAACGATACCTTCGACCTTCTCTTGGAAGTCGGCTAGGATGGAGTTGGCCGCCTCGGGGTTGACTGCCATTGCCTGTCGCAGGGCCTGGGTGCTTATGACCTCATCGCTTGCGAGAGGCTCTTCTGCGAGTTGCAGTAGCTCGTGTTTTCTTCTTATTCTTCTTGACTGGCACTAGGGCGTTACCAATCTGTTTGCTGCTACTGACAAGGCCTGAAACGGCGGCGCCAGGTACTTCCGTCAATGATTCAGCTACCTCTGGTGATGCCTTGACCGCCTGACTGGCTGTCTTGATGAGTCCTCCACCAAGCCCGGTGCCCATCAGAACTAGTGTCCCGGCAACAACTGAATAGAACAGCGGCCTTTCGTTGAACTTATCTTTGATCACTGTTCCTTCGAACAGCTTACTCAATGCACCCTTACCAAACGCAGCGCCTCCGCGCCCCCAGCGATACGTCTTATCTTCAAATGGCTCTTCAGTGGACCCTGGGAGTGTAACAGGACCTGGAAGTGAATCTCCAAGGCCTCTGTAGCCGGCAAACGGCATGTAGTCCTCAACGCGATTGGCTGCGCTTTGCGCTGCATATGCTGTTAGCCGAGGAGTTCTGGCGACGGTCTTCAGTCCCAGATCGAGGGCTTCCTTCTGAGCGTTCAGTGCGTATCCTGCTGTGTCGACAAGCTCCGCTTCGGCCTTGGCTGCGTCGAAGTTAGAAGCGTGCCTTGCAGCAGCAACGCCACTAGCGGCAGCCATCGTCAAGTTCTCCAGCACGTCGAGAACGTCGAGCGCTTGCTTCTCGGCGTACTCAGCCGGGGGCATAGCGAAGTCATCCATTGGGCCTGCGCCCATTGGGACTAGTTCGGTGTGCGTGTCGTAAGCGTCCAAGCCCTGGGTGTATCCGGCGAGACCCACGGTTCCCCACTTCTGAGTCACGTCCTCAACGTAGAAGGCTCTTGAGTCGGTGAAGGCCCCAAGGGATCCTAGCAATCCTGCCTTCTCCAGTTCGCTCGCGCGAGCGTAGTGCTTGGGGTTAAGCTTGAATCGGTCTGAGCTACGAACGTAGCGTCTGCCGGTAGGGATGACGCTCCTGTCGCCACGATCGTCGCCACCGCCTTGCTTCTTCTTGCGATCTTCGAGCAAAGCCAGGCGATCCAGCTGCTCCTGTTCTTGGCGAGCTTCTTCAACCACATCGGTGTAGTCTTCTGAGTCATAATCGAGCTCGTTGTGGGCGAGTTGCTCTTCGGGGGTGAAACCTGCATCGGCAAGGGCAACTTGCTGAGTGACTTCGCTGACGATTTCGATCTTCTGAGTACGAGTATACCCATAGGGAGTTCTAACTGATAGGTGGAGAGATCCTTTACCATCTAGAGAGTAAGGCATATCCTCCTTAGTGACTACTAGCTTGGTAACGTTGGTCAACTGACCGTCTGCGTTCTTCTCCTGAACGGTTTCAGTCTTGTAGCTCACATACGGGCCAGAGTACTCCTGGGGGATTTCGAAGTACATGATCTGATAGGGAGCCTTGTAGTACAGTCCCGACTCTGGGTCGCGGGCACGATACATGTGAGGCTCTTCGGGGATTTGTTCAGGGAGTGAGTAAGTGGAGAAGAAGCTCTTCGTCAGAGGCTTGCCGAACTTCTGACTCCACAGGGAGAGGACTCTCTCTTCTGTTGGTGCAACGCGGGTGTCGCCTAGGTCCGTGCTCAAAATCAACCCAGTTGGTTTGAGGTAAGCGGCGGGGTTGCTGCCAATGGGTGCGCTCGTTCTTGGAACGAGTAGTGGGTCTTCCTTGTTCACACCAAGGACGCTCATTGAGGAAGTAGAAAGACCTCTACCGAGTGCGATGACGATGCTGCCCGTCTTGAAGCCGTCAAGTGGATAGAATGCGTTGTACAACTCCGGGTTGTTCATACGGGCCATCTTCTCAGAGTCTTGAATCTGCAAGCGGCCTGCACCATTGACTTGAGTGTAGCCGGGCTTAGGTCTGCCTTCGTCGTTTCCTGCAACGCCTGCTCTGGGGTGACTTTGGTACTCGAAGTAAGCACTGAATGCGGTGTTGATCTTGGGTGCGATGAACCAAGATCCGTTTTCTTGGTAAACAGTGTCTGCGTCCTTTGGGCGACCAATGAGGGTGTATCCCTTGTCGGTGTTGCTTCCTGCTTGTTTGAAAGAAGGAGAGTAAGTGGGGTAGCACGTCTTGGTGTCGTTGTAATTGTAGTTCACTCCCAGAGCATTCAGCTCCTCAAGAACGTCCTTGTCCGTCTCCATGCTGAGTTGTCGGGGGAACCGGAACGTCAGCTTGATCAGTCCTTTGAGGTTGGGTGCTGGGGTGTTGGAGGGGCTCTTCATTGGGCTGCTCCAAGACCCGCTGGACTCATCATACCACTCGACGCTCGAAGCAATGCCGTCCACTGACAGTTGCTCCCCGTCCACATCAAAGTGGTCAACGACGAAACCGCGAGGGACGGTCTTGATCGGACCGGACCCATCTTGGGGGCGGGGAGAGGTATCGCTGAATGCCTTGACTCGACGAGTGAGAACGAATTCGTCGTGAACGATCCTGAATGACTTGATACCTCCTTGACCACCAGCGTATCTCCAAGATGCATCTTTGGCACTTCGTGCGTCTTCTTGGCGCTTGCGCTTGACGTCCTCTGGCAGCACAAAGTGCTGCATAACGACGCAAAGAGGAACTCCAGCGGGGACGGTGAGTCCCATGTTGGTTCCGCGCAATGGACCCCACCCTAGGAACTTGTCCTGGTCATCGAACTTGGCGATGTAGTAACTGGCTCTGTGAGCATAGTAGCCGTGGTACGATCCAAACGCCTCGGGAACATCACCGCTTGCTGTGTTGATGGCTCCTTTGCCGGAGTAACCTGCATCTGCCCATGAGAAGTTCTCTAGGTCGCCATTCCAAAACTTACTGCCCTGAGGTTGCTGGTTGATGTTTGGCAGCACAGCACCGAACCCAGGAAAACCAATCCCAGGAGTCTCATACATAGGAGGAGATTGATTCATAGTCATAGAATTGGTTCTAACCCTATACTGTTCGCTCTTAGTGAGGAGATCGATACCATATCCACTAGGGATGGTGGTGGAGACACCCACCTTGAATTCCTTGAGAACGTTGTACGGAACAACGAAGTCAAGGTCGTGGAAGCCAGGAGTGACACGCTTGATTGCAAGGATCTGAGGCTGTCCGTTGTCATTGAACGAAGCGTACAGATGACCAAAGCCTGTACCCATGACTCGGCATCTTAGAGTGACCTTATCGTCAGCGCCAAAGTCTAGTTTGCTGACAACCCACTGACCCTCTTGCATGATGTGATGGAAGTTACTCACGCGATTGACTCGCATGGCAACTTCGGGAACCATCAGGTTCTGTGTAGTACTATACGTAGTGGACCCGAAGCCACGTGGGTTACTACGTCGAGCTAGCATCAAGCATCAGCCCAGTAGTCGTCCCAGGGCTGCCTTCGTCTTAAGGAATCCGCCACTGAGTCCACTAACTTCGCTGAAGTTGACTGGCGGCCCTTCGCTTTGATTGATGTCAACCTTCACGTTCTTGTTCAACAAGGCGCTACGGTTGACTAGCTCAGACATGATGTGCTCGATCACCAGCTCAGTTTGCTGAGTAGGTTGCATAGAGGAGTCCATGCTGTTGATCACAGACGCAACGTAATCGTGAGCTTGCTGAGTGAACATGACTTGCGACAAACCGACCTGAGCTAGGTTGATGTCGATCATGTTGTTTAGCATCTGAACTCTGTCGCCGGGTAGAGACACTTGGATGCTCCACGGGCGAGTCACTGGGGTTTCCTTGAGTTGCTGAGTAACGTCAACCCGGGCACCTGCACGGGCACGAGATAGAGTCATCTCACGCTGGGCAGCAAGGTAGGAAGCTCTCTGGCCAACGGTCATCGGCTTGCCCACGCTGTTCATCAAGTGGCGGTTGCGATCGTGGGCTTGCATAGCACCAATACCCATGATGGTTCCTCGGCGTCGGTTCAGTGAGGGGCTGCCTCCGGGCAGGCTCATCCCGGGAGGAACTAGCTTACTAGGTAGCTTGAATCGGACATCCTCGGGGCGCTGCACATCAGCGTCTACCTTGGGCTTCTCGATCTTAGTTTGCTTGGCCTCTTCGAGACCTGTGCTTGGGCTTGGTCTAACAATCGCCATCCTCTTCATTTCGGCTTCGGCTGCTTCGATTTGACGGTTGATTTTACCGATGATGATGTTGACCAGGGTTTGGTCAGTCGGGGTGAAGATAGGGTTAGCCACGGTGATTTCGTATAGCTGTTCATACATAGCCTTCACTTGGAGGGCCATAGCCATGTGCTGAGGGTTCTGAACGAGGTTCAGCCTTAGCTGCATGTTGGGGTCGCGAGGGTCAATGACTTGGCGCCCGTTGACTTCACCAGCCTGCATGACGGCTCGGTTGATGCTCGGGGAGTGGCTACCGGGCCAGTGAGCCGGCCAGTTACCTCTGTGCCATCCGGGCTGCCCTTTCACGTCCGGAACATCGACCTCAGTTAGGGCGGTGGCCGTCCACTCCGATGGGATAGACGACCCGTTGGTCCTTCGGTCATCACCGAAGTAACCTGAAGGCTTGTCGTCGGTGGTTGACTCGGGCATCATCTTGTTGCGGGGCTTTCGAGCCCTGTACATCTGAAGATCGCGGGGAACCTTGTAAGAGGGCGTCGAGAGGCGAACGCGGCGGATAGAGTTCTTTAGATCCGCGATCTCGCCGGTCAGTGCCTTGCGTCTGTAGGCAGCATCGCGGGAGTCAATTTGTCCGTTACGCACTTGCATGTCTAGAGTCCTCTGCTGGGACTTGACAATCTTGATCCTCTGGCGCATGAGGTCGATGTTTGCTTGAGTTGAGGGCAATCGTCCGGGGTACACTCGTCCTAGAGCCATTCATTCCACTCTCCCAATAATGAGACCGACAAAGATGAGGCCGAAACCGACGGCCAATCCTCTGCTGAAGCCTTCGCTCAAATGAGCCACCTCAAATGACCTTCGTCTTCTTCAGTGCCACGAAGACTAAAGTGCCAAGGCCAAGGATGCCCAGGGTTTCCTTGTTGAATCCAAACTCGGGTCCGTAGAAGCCAGGGGTTTCGTGGGTGGGGTTGTGAGACACCGCTCCGTCGATCAGCATGTTGCCGGCTTGGTAGTCAAGCTCAGCAGAGCCGATGCCATAGAAGCCGTGCATGGGGAGGTCGGACTGACCTTCTCCGTTGCCGTAGTAGTGTAGCTTACCATCACCGCTAGCCATCGAGCCGAGTCCGAAGAAGCCCTCAGAGGTAGGAGTCGGTCTTCGAAGACCATAGCCTCGATGCGTGTTACCGTAGGTATGACCCTTGTAGCTTAGGAACTCGGGGGTCTTCGGTAGCTTACCGACTCTTCTTTGCATTCCAACATTCATTGCAGGCATTTTCATCACTTCTTTACTTGTAGTACCTGTTGAACAGCAGGACCGCTGCTGTTCCCACGACAGCTCCTGATATAAGAACTCCCCAAGTTTCACCCGTGGTCCAGTTGACGTCTCCCATCTCCTGGTACTTTGGAGATTGGAGGATCTTGTAAGCATGATCGCCTTTGGGAATAGCACCCATTTGCTTAACGCGCTGCATGTTACCTAGTTCGCTAAACACACCCACGTTACCACTTCCTTCTAAGCCCGGCAATTTGGCCAAGCGGGTGAAGGCCTGCTAGTCCCTTGATGCCACTGATGGCTCTTCTGATAACAGGCGCTCTTTCGGCCTCAAGGTTAGCCATAAGAGGATAGACCCTACTGATAGGAACAGATTCTCCGATCTTGAATTGAGGATAGATTAGCTCGATAGGGATCCAGTTGTTACCGAATTCCCTAGTGGGGGAGAAGGTCTTGGTGACGAGCATAACGTGGTTGAAGATACCGTCGTTGTTTGAGTCAACGATCAAAGCACCTACGGGGTAGCCCAGGGAACCTAGCAAAGCACCGCCGAGGATAACGAAGTCATCACAGTCACCCGAATGGGTTCCTGCCTCGATCTCTCTGATTTGGCGGCGTGCCGTGAAGAAGAACTCAACAGCATAGGGGTCCTTGCGGTACACGGCGTGGGTTTGAACCCAACGAGCGATCGCTTTGATTTCTCCTAACTCATCGTGTCCGCGAACGCCTGCGTTGTTCAGGATCTGCACAGCCTTCTCACGAACATACGTGTCACGAAGGCCGTCCTCGATCAAATCGGTGAGGATGCGAACAACACCCTCGAACCTACGCTGAGGGTTAGTTCCGGGCTTGAACTTAATACGAAGAACGCGCCCTTCGTCGTCCCCCATGATAGTCGGGAGCAAGCTGGTGGATATAACGACTATGATGCGACACTATCATAGCTCGGATGAAACCGATTTGGGTCATGAAGCGTAAGGTGGACTTCACCATTGCTGGTGATCCTGTTGCTCAAGGAAGGCCCAGGTTTAGCAGAGCAGGTGGCTTTGTTAGAACCTATGATCCAGCTAAGTCGAGAGATGCAAAGCAGCATGTTCGATATGCTGCTAAGATGGCTATGGATGGTGATGAACCGCTAGATGGCCCGCTGAAAATGTACGCTGAGTTTGGCATCATGCTGCCAAAGTCTCAGGAGCGCAAACGAAACCCTGTTCCAAAGAAGTGGCGAGTTAAGAAGCCCGATCTCGACAACTTGGTTAAGCTCATCAAAGATGCTTGCAGTGGTATTGTTTACCTTGATGACAACATCATCGTCGAGGTTCACGCCAGGAAAATGCAGTGTGCACAAGGGGAGGCCCCTTACACTCGTCTGCGTTTTGAGCAGCTAGATGACTTCAGCGACGCTTCATCTTGAGGTTACGCTGAGGCGCTTTGCTTCGAGACATCTTCAAATTCTTGGGCTTAGGAGTGGGCTCCGGTTCGTCGAAGAAATCCTCGTCGTCGTCGTAGTCCTGCCAGTCGTCATCGAGGTCGTCGAAGAACTCATCCACTGTTGGTTCCAGAGCAGAGAGGTCTGGGAGCTTCGGCATGGTGACTTGGGGTTCAGGGATCTTCATTGGGCCTGCTCCCTTGTTGCCTTGGATGAAGCCCATGATCTCTTCTGCCCCATTGAGTAGCTCCTTCCACTCGATTCGCTTTGCTTGGTTGATGTAGTCGTCAACGTCAACTTCGCGGAGGTTGTCGAGGATATCATTGAGGCCGTCCTTGTTTTCCTTCAGCTTCTCAACCACATCGGCTACGGGTTCTAGGTCCAATTCATCGAGGGTGACGCCCACCTTCCTAAACAAGCGGCGGGCCTCGTCGAGGTCGCCTGTGAATGAAGTAACCATGGTGTTCGCTTCATCGAGAGTACTCTCCAGGCGGTCCATCTCATCAATGATCAGATTGAGGTGGTCCAAGGCTTCGGCAGAGTTTCCATCGAGTCTGATGGTCAACCAAGCAATGACTGAGTTGATGGATCCGTTCATCACGGCGAGAGCGGTGACTGCTGAGAGCAGCGTATCTGTTTCTGCTACCTGATTCATCAACACGAAAGTGATGATTGCTGGTAGGGTGAAGAGGGTGATGTAAACTGGCGTCGATAGGACCGTGGCGCTTTTCTGACTCTCAACGAAATCATTGATCAGCTCTTGAGCGTCCTTTTCTTCCACTCAATCACGCCCCGGTGTTCTGCTGAGCGTCGGCAGCGACCGCACTGAGTAAGTGGTTAGCGATTTCGGCAATTTCAGGGCGCAAGAGGTACTCAAAGTCGAACTTCACAGCCCCAGTGTCCTTGAAAGGCTCCAGTTGAGCAATCAGCTCTTCGTAGCTGTTGTTAGCGAAGATGTTGTAGAACTCGGGTCGCTTGCGGAGTTCGCTGATGACTGCTGCTAGCACAATCGCCCCAGGTGCTTGACCGGGAGTGGTCCTGCTTCGCAAGTCACGTAGTCCGAAGCAAATGTCGCGGAGGTTACGAACCAGCAGCATCTTCTCGCTCATCGCTTGAAGCTTCATCTGTGGTAGCGCGTCTGGCATCTGAATCAGGGTCACATCAACGGCAACCTCGATCTGTTCCTGAACAGCCTTGGCCACCTTGGGGTCTTGCATTGCAGGTCCTAGTAGCTCAGAGAAGGACTGCATCAGGATCTGATTGTACTCGTCCGTGCTGACTTCCGAGGGGGTTTGGGGTTGTTGAGGAGCTGGTTGCTCCTCGAAGAAAACGCCGTCCGTTGGGGTCTGTTCGGGGTTGTTTGGTGGGACGTTCACTTGCGGTTGCATCGGTTGCGGTTGCATCGGTTGCGGTTGCATCGGTTGCGGTTGCGGTTGCATCGGTTGTGCGTATGGGTTGTAGTCGGGCGAATCGTATCCCATTGGGATTTGGGGTTGTGGAGCGACACCGCTTTGACGAGCCATCAGTGCAGCGCCAAGCCCACCGACTGCTTCCTTCAAGGTGTCAGAGGAGAGAACTTCCTTGACGCTATCGGTCATGCTGCTCTCCTTACCATTGACTAGTTCGTCGATCATCTTCTCCTGAAGGGCCTCCTGTACCTTACCGTGAAAGCCCCCGTCGTTGGCTCGCTTAAACGACTCTCTGAGGAGCGTCGTCTGCTGAGCCATGAACTGCTGGTCGCGGGCCATCTGTTCACGGCGCATGTCCGCTTCGCGCTGCTGATCGCTCGCTCGCTGCTGCATCATCAGTTGCGCCTGGAACTGTTGTTGCTGCATCTGCATCCTTTGTTGGGAGGTCAGGAAGTGCATCATGAACATCATGTTCGAGGCTTCGCTCGACTGTTGATTGCCCTGCATTTGCTGCATCATCATACGGTCCATCGGGTCCTCTTCGACGCCAATGTTGCTCTGGGGCATTTGAACTGGTGCCGGGGCTTGGGTGTTGTTGAATACCTGTTGGGTCGATGGCTGGGGCTGCATGCTGGTGTGGCGCTTGTCGAGCTCTTCGGCACGCTTGTAGTCGAAGCCCTGTCGCTCTAGCCAGCTCTTGTAGTAGCGCTTGACTTCAGCCATGGGAGCGCCGGAGCGGTCGCAAACCGTGGAGAAATCAGGGTTGGTGTCGCCTCCTTGGAAGAATGGGGTGCCGTCATACCAGTCCTCGTCTTCGAAGATCAGCTTGAGGAACTTAACTCGCTCCTTAGGGTCGAGGGCTCTCCACTTGATGTCTTCATCGTCGTCGTCAAATCCGTCGTACTCATCACTCATCTTATCAGTCCTCACAAGGGGTTACCGTGCTGATCGCAATCAATTTCGTTGTCGTTTTCGTCGACGTAGTAGTAGGTTCCCGTATCGGGGTCACGGTAAACAACAAAGTCCTCTTCCTCGCTGGATCGCATAGTCTGCTCGAATCCTTGCTTCATCTTCATCAAACCACCAACAACCTTGCCACCAAGCATACCGCCGAGTTCGGCCATCCCTTCGCGAATGACATCATCGGGGGTTCTGATTTTCGGGTTGTCGCTAACGGGTACTCCGTTTTCCATCAGGGTGGCCACGGTGGACATGAGGGCGCTTCGGAAGTCAGGGACTAGTTGAGGGGCGAGGTATGGATTAGCGATTAGCTTAGCATACAGCTGCATCACTTCATCTCGCTGAGCCTTCAACTGACCGGTCATGTCTTTGCTGACCACATCAACGTGCGGTTCTTCCGCATCTGCGTAGAAATCCTTCTCTTCGACCAACTAAATCACCTCAGTTGTCGTAGGGGTTCACCGTCGGGTCGTCTCTAGCGTCGCCAGATTCGGTAGGAGTGTCTTCTTCCTCGTCTTCGTAGTCCTCGAGGAAGCCCTCGAGGTCTTGCAGGGCTTCGAGGATGACGCCTTGCTTGACAGATTCGATTAGAGTCTTCTCAGTCCACGACATGGAGACGACTCGCTCCCAAGGAAACATGGTCAGCTTCGGTTGATTGAGGTCGTTGCCCTCGTTGTCGGTCCCGATCTTCTCGATCGTTTCGATATAGAGTCCTTCGGATCCTTTGAGGATGGTCACATCATCAAACGTCTTGTCTTCGCTTCCAAGTAGTACGGTAACAGAGTTGACCTTCTGCTGCATGGTGGTTTGTCCTTTCATCCGGTAGATAAGCAATCCTGATGATATGTGGCTCGCAGTGTTGCGTTAAATTTGGGGGACCGTGTGGGAGTATGGTACATATACGGTGTGAATCGTGGTTCGGTTCGAACAGGGATTGGTGCAAATGGGAAAGCGACCTAACAGGGACGAAGAACGGTTCGAACACAACCTCCGCAAGCAAGGTAAGCGTGGTCGAGGGCGACCGCTGAAGCTCATTGACCCCGAGGATCCAACGACTTGGCCTACAAGGCTTGAGTCAAAAAGAGAGAGACTGATGTATCTGTTCGACATCCTATCCGGTAACCAACCGGGTACATACAAGCAGCATTGGATCGAGGAACGATTTGGTGAAGCACACACAAAAGACATCCGTGTTACTAGGGATATCATCGAGGATCTTGCCGATCTGAACTCCGTGTACAAGCATGGTGGCTTCAGAAACATCCCTCAACCTGTTGCGGAAGCTATTGTGAGAAGATTCTCTACGCGACCCGGACCTTTGTCTGAGGAGGATCTGTACAGCACTGATCCTACTGAACGACCATTCACTCCTCAGGATTTGATTGCTATCTCTCTATTGATCACTAAGTTCTACTTCATGGCGGCTAACCCTGTGTTCACTCACTTGATGAAGACTACTACCGACGTATACGGTCGGAAGGTTGGGTTGCGCCACTTGGCTAACGTTGCTGAAAAGATGGCAACCTACCACAACATGTTCGACCTCGAAGGGTACGAAGACCTGTGATCAGAAGTCTTCGTCAAGTGAGAAGCGGGTCGTGTTGTCAGAGGTGACGCCTGCCTTTTGGTACTCGCCAACTCGTCGCTCGAAGAAGTTGGTCTTGCCTTGCATGGAAATCATGTCCATGAACTGGAATGGGTTAGTGGTCTCATAGTGCTTGGGATAGCCCAGGGTGGTGAGCAAGTGGTCGGCCACGAACTCAATGTACTCGCACATCTTATCGGCGTTCATACCAAGCAAACCAACGGGTAGTGCGTTGGTAACGAAGTCCTTCTCGATGTCAACTGCCTCGGTGATGATGCTGAGTGCTACCTCGGGCGAAACTTGCTTGTTGAGCTTCGAGTGAAGCATGCAGGCGAAGTCACGATGCAGGCCCTCGTCGCGGGAGATGAGTTCGTTGCTGAAGGTGAGTCCCTTCATCAGACCCTTCTGCTTGAGCCAGTATAGAGCACAGAACGAGCCGGAGAAGTGGATGCCCTCAACGGCGGCGAAGGCGATGAGTCTCTCACCGAAGGATGCGTGGTTAGCATCTGTCCAGCGAAGAGCCCACTGCGCTTTCTTCATCACGGTCGGCATCGTTTCGATTGCGTTGAAGAGATGCGCCTTCTCGGCTTCGTCCTCAATGTAAGTGTCGATGAGTAGTGAGTAGGTCTCTGAGTGAATGTTCTCCATCATGATTTGGAAGCCATAGAATGATCTGGCTTCGGGCCACTGAACTTCATTGGAGAAGTTCATGGCTAGGTTTTCGTTGACGATGCCGTCACTCGCCGCGAAGAACGCTAGGACGTTCTTGATGAAGTAACGCTCGTCGTCGGTGAGGGCCTCCCAGTCGCGCTTGTCGTCGGCCAGGTCGAGTTCCTCGGTGGTCCAGAAGCAAGCCATCTGCTGCTTGTACGCTTCCCAGATGTCGTGGTGTTGGATTGGGAAGAGGACGAAGCGGTCGTTGGTGGGCGTCAGCATGGGTTCTGACTCAGCGTACTTGACGCTTAGAGTGCTCTCTTGGATCTCAATCATGGTGGTCGCCTCGCCGGTATTCCGTCCCATGGACGACCAGCACTTAAGCGACTCGCGTCACAAATGGATTTGTGACACTTACGTCAATTTGATCTCAGTGATTGAGAGGTCTTCTGGTGATTCGTTCTGCCTCTCCTTGAAGTAATTCTCAAGGTAACTGACTGCTTTCTTTTGTGATGTGAAGGCAGCCACCACTCCAAGCTCGTGGAGCTTCACGGTGGGTTCACCT
>Ga0181563_10004524_pt1 | contig 12917 bp, 9 predicted proteins | sample 011ome_25_FD_133759 | JGI IMG/M metagenome (GOLD analysis project Ga0181563, IMG submission 133759) | Coastal salt marsh microbial communities from the Groves Creek Marsh, Skidaway Island, Georgia - 011512CT metaG (megahit assembly) | ecosystem: Environmental > Aquatic > Marine > Intertidal zone... | reverse complement strand
TTTTATGGCTACTATGGTGGCTTAAACGTCGTTGGCAACTTCCACAACTACGGACAGTATGCTGATGGCTCTACTTTCGAAGTCGTCCCTGCGTGGCAGAATAAGCTGCAAGCAATGGCTTATGAAGACCACCTTTACACAAGAACATCTCACTACTCTTATGAGATTATCGATAACAAGCTCAGACTATATCCAATGCCTGATAACGTTACATGTAAGACCTTTTGGTTTAGATTCTCAATTGATGGCGGAAACCAAGCATTTGAAGAAGGAGAGTATGACTCCGGACTCAATGGTGTCAACAACATGAACACAATGCCGATGGAGAACCTTCCTTACGAAAGCATTAACTCAATTGGTAAACAATGGATTCGACGATTCTCGTTGGCTCTTTCAAAAGAGACTCTCGGACAAATCCGAGGAAAGTTTGGAGGCAATGTTCCAATTCCTGGAGACAACATCCAACTTAATGCATCAGACCTTTTGTCTCAAGCATCTGCAGAGCAGACAGCTTTACGTGAAGAACTCAATAAGCAACTTGATGAGATGCTTTATGCTAAATTGGCAGAGACCGATAAAGCAATGGTTGAAAACGCGGACGCAATTGTAAGCAAGACGCCGTTAAAGATCTTCGTGGGGTAACATAGATGTCAGAATGGGAAAGACCAACTCAACCACCATCTCCAATGTTCTTTGGAGAGAAAGAAAAGAACCTTGTCAAACAAATAAATGATGAGATTATCGAGAGAGTTGTCGGTCAACAAGTACTTTACTTTCCAATAGATGTGGATTCGACAGATTTCCACCCTATTTATGGAGAAGCAATCGAGAAAAACTTCTTGCATCCAATTAGAGTCTTTGCTTTAGTTGAATTTCAAGGGGTCGAGACTTCGGACATGGAAAACATTGCTCTAGATAAGGCGACGAAGATCAAAGTCAACTTCCACAAGAGAAGATTGACAGAAGATCAAAACTTATTTGTTAGAGAAGGTGATTTCGTTCGTTTCGGAGAAATCTTTTACGAGATTGTGAAGCTACTCGAGCCAAAAATCCTATTCGGGCAACCTGAAACAAGATTTGAAGTTGGCGCAGAGTGTATAAGAGCAAGAGACGGACTATTCAATGCAGGCTAACAACGAAATCTCACATCCATCAACTCTCGAGAACATCGACACGGCAATTTATCGATTCATCGACGAGACGCTAAGTCCTCATACGGTTACAAACGCTGGTCGAGAGAAGGTTAATGTTTTGTGGATGGGAACCGAAAGAACGTTTCAGATCAAAAACAACAAAGAGCTAAGAGATAAGGTTGGAAAGCTTCGTTTACCATTGATTACTGTTTCTAGAGCTAGTATCTCTAGAGACGATGCATTCAAAGGTTCAGTCCAAGCAGCTTATGTTGGAGACGGTGAAAGAATTGTTATCCGCAAGGTTATCCAACAAGACAAAACACAAAATTTTCAGAACGCTTCTAGGAAGCGTCAGGAAATGGGTGACGATACGGGACCTGTTTCAACAAAAAAGATTGTCTACGAGACAATTTCAATCCCAAAACCAACTTATTTGACTTGCATGTTCGAGGTCAACATAAGAACAGAATATCAACAACAGATGAATCACCTTCTTCCGTTGTTCATGAATAGCATGAAAAACTATTTCATCATTGAAAACAATGGCTATCAATACGAAGCTTTTATCCAAGACGACTATGGGCTTAACAGCAATCAGGCAAATCTTGGTCAAGACGAAAGAATGTTTAATGCAAAAGTCCAGATCAAAGTCCTTGGTTACATCAACGGAAACGACCTCGAAAGCAATGAACCGCTTATCAAGAGACAGGAGTCCATCGTTGAAGTCAAGATCTCCAGAGAGCGTGTCATTGTGGGAGATGAAAAGCCTTGGAATAAGAACGGTGAGAAATACCGAGATTTATGACTTTGGGGTTTCAGAGGACTATTTAATAAGAAATGAATATTTAAAGGAGAATTCTAAATGCCTACCAAGTTTGACTTTTTGTCTCCAGGAATTGAACTGAGAGAAATCGACCAATCAGCTATCGCTGCAGTTCCTGAGAATGACGGGTTATTATTGATCGGACGAGCCAAGAAAGGCCCCGCAATGAAGCCAATTAAGATTACCTCATTGGCGGACTTCCAATCTGTCTTTGGAACCCCGATGGACGGAGTTAAACGCGGTGACCCATGGCGTGAAGGAAACACCGGTGGTGGTGGCTGGGCTGCATATGCTGCTGAAGCTTACCTTGCTGCTGAAGTTGGTCCCGTTAAATTTATCCGCTTGGCTGGTGTTGCTTCTGATGACGCTGCTACTGATGATAATGAAAAAGCTGGATGGTTTGTTCCAACAAACACTGATACTGCTTTAGGCACTGGAATCTCTGCAGAAGAAGACATCGAAGGCGCAATTGGAATCTACGTTGCTGAAGATGCTGACTTGACCGGGACGGTTGCTGCAAATGCGAATTTTACATTCAGTGATTACACAACAATCGTTGATAACAGTGTTATGACAATTCAATACGTAGACACTGCTGGCGCCACTCAATCATTCACAGTTGAATTTTACGATACAGCCTCTGGGACACCATTGGGAACAAGCACGGTTAATGTTGGACTAGATTATACAACAACCCCAACAGCGGAAAACTTCAGAGATGCATTTGTTCTTGCTTCCACGTTTTTTCCTGCTTCTTCTGTAACAGCAGCGGATGGCAGCGGAAATAATGATGCAGATATCACCATGGTGGCATTGGGGACTATCGGAGACTCAAAAACAATTACAACAACTTTTACCACATCAGCAACCTTCGCTGGTGGTGTAGATGCAACGGATCTGAATGGTGTTCTTGCTGCAATCATTTACTCAAGCGGCTCAAACGTTACTTTGAGCGGAACTGCTCGAGATGGAACCACCTCTCTTACCGATAAGACTGCGCACGCAATCAAGCCTACTAATGGCAGCTGGAGCGCAAAATTAGACAACGGAACATCCAATGATGACTTTGCTTTCAACTTCAACTTTGAACCAACTTCGCAAAACTTTATCCGAAATGTTTTAAGCACGGATGCAACTTTGTTTGGCAGTGGCTGGAACGGACACAAAATCTTCTTGGGCGAATCCTTCGAGAACAACGTCAATCGATTGAGCGGAAACCTCGTTGCATGGACTGCGGCTCTTAAAGAAACTAACAAGAACTTTACAGACCATCGCGTTGAGCTTTCACCAGCAAAGACTGGGTGGTTCATTGGATCAAAAGCATCTAACTACAAGCGCTTGTTCCGACTTGCTGCTTTGGATGAAGGTTCAGACTTCCACAAGTCTCACATCGTTCGAATCAAAGACTTGCGTAAGGCAACAACTGTTCGACCAGAAGGTTCTTTCACAATCGAAATTGCTCGTGCTGGACAACGTCCTTCTGAGTATGTCGAGAAGTTCGCAAATGTTACTTTAAACCCAGACTCTCCAAATTACATCTTAAAGAAAATCGGAGACCTCAAACAAGAGTGGAATAGCTCCACAGGCAAGATTGTTTCTACCGGTTCATTTAACAATGAATCCAACTTGATTCGTGTTGAACTTGCAGAAGGCGGAGTCAATAAGACCGACCTTCCTCTTGGTTTCTTGGGACCTGCTGAAATTGATGCTGCAACAGTTGCTGAAGCAGATAGCACAAATCAGAATGGCTTCGTTCGTGGTGCACAATCATTACCAGGCGGAACGGCATCGCAATTAGTCGACGGATTATTCACCGGTGACTCAATCACTGTCTCTTGGCCGACTCACCAATTAAGTGTCGCAAACTCTTCTGCAAATGGCGCGAACTATGCTCCAACTGCTTTGCACGGATTGTCTTACGAGGCTCAACGTGGAAACGAAGACTTCGCAGACATCGGAATTCTTAAGTCATTTTATGACCCGCATCTAGCATACACCGCAGCAGCAGCCGATGCTGCCTATGTCTTCTCTTTGGAGAGAATCGACGAAGATGGAACAACCGGAACTTACTATCACACCAATGCTTTCGTAGTGGCTTTTGATGATTCATCAACTGGTGCTCTTGTGACTGGAATCAAGCAATTTGCTGCTCCATTCTTTGGTGGAACCGATGGTGTCGACATTACCATTGAGAACCCATTTAACAACACTGAGCTTTCAACTGGTTACGCAAAGTACTCAATGGAATCTGCAATCTCTCAGGTTGCTGACTATTACACAAGTCGCTATGACTTAATTTCAATTCCTGGTGTTACCAACTCTGCTATCAACTCTTTACTTGTTCGTCAAACTGAAGAGCGTGGAGATGCGTTGGCAATCATCGACATGAAAGGAATCTTTGTAAGCGAGGTTGATAACGGTAATGGAGAAGAAACCGGTTCTGTTAGAGAAATGGTTTCAACTGCAGAGAGCGGAATCGTTGCTTCATCTTATGCTGCCGCTTACTATCCAAATGTGCGCATTGCAGACGTGTCAAGCGGCCGTGGAAGCGTTTTGATGGCTCCTCCTAGTGTTGCTGCCATTGGAGCCATTGCGAAGTCTGAGGCGGTCTCACAGCCTTGGTTTGCTCCTGCTGGATTTAACCGTGGCGGACTTGCTCCTCTCGGTGGAACTGGTGGCGCAAGCGTCGTTGGAACTCTTGAGCACTTGAGCAAAGCTGATCGTGATGACCTTTACAATGTTAACATTAACCCAATCGCTCGATTCCCTGCAACAGGTGACACTGTTATCTTCGGACAGAAGACTCTTCAACCAACTGATACTGCTTTGGATCGCATCAACGTTCGTCGAATGATGATCTACTTGAAGAAGCGCATCGGTGGAATCGCAGACCAATTCTTGTTCGAACAAGGCGTTAAGGCAACTTACGATAGCTTTAAGGCTCAAATCAACCCAGTTCTCTTGCAAGTAAAAAATGAGTTTGGGATCACAGACTATAAAGTTGTTCTTGATGAATCTACAACCACGCCAGACTTACAAGACCGCAACATCATGTATGCCAAAGTCTTCGTTAAGCCTGCAAAAGCAATCGAATACGTCGTAATCGACTTTGTCGTTACCCAAAGTGGCGTTGAATTCTAATAGACACTAATTACAGATAAATAGGAGATTTTAAATCATGGGATTTTGGACAAAAAACACAACAGAGCCTAAAAGAAACTTTCGATGGAGAGTTACAATGGACAACATAACCAATTATGATGGCGTTGACAGCAAAGCGGTTTGGTGGGCAAAGACAGTTGACACACCCAGCTACACAGTCACGGATGTAACCCATTCGTTTTTTGATAACGAATATAAGTTTCCAGGTCGTGTGCAATGGCAAGATGTGAACATGACATTGGTTGATCCAATCTCTCCGAACGCCGCATTTATTACCAATCAAATAATTTTAGATTCTGGATATTCTATCAAGAGTCAAGATCAATTCAATGGAAGTAATCCAAGAGCAGGAGCCTTTGGTCCGACATCTATCACTAAGTCTGGTGCAAATGCAGCAGTAGGTATAGTCACGATTGACATCTTCGCTGGTAACGGAAGCGTTGTTGAGTCATGGCAAATGAATAACCCATTTATTACTTCAGTTAAGTTCTCAACTCTTGATTACACAAACGATGACATGAGAACGATTGACTTGACTTGGAAATACGACTGGGCAATTTGTGCAAGCGGAGATGGTGAAAATGGCACCCTCGGCACCCAATTTGAACCTGGTAAATAACAAGGAGTCTTAGATGTCCTTCTGGACTGGTAATAGTCTTGAACCAAAAAGAGCCTATCGCTTCCGAATTAAAGGAGGATCGATAGGTCTTGGTAAAGATACTAGTGGAACTTGGTGGAATGCAAAAAAGGTCGATAAGCCTTCTTTCACCATTAATTCAAATAAGTATCGATTGATTAACCACGAAATCAACGTTCCCGGTATCGTCTCGTGGAATCCTATAACTATCGAACTTGCAGATGTCGGAAAGACAATTAATGTAATTCTTGGCGAACTAGGAGAAATCGGCGGTTATAATCCAAACGACCTCTCGAAAGACAAAGGTATAGCGAAGTCTTATGAGAATGGAATCTTAAAAGCTTTCTTTATCGAACAACTGAATGGCAATGGAGAAGTTATTGAGAAATGGTCCCTCGAAGGAGCTTTCATTTCAGAAGTTAGACTTAGCTCCCTTGACTATGGATCGGATGAAATCATTTCGAACACATTAACAATCACATATGATTATGCTTACCTAGACTAATGGAGGATTAATGAGCAGAAATTCAGACCGGTTAGGCCTTAATAGCCAACCAGAAACAGGCGAGGCACCGCCACAAATGTTCAACCCATTGAGCTTTACAGCTCCAACAGAATTCGTTGACTTACCATCAAAAGGGATTGGGTATTCAAAAGAGCATCCCCTGCACGGCAAAGACATGATCGAAATTAGATACATGACGGCAAAAGATGAAGACACTCTATCAAACCAATCTTTGATTAAAAAGGGAGTTGCTCTTGAGAGATTGCTTGAAAACATCATTCTCGACGACGAGGTTAGCCCTCTAACGCTTCTTATCGCCGACCGGAATGCAATCCTTATCCAAGCTCGTGGAACGGCTTACGGCTTTGATTACGAAGCTCGTGTGAAGTGTCCAAATTGTGACACAAATAACACGATGATGTTTGACCTTCGTAATCCGGAAGTAACAGGTGGCATCCAGCCCGATCAAGATATCGTTAAGCTAACAGATAATGGCGTGTTTACGACAAAGCTTCCATTCTCAAAGTTCAACATCAACTTTCGTCTTGCAAATGGAATCGAAGAATCAAAGATTGCTCAAGTACTTATCAATGATAAGAAAGAATTCTCAATCTCAGAGCAATACAAAGAGATGATTCTTTCAATCGAAGGACATTCGGATAAAGAAGTCATCAATCAATTTGTTGACAACATGCCAATGGCAGACTCAGTTCATTTTAAAATGTGCCTCAAGCACGCAACACCCTCGGTCAACATCTCCGAGACTCTCGTTTGCAAAAATTGTTCTCACGAACAGGAGGTTCAGGTTCCATTCGGGACCGACTTTTTTTGGCCTAACTCCTAAAGCAATGGAGGGCATCTATGAAGGATTCTTTATTCTGAAACATTTCGGAGGATGGTCTTTCACGGAAATGCACTCATTACCCATTGGTTTGAGGACTTGGTTTATCGAAAGACTGAAGAAACAGTTCGAAGATGAAGCAAAAGAGATGAAGAAAGCCCAGAAGCGATAAACACGCTCTGGGTTTTGCTACTTGAACTATTTAGTTCATAACACGAGGGATTGCAGATGGCTGAAGATAAAAAAGAAGGCGAAGGGTCTGTTGAGCAGACTGAACTCGAAAAAAAGAGCAAAAAAGAACTTATCGAAATAATTGAAAAGTTAATCGATAAAAAAAAGGACCTAAGGGGCTTAGGTGCCGACCAATTAAAGCAACAAAAAGAAATGAATGAGCTCCTCAGGGCAAATGCTAATTACCTTGGAGACCTAACTGAGCGAAATAAATTAAATGTAGAAATCTTAAAACAACAAGCAGATATGGAAATGCGAAGCTTGATTGAAAAAGGGCAATTGGATGATGAACAAAGAAGCAACATCTTGGATGGCCTAGACGAGATCGAAAAATATGGAACATCTCAACTTTTAGCAAATGCAAGCATAAGCAAAGAATTAGAAGGTATAATAGAGAAGCTAAAAGAAGAATCTAAGATAAAGCGCGGATCCGCACTGATTGATAAAGCTGGAATTACAATTCACAAAGACATTGCTAAAACCCTTGGAATCAAAGTAAAGGTTCAAGACACCTTTCTTGGTCAACTTGGGATGATTGGAACTCTCTTGTCCGAAAACAAAGACAAGCAAGGAGAGATCTTGGCTGGTTTAAAAAATCAAATCAAAGAAGCGTTTCATTACAGAAAAATTGCTGCTAGCGTATTTTCTGCTATTTACGAAAATTCAAAAGAACTATTCATGTCTTTCGACAAAGCCCAAGCATCTCTTGCAGCAGCAACTGGTCAAGGAGATAAGTTTCGAGGAACTCTCTATGAAGTTGGTCGCGAAGGGAATCTCTTCGGAGTCTCGATGGATGATGCTGGAAAAGCAATTGGAACACTGGTTGATCAAACATCGAACTTCACATCATTATCAAAAGCAACTCAATCGAGCCTTGCGTTGAACGTCGCAAAGATGGAGAAACTTGGAGTTGCATCCTCTGACTCTGCTGCTATTTTCCAAAACTTCAACCAAGCTCTTGGAATGACAGCAAAAGAATCCATGAATATGCAAACCGAACTTGCAATGGCAGGTGTTTCAATTGGTGTCAACGCTGGAAAGATGACGAAAGACTTTAATGCTTCTCTTTCAACCTTGATGGTTTATGGTCGAGAATCTGTTGACGTGTTCAAAGGAATTGCTGCAGCCGCCAAGGCTGCCGGTGTTGAAACAGCAGCGCTTCTTGGAATTGCTTCAAAGTTTGACACATTCGCTGGTGCTGCTGAAGGAGCTGGTAAACTTAACGCTCTTCTCGGAACTCAACTATCAACAACCGAAATGCTGATGGCGACGGAAGACGAGCGTATTCGAATGCTTGTTGAGTCCGTTCAATCACAAGGCGTTGCATTCCAAGACATGGATCGTTTCACTCAGAAAGCAATTGCAAACTCCGTAGGAATCACCGATATGGCGGAAGCAAACCGAATCTTCGGAATGTCTCTCGAAGTTTACGATGAGCACGAAAGAAAATTAAATGCTTCAGCTAACGCTCAAAAGAAACTTGATGATGCCGTTGCAAAGACTGTTCCAGTCATGGATCAATTCAAGAAACTTGGAGCAGAAATCGTTGTTGCCCTTGAACCAATGTTGAAAACCCTAGAAAAGGGAGCCAAAATTCTCACAGATTGGTTCAAAAGTAGAACCACTGAGCAAAAGGAACAGCTTGCATTCTGGGCCTCTCTGGCTTCGGCGCTAATTTTAGTTGCACCGTTGCTCAAGTTGGGCGGTGCAATCATGATGCCATTGAAGATGCTAGGATCAGTTCTACTTCCCTCAATCGCATCAACAGCACCATTGGCTGGTGGAGGAATTGCTACGTTTGCTGCAACAATAACGCCCTTTCTGCCTATTTTGTTAAAATTCGGCCTGATTGTGATGGGTGTTGTTGGCACTCTTGCACTTCTTGCTGGGGCGATTGCTTTAGTTGGCGAGGTATTTGGTTCATCCAAAATGGATTTAAAGATAGCAGAATCAGAGGCAAAGATGGCACAACTTCAAACTCAAGCATCGGAAGCTGAAGCTCGTGCATCAGAGTTTCAATTTAAATCTGCTGAAGCAATGGCAAGCATTGTAACTGGTAATCACGAAGGTGCTTTAGCTTCCGTAAAAGCAATGGTCGAAGAAGTCAACAAGATGGGTCAAGATGTAAAAGTAAGCTCCACAATTGAGAATCTAGCCCTAATTACAGCAGGTAAGGCATCAAGCATCACCGGTGAGAGAGTAACAGCAAGCCAGACAAATGTCACAGCGAACGTGCAAAACTTCTTTGAAGGAATGGAGATGACATTGAATGTTGACGGAGCAAACTTCAAAGCTTATGTCGCAAAAGTAGCTAATGGAGAACCAACCTAATGAGTTTTAAAGCAACATATTCAGGAGCAAACGGCAAGTCTGCCATCTTACAGATAAGGTCAGCTCAAAAAAATAGCGTGAAAGTTGAATTACCAGCATTCCTGACTTCATTAACAGACTCATTCTCTTCTAGTTGGAATGAAGAACAGGTCTATGGACGAATTGACCCAATTGGAACTTTTCAAGGAACAAAAAGATCAATTCAAGTAGGACTCGATATCATTGCTTACGATATTGCTGATGCGAGATCTAATCTAAAAATGATAAACACACTTACAAGCATGCTTTACCCTTCTTACAGCGATGTCAATCAAGAAGGGGGAAAGAATGCTTTGATTTTGTCAAAGTCTCCGCTTGTTGAGATGAAATTTGGAAACCTTATTCACGAAAACAACAGCTTTCTTTTAGGGTGGATAACTACTTTCTCAGCCAATCCTGTTCTGGACATGGGAATGTTTACTCCAAAAGCAGGAGAATTCTTGCCGAAAGTACATAACGTCTCACTAAGCTTTTCGCCTCAACACAGAATAGATCTTGCATTCGGCAAGTCAGGCGATGCAAAAGCAAAGTTTCCATATGACGGAGGTTCATAATGTCAAGATATAGCAACAGAACAAAAGGAATCAACCGCAACGAACAGTGGGAGAATACACTCGAAGAACGAGGAGTCAAAGAAATCGAACAATACACAACTCCGAGATTTAAAAAGCTAACCGAAGACGATCTTGCTCGCGTAAGAACTCGAGACTACATCTGGAAAAGTGGTGATAGGCTTTGGAGAATTGCTGCTAGAGAGCTCGGAGACGCAAAGCTATGGTGGCTTATAGCAAAGCTTAACAATAAGCCCACAGAGGCACTATTCAACGCAGGAGACATTGTGAAAATACCATTGAGCTTAGGAATCGCACTTGAGGTGTTAGGATGAGTATTTATGTAGAAAAAACCGATGAAGAATGGAAAATAATTGAAGAGCTCTACGAACCATTTGATGCTTTTTTTGAAGACCCTTATTATCCATCCAAAAACAGACCTCTAAATCTTCATTATGAAATACTATTTGAAAAACTAGTAGACGAAGATGTCAAGATAACAAAAGACAACTTAGATAAATTAAATGGGGACGTGGCAAGATTGAAAAGCGGATCTTTTCCTTTTGTCTTAGTTTCAGGTAACTACCCATCAGGAACTTACTATAATGACACAATAAAAGACTCTGGAGATTTAGGTGTAAATCTGATGGTTGGAGAAGCATTAAGGTGGGAAATTATCAACCATGGTGGTTACAAGGAACTAGATGTAGTCCAAGTTGGCTTAGAAGATCTAGATGAAGACTTCCAAGAGACAATTAGGGAATTCCTACTGGACACTGCTTTAAATGGTGAGCTAGATAAGATCACTACAAGAATAATAGGTGAAATTGTCGGCTCAGACTATTCTTTCAGTCACTTTCAAACGGCTGTCGCAAAGAGAATAAATGATGAAATTAGAGATGTGGATACATCTTATAGAGGTGGTGGTTTATCTTTTCTCTATGATTATTACATAAATTTTGATAAAGAGCTCGATTCAAATGGAACGACAGGAGTCTACGGGCTATCTGAGAACATTTATGACGGTGAGCCGACGACGATTCCATTGTCACTTTTGTCACCGGAGGAGAGAACTGCTTTTAAATTTCCCGCAGCAGTAGTTTATCCGGATGCTATAATAACAGATTATAAAGGCGACGTCATTGAGTCAGCCAAAGAAGAACTAAGAAATTTTGACGAACTTCTTGATTCTAAAATTTCTGAATATCCCTTTGTCTATCAGAAAGACGAATTTCCATCGAAGACTTGGTATGGAATGGATAACACAAACACTATCTCTACCTGGTCATTTACAAAAACATCTAGAAGATTTTTAAACGATACAAAAACTCCAAATGAAGTAATAGAAGAAAATCTTGGACACTTGTATCTTAACTTTATCAAAACAATAGTCCAAGATCTTAAGCAAAATATAGAACTATCAACAACCATTGGAGAGCATTTTTCAAATGCAGTAAATGCTGACAACTATGGTCACGGTCAAATTTTTGAACTCATTTATTTTGAAAAGATTATTGCTGCCAAAAAAGAACTGTTTGATAAGCTTGCACTGGCCGCTCAAGAAGGAGATGAAGGAGTTGGAATCATCACGCCAGAAGAGCGAGAAGCAGCATACGCCTCTCAACTAGAAACATTCAAAGAAGGGAAGCCGCCAGATCTACCCCCTCCACCTTCCGAGGAAGACATTGAGAATCGCCAAAAGTACTTCAAACAATGTGCATTGATGCTTAATTTGTCAAAACTTCGAGACACTTATCAAGAGAAGCTTAATGAACAATACTCAAACAAGCTTCCTTATGGTGGTCGATTCACCACGCTTTATTGCAAGGACAAGGAGCAGGAGCTATTACTGACAAGGATGGTCTCGTCTAAAAACGAACAAAAACTGTTTGAACTTGAGACTCACAAAATCTCCAAACTCGTTCCAAAAATAAGACTGTTCAAGGTTTTCAATAGCACAGATGGTGGAGAAAAGGAAGTGGAATTCATTTTCGACAGAACATCAAAACAGAGAGACAGCTTTATGTCAGCAACATTCGACAAGGGTAATGGCGTTGGTCTTAAAAACTTTTCTTTCGAGTTCAACGGAACAAGTCCCGCTACAGCTAGAAACGACATCACTGCGAGCCTGACTCTATTCTTTCAGTCATTCGAAGACTTTACCAGAACAAGGACTGGATATTCAGACAAATATCGCTATGTCGATCTAGTCATTCAACCAACCCCAGACAAGAAAGGCGAGGTCGGTGGGATTGAAATCTTATCAGATAGGCAATATGAACCTCAGTTTTATAGAATTAGAGCAGATGTTGGCTATGTGTTGCCAACAGAGGCAGATGGATTTACTTCAGATGAAATCACGGCGATCAGAGTATCAAATAAGTCATTCTTCCTCAACATGGTAGATCACGACATTAGCTTTGGAAAAGACGGAACTGTCGAGATCAAAATCTCTTATCGAGCATATCTCGAATCCCTACTTAAACATCCAAGACTTGATGCTTTGGCTTCTCCAGAATTAATAGCCAAAAGAATTGCCAATGCGCGTGAGTTCACAAAACAAATAAGAGACAAAAAATGTAGCGTTGAACAATTAAAAGAATTACAAGTGTCTCTAGCTGCTCAAGAAGCAGTTTTGGTGAAACAGTCTTTATCATCGATAGT
>Ga0181563_10004523_pt1 | contig 12918 bp, 9 predicted proteins | sample 011ome_25_FD_133759 | JGI IMG/M metagenome (GOLD analysis project Ga0181563, IMG submission 133759) | Coastal salt marsh microbial communities from the Groves Creek Marsh, Skidaway Island, Georgia - 011512CT metaG (megahit assembly) | ecosystem: Environmental > Aquatic > Marine > Intertidal zone... | reverse complement strand
TCGGCGGGGTCATCGAAGGTGGAAAGCTCTTCACCGTCCTCGCTGACACCGAAGGACAGGTCAATGTCGTACAATGCGCAGGCGGCAGGGTCGAAAAGCTGGAATTCCACATTGTCTCCGGAAGCGGCATAAATGGTCATGCTGACCCAGCTGCCGCCCTCGTATTCAAAGGCCTCATCCACACCTACGGTTTCACCGTCCACCACGGCAAGAAGTGTCATTCCCACAACGGGCTGGCCGTCAAGTGAGACTTCAGCGATGAAGGAAACAGGAACAATGGGGGCCACGGCCGGCGTCAAGTCCGGCTCGTTGCAGGGATCCTCGTCATCGCAAAGGCCATCACCGTCTGCGTCTGCGAGGCAATTGCCATCACAGTCGAGGTTGTCGGCAGCGGGGTAGGTGCAGGACCCGTTATCGTCGGTGGCCGCTGCATCGTAGTTGCAGGCCAGGATGTCTTGACAACCGGGAATCTCGTCTTCATCACAAATGAGGTCGGCGTCGGCGTCGTTGAGACAGTTTCCGTCGCAATCGAGGTTGTCGGCAGCGGGGTAGGTGCAGGATCCGTCATCGTCGGTGGCTGCAGCGTCGAAGTTGCAAGCCTCTGCATCATCGCAACCGGGCACTTCGTCTTCGTCGCAGATGCCGTCGACATCTGCATCGTTGAGGCAGTTTCCGCCGCAGTCGAGGTTGTCGGCAGCGGGGTAGGTGCAGGATCCGTCATCGTCGGTGGCTGCAGCATCGTAGTTGCATGCTTCTGCATCCTGACAACCTGGAACCTCATCCTCGTCGCAGATGCCATCAACGTCCGCGTCATTGAGACAGTTTCCAGCGCAATCGAGGTTGTCGGCAGCGGGGTAAGTACAGGAATTGTCGTCATCGGTCGCAGCGGCGTCATAATTGCACGCTTCCGCATCCTGACATCCGGGGACCTCATCCTCATCACAGATGCTGTCATCGTCGGCATCGTTCAAGCAGGCGCAATCGCAGTCTACGTTGGCCACTCCGCACTCGTCTTCAGGATAGACACATGAACCGTCATCATCCGTGGCCGCTTCGTCATAGTTGCAGGCGGTGCTGTCGACACAACCGGGAACTGAAGATCCGGCTCCGAAATAGAAGGTGTCGCGGAATTCCGTGCTGCCATTGCCGTTGATGAAAACCTGGCAATAAACTTGACCACTGAGTTCACCGGTTGTGGTGAACTGTCCAATCAGCACGCGCAGATCAGAGCCAGCGATGCCGTTGGCATCTCCATTCAGCGCATACCAAGCACCGCCAATCAAATCATCAATGGCAATGCTGGCGCCTGGCAGGCCCGCGCCGGGATCAAAGTTGGTGGCCCATGGGTTCGTCGTGGATTGCACCGTAGAGATCGCTGCCTCTCCGGCGGCGGCGTCTGGAACGCCTTCCAGTCCAATGGTAATCCAACTGTCATACGCGAGGTCGGGATACACCGGGAAAAGGATGCTGTTGATGCCGTTCGGGGTTGACCCACCCAAGACAGCATGGTAGTAGTCCGTCGTGGTATTGATGTAGGTCGGGTTGGTTGCGTCTCCTGACACCGAGGACATGAAGTCGTCCTCGTTGTTCATGCTCACGTACAAACGTGTGCAGCTGTAACCAGTGAGGTCGGTCACACCCAAGGCACCGGCGAGGATGCCAATGTTCTCGGTAACCACTTCCAATTCCAGGTCGTAACCCTCGGGGGCAGGACTGGAGTTGATGGATTGGCCATGGGTTGAGCCGAAAGAGAAGGCGAGAAGTAGCCCAATAAGCAAGCGATAAGGGTTCATGGTGCCGTAGGAATAAGCGTGAAGCAGCGATGATATAAGTCCTACAAATATGCGAAATAACTCGACTAATTGCAATTATTTATTGATTCGTCGAAGAAATACTCGGGTTGACCGAGAAAAATTTGTGGACGTAGCGTCCCTTTGCGGAGCCGATATCGGTCCCGCAATCCCCTGTGTATGCTTCTCTTTTGGGGCTTACCCTACGATGTTGATGATGCGTCCTGGGACGACGATCACTTTTTTGGGTGTGCGCCCGTCCAATTGCTTGGCGGTGCGTTCATCGGCCAAAACGGCGGCCTCCACATCTGACGGGGACGCGTCCGTGGCCACACTGAATTGGAAGCGCACCTTGCCGTTGAACTGGACAGGGTATTGAACTTCCGCTTCGACCAGTTTGGAGGCATCCCACTTCGGCCAATCCGCATCCACGACGGAACCACTTCCGCCGCAAAGTTCCCAGAGTTCCTCGGCCAGGTGCGGCGCATAGGGCGCAAGGGTAGCGGCCAGTGGCTGCAAAACTGCGCGTTCATGGGCCCCCGCTTCGGTGAGTTCGTTGACCCCGATCATCAGGGCGCTCACCACGGTGTTCCAGCTCAGGCGGTCCAGGTCTTCCGTGACCTTCTTGATGGTCTTGTGCAAGGCGCGTTCCGCCTCGGGTGACGGTGTGCCGTCATGGACCAGCACCTCGCCCTCGGCGTTGCGGTAGAGCCGCGACAGCTTGCGCAGGAATCCGTGCACGCCATTGATCCCTTGCGTATCCCAGGGCTTGGCCTGCTCCAGCGGGCCCAGGAACATCTCGTAGCACCGCAAGGTGTCCGCTCCGTAGCGCTCCACGAGGTCGTCCGGATTCTCGACGTTGTACTTGGACTTGGACATCTTCTCCACCTCGCTGCCGCAGCGGTACTGTCCATGTTCGTCCAGTATGAAGGTCGCATCGGCGAACTCGGGACGCCACGCCTTGAAGCCTTCAAGGTCGAGCACATCGTTCTTGACCAGGCTGATGTCCACATGCAGCCGCTGGGTGCGGTGGGCCTTCCGTTGCTCGAAAGAGACAAAGGTGTTGGTGCCCTCCACGCGATAAACGAAGCTGCTCCGACCCAGGATCATCCCCTGGTTGATCATCTTGGCAAAGGGCTCGTCGAACCCGATGAGGCCGAGGTCGTAGAGGAACTTGGTCCAGAAACGGCTGTACAGGAGGTGCCCGGTCCCGTGCTCGGCGCCCCCCACATACAAATCGACCTGGCCCCAATAGTCGCTCTTGGAACGGTCACACAAGGACGCAGAGTTGTGCGGGTCCATGTAGCGCAGGAAGTACCAGCTCGATCCGGCCCACCCCGGCATGGTATTGTACTCCATGCGGTCACCGCGTTGCACATTCCAATGCGCTGCACGGGCCAAGGGAGGGTCTCCGTCCTCCGTGGGCAGATAGGCGTCCACTTCGGGGAGCAGCACCTGCTGGTCCTCCAACAACTTGGGCACGCCTCCTTCGTAATAAACGGGGAAGGGCTCACCCCAATAGCGTTGGCGGCTGAAAACGGCATCGCGCAATCGGTAATTGACCCGAGGCTCCGCGAAGCCGGCCGCAGCGGTTTCAGCGATGGCACGGGGCAAGGCTTCCTCACAACGCAGCCCGTCCCATTCCCCGCTGTTGCAGAGAACGGCTCGCTTATCGGATTCAGCGCCTGCTTCCACGTCGTGCCCTTCGAAAATGGGCGGAATGGGCAATCCGAAAGCCTTGGCAAATTCCCAGTCGCGCTGGTCTCCCGCAGGCACGGCCATGACGGCCCCTGTGCCGTAACCCGCCAAAACGTAGTCCGCAATCCAGATGGGCATGGCGTCGCCGGTGAGGGGATGAACCGCATGGGCGCCGGTGAAGCACCCGGTCATCCCCCGGTCGCCCGCCATGCGATCTCGCTCGCTGCGCGAAGCCGTCTCCGCGACATAGGCATCCACTGCTGCGCGTTGGTCTGCTGTGGCAATCAGGTCCACCAGGTCATGCTCTGGGGCGAGGACCAGAAAATTGGCCCCGTGAAGGGTGTCGGGCCGGGTAGAAAAAACCTCGATTTGGCGGCCGGCATGACCCTCGATATCGAACCGCAGTTGCGACCCTGTCGACTTGCCGATCCAATTCCGCTGAACTTCTTTGATGCTCTCGGACCAGTCGATGGCATCCAACCCCTCCAGCAAGCGGTCGGCATAGGCGGTGATCCGCATCATCCACTGGCGCATCTTCTTGCGGACAACAGGGTGGCCGCCCCGTTCGCTCTTTCCGCCGATGACCTCGTCGTTGGCGAGCACGGTGCCCAGGGCCGGACACCAATTCACTTCGCTGTCGGCCAGGTAGGCGAGGCGGTAGGCCATGAGCACATCACTGCGTCCAGCGTCGTCCAGTGCATTCCATTGATGGGCCGTGAAGTGTCCATCGAACGCCGCACCCCAGCGCTCCTGACCGGCCTCTTTGAGGGTGTCCTCACCGAAGGCCCAATCGAGGTTGGCATTTCCCGATTGGGAGAACAGGGATTCCAGTTCGGATATGGAAACGGCCTTGTTCGCAGCATGGTCGTAGCCATGCTCGAAGAGCCGTGCGAAAATCCACTGTGTCCAACGGTAGTAGTCCGGGCTGCTGGTCCGAACCTCGCGGCTCCAATCGTAGCTGAAGCCCAACAAATCGAGCTGGCTGCGGTAGCGCGCGATGTTGCGCTCGGTCGTGATGGCCGGATGCTGACCGGTTTGGATGGCGTATTGCTCCGCCGGAAGGCCAAAGCTGTCATACCCCTGTGGATGGAGCACATTGAATCCGCATTGCCGCTTGTAGCGGGCAATGACATCTGAAGCGATGTATCCCAGGGGATGGCCCACGTGCAGACCTGCTCCACTCGGATAGGGGAACATGTCCAGCACGTAGAATTTCTTCCGGCTTGCGTCTTCCTTGACGGCATAGGTCTCTTGCTCAACCCAGCGCCCGCGCCATTTGTCTTCGATGGCCTTGAAATCGTACTCCATACCCGAGAGGTGAAGCCGCGAAGATACCGAGGCAACCTAGGTGTGCGACTTGTGCCTGAAATTGCAACCGTGTACGCCACCCGTATCCCTTCTGCTGTCCCCGCCATGTTTCCAGAATTCCGTTGGACAGGGGAGCGTGGGTTGTGCGATGTGCACTTGACTTTCGATGATGGTCCCCATCCGGAGTGGACCCCGCGGATCCTGGATATGCTCGCAGAAAAGGGCCACAAAGCCACTTTTTTCTGCGTAGGAGAGAACATAGAAAGGCACCCCGAAGTGTTTGATCGAATCCGCAAGGAGGGACACAGCTGGGGCAACCACACCATGCACCATGAATCGGGCTGGACAACGGGGCATTTTCAATACCTCAGAAGTTTTCTCGATTGCGAGGCCTTAACCGGATCAGGGTTGTTCAGGCCGCCTTACGGAAGGATGAGAAGGTCGCAAGCAAAGGCCATTTCAGCACGCAGTGAAATTGTGATGTGGGACCTGTTGACCGGAGATTTCGATGCGCGGCGCAGCGCCAGTGATTGTCTGAAGGCGACGTTGCCCCACTTCCAGCCGGGTTCCATTGCGGTTTTGCACGACAGTGCGAAGGCTGCGGAAAGAACCATGGGTTTGCTTCAGGGCATGATGGAGACGATGGAAATGAACGGGTGGTGCAGCCGGGGGCTGGCGATGAATCCAACTTCCATCTGAAGGAGGATTCCGACAGCAGAAAATCTGTATGGACTGACCAGCCAGGATGGGTCTTGTTCGGATTTTTGCGCTGACATGGATACGACCGATCAGCCTTTGAGGGTGCTTTACATAGATGACGACGAGATGGCCTTGACCATCACGCAAATTCAGCTGATGCGCGCCGGCATTGATGTGGAAGTAACGTCCGATGCCCTCGAGGCGGTTGGCATCATGGCTTCACAAGGGTTGGACCTGATTCTCCTTGATTCGGTCATGCCCACCATAGACGGGGTCGAGTTCCTGCAGTTGATGCGGTCACTTCAAATCGAACTCCCGGTTGTATTCCTGACCGGTCATGGCGTAGAGGAACTTCGAGCAGCCGTTCGCGAGTTCACAGTATTGGACGTATTGGACAAGCGAGCCGACCGGATGGAATTGCCTCACCGTCTGCAGGGCTTGTACAAAACCCACATGGACCAAGAAATCAAGACGGGGTCTGCCCTTGGCGGGCTTCACGCAGCATCTTGAGTTTCTGCCGGATTTCGTCCATTTCCCGACGGTCGACTTCAATTTTCTTCTGAAGATCGGCCATGATGGAGGCCGCACCTTTCCCGGTGAAGATGCCCATGTTGTTTTCGTATTGGGTAACGCGCTTGCGGATTCGATCCATTTTGTCTCGAAGGATGCGCTCCTCCTTTCGGGCCATGTGGTCCGCACCTTCTCCGGCAACCAGACTGTTTACCCGCTGTTTGTAGGCTTCAACGGAGCGCTCGCTCCTCTTCTCCCCCAAAGCATCGAACTTGGCATCCATCGCTGTGCGGTAGCGGTCTACAATCTGCTCGAACACCCGCTTGGGCACATGCCCGCTGTCTGCCCACCGCTGCGAATAGGCCTTGAGGGCCGAGAGGTCGTTGCTGTGGTTGCCTGAAAGCTCAAATGCCTCAATTTCTTTGATCAAGGCCTCTTTGGCCTGTTGGTTGGCTTTGAACTCCTTGTCGCGGTCCGCAAACTGAGCCTTTCGAGCAGAGAAGAACTGATCACAGGCACCACGGAATTTCTTCCAAAGGCGATTCTCATCTCTCGGACCTGCAGAACCCAGGTCCTTCCACTCCTTTTGCAAGGACATGAGACGATCGGCGGTCTGCTTCCAATCGGTGCTCTCTGCCAGGCCGGCGGCCTCCTCGGCGATTTCATTCTTGCGCTCCCGGACCTTGGATTGGGCTGCGCGCACATCCGCGAAGGCAGCTTCCCGTTTTTGGAAGAACAGGTCGCACAATCCCCGGAATTGGTCCCAAACCTCCTGCTCATCCTTGCGGCCGGCAAACCCGACCTCTTTCCAGCGCTTCTGCACGTCCTTCACCTTTTCGGCTTGGGCCGACCATGCGCCAGCTTCGGTGATTTCCTCTTCCAGCAGGGAGCGGACTTCCTCTACCAGCGCTTGCTTGGTTTCGAGGTTCTTCTGCATTTCCTCCCGAATGCCATCGTAATGCGCCTTGATTTCGTCCAGTGCGCCACGGGTGTGACCGAAAAAGGTGTCGGCCATCTGCTCATAGGTCTCCCTCGGGCTGGGGCCGATGTCGAACCAAGCCTTCATGTAGCTGCGGGCGAGCAATTCCTTTTCCTTGAGGTCCGTGACGGAAACAAGTTGTTCGGCCTGGGCGATCAAGTCCTCTTTTTTCTTGAGGTTTACCTGCAGGTCGTGGTCCTGTAATTGCTTGTAGATGTTGACGTTGTAGAAGAACTCGTCGCGGAGGCGGTGCCAGGCGTCGTGCACTTCACGGTACTGGTCGCCGGGAACATTGCCCACGGCATTCCATTCTTGGGTGAGCGCATTGAAGGCATCGAACATCTTGCCGATGTGTTCTTCATTGGCCACCAACTCCTTCATGGAGTTGAGAATGGTCTGTTTCTTGTCAAGGTTGGCCCGCTGTTCCGTTGCGACTTTTTCCCGCCAAGCCTTCTCGCGTTCGCGAAAAGACCGGTACATCTCGTCATTCCGGGCGTCTTCTTCGTCGGGCTGATAGGTGAATCGAATGGGCTCTTCGCCCGGTTCAGGAGCGGGACGTTCTTCGGCGTCGAATGCGGCCCTTTGCGTGTTTACGTCCTTTTCCCGGGCATCCTTGTACACCTCGAATGCTGTACGGACTTCAACCCTTACAGCTTCGATTTCCGGGTTCTCCAGCAACGTGGCAATGCGCTGATTGATCTCGGCTTTCATCTTGTTTTTTTGGCTTCGTCAGGCGTTCCCGACGGTTTGCAATTGGCTCCTCCATCCGGGCGGTGGTCCGTAGATTCCGCTCCGTGGGAGTTAAAAAGGACGTTTCATCGAAGATACGACATTGGTGCGCGCGCACCGAGCGTTCTCCTGAACAGGTGCGCCGCAAACTGTATTCATGGGACGCTGCGGACCAATTCGACGCACTGATTGCAAACCTGAAGAAGGAGGGCTATGTAAATGAGCAGCGCTTTGCCGAGGCCTTTGCGATGGACCAGATCAGAATCAAAGGCTGGGGGCCGAACAAGGTCGCGGCTGCCTTGCGTCAGGTGCACCGTTTGGACGATCAAACGGTGGACCAGGCCATGGCGTGCGTTTCCGATGAGGAAGTCCTCGATGCTGCCAGAAAGGCCGTGCGCCGTCGCCGACTCGGGCGGGAGGACGAGGACAGGTCCAAGACGGTGGGCGCATTGTTGACTTGGGGCTTTGGATTGGAGTTGGCCCGGAGGGCAGTGGAGGAGGCCGTCGGCACTAAATTTGACCCTACATGGTGAACGCCGACCAAATCCAATCTGCACGGGACCGCGTGCTTGCTCTCAAAGGGTATCTCGCCATCGACCAGAAGCGGATCGATATTCAGGAAGACGAGAAACTTTCCCAAGACCCTGAGTTCTGGAATGACGCGAAAGAGGCGGAGAAGGTCATGCGGCGCATGCGGGGAAGAAAGGCATGGGTCGACGAGTACGAAAGGGCTGAAACCGCCATCGAAGACCTGCAGGTCTTGTACGAGTTCTTCAAGGAGGGAGAAAGCACAGAGGACGAGGTGATGGGCCAATTCAACAGCCTGATTCAGTGTATTGAGGAGCTGGAATTCAAGCAAATGCTTTCCGATGAGGCCGATGGCTTGAACGCCGTCATCCAAATCACTGCGGGTGCCGGTGGCACGGAATCTTGCGATTGGGCGGGAATGCTGCTTCGCATGTACGCCATGTATGCCGACAAAGCCGGTTTCAAGGTGAAGGAAATCGACCGCCAGGATGGCGATGTGGCCGGCATCAAGCAAATCACCATGGAGGTCGACGGTGATTATGCCTTTGGCATGTTGAAGGGAGAAAACGGGGTGCACCGCCTCGTGCGCATCAGCCCCTATGATTCGCAGGCGCGGCGGCACACGTCGTTTGTTTCGGTCTACGTCTACCCCTTGGTCGATGACAGCATCGAGATCGAGGTCAATCCATCTGATATCACCTGGGACACCTTCCGTTCAGGAGGTGCAGGCGGTCAGAACGTAAACAAGGTGGAAACCGGGGTGCGCCTGAGGCACAAACCCACCGGCATCATCATCGACAACACCGAGACGCGCTCTCAGCTGGGCAACAAGGAAAAGGCCATCCAGCTCTTGAAATCTCAGCTTTACGAGATGGAGATGGCCAAGCGCAATGAGGCCCGCGCGGAAATTGAGGCCGGCAAGAAGAAGATTGAGTGGGGATCACAGATTCGTTCATACGTGCTGCAGCCCTACAAGATGGTCAAGGACCTGCGTTCCAATTTTGAAACCTCAAATACCGACGCTGTTTTGAACGGCGAAATCGAAGCCATGCTCAAGGCCAATCTCATGCACGCTGCTTCTGAAAGGTCCGCCCAGGAGCTTTAAAAAATACCGCCATGAATACCCGCATTGAAAAGGACACCCTCGGAGAAGTGGCGGTCCCTGCCGACCAGTATTGGGGCGCCCAAACAGAGCGCAGCCGTCACAATTTCCCCATCGGACCCGCTGGCAGCATGCCCATCGAGGTGGTTCACGCGTTTGGCCATCTCAAAATGGCCGCTGCCCGGGCCAACGCGGACCTCGGCGTGCTGGCTCCTGAAAAGCGCGACCTCATCGTTTCCGTCTGTCGCGAAATCATCGCGGGCGATCTCGATGACTGCTTCCCTTTGGTTGTATGGCAGACCGGTTCAGGCACGCAGTCCAACATGAACGTCAACGAGGTCATCGCGAACCGTGCCCACGTGTTGGCTGGCGGCAGACTCGGGGAGGGAGAGCGCCCCGTGCACCCCAATGACGACGCCAACAAATCGCAGAGCTCGAACGACACCTTCCCGACCGCAATGCACCTCGCGGCCTATGACCGCATCGTGCGCACCACCTTGCCCGGCGTGCAGCGTCTGCGCGATGCCCTTGCCAGCAAGGCCGAAGAAATGAAGGACATTGTCAAGATTGGCCGCACCCACATGATGGACGCCACACCGCTTACGTTCGGTCAGGAGTTCGGGGGCTATGTAGCCCAACTCGACCACGGAATGCGAGCGGTGCGGAACACATTGGGCCACCTCGCTGAACTGGCTTTGGGAGGAACCGCTGTGGGCACCGGACTCAACGCGCCAGAAGGTTATGCCGAAAAGGTGGCAGCCTACATGGCCGATTCCACAGGCCACCCCTTCATCACCGCACCCAACAAATTTGAGGCGCTCGCTTCCCACGATGCGGTGGTCGAGGCACACGGTGCACTGAAGCAGTTGGCTGTCAGTTGCAACAAGATCGCCCATGACATCCGCACCATGGGGTCGGGGCCACGCAGCGGCATCGGCGAACTCGCACTGCCCGCCAACGAACCTGGTTCGAGCATCATGCCCGGAAAGGTGAACCCGACCCAAGCGGAAGCGTTGACCATGGTGTGCGCACAGGTGATGGGCAACGACGTGGCCATTACGGTGGGGGGCGCTCAAGGCCATTTCGAGCTCAATGTCTTCAAGCCCATGATGGCCCGAAACATTCTCGAGTCAGCGCGTCTTTTGGGGGAGGCCTGCGCCTCTTTCGCGGAGCGCTGCGTAGAGGGCATCCGCCCGAACCGAGCACGGATTGACCAGTTGGTAAATGACAGCCTCATGCTGGTCACTGCGCTCAACCCGCACATTGGTTACTACAAGGCGGCCGCCATAGCGCAGAAGGCCCATGAAGAGGGCACAACCTTGAAGACTGCAGCACTTTCCTTGGGCCACCTCACGGCGGAGGAATACGACCGTTGGGTGGTCCCCGCTCACATGACCGGATCGAGATGAGTGCGCGTGCATTTTCTCGAAGCCACTGTCAGACCCTGTTCATTGCAGTGTTGGCAATGATGATGGTGGATTGCACTCCCCACCGCAATGTTCAACGCACCAAACGGAAGCGCAAGCCCAAATGCAAGACCTGCCCTTCGTTTTCCGCCCTGCCCACACGCACAGACAAGGCATTACCTTTGCCGCCTGAACAGCAAGGCACTGCGCTATGGCCCTACATGACCACACCTACGCCGTCATCATGGCAGGCGGAGTCGGATCCCGCTTTTGGCCGATGAGCCGTTCAGGCCGGCCCAAACAGTTTCTCGACATTTTGAACCGCGGCCGGACCCTCATTCAGATGACCGCAGACCGCTTGGAGCCCATGCTCCCATATGAGCGCATGTTCGTGGTCACCAACGTCCGCTATAAGGACGAGGTCATGGCCCAGCTCCCCAACCTTCCGGAAGACCAGATCCTGTGCGAGCCGTTCATGCGCAACACAGCGCCATGCTTGGCTTACGCACATCACAGCATCGCAAGGAAGGACCCCAATGCGACCATCGTGGTGGCTTCCGCGGATCACTTGATTGAAGACGAGGATGGATTTCGGGATGTGCTCGATGTAGCCGTGCAGCAGGCTTCAGAAACAAACCAGCTGCTTACCCTCGGCATTACCCCTACCCGGCCCGATACCGGTTATGGGTACATTCAATACGAGGAGCTTCCACGGGCCATCGACGAGCGGCTTCAGCAGGTTCGCACTTTTACTGAGAAGCCGAACCGTGAACTGGCCGAGGAGTTCATCGCCTCGGGCGACTTCTGCTGGAATTCAGGGATTTTCGTGTGGTCCCTTGCGACCATCCAGGACCAGTTCGAAGCCCAGCTTCCGGATTTGCACAGCGCGTTCATCGAACGATTGGATGATTTGGGGACGGAAAGAGAGGCCGAAGCCATCCGTGCCATTTTCGGAGCCGCCGAAAACATCTCAATCGACTATGGCATCATGGAGGGAGCACCCAATGTCGGGGTGGTTCTCGGTGACTTTGGATGGAGCGACCTCGGAACCTGGGGCTCGTTATATGACAAGCTGCCGAAGGATGCCGAAGGCAATGCGCTGAGTGGCGCGGCGCTGATTGGTGAAGATGCGAAGGGCCTGATGGTGGCTTGCGAGAACGGTAAGCTAGTGGTAGCCAAAGGGTTGAAGGACTTCATCATCGCAGATACGCCCGACGCCCTCCTGCTCTGCCCGAGAAACGAGGAACAGTGGGTGAAGCAATTGGTTTCGCAGCTGAAGGCAGACAAGGGGGAACCGTTGGTGTAAAGCCTTTATCCAATGCGCGGCATCCGCCGCAGCGGAGAATGTACCTTCGTCAACAGCGATGGGACTCTTATTCCATATCGGGCGATACTTTGCATTCATGGGGTCGGCCTTGCGCAGGCCTCAGCGGGCGAGGGTTTTCTTCCAGTCCACGCTGGTTGAGCTTGAAGCCATCGGGGTGCAAAGTGTGGGCATCGTAGCCCTGCTCAGCCTTTTCATGGGAGCCGTAATCGCCATTCAAACGGCTCACCAGGTGAGTGGTTGGATTCCGGCATATACCGTAGGGTTTACTGTGCGGCAGACGATGATCCTCGAGTTTGCCCCGACCATCATTCCGGTCATTCTATCGGGAAAGGTGGGATCGAACATTGCTTCTCAGATTGGCACGATGCAAGTGACCGAGCAAATCGATGCACTCGAAGTGATGGGGGTTCGCAGCATTTCCTATCTCGTGTTGCCGAAGTTGTTTGCGGCTTTGCTGATTTTCCCCTTTCTCGTTGTGATTTCCATGGTATTGGGAATCGGCGCGGGTGCTTGGGTGTGCAATACAGCCGATTTGAGCAGTTTCGCCGACTACAAGTATGGAATCCAAATGGATTTCAGTGCGTTTGATGTGACCTATGCGCTGATCAAGACGTGCGTCTTCTCTCTCATCATTACCAGTGTCAGCGCCTATCACGGTTTCTACACCGCGGGAGGTGCACGAGAGGTGGGCAGATCCAGTACCAAGGCGGTGGTGTACAGCGTGGTGATCGTGATGGTGGCCAACCTGGTCATTACTCAATTGCTGCTGACATGATCCGGGTTCAGGGAGTCGGAAAGTCGTTTGGTGAAAAGAAGGTGCTTCACGGCATTGACGCTGCCTT
>Ga0181563_10004521_pt1 | contig 12919 bp, 4 predicted proteins | sample 011ome_25_FD_133759 | JGI IMG/M metagenome (GOLD analysis project Ga0181563, IMG submission 133759) | Coastal salt marsh microbial communities from the Groves Creek Marsh, Skidaway Island, Georgia - 011512CT metaG (megahit assembly) | ecosystem: Environmental > Aquatic > Marine > Intertidal zone... | reverse complement strand
GCCGGGATTGGTGCAGATGGATTGAACGATGAGGTCCTTGAGGCGTTAACGCGAAAAGGCGATGGGCGATATTACCTACTTGATTCACAGGAATCAGTTGAAGACGGTTTTGCGAAACAGATCGCTGGCGCACTTCGTCCCGCTGCGAAGAATGTGAAGGTTCAAGTTGAGTTCAACCCGCAACGGGTTGGGATGTACAAGCTGCTTGGCTTTGAACAGCATCGACTCAAGAAAGAAGACTTTCGCAATGATCAGGTGGACGCCGCCGAGATGGCAGCAGCCGAGGCAGGGGTAGCCGTTTACCAAGTGCAGGTGAAGCCTGATGGATTCGGTGATCTAGGATCCGTCTCGGTACGGTTCCAGGACTTGGAGTCTGGACAGATGGTCGAGGAACGATGGCCCATTACTTTTGATGGTAATGTTCCACGTATGGATCAAGCGACCGAATCGATGAAACTTGCCGGCAGCGCTGCATTGTTTGCGATGAAGTTAAAAGATGATGCCCGATCGGAAACGGTTGATCTAAGCTTTCTTCGCGAGGTGCTTGGGGCATTGCCATCGCAGCGCCAACAGGACCCGCGTGTTTTAGCACTTCAACAAATGGTTGACCAAGCAAGGCAAATGCTTGGTCCTGCTTCCGGGAGAGAGTGATCACCATCTTTCGCGATTGAGTCTCCATTGGTAGGCAATGTCCACGCTTGGCACAGCACACTTGATGGAAAATTAGAGTCAAACAATTAGATCGGCAGATAGGCGAGACGCGTCTGTCAAACCAAAGAATCGACATCGCTGTTTTGCGTTCAATTAGAAGTTATTCAAAATGAATCAGCTTAGTAAATATTTTTCTTCAGGTCGCAATTTCGGTGCATTGGTGTTTTCTGCACTTCTGATATTTGCGGTCACCAATGTCTGTCCGATTTGTGCTCAGGAAACCGGTGTTTCCGATGCGATCAACAAGTTGAGGGGCGAAGGGGGAGGCGTCTTCGTGATTGGTCCCGCGGTCACTCCTCCACCAGTTCCTGTTTTCTTTAAGGCGACTTTAGATTCCACCGTTAACATTGGGACAGAAAAGGCAACGCAGACCGTTTCCCTTGCGATGGACGTCGTGCAAGGGGAGGCTAAAGAGGTGCAGCTAGCCGTCTTTGGCGAAGGTGAAATTCTTTCGGTCGATGGAGAAGGAGTCGAATCGTATGCGGTCGTAAAATCGGGTGAACAGCGATACTTGGAGTTGCGAGTTAAACCGGAACTGAAAACTATCAGGGCAACGATTGAAATCGCATCCAGGCGTTATGAGTTACCGTCGTCGCTTCAACTGACTCATCTCGGTCCAGCTCAAGCGGTTGGGTTTGATAGTGTTACCACAATCAATGTTGAGAAGGGAATTGTTGCAGACTATTCAACAATGGAGGGTTTTGTTCGGTTGCTATCGGCGGCTGGGTCGGCCAAGTTTCAGACGCGATCCGGCGGCGTTTTGACGATTAATCTTGAGCGATCCGCGACGACTCCTGATCCCATTGAGATCATCCAGGCGAAACTTGTTGGGACGCTCACAGACGATCAGCAGTCAGTTGATTGGCAATGGAGCGGCAACCTGTTTGTTCATCAAGCGGGTGCGGCGGTTGATCTGTTGTCGGGTAATGTGGCGATCGAGACGTTGCCGAGTGATTCACGGATCCAAGTTCGCTTGATTTCTGACGAGGGCAAATACCGATACCGCGCTACCTTTTTGGAGGCTGGTGAGGTTGATTTGAGCCTTTCGGTGATCGCGCCGGTCCATTCACTGGGCGAGGACCGCCACGGATTGGAATTTAAGGTGGCATCAGGTGCGGTGGTTCCCGTCGAGCTTATTGGACTGGCAGAAAGCGTTGGTTTTTCTCGTGGCGAGGGGCTAATGCTTCCCAGATTCTCTGATGGTAGATGGCAAGGATTTCTCCCCGCGGATGGCAGCCTAAGGCTCGAGTGGCAGGAGCAGCGATCCACCGGTGAGGGGAAGTTATTCTTCTCGACAACGGCAAGGGTAGAGGCACGCGTTGGCAGCGGGTTGCTGCGGCAAGAGCATTATCTTACGTATCAGATTTTGCAAGGCGAGCTCGATTCTCTGCGTATCGCGATGGAAGGCCCGGGTGAGATTCTGGATGTTCAAGGTGCAGATCTGGTTTCTTGGAAAGTGGTTTCTGACGGTGATGAAAAGCATCTTGAGGTTGTGCTGAGCAAACCGTTTAAGGAGACGTCAGAGTTTTTGGTTCGTAGCCAAACTGCTTTAGGTTCGTTTCCACTAGAAGTTGAGGGAATGAGTCTTGTTCCTGAGCAGGCAATTCGGCATTCCGGATTTCTGCGGCTTAGTAACGTTGGATCGGTCCGAATTGAACCCACTGCTACGACGGGTCTGAGTCAATTAGCGCCGGAGCAATTCCCTGGTGAGGCGTTGCAGTCGCGCCAGGTTTATGTCTACCGGTTTCCCTCCGCTAAGCACGGTTTCTCGGTGGTTGCCGATCGAATACAGCCTGAGGTCAACGTGTCAGAGGTGATTCGGTACGAACTCAGAGAGACAGAGAAGTTGCTTCTCGCCGATATCGAACTGGATATTCGCGAGGCACCGATCCGTGATTGGAGTATTCGGATTCCTGCTGATTATTCTGTTGTTTCAGTAACGGGTGCTAATGTCACGGATTATCTCGCCACATCTGAAATTCAAGCCGATCGTCGCGAGTTAAAAGTGATTTTTGGACAGGATATCGTTGGTCGGCAACTCGTGGGGCTGCATCTAGAAAAGAGTGAAATTGCGGCTGAAGAGAGCTGGAATTTACCACGCATAGACCATCCCGATGCGAAATCGATTCGAGGCGATGTTGGAATCGTCGGCGCGCCGGGCTATCGACTTGGTCTAGATTCAATCGATCTTTTGATCGAGAAACCGCTGTCGTACTTCCCGAAGCCCACGCCGAACCTTCAGCACGCATTTCGAATGAGAAGTGCAGACTGGACAGCTGTCACGCAAATCGAGAGGCTGGATCGAAGTATCCAGAGCGATGTCTTCCATCTCTATTCCCTCAGTGAAGAAAGCATCTACGGGAGTGCGTTGATTAATTATTTCATCACGGGGGCGCCGGTTTCCGAGCTGAAAATTCGAATTCCTGAACAGTTAAAGAACGAGGTCGTTGATGGACAAGACGTTCAAGATGCTCGTCGGGCTGGTGATCTACTAACCGTAACGTTGCATCAACCCGTAATGGGATCCTACACACTGCTTGTTACATTTGAGGAGAAGTCGGATAGCCAGAACGGACTCTTTAAACCTGGTTCGATTCAACCATTGGAGGTTCAAGGGGAGCGTGGATACATCCATGTGGTTAGCCCGATGCAAGTTGAGATGGAAATAAAGCATGTGAGCCCTGATGTTCTCTCACTGGATCCACTTGAATTACCGAATGAGTTTCGACTGCTGAGTACAGCCCCGACACTGGGGGCTTGGCAGTACACAGAGCGACCGTTTCAGGTCGATTTGGGGGTGCGATGGTTTCGACCTGGGTCAACCATTGATCAAGTCGTAGAGTTCGCTGAGGTGGATACCACAATCTCTCAAGACGGAGAGCAGGTGACGTCGGTTTTGTATTTTGTGAAGTCCAGGGGACAGCGATCGCTGCGAATCAAGTTACCAGATTCGCCGGTTCGTCTGTGGGAGGTTTCGGTAGATGGGCAGCCGGTTACCGCACGCGACGCAGATGGTTTTACGCTGATTCCGTTGCCAACAAGTGCAGACCCAAACATCCCTGTTGAGGTTTCATTGCGATTAGGTAAGCCGGTTGTTTGGGAAACAAAACCTTCGGTCGCTTTACCGCAAGTGTTTTCTCCGATCTTGAAAACACAGTGGAATCTTATCGGTGACGATCAACGATTGATTTCACCTGCGGGTGGAACCGTAAGTCTGCCGCGTCGTGTGCTTCCACCTACCGGTTTCGAATGGATCGCACAGAGAGGTTTTTTGAAATTACTTGTTTGCATTGTGGTAACAGGTTTAGCGTTACAGTTTAAGCGGAGGAAAGGAATGCTTAGGCATGGCGCGTTTGTTTTCGCTGTCATAGCGATTGCTTTAGCAATGGATGCTGCCTCAGAGGCTGGGAAAGTCGGTTCATACGATACGGGGATCCATCTGAGTCTGCCAATTATTTCATCCGGCGAGGTCGTACGGATGGATGTGTACAACACGCCTCTTTGGCGGGCAAACCTCTCATCGACGGGATTGGTACTGCCGCTTATCGGGCTAGCTGGTTTGATTGCGTCCCTGTTTGAAAAATTGAACGGATATGTCGGAAGACTGAGAAGTTGCTCCGTTTTCTTTGTCTCCATTGGAGTACTTTTACATCATGACAGTGCATCGACTTTCTTTTGGCTCGTTGCACTCATGGTGGTGGTTTTAGTTGGCTTCAGATCCTTAATCGATTTCGTTTTATCTGCAAAATCGGGATGTGCTCGTTGGTTGCGATCGGGTGCGAGACGCTCCGATAAGGAGACTGAATCGCGGGAAATGACTGCGGATCAGGATTTGTCGGGAGATGATTCCAACGATATTTCCAAGGAGAGTAACGATGAAGGAGATGGCATGGGCGGAACAAGCCGTGGTGGAACAATCGCAACGATCCTTGCGTTTTTTGTTTTCTCCTTTAGTGGTTTAAATGCTGCCGCTCAGCAATCCGCTGCGGCGGGAGCGGGGCAATCCCTCTTTGCCACGGCGGATCACATTGACCAGGTTTGGAGTGTGGAGAAGAACCCAGCACCGCTAAAGAGTAATGTTTCGATGCGAGTTTCAGGCAAAGTAGGCGACCAATTTGTTTTGCTGCGAGCACCTGCTGTTCTGACGCAGTTTGATGGAACGGGCATCAAGCTCAGTAAATTCAATGATCCAAAGAAAGGGATGGTCTATCTCGTTACCCTGTTGCCCAATCAGCAAGACGAAAGGGAGTCGCGAGATAAAGGCAGCAATGGGGAATTCGTTTCACAAGAGCTGACGTTCGCTTATCAGATTGAATCTTTCGACGCTGCGGCTGGCATTCCGTTGCTGACGGGCGATGCCGCCGTCAATCGATTAGAGGTGAATTTCGACGATGCGGATTTAGAAGTCACATGCAGCACCGCCGTACAAACCAGCGTTGACTCGGGAGTAAAAGGTACAAAACGTTTTGTTTTAGCGCCGGGTAGCAGTACGGTCAAACTCTCGGCCAAGCGTCGGGATCTGACGATGGAAGAAACCAATTTTTTTGTGGAAACGACCAGTCTTTACATCCCGCGGCCCGGTGTGGTTGATGGGATTCATCGCATCGATTTACGAACGTCACAGGGTGTTCTCGAATCCCTCACAATGCTAATCCCTGACGGTTTGACTGTGAGTCAGGTCGAAGGGCCAGTTGCGTCGTGGCAATTTGACGCGGATAAAAGCGTGCTCGAACTATCGATAAGTCCGGCTCAATCTACGCCTTTCTCGGTGATCGTTGAAACGCAAAAAAGTTTGGATGCCTTGCCAGCGGATGTCGAACTCGCTCCGATTCGAGTGCAACAAGCAGATGGGGAAGTAGGGATTTTAGGTCTCGCATTTGACGGTGATTCAAAGCCAGAGAAAATTGAGACTCAGTCCCTATCTCCGGTGAACGTTGGTGACTTTGATGTCTCTCTTCTTGGTGGAAGACCTGCGACATTGCATCGCGTCTATCGTTACGGTGCACAGGGGGGATCGTTGAATCTTAGCGTAGCGGCTGTGACACCTGAAGTGCGAGTGGTTACCAAGCAGGTGCTTTCGCTGGGTGATGAGCGGGTGATCTTAGCCATTAGTTTATCTGCCGAGATCACTCGAACCGGTTTGTTCAAATTGACATTTCCGCTGCCAGAGGGTTTTGAGGTTGAATCTTTATCTGGTAGTTGTCTAAGCCATTGGACCGAATTAACCGAGAATGAACAGCGCAAGGTGGTGATGCATCTAGATGGTAAGACCATCGGCGGACAGACATTCGCTCTTTCCTTAACCGCGAACACACCAGGAACGGATGAGAACTGGACACTTCCGCGTTTCGAGGTAGAAGAAGCAATACGGCAGGCGGGTGAATTAATTGTTCAGCCAGCTACTGGGATTCGTTTGAGCACGGAGTCGCGGCAGAATGTCTCTGAAGTGGATCCGCGAGTTTTAGGTTCAACCGCAACGGGTGCAGTTGCGTATCGCCTTTTGCAGTCTGACTGGAGTTTAGTGCTGGGAATCGAAAAGCTCGACCCACGGATCTCCGGTGATGTGCTGATAGAAACCGACCTCAAGGAAGGTCAGACGCGTTCCACACTCATCGGGGACTTTGATGTTCAAAATGCATCGATCCGGTCGTTGAAACTTCGTCTGCCTATTTCGGATGCCGAAGAGATCAAGACACTTCGGTCAAGCGGAAGTATGGTCAGTGATCTTATTTTGCTTGATGAAGAGCAACAGATTTGGGAATTGCAGTTCAAGCGACGTGTGCTGGGACGTACCAATTTCCGAATCGAATACGAACGCCGTGGTGACCGCGCGGGGAACCAAGAGACGCTGCGGCTTGTTTCGTTTCCCGATGCTGGTCAGGTGAATACTTATTTTGCCATTCGTGCGGGTGGTCGTTTGGAGATTGCGGTTCCCGAAAATTCGGTCGGCTGGAATAAGATTGATTGGAGCTCTGTTCCAAGCGGATTGCGGGCTTTTTCGGTGAAACAAGCACCTACCGTGGCGATGCGAATTCAAAAGTCGGCTAAACCACTGACAATTGATGTCGCTCGGCATTCAATCGCCGATGCATTGAAGCTTAGGGTGGCGAGTGGGAATCTCACGTCGGTTCTATCGCCCAATGGCGATCAACTGACGCTTGGTGAATTGAATATGGAGGTGATACAACGCAGCAGTCTATTGGTCGGTTTACCGGCCGGTGGTGAGATTTTTAGCGTCTTTGTCAACGGTGAAAGTGTCAACACGATTCGCATCCAATCAGGTAACAAAAAGGAAAGTTGGCAGTTCTATGTATTGCCGGGTGTGGATGGTCGCACAGCGGAGGTTAAGTACGTTTATTCGGTCCCCGGGAATGGCATATCAAGCCTCCGTCTTGTTAGCCCGCAGCTAAATGTTCCACTTGAAAATATCAATTGGCAGGTAGTAGCGCCCGAAGGTTATGAGCTACGCGATCACAATGGCAATGTCGATTTAGTCCAGCAGACGCGGTTGTCTACCTATGATCGGAACTCGTACCTCCGAAAGTCGACTCTCTCGCGGCAACAAAAGGCAGAGCAGGCAGCAAGCACGCTTCAGCAAGCGAATCAGTTCATTCAGAAAGGTGAGCAAAGCAAAGCGAATATGCTCTTGAATAGCGTGGCCAACCAGTATGGACTCGATGCCGCCTCCAACGAGGATGCGAGAATCCAACTTGAAAATTTACAGACTCAGCAAGCAATCGTTGGACTGAATACGAGAAGGCAACGGTTTTTCCTCGACAACGATCCAGAGGAGGTTGCGATAGCGGGAGGTGATCAATTGAGGCAGGCAGCTGAGAACAATCCGATTCTGCAGCAGGGGACGATGAATTTTCAGCTTCAGGAGATGTCGCAGTTATTACGAGGAAACTCATCGGAAGATAACGCGGTATTGCAGAGAATCGCAGGTCGATTAGTGCAGCATCAACGATCCACCGAGCCAGCGCCTCAAGCGATTGTGATTAGTTTGCCAGAGGAGGGTGAAGTCTCCACGTTCAGTCGTAGTGTGCAAGTCTCCGAAAATTCCCCGCTAGAGTTACAGTTGGAGTATGTCGCTAATCTAGACTTACCGTTCGGACGCAGTCTCTTCACGTTGCTTCTGTTGTTCGTTGGATCCGCGGCACTCGTGGGCGTGATTGGTGTGAGGAAAGTGTGAATCTAAATCTCGTTCCGTTCTCAAGGTGAGGAGAGTAACTGATGGTGTTTCGTCTGATGCTCGGTATGGGCGTATTGCTTCACGCATCGTATTTTTTAGCGCCAACTCAAGCTCAGGAAGATGTTTCGGATTTACACCTTGGCTATGAAAAGCCTCATTGGTTGATCATTTCCGGAGATCATCTGCCTGCCGGTGAAATCCGTATCAATTACCTAGAAGCGTACTGCCGCGCCGGTTCGACGGATGCTGACTGGGTTAAGCACACTGTAATTCCTCATCGAGTGGAACAGATCAGTGTCAGCGACGATCGGAAAGTGGTTCGATTAACAGATCGATTGGAGGACGGACTGGTCGTTGATCATGTCATTACCGCTTCGTCAGATGATGTATCCTTCGAGATTGTTGCGAATAATCCAACATCAAAAACATCCGAGGCTCATTGGGCCCAGCCATGCATTCGTCTGGGTGATTTCACCGGCTATTCAGAGTCGGGTGGAAATCTTGATGACTATCTGCCGAAGGGATTTGTTTTCATCGACGGTAAGCTGACCAGGTTTCCTGATGTGAAGCCGTGGGCAGTAGAAGCACGTTACATGCCGGGTCAGGTTTGGTGCCCAAAAAATGTTCCTCGAAGTGATGTGAATCCCCGACCGCTCAGTTCGCTCGTGCCTAGCAATGGTTTAATTGGCTGTTTCAGTGGCGACGAACGCACGGTGTTTGGTGTCGCCTTCGAACCGTACCAAGAATTATTTCAAGGTGTTGCAAGGTGTCTACACTCGGATTTTCGACTTGGTGGTATTGCGGCGGGCGAGTCATTGAAGGTGCGAGGAAAAATCTACCTACTGCGTGACGGAACCGATGCGTTACTATCTCGTTACCAAAACGATTTTCCCACTCAATAAAAACCTCCGTATCTTTGATTGTTTCGTCGTAAAGCCGATGAGCAAAACCTTCAAGGCTTTGTTTGCGGGTAATGAAATTTTCAAGAACATGACGGCGATATCCGCCCCCCCCATCAATACTCAAAATTCGCGTTACTGCTGCGTCCTCAGGATCACTTGATGGGGGCCCTGGTTCTTGCCTTCAATCTCAACGTCCACCTTGAACTTGAGATTACCGGAAGGGAAATGCATAAGAGTTGTATGTCCTCGCTTCTTGCCTTCTAAAAGATCCATCGATAAACGCCCCTCACCGGCTTGAATGTGAGCGGTGCCAGAGGTAACGGGTGTGGTGAACAGCAGTTCAATTTCAAAAGAGGCGGGATCAGGGAGGTGCAGTAGCCAGTGACCATTGGAGTCTTTGCCCCAGGGTTGTCCCGTTTCGTGTCGCCAGTCTTGGCGAGTGAGCGTGGTGTTTGGCTCGTGTTCAGTGCCAATAACGATCCTTGGCGGCGAGTAATTGTTGGGGCGTGTTGAGCTCACGTCGTTAAACCAATCATCATAGGCTAGTGTCAGTTCTTTCAGTGTTTGTGGTTCTTGTTGCGCAAGATTCTTTTTCTGCCGGGGATCGTCGTTGAGGTGATACAGTTCCAGTCTAGGCGCCCCATCGAAACTCTCCTTTCCGAATCCTGTCGGGTGAACTAGCTTCCACGGTCCACGATGCAAGGCAAACTGATGGTATCGAACGGGTTTGTTTCCACGATGTGCTTGTAGGACCAGGGTCCGGTCTGGCCAGTCCGGTTTGGTGTCTTTGATCAATGGCAGGAAACTGCGTCCATCGATCTTTGATTCATGATTCACATTGACGTTGCAGGCATCAAGGATGGTTGGCAGTACGTCGATATGTGCACAAACTTGCTTGATGACCTTGGGGGATTTAATCTGCGCGGGCCAGTGGAATACCAACGGGCTTCGAATACCGCCGTCGTCAACATTTGTCTTCATGCCTCGCATGTCACCCACGTAACGCATCGTATTAGGGCCATTATCGTTCAGATAAATAAGAATCGTGTTGTCTAGCACCTTGAGCGACTCTAGCGCATTTCTAAGCTTTCCTACGTTTTGGTCAATGTTCGTGATCATTGCAGCGATTCTTGCCAGCTTGTCATACTCAACCTCTTTACGTGTCTCGTTGATGGGATGAATCAATAGTGGTGCAAAGTCCACTTTCTTGTACGCTTCGTACAGATCCCTGGGTACATCGTGAAAGGGTCCATGAGGTGCGTTGGTCGCGATATAAGTAAAAAACGGTTCATCGCGACTAACGCAATCGGTGATGAAGTTGATTGCACCATCAAAAAAGATGTCGGTGCAATAACCTTTCATGGGTGTTTCGACGCCATTTTTAAACAGTGTCGGATCGGTGTATTTTCCTTCGGCGCCGAACGGGTCTGAGGGTTGGCCGATACCACCACCTAAATGAACCAATGTTTCCTCGAACCCCTGATCCATTGGCCGCATTGGATAAGAGTCGCCAAGGTGCCACTTACCATAGATACCTGTTCGATAGCCTGAATCTCGCAGATACTCAGCGATGGTTATCTCATCGGGATCCATCATCGCGCGACCCAAAAAAGTGTCGATACATCTAGTGCGATAGTTGTAGCGACCAGTCATGAGACTCGCGCGCGTAGGTGCGCAAACCGGCGATACATAGAACTCGGTGAGTAAACCGGAGTGGGACACGATTTTATCCAACTCAGGTGTACGGATGATGTCATTCCCCATGAATCCGTAATCGCCACCTCCCTGATCATCACTCATGATCACGATGACATTCGGCCGAGTATCCTCACCTTGCGTATCGGGAATGACCGATGACCACATCGCGATGGATAGAAACAGCAAATAGTGCAAATTCAGAGATGAGATCTTCTTGTTCATCGAAATGATTGTTTCTGTTTTAGGTGTTTTATCCGCTACTGCTTTTTGCTCACCGAAGCGAGAACGCTGCGATTGTACTAGAATCGGGGCGACTTGTTGCGTCGCTGTTCCTATCACTGCTTTTGCTGTCGTTGCTGCTGTTCTTATATCGGAGTGTGTGATGTTAAATATTGCTGCGTGCAACCAGAGATGGCGTGACAAGAAATACTCGCTCCGTTCTGCTTTGCAAGTTGGATTGCCAAGGGATTGTTGCATTCTATTCATCTTGTTCGTAATGGTTCTTGTTGATTCACCGTTCGTTTGTGGGAATGCGGGACCTGTTGAGTCTACCGGGTCGCTGGTTGGTGAACCGCGGGTGGTCACAGCGGTAACGATTGTTCGTGAAGATTTAGAGCTAGATTTGCGTGCGCTTTCCAAATCGGATACCGCTCAGGTGAGTGCAACTTATTATTTGGAGAACCCCGGTGATCCTGAAAAGATCAAACTCGCATTCGCATTCGGTTCCGAACGCCATCAGGATTGTAAGATTTCTCTTGATGGCAAACAGATTGAGACAATCGAAGCGAATTCGAGTTTTGAGGTGTCAAAGCATTGGTTTCCGCCGGAAACCACACCTTTGCTGAGGGGACTGAATGATCCGTTGCGTTACGGTGCTTGGAGATCGGTAGCGCCAACCTTTTTTGAGGCGGAGATTCCGAGTGGCGAGTCTATTTTACAGGTGAGGTATAATGAGTCGGTGAAGGTTGTATTTGATCGACCGGCGATGTACCGACAAATGGCTTACATTCTTTCGCCGGCGAAGAGTTGGGCTGGTTTTGGCAATTTGAAAATACGCGTTGCGTTGCCTGACGACTGGGAGGTTGCGACTAACCTCGACATGCAAAGAGAGGGCGATTTACTGTCAGGTGATTACCGGGGAATTCCCGCTGACGCTTTGGCAATCACACTTCGACCACCCGTTTCGCCGATCTATCATTGGGTGGTCGAGCAGCGAGTCTATCTTGTTTCTCTTATCAGTCTCGTCGTGATTTTTTTTGGCTTATATCGGTTAGGCAAAGTCTTTTCGGATAAACAAGCCAGCGAGGCTGGCGTCAAAAAAAATCCTAGTTTAAGCCAAATGATGCCGCCTTTGCTTCTTTATTGCATCATTGCTTCGTTCGCGATCGGATCAGCTTTTTGTCTGGTTTCGTTCGGGTTGGATCTTATGTTCCCTATGAGTGACTTGGAGACACTGCTAAGTGCAAAACTTCGGATCAGTGATGGGTATGCCCGCGCGTTAATGTTGGTCGCTTCGGTGTTAGTCTGTGTCCTGTTTTTCTTTCTTTCCGTGATACAGTGCATTCTTCAGTATCTTTGGCTGTGTCGAATAGCTCGCAACAAGCCGCTGGAGAAGTCCTCGCAACATGCGGTTTGAGTGATTCTTTGCTAGACGTAAGTCAGCGTTAGTGGTCAAGAAGTTCACGCATCTTCAATCCGAGTGATTCTCCGATCAGTAGGTAGCTTTCTGCGTTTCCGTACCAGTGATGGCCATGTGTGACGTTGGGTGATTTTTCTGCTGGTCGCGCAAATTCAGTTGTCTCGGCAAAGGCGATCGGCATAGGTGCGTCGGGGCCACGGCAAACCGCACGCTGAGCGGTACGGATATCTTTCACGCTTTGGCTGGCTCGAGCTCCTTCGTTGCCTAGTTCACCGATTACCACCGGTAGCCTCGGCGCTTCGAATTCACGCCTTACATCATTGATTAAATGTCGCAGGTTGACTTGATAGTCTTGCCTCGCTTCCTCGGGCCCAAAAGCGTCATTCCAACCTTGAAACCAAACGAACCCCGCCAGTTCGGGTTTTAAGTTTTTCAGATGAGGAAATTCCGTTGGGATTTGATCGATCGCCTCGTGGTATTCCTTCATCATCTGTAGGTAGTAGGGGCCGACGGTACCGCCAGCACTCGGGGGGCGAAAATCCGTGAAAAGACTCTTACCTCCCCAAGCCGTTTTGATAATTAGGATTGGGGTGTTCATCGCATCGCCCAAAACGTGGCCGAACTGGAGTTCTGGACCGATGTGATGGCGACCTCCATACCCTGCGAATCCAATATCGAGGGGACCTTTTTTGATTCCTTCGCGTGTTTTGAAACGACACCAAACATCATTTCGAGGCTGCCAGTTTTCATTCTCGTCGACAAGATGTCGGTATCTCT
>Ga0181563_10004519_pt1 | contig 12922 bp, 17 predicted proteins | sample 011ome_25_FD_133759 | JGI IMG/M metagenome (GOLD analysis project Ga0181563, IMG submission 133759) | Coastal salt marsh microbial communities from the Groves Creek Marsh, Skidaway Island, Georgia - 011512CT metaG (megahit assembly) | ecosystem: Environmental > Aquatic > Marine > Intertidal... | reverse complement strand
CCTTTTGAGTTTATTATATAGTCTTTCCTTTTCCCATTCAACTTCTTCATCACCAAAATCTGGCAGTGTTTCATAGACATCTTCTAGCAAACATTTAAATTCAAACAGTTCACGTTTAAGTCCAGATGTTGTAAAGCCGTCATTGTACGGTGATTTAATTTCAGCAATAGTCTGTGCTAACCAATCTTCAACTAGACTAGTTAAGTTATTGCCGTGTGCTTCATCTATGTTTTTTAACCACTTGGGTCTTTTACTCATTTGCTTTCTTTTAAAATGCGATGAACTTCTTCTTTGTCCCAGTCACGTTCTTGTACTGAGTCTTTTGGAATTGAATCGTAGATACGTTCTATCTTACATTTAAGTAAGTATAGTTCACGTTTTGCTTGTGTGCGTCTTTCTAGGTGTTTGTCTGAAGTTGCTTCGATAGATTTTTCTAGAAGCCAAGTTTCAATGTCTGAATAATTAGTTGGTCCGGTACCAAACCATTCGTAGTTAGGTGTTGTATAAGTATCTGAATTTAACCAATCGTCTTCGGCTATATCAAATAAACTATCTTTGTCCTCGTCGCCCATATCTATACTCTTTCCAATTGTTTCTACAATTTTTACCTGCGGCAAACTTCATGTATTGTTGCCACACAAAAGTACGAGGATTGTATAGATCTGCTTCGTTGAATCTAAACCCGTGATCTCTACAGAAGAGTCTGAGTTTGTCTAAGTCATCGAATATATCGTCGATATCTAATCGAGAATGGTGTTTGGCCATTCAGGGCTCCTGTTTTTAGATTGCGATAATTTGACTTGGACGTGTTAGGTTATACGTTATTGTACACCCATTCTCTCCATCCTCACTTACTTCAATAGTAACCTTTCTTCCAGGATATCTAGAAGCAATCTGTAGATAGAGATCGTCCGCAATCATTTCACAACTTTTATAGTTTAAGTCTAATACCTCACCGTCACCGTATAAGTCTTCTAACCATCGTTTAAATTGAATAAATTCAATGTCACGATCATTGTGAAAGACATCTATAGCCACTCTAAAGTGGAACGTGTGTCTGTGCGGATGTGCTAAAAATGCTACATTGTATTTATCGTTAGTGTTGAGTTTTTCATCCGTTGCCGCGGCAGGATAGCAGTGGATGCCTTCCTTGCGAAACGTTACCCAAATCTCACGTGTAGCTTTTTCAACAACGCGATCTACAGTTGCTCTTTCTTCCTGATTCATTATAGTTGCTCTAACGCCTCAATCATATCATGTGCGTGTGCAATCTTTTCTAATTCTTTTTCAACAGTTTCAGAATAATCAATATGCTCAGCAACACCTTGTGGACTTGCTAGAAACATTTCAATATTAGTTTTACTGATATTAATTTGATTTTCGTACTTTGCTTTAAGATTAGTTAATACATTACTCATCAGTTACCTCCTCTATTATTTTATCATTAGCATATTCAGACCACTCAGTCATAACTGCGTTGTCTTTTAACTTATCTAAACTATGACACCACACACCGTCATTAGTTGCGTTAAAGTCTACGTCATCTATCTTAATAGTAGTTTTATCGTTATACTGCTCAATGTTAGGTATCTTAACGGATATTTGTGTTATAAATCCATCGAACTCATTGAGTTGTTTAAGCCATTTGCAGGGTTTCTGAATATACGTAATGTCTAAGTCTAATGTTACTTTGTAACCTAAACGTAACACATGTTCAATTTGACGTACCCACTCTCCAATATTGTTACCATCAAAAGATTGGTTGGCCCCGAAGTACACATGATCGCATTCATGTTGTGTGGCGATCGCAGTGATTTCTTCGGGAGCCTTAACACCAACAACAAACAAAGTCTTAAGGTCGTATGCAGGTGTATGTTCTATCTCAACACCTGTAAAGTAATCTATGCCTTTGGCTGTGCCTGTTGCGTAATCTCTTTCCATTATGCTACTTTCTTTTGTAACTTTTCGATTTGTTCTTTGATGTGTAGTTTTTCAATTTTCATTTTATTTAAACTAGCATCATCTAAGTAGTAAGTATACGCTTCTTTGATTTTTAGGTCAAGATCTTTATGACGTGCTATTAATTGATCTAAGTCTTTTGTCATACTAAGCCTCCTCCGCTTCAAGTTTGTCTAAGTTTGCTTCGTCAAGACCACTATCGTCTTGATGATGTTCTTCAACTACTTCTTCCTCTTCAAATAGATTATTGAACATTGTTGATGCGTTAACTGTTCGTTTACCTGTTGCACCCCTAGTACCAATAATACTAATCCAAAACTTATTGTAATGTTCAATTACAGCCATTGCTTCATCTTTACTACTAGCACCAAATATAGCGTTAACTACATCTCTAAATGTCACAGTGTCAAATGTTTCTTGTATAAGCATACCAGGATAACGTCCACTATCATACTGTCTATTTGCTTCTTGTACAGCATTGATATGTTGCCAAACGTTGTGTCCCATCATGAGTGCGTAACTAAAACTATCCCATGATGTTTTGCCTTCTTTACCGTTTTTATTTAGGTCACCTGGAGCATAGATACAGATATCTTTCATCTCCAAGTTACGTGATATTGGACTATCTTTAAATGTTGCGTGGATACCATCTTGAACAACACCTTGACTAAACTGTCTAGTGTCTGTTGCGTACTTTTTATCATCAGCAGTTGCGTCCATTCTGTAACTCCACTTAGCACGATCTTCTGTTACAACGTCTGTGTAGATTTGACCGTTAGCAGTTGCTAAGAATGGTGAAGCACAATCAAATGATATAGTAAAGTTTGGATTATGATATTTGCGTACGGCACGTTGAATATCAGTTAGTAGGGTAGCCCACTCTAGTTTACTAGTGCCTAAGAAGTGCATCCAGTCGTGGACACCTGGCTCTAATAAGCCATCATAGATAATAGTTACTAGTCTTTTCAGAACTAAGTGTATATCACACATGTTCTGACCTCCCATTGACCAACCGTTAAAATGAGTGCCTGGGTACTGTTTAGGATCACAATACTTCTTCATGCGTTGATACCAATCTTCTGCTTCTGTATGGTTTTCGCCCTGAAGAACATTTAAGAACTTACAGTTACCGTTACGATTATTTATAAAATAATCATTATTAATGTAAGTTGCTTCTACTGCTTCTTCGTATGAGTTAATACCTGTAGCCTTACGTCCTTCAGGTGAGCGACATACCCATGCAGGAATATCTAATATCATACCATAATCCATGTAAGCATCCATCCATTGTAGAACTTGCTCACGTTTCTTTTGTGCTTTAGGGCATTTAGGATTTTTCCAATCACCTTCCCAAACACCTTTACCAATCTGGAAACCACCTGAGTCACCTAGCACCCAAGCACCAGTTTCTCTCTTACGCACCATGTCTTCTTTAGGTGCTTCTACTGTAGTATCTAGATTAGCATGACCTGCAGAATACAACGACCATTTATATGTAAATAGGCCTTCTTGACTGTTAAGCCAGTTTATATTTTCCATTTCTGGAATGTTCTTAGGCATACGAGCCGGATCAACATAGGTGTTGTCTGTTCTCTGTTTGCCTACAAAGGTTGCATAAAATGAACTTAATGCTGGTAAGAATACAGCATAGTCATTTTGTTTTGCTGTTAAGTCGTCGTGTTCTACTCTAGCCATTATTTACTCTGTGCTGGTAAAATGTAGTTGTATACTGCGATACCTGAATCAACTGTGATCTCAGCCGCACCATCATCTGACATTTTAATAGTTTTATCACCAGTTAGATCTAAGATACTAATAAACTGTTTAACTGGCCATGCCCATGCTCTTGCTAGTCCTGATCCACCTACACTAGGTTGAAACACAAAGTTACCTGCGTGTGTTGAATGATCACCAAAGTATAACATCAAGTCACCGTTTTCTGTTTTAGCAGTAAACACAGTTTCTTCACCGTTTGCCTGTGCTTGGAACTTTAATCTTTGTACACCAGCAATAGTTGGCTCAAAGTCTACATTCCAATTAGCACCTTTAAACTTAACTGTTTTAAGTTTTTCAGCAATAATTTCTGACGTCATAAATCTATAATCGTTTTTAAAGTCACCAGCGGCGTTTTCAAAGTGTAAACCTGTAGGAACAGTTTCACCGTTACGGTCTTGACGTTGTACACTAATCTGTGCGTTGTCTTTATACTCTGGAATACCTAATAGGATTTTAAGTTTTGATAAGTTAGGCATACCAAATGTGCCTACAAACTCTGCTACTGGTTGTTTGAACTTTGCTGACACAACCACTGAACGATCTTCTGCAAGTCCGTCAATAGTAGTTTCAGTGTCTGTACCTGTGATCTTAACTAGCTCAATAAAGCCAAGATCAAAAGTATGTTCTACTAAATCTAATAAGTGATCTCTCATACGTTTTCCTTTACATTAATGTTATAATTATTATACATGATATTTAGGTCGTGTACAACACTATCTAAAATTATTCTACCAATTTCCATTGTTTACGATTAAATTTTTGGCTAGGCAGTACGTCATTTAATGCTCGATATGTTTTGTTAACATAATATACTAATTCACCTTTCATATATCCGTCGTTGTTTGCTCGCCATTTGCTCACAGTCTGTGATGGTTGTTTGTCTGTCTTTTGATGTATAGATGCAAGAACCTGCCCACCTTTAATACTTTCTAACTTTCCAGGCTTTTCAATTTCGAACCAAGCCATACCATATGTTTCTCTAAAGTGTTTTAACACTGTAAAGCCTGTGTTTTCTAAATAGTGTTTGACTAGTCTACCTGGAGTGTAATATTTGTATCCACGTTCAACCAAATCAATGTTATGTGGTAAATCACAATCATTAAATGTAAATATCATATGACTGCCTGGTTTTGATAACTCAAAACACTCTTTTAACATTTTTTGAATGTAGTTCATTGGCATGTTGTCAAAGTAATTATAAGCTAGTATAAATCCAAATTGGTTTTGAGGAAGTTTACTAAACATCTTATGGTCAATACTAAACTGTGGGAAAGTGTAACTTCTCAATCTATTCTTGTATTGTATTTTAAATTGGTCTCTCACAGTTTTTAATAGCGGTTCATAATAATCTATTAGATATAATGGATCTAAACTGACTAGTTCTGACGTGAGATTTCCGTGACTAGGACATATTTGCAATCCTGCTTGATCCCATGACGCATATTTGTCTATTCTAGATTTTAAATATTCATAAGTGTCGTTAGAGATATCTAAAGTTCTATCTCGTTTACTATGATATGTTTCTTTTGGAGCATGTAATTTAAAACGTTCTTCACTTTCAACAAGATAATCTTTTTCTTGCTCGTGTATTTGTTGGGTAAGTTTATGATCATAATCTAAATGATCTGCTTTAAACTTATCTATACTACGCATTATATCGTTACGATGATCCGTAAACAAGTTTAGGTATTCTGGATCTTCAATTTCGGCCTGTAAGAGATCAAATATCTGTGTGTTCATAGAATTGAACGTATTGATATCATGCTTTCTAAGTTTATCTCTATATGCTACTAGTTCACTAAGTTTCATTAGAATTCAAATAAGTTGTTAAATGTATTAGCCGTTTGTGTTGCGGCCGCCAAGTTCCAGTCTAGTACACCAAGTAAGTTATCAACCTTTTGATCAACAATAGTGGCTTCCATCAAATCATTATCAAACGGTAGTTCCTTAAACCAACTAGGTAAGTGTGTTTCGTCTGTAGGATAAGCAATACTTGTCCAACCTAGTGGATTTGCTTTTAGTTTACAGACAATAACTTTCATACCATCAATAACTTCTAGTGAATATTTGTCTGAGTTCATTCTACGCATAGTATTCCAATTCATACCTGCTCGGACATGTCCTGGCATGTTGGCTTTGCCTAGTCGTTTCTCTTCTTTAGTGTACTTGGTCAAGTTATTGACACGCTTAGGTGTGCCTTTCTCCCAACCTGGACGCTCTCTAAATTCATGTTTAAACTGTAGAATTTTTTCAGTAACTTCTACTTTACCACTACCTGTTAGTACATCATGTAGAACATCACTTAAGAAGTTCTGTATTACAGGCGGAGTATCTGAACGCTTTAAGTCTAAGCCCATGGCTTTAATTTTACCTGGCTTACCCTCAACATCTAAACGTCTACCTTCTAGATCATAGATCATAACAGCATAACGTTTCTTAGTGATAAACAATCCTTTAAAGGCAACTACTTCTCTACCACCTCGTATAATCTCACCTTGCTCTTGTGGTACATGAAAAGCATCGGCCATAAACTTAGGAAAACTTTCGTTAACACTTTCTGCTATGCTATCATATAGTTCAACAGCAATATCTTTGTTCCATTCCATCTTACCTGCTTCAATGTCATCTTTTAATATCGGGTATGCTGAAAAATAACAGGAATCAGTGTCACCATATATAATTGCTTTACCTACGTGATCATATTCACCTGTGATCAACTCATTGATGTGTGCATCCATATGTTTAGCAATAGCACGTCCTGTTAAGGTAGTTGACTGCCCAATACGTTTATCAAAAAATCTACAACCAGGATTAAGAATAGCACCATACAAACTGTTTAGGTTAATCTTTTTAACTAACTGTCGCTTATCCCAGAACGCTCTTTCTTTTTCGTCTGTACATTTACGCATCTTAGCCTGTAGTTCTTTACGCTCTGCGTACCAACGTTTAAGTAGTCCAGGTACTACTGCTTCAACTTCATTAGTGAATATTGTACCGTTAGCAGTTAACATCCAGGGCCTATTACTATCAAATATCATTTTCCATACTTCAGCCGCCGAATGTACACTTTCCTCACCAGTATTCCAATCAATAGTAATTTCAGTACCAACTTCTTTGGCCATTACTGCTTCATATTCTAAACTACCAAACAGACCTTCCCATGCTGACGCAAATGATTTACCTTTTGCTTGTTGTTCTTTGATATGTCTGTCAGTCATTATAGGTCTCAGTTGTCCTATAATAGTTTCATTACCCATGTTCAATGCACGAATAGCACTTGGATACAGTGAATTAATATCAACGGAACCAATATAATCATGTAGGCCTTTGCGAGGATATGCTACATAAGCACCTGCGGCCTGTGTATCCTCATCTGTTAAACGTTCTCTCCTATTAGGAACAACCATGCCACGCTCATGTGCTTCGTTGATAATTGCTTGTTCTGTAACAGCAACAGCACCCATTGTTGTTTGTAGTAGCACTGTGTTTGCGTGTGCAAGTTCATTTGCTAGATCTAAGAACTTTAGTTTATCATCTAGTTTCTTAAGCAGTAATGTATCCTGTCTGTTATACTCAATAAATGTTTCAAAGTCATTGTTGTATAGTTGATCTAGTGTACCTTCATAGGGTGTTTTACGTTCTTGTAGTTCATGCTCACCAATAGCATCTAGTGAATATGAATGACGTTCTTCATAGGTGTACTTACGATACAGTTGCATATAGTCCATGTGTACACGACCAATGATATCAAATGTAATGTTCTCTGCACCAAAGCGTTCAAATGTACGCTTCTTAGGAAACTGGTTCCATAAACAAAAACGGCGTGTGTCGTCTTTACTAAGCACTCTAGTAACACGATTAACTGTGTAGGGTATATCATATCCCTCTGAGTTCCAACCACTTAGTATGTCAGCATCTTCTATAATACCTAAAAATGTTTCTAATAGATCTTCTTCACGATCAAACAAGTAAGTATCTTCAAACTTGCCCACAGTTGCTTCTGCTTCTTCCTTGCTCATTTTAGGTGGCGGAAGTACCAGTGTAATCATTTTTTGTAACCAAGTACAATAAACAGATATTGCTGTGATAGCATTAAATGGATCTGCCGGACTTGAATATCCACGTTCTGGATCAAAGTCAACCTCAATATCGAAAAACGCTACATTAAGTTCTGGTGAGTCAACATTTTGATAATTGTTAGCAAGACAACGGAACACAGGGTTAATGTCTGACTCATACAATTTTTTATCACTATTGATACGTTGTTCTTTATGAAACTCTTTTGCGTTGTGTGTTTTAAATCTAGTAACAGGGTCATTGTATATTGATCTGTGTTTACCTTTAGGATCAGCATAATAAAACACATATTCAGCAGGATACGTTTGGAATTGGCGTTCACCATTCTTACGCTCTACGACATGAATCTTGTCTGCTTGTCTATCAAAATATGCGTCTATGTAACTCATTTCTCTCCTTTAGTATAGTATTTTACACTATTATACAGTTGGTAGTCAAGTCTATAATAGTCCTTTATTTTATCTACCACAGGTATCTTACTGCCACCAATACGATATTCTGAATTTTCAACACTGTGTTGTACTAGATTTTTTAGTTTCTGATGATGTGGGCCTGCTTTGTGCATTTTTACTTTAGGTACTAATTCCACGTCTTGTTTTAGTACATTGTTGCAGTAGTGTTGAAAGTTTTTGATTAAATTGTTGTCAACACAGAACCATACTGCTTGATGTATATCAATATTTTCTAAGAACATTATCTGTTCTTCAGTGTGTTCATCAAATGCTATTCTTTCTATTAGTAGACTTAGAAAGTCCTCGTTGAGTTGTGATACATTTTTAGCCAGTACACCTTGTCTAAAAATATATTCAACAATACCAGTATACCATCGTTCTAGTGGATCTCTGAGAAAGATAATAGGTTGATAATCTTGTTCTAAATATTTTTCGTGGTGATAATTGTTAGGACGTAGTTGATTTGCTGAAGCCCATTTTTTGCCCCAGACAGTAGCACATTTAGGAATGTTTACCCAGAACTTTTTATTTTGATGATCCGGAAAGCACATACCATACTCATGTGTATGGTGACGACTCCAATAGCCTTGCCATGTATTCTTTATTATCATTTATTCCAATCAATTTAGGCTGATTAACCACTACATGCAGGTTAGGCCTGCGAAACCGTTACCACCAACCGATGGCAACACCAAATCCAAATATATTTACCAAAGTAAAGTAACTTGTTAGCATCAAAGGCCACGCAAGTCCTCTGCGTAAATATCCGTATGCACCTGCTACGGCACCAATCATAAATCCTGGATATACATAACGCATATCAGGTGCATCTGCTGTTATGGCCAAATATAAACTGGCCGCAACTGTAAAAACAAAACTAGTAAGCTCAGCACCAAATGCTACAGGATCTGATGTGTAACTTTTCTTCCAGAATTGCTTAACATTTTCCAATTATAACGTGTGTCCAACAGTTGACAAGATGTCTTCTAACAACTGATGGTCTTGTTGTTCTCTTGTAAAATCTGCTTTGTGTGCAACTTTAATTGCTTTGTTTAAAATACTAGGCTTGATCTGTAATTCTTCTGCTACTGCTTTAACAGTGTCACGTAGACCTTCGTTAAGTGTTTCAACTTCACGCATGACCTGCATACCTTCGTTAACCAACTGTGTTAATTTAAGTTTTTGATCACCGCTGAATGTAATTGAATCTGACATAAATTTTCTCCTTTATGCTGTTATATTATATGAGTATTTAATGTTTGTCAATGGCCTTTTGATAATAATTGGCCAAATTATTGTGTACAGTTTGATCAGTAATATGATAGTAAGGCCTGTGTGTACGTGTGTCTGCATAATCCCAAAGGCATAACTCACTGCGATATTGATTATATTTGGTAAAATACGTTCCTACGCCACCATAACTAGGATGTTCGAAGCCACCTTGATCAAACTTAAATGGTATGCCTGAATCAACTAATCTCTGTAGAGTTGCTTCGATGATAAGACGATCTCTGTGTATAGCAACATTAATATCAAAAAAGTTTTTATTATAACTATCTAATTGATCTCTTTGTTCTTGTGAGAGTGCTAAGGCAGTCTTAGTTGACCATATTGTATAACTTGTTAGATCTTTGTTTGAGTTATCCTGTTCAGTTAGACTATAAAATCTATCTAATAACTTATCTTGTTTTTGATCTGTGTACTGTACAATATCACGTGTGACTGATGTAAACTCAACTATAATAAACTTAGCCTGTTGTTTGACTGCATGTTCTACTTGCAGAGCTATCAATTGATTATTTGCACAGACACTGCCTAAACTAACTGCATCTAGTTGTTTAGTCCAAGGTATATGATCATAGTCTTGATCGTCTACAGTAAAACTATCACCGCATATATAAACGTATTGCTTCAAAGATCTCTTCCTTGGTGTATTTGTATGGCATTAGATTATATTTTGTGCCAATCATTAATTCATCATTGGGCTTATAAAATTCTGCTACAATGTCTCTGTTTGGGATTGGCTCACTCACAAGATTAGTTACAGTCATATCAGTTGTAGACATAATATCTTTTAAGTCTTGCTCTAAATCATCTAAACAATACCATTGTTGAACAGTGTCTAAATTAATTTTATCTACCCAGGGTGTTTGATGTTTAATATCGTAGATAATGTTTTTAGTAATGTCATCGCCTATTAGACTAGGTAGTCTCACAATGTGATAGTAATGATACCATCCTTTGACTAAGTTTTCTAATTTTAATCTATTAGCACCATAGACGGTATCTGGATTAACCTGTGTGTCACAAGTGGATATTAATACAATGCGTTTAGTTTTAGTCATTAACAAACAGCGTAATAGTATTTCAGTGCTGGCAGTGTCTGCATCTGGATTTTTACCAACCCATATTCTATTACTACTAGGTGCGGCCACATACACAGTATCGTAGTCATTCATAGGCAAGTCTAACAGTGTTTTACTGTTAAATGTGTGCGTAGGATTAACAAACTTGGCTAAACGTTTGCCTATTAATCCCTCACCAACTATTGCTATATTGTTTGATTGTGTCAAAGTATATCTCAAATTGTTCTACGGCCCACTCTACATTATAAAATCTATTGAAGTTATTGTCAAATCTAGTCTGTGTATCCTGTCCTTCAAAGTATTCGTCTGGTTGCTGATTAAGTCTTTGTATTTCGTTGATTATCATTTCAAGACGTAGATCATCATCTTCTACTAGATCATAACTTTCATCTATAATGTTATCAAATGTTTCAAATCCCCAAGTTTTGATCCATTCAAGTATTCTTGGTGGTCCCCAGACGATAAATGGATGCTTAAATGCCATTGGTTTTAATATCTTTTCTGAATGACTCATTGGTTCTGCAATTAGTTGACTTTCTACAACAACACTGTAGTTTGTGCGGTCATACCATTCAGGATTAACATAACGTTGCCAGTTGCCGTTGTTAACATTGATATCACCTGGAAGTTGAATACCTACACCGTTATAACTATAAACAGCACGACCTAAATGTGGCTGTATTTCTCTCCATATTTTATCTCTATGTGGCTTTTTAAGATTCATTGCCATAAAGAATGTCTTACTGGGATGAAGCACTTCGCGTTGATAGTTATCAAGTCTTAGATCTTTATACCATAAACATTCGTTAGCAATAGCAAACCAACCATCACTGCGTATAACTTTTAGATATTCAGTATCTTGTATTTCAGGATTTTCCCACGGGTCCCATAAGTGATCTATTATAGCTGGACGATTAAGACTTTTTGCCCACTCCCAATCTTGCCAGTGTACATAAACAATACCATCATCATTTAGATCATAACTAATATCAAAGTGTTTTTTATATAAGTCTTCTAGATAAAACGCTGTTGCATTAGACCAACTATTTTCTTTAAGAATCAGTTTCATCTTTTAACCAATTAATATATAAACATCTTCTAAAGTCTACCCCTTTAACTTCTCCAACCATGCCGTGTGTTACTTTACTACTATTAAATAATAACATTCCAGTGTTTTTAGTATATGGTACAATATATTCATTAGGTTCATAAAAACAAGTACCCATCTGATCTGTGTCTGTTCCATCTAAATAAACAATCATAACATCTCTAATATCTTCAAAGTCTGTATGTAATAAATTTCTATAACCTAGATAGTCTCTCCACATTTCAATATTAATAATTTTACCTTTTATCTTTAGATGTTCGATGATTTGTTTGTAAAGATTTTCTGTGTGTTTGAATGTATAAACTTCTCTGTGTGCTCCTGGTAATGGTTCGGGCAATTCTGGGCTATCACCGGCGGGCCATTCCTGTGTAGGTGTAAATGTATTACAAAAGTCTACAAGTTTATCTAAAAAAATAGATTCAAATACATTTGTGACTAAAAAGCCGTTAGGAGAGAGTTGGTGTGTTTGCATACTCGTATTTAACTGAGTATACTATCGTGCTAAGAGTTTTTGTAGATCTTGTTTAAGTTTTTCAATCTCTTGATCTTGATAACGATCTTTAAGTGAGTTATTACCAATCTCTTTATCATGTGCTTTATCTACAGCATCCTGAGCGGCAATATCTGCTTCTTCTTTGTCGTTTTCTTGATCTAAGCGATCGATGTCTTGAGTTTTTTCTGAATCTTTATCAGCAACAAAAGTAACTAAACTTGCTAGTGGATCACCTTTAGTTTGTGCGCCATACTTTAAGCCTGCTTTTTTAAGAGCTACTTTAGTTTTAGCATCCAATTTACTTTGATCAACTGGGTCTTTGTCTTCTTCTTTTACTAATAAACTGTGTGTTACTTCTGGTTTGTCTTTGGCTAATTGTATTAGATCATCGATGTCTAGAGGACCGATACCATTGACTGCTTTACGATCTGGCATACCCAAGTCAACCCAAAGTGCAAAGTCTTCTTCGCTTGGTCTTGAGTATGGTGACCAGTCCATTGATACTTCTTTACCATCTTTAGTAGCAACGTGTGATAGTTTTACTACGTCATCATAGTCTTCTTCGTATGATGAGTATTTCCAACCTTTGTATTCCATTGGTCTCATCATACCTTCTTCTACTGATTCATTTGCGTCTGTTATACCAAAACGTTTTTCTAAGAAGTCTTTATCATAACTATCTAAAAACTCT
>Ga0181563_10004518_pt1 | contig 12925 bp, 12 predicted proteins | sample 011ome_25_FD_133759 | JGI IMG/M metagenome (GOLD analysis project Ga0181563, IMG submission 133759) | Coastal salt marsh microbial communities from the Groves Creek Marsh, Skidaway Island, Georgia - 011512CT metaG (megahit assembly) | ecosystem: Environmental > Aquatic > Marine > Intertidal... | reverse complement strand
CTCCAGATCGCCGCCAATCCTTGCCAGAAGGTGTCAGGATCAATGCCGGTACCCGGCGCGATCTCGTTAACGAGAAGAGAATGCAGATCGTGATCTATCGAGAGACCGGCGCACTCGATTCTTTGGGACATGACACAAACTCCTCGTTTCAGCAGTTAGCGCGTCTTTTGGTGAGTAGATACTCTACTAACTGACCACTATTGATCCTAGTGATTATAGCGATAGAGGGTATTCGCAGAATTTATGTGGCTTGGCTGGGAGGGGGGTCGAGCGAGCGTGCAATTGCCGTAATGAACTGCCGCACCCATCTGTGTGGCGCATTGTTGTGGAGCAGTGGGCTCCACGCCATTTTCAGTTCCAACGGCGGAATCTCAAAGGGTGGCGGGCGCACCACAACGCGAGGGTTATCTCGCTTGAGCCAAGTGGCGCGGGTGGGGAGCGTCACGATCAAATCGTTTTGCTGCGCTAGCGTCATTGCGGCCTGATAGTGCCGAGTAAAAACCCGAATGCGCCGTTTCTCACCCAGATCAGCCAATGCCGTATCCACCCATCCCAGTCGTTGCACATCGCTGGGGTCGACCCCCACGCCAACACCCATGCCGGTTTTGCTGACCCAAATATGGTCAGCAGCGAGATAACTGCGGAGGGAGAAGTCAGTGAGTATCGAATTATCGGGGCTCAACAAGCACGAGAAACTGTCCTGCCAGAGCGTTATCTGGTGAAACGATTGCGGCATCTGGTCGAACCGATTGATGACCAAATCCACCTTACCGCGCTCGACATCGAGAAAGCTGACATCGGAGGGATTCATGATATCCAGCGTGATGCCGGGAGCGTGCTCGCGCAGTTGGTTCAACACCGCAGGAAATAGCGTGGACTCGGCGTAATCGCTGGCCATGATGCGGACGACCATCTGGGCTGCCCCGGGGGCGAATTCGGTCGCCGGTTGCATAGCGCGATCCACACCTAGCAGGATTTCCTTCACCAGCGGTTCCAGTTCCCGCGCCCGCTCGGTCGGTGTCATGCCCTCAGATGTTCTGACCAAAAGTGGGTCGTCAAACAGCGCGCGGAGGCGTCGCAGACCGTTGCTCATGGCGGGTTGAGACAGGCCCAACTGATTGGCTGCCTGTGTGACATTGCGCTCACGCAGCAGCACTTCAAGGTAAACCAGCAGGTTCAGATCAATTTGGTTCAGGTTTTTCATATAATGCGGGGAGGCAATGCGCCTTTATTCATGCCGTGAATTATAACTGCTTAGCCATTATTTTGCCGTATGGGCCAGTAAAGGCGGCCACGGGTGACGACAGCGTCAAGCGACCGCTAACAATGAGGACTTAACAATGTACATGGCACCCACCGAAGATATGCAGTTTTTGATCGCTGACGTACTGGATGTGGGCGGGGTATTGGGTGAGCTGCCGCGATACGCAGAGCTGGGCTTGGGGTCTGAACTGACCACGGCGCTGCTGGATGAGGCCGCAAAATTTGCAGCTGATGTGGTGTCGCCCCTGAGGCGCGTGGGCGATGCGCATCCGGCAACGTGCAGCGATGCCGCAGTGACGATCCCTCCGGGCTATGGCGATGCGATTCGACAACTGGGCGCCGGTGGTTGGGTGGGCATTTCTGCACCTCACGAGCAGGGCGGACAGGGCCTGCCGGAGCTTTTCGGCACTGCCGCCTGTGAGATGTGGAACAGTGCGGACATGGCCTTTGCTCTGGAGCCCTTTCTGAGCGCGGGGGCCGCGCTGGCGATATCGGCCCACGCAAATGAATCGCTGAAGGCGACTTACCTCGAAAAAATTCATTCGGGCGAGTGGTCAGGCACCATGAACCTGACGGAATCAAGCGCTGGCTCGGATTTGAGCCCCATGAAGACCCGCGCCGAGCGCGAGGGCGACCATTACCGCATCTTCGGGCAAAAGATCTATATCACCTGGGGTGACCATGATGCGACCGATAACATTGTTCATCTCGTGCTGGCGCGGTTGCCGGATGCGCCGGCTGGCAGCCGGGGTATTTCGCTGTTTTTAGTGCCCAAATTTTTGGTCAATGCCGATGGCTCACTGGGACAGCGCAACGACGCTTACCCCGTCTCGGTAGAACACAAACTGGGAATCCACGGCAGTCCTACCTGCGTCATGGCATATGGCGATAACGGCGGTGCCATTGGCTACCTCGTGGGTGAGGAAAATCAGGGTCTCGCGTGCATGTTTACGATGATGAACGAAGCGCGACTGAAGGTGGGCCTCCAGGGTTTGGGCGCGTCGGAGGGGGCCTATCAGAAGGCGGTGGCCTATGCCCGGGAGCGCGTGCAGGGCGGTGTGCCGATTATTGAGCACGCTGACGTTAAGCGAATGTTGCTCACCATGCGGGCGCTGAACGAGGCAATGCGGGCGCTGGCCTACGCCGAGGCGGTGACCATGGATTTAGCCCATGCCGGCCCCGCGGAGTCGCGCGATGCCCACCAGCGTCGCATTGATCTCATGATTCCAGTGATTAAGGGGTGGCTCACTGAACTGGGTATTGAGATCACGTCACTGGGTGTTCAGGTGCACGGTGGTATGGGCTATGTCGAGGAGACAGGAGCGGCCCAGTATTTGCGCGATGTGCGCATTACACCGATTTACGAGGGCACCAATGGTATTCAGGCAGCGGACCTGCTTAACCGCAAATTAGGGCGTGATGGCGGCGCCATGATGGAGGCAATGCAGGCCGAAATTGCCGAATTGGCTGACGCCTTGCAGACACATCCGCACCCCGATCTCGTCGTTGTTGGTGAGTGTCTCAGTGCTGCGCTGGCGGATCATATCGCGACCACGACGCACTTGCTCGCAGCCCTATCCGAGGATCGGTTTGCCGCGCTGGGCGGCTCCTTCGACTACATGATGCAGACGGGATATCTATTCGGCGGATGGCAGCTGGCGCGCAGTGCACAGGTAGCGGCGTCTATCGCCGAGCGCGGTCAGCGGGTCGATTTTTGTCAGCGCAAAGTGGCCACGGCGCGGTTTTACATGGAACGGCTCCTACCCCGAGCACGCGCACACGCGGGGGTCATCGCGGCGCCGGCCGAGGGCTTGTCGAACTTTTCGCTGGATTGGTTCTAGCGCGATGAGCGCGTTTACAACGCCGGATCTTTCAGACGGGCATCCGGAGGCACGCCATCTCCCGTTTCAATTTCAGCAGTTCGGCCAACGAACTCGCTTCTTTGGGCAGATCTCCACCGTCTTCTGTGAACTGGATAACACACGGGTGGCAGAGGCGGTTGCGGAACCCGGGGAGGGAAGGGTATTGCTGGTCGACGGGCAGGGGCTTTTGCATCGATCGCTGCTGGGCGACCGTCTCGCACAGTTGGCCGCCGACAATGACTGGGCAGGCGTGGTGGTCATCGGCGCCATACGCGATGTCGAGGTAATTGAGCGCATCGATCTGGGTGTTTACGCTTTGGGTATTTGCCCGGTCAAGACCGAGAAGCAGGGTCGTGGTGAGCGCGATATTCCCCTGACCCTGCCCACCGTGACAGTGCAGCCGGGGCACTGGCTCTACGCGGACCGCAACGGTGCACTGGTCAGCACGGTCGCGCTGCCCCTTGGAGAATAGTGCGAGGCAAGTTGCTGTGCCGCGGGGTTTGCGCGTGTGACGGGCGCTGAAAGCAGTGACAATCAGCTCAGTGCAGCGCATCAGCGCCGCAACGAGCGCGCGCTGGAACGTGTTTGGACGCCATCAGATTTCACAAGGGGGTGGTATCTCGTTAATGAGAGACAGTGGCTTGCGTCCTGCGCTGTGATGACTTCGTGGCGAGCTAAGGTAGGATAATGCGGCGATGACAACACATGAAAACTGGACCTTTTCGGCGGGATGGCTCGACGCCGCGCGGCGGGTGAATTCACCCAACTATAACCCCAGACCCGACGGTAGTTACCCCGAACTCATTGTGGTGCATGGCATTTCGCTCCCTCCCCGGTGCTATGGTGGGGCCGAGATTGAAGCGTTTTTTTGCAATACACTGAATGCAAATGATCATCCGTACTTCGCAGAGATCAGCGATCTGAGGGTGTCGGCACATTTTTTGATCCGGCGTGGTGGCGAGCTGGTGCAGTTTGTGGATACCGATAGTCGTGCCTGGCACGCGGGTATTTCGCAGTGGCGAGACCGCGACAACTGCAATGATTTTAGTATCGGTATTGAGCTTGAGGGTTGCGATGACGAGCCTTATTCAGACCCCCAGTATGCAGTGTTGAATAAGCTGATTTTTGCGTTGCAAAACCGATACCCCAAGATTGGGCGCGATGCTATTGTTGGTCACTGCGAGATTGCGCCGGGGCGCAAAAGTGATCCCGGCCCGGCCTTCGATTGGTCACGAATCACCGATTTATCTGCGAGTCGTCACGGGAACGCTGAGTAGTGTCATATCTGGTTTTTATCGTCGCGGTGGTCCTGCTGGCGCTTTTGGGCGCCGGGGGCCCCCTACACAGGGATACTTGGCTTGAGGCATTGGATCGTCGAATCGATGCCATTGAGCTAGGTAATGCGCCTGCGCTTCTGCTAAGGATTGCCGCGCCTCTATTGATGGCGGGCATCGTGCTGGCTATTACGCAGATCTTTCTCGGGGATCTTGCCCATGCGCTCATCGGTGTCGCGCTGTTGTATTTTTCCTGGGGAAGAGGTGACTACCCCACTGAATTACAGCGTTTCCTCGCTCGCGCTCGCGTCGGTGATACAGCAGGTGCCGGTGAGTTGCTCGCTCTTGAGGATAGCGAACCCGGCATCAGCGACAGCTGGCGCCACGAGGCGCTGGCGCATTTCGCTTACCGAGGTTAGGCGCGGTGATTTCCCTCTGTGATGTACTTTTTTTTGCTGGGGCCCTTTGCGGCGGCTGCCTATCGGTTGGTTCAGCTTGCTAACACGCGATCCGGGGGACGTTTTCAGGAGGTCCAGACAGTGCTGGACTGGTTCCCATCACGACTGGTGCTATCGACCTTCGCGGTGCTGGGTGATTTTGACAGCACCCGCAGGCTACTGACAGAAAATGCTCTTAAGGGCGACGGTTCGGTCAGGGAATTGTTGGCTCAGGGCGTTGAGCGCGCGTGGCATCTGGACGAGAGTGAGCTGGCCGGCTTAGATAACACTGTTGCTGCGGTCGAAGCCGCCGCCAAAGCCATTGATCGAAGTTGCGCAGTATGGATCATTTTGATCTCGTTGCTTGCGCTCCTATGAAGCGCAGGCGTTTTTATGACGCTGGCGAGTGTAGATTTTTATCCGCACGCGCGATGGTTTGGTAAAGCGATCTGAGCGCGGGGGTTGGCGGCGGATGGGCGTTCAGCTGATGCAGTAACCAGCCCACGATGGACTCGATTTCCGTTTGCTGGGCGCGATCCATGTCAACCCGCATCGAGGAGTGGTTTTCCGCGGTAGCAACACATACCGCCGTGACTTGGTCGGGCAGCGCATCCGCCAGATCAGTGGCCCCCGCCGCCGCCAGCAAGCTTTGCACCTCGGCGATTACCTGTTGCGTTTGCTCGCGAAATTCCGCGCTGAGCAGAGCCCCGTTGGTGACACGATGCACCGCCGTGAGGGGGTTGATGACGGCATTGAGTGCAACCTTTGCCAGCAGCACGGGTTGAATGTCGGCAGTCCAGTGAAATCCTGGTACGCCCGTCTGCCACGGAGATAACCAGTCTGGTGGATCACACGGCGGTAAGGGTGTGCCAAGGTGGGTTACACCATTACCAGATACCCGCCTTACACCTGTGCTGGTACGTCGGCACCCGGCGGTAGTGGTGCCCAAAATAAATGTTGCACCGTTGAGATGGGGCGCGACCGACTCGGTGTGACCCATGCCATTACATAGGGCTACCACTGTGCTGCCAGGCGAGAGTCTGGCCGCAACCGATGCAATTGCCGGCGCAATTGCCCATGATTTGGTGCACACCAGCAGATGCTCGATCGGCTGAGGCGCAGTGATCGACTGCAAGGGCAAAATAAGGGTGTCCGTCACATCACCGGTTAGGGTCAGGGTTGGATTGCCGCTGCACGTGTCGCCGCTGCGATCTCTGTGATCGAGCAGGGTCACCGATGCCCCTCCTCGGGCAAGACGGCAGGCAAACAGCCCTCCAATGGCACCCACACCCAGCACATGCCATTGCGGTGTCATATGGCCGTACCCTCGTCAGACCAGAGAACTGTCTCTAGTGGGGTGTTTGCAGCAAAGCAGGCTTGCCAGAGTTGGGTGCATATCTCGGCAATGAGTTTCCCCGCGGCGAGCAGTTCGCTGTCGGGTTTTTCATCGAAGGCGGTGCCCAGTAAAGCGCTCTGTGCGTCACATGGCAGGGGTGCCATGGCAATGGCGATGTCAAAGTAGCGACTGCCCATCGCTGCATATTCCCAGTCAATCGCAATCAATTGGTCTTGTCGGTATAAGAGGTTGCCCGCTGTCAGATCATTGTGGCAGAGCTTGGGTGTGTCCTGGTCCAGCAGACGCAACGCATGGGCAATTCGGGGTGAATCAACGATAGTCTGCCACTGTTGCTTCCTTTCCGCGGGTAGCCGCGCCAGATAATCGTTGAGCACCTGCTGCAAGCACAGGGTGTAGGGCGTGTCGGGCAATTGGTGGATCGCGCGGGCCAGGGTCCCTAATGCTTTGCCACAAAGGGACGTGGTGCCAGGGTAGATGCGCTCACAAACCACAACTTCCTCGGCGTGGGCGACATAGGCCACGCGTGGCGCCAGCCCGCGGTGTGCGGCGGTGGTCCAAGCAGACTGCTCTCTCGCAAATCCGCCCGTTACCGTGCTCGTGGGTCGGTGGCGGAGGCGGATGCACAGCGCGGGATGGTCTTTTAGCGCGTACAGTCGGTGCCCACTACCCTCGGCCCATACGGGACCCAGGGTAGGCGGCCTCGCCAAAGGCGGCGTCACGTCCCAGTGTCGCCAGGCGGCGAGAGTGGCGTTCAGCAGGTCTGTTGTTGCAGCCATTGTGCGCGCCACGTGCGGTAACCGAAGGCAGCCAGAAGGACGTAACCGGCGAATAAGGCGGCGGTCAGCGACAGGTCTCGCGAGAGGTAAAGCCAGATAGAGGCCATGTCAATGACGATCCAATACAACCAATTTTCCAGAATTTTCTGGGCAACCAGCCAGGTGGCGAGCAGTGCCGAAACTGTGGTGGCGGCATCGATAAACGGGGCGGCCGCATCTGACCAGCGCATCATTACAGTGCCCAATAGCAGGGTTACACACAGCAGCGCGCCGCAGGCCATCAGATGGTGTCGCCATGGCCAGGTGGTGATGGTCTGCTCGGGTGCCGCCCGACCGCCGCGCCATACCCGCCATCCATAGATCGCCATCCCGATATAAAAGCATTGCAAGGCGGCCTCCAGATACAATTGCACCTGCCAGAAAATAAAGACATACAACGTTGCACTGACAACGGCGGCGACCCAGCACCATCGATTTTGATAGACGGCGAGCAAGACATAGACAAGGGCCAACCCGACGGCGCAGCTCTCTGCCCAACTCATCTCAGTCGGCAGGCCCAATATCGGCAAAGTGCTCGGGAATGAACTTGGCGACCAGCACCTGACGACCAAATTCGCTATAACTGGCGCGCAGAGCGTGCTGGATTGCCGCAAATACGGCCTCGTCCTGACCACTGATTTGCGTACTCATGGAGTTGGTCACCGCGACCACCGGCTCCTGTTCCAACAGCTTGTCGATAAAAGAGAGCACGGCGATCTTGAAGTCCTCGCGCAAGGGGTAAAGGCTGAGCTCGGCTGTGAGTTTCATCAAATTCCCTCCAAAAAATCGTACCGGATCGTAACACCCACGACCCGTGGCTCACCAAGCTGGCGGTAGGGCTCCACAATGTATTGCTTACGGGGGTCGTTGCCGAAGGTGCCAAAGCCCCGTGTAAAGGTGTCGCGATCAGTCAGGTTGCGTCCCCAGACGGTCCAGTGCCAACGTCCGTTACCGCCGGCGATGCTGGCGTTAAGTTGGTGGATTTCGTCGCTCCCCACGTCGTGACGATCAGAGAATAAATAGTGGTCACTACCTGTTATCTCAAGCTGCACTGTCGCCACCGGATGCACCTGCCAGCGCGCCCCAAGCGAATATTGCCAGGTGGGGGACTGCGGTTGCTCGCGGTTTGATAAATCCCCTCCGGTTGCACTGATGTAACTATCAAATTCCGCGTCCAGTAAGCCGAGGTTCAGTCGCCATTGCCATTGATCGTTCGGCCGCCACAGGGCTTCCCATTCGAGGCCGCGGTGATATCCGGTCGCCGCGTTATCGGTATAGTCGATGAACGCTGTGCTGCCGTCGTCCCGCGGAATAACAACGGATCCTTTGACTTGCTGATCGTCGCGCTCCATGGCAAACACCGACAAACGGGACTGAAGGTTGATTTGCGGCCAAAACCCCTGCCAGCCCCACTCAAGACTGGTCATCGCTTCCTCTGAAAAAATCCCCAAGCCGCTGATGCTGCTTTGCTCCCGGTCAGGTAGCGCTTCGAGTGAGGCCAGCAGGCTGGCATTGGCTCCCCCGGCTCGCGCGCCGCGAGAGAGGGTGAGGTAGGTTTGACGTCCGCTCTGATAGTGCCAGGTGAGGCCTGCACGACCGGTCCAATAGTTGTGATCAAATGGCGTATCGACCCCGGCGCTGTCGTTATATTCACTGTCTCGCCGCTCAAGTCGAGCGCCAATAAAGCCATTGAGATCGTTGGTGAACGCATGATTGATCTCGGCAAAGATTGCGCCGGTATCCGTTTCGATTTTGCTGGAAAACGGAGCGGATAAATAGGTGTAATTGCGCGTGAGCGCCTCTCGTTGATGGCGCAGAAATGCACCCAAAACCCAATCGGTATTTTCATTGCTTTTGGGTCGAATACGCCATTCCAGGCTCGTCATTTCTCGGTCACGGCGGTATTCATCAAAAGATCGGTATTCCCACCCGGGCGCAATACCCTCAAAACTCCAGTCCTCGTCATAGCTGTAGCGGGTTTTTGCGTCGGCGTGGCTCAGCTGCACCAAGCTCTGGTAGGGGCCCAGGGGTCCCTGCCATTTGATCCGGGCCGCCTTTAGCGTCAGGTCATCTTCCCCCGGCTGGTCAGACAGCGTTTCCCGGGTATTGTCTAGCGAGAAAGCATCGTAACCATTGTCGATTTGGGTGTAGTAGAGGGATGTTTCAACGAGGTGTGCCTGCGATCGCCAGCGAGCAGCGGCGCGGGCGGTCACTTCGTCTCTTGCGTTGGTATCGCTCCGCTGCAACCAGCGATTATCGACGAAACCATCACTCTCGTAGCGCTGTAGAGCAAAGCGCGCGCTGGTGCTGTCCGACAGCGGCCCCCCAACCTGAACGCCCAATCGGTATCCGCCGTCGGTTTCTGCGCCGGCACTGAAGGACGTAGTCTTCTGTTCTGGGGAAGTGCTCTGCATGGCAATGACGCCGGCCACTGCGTTGGCGCCCATCAAGGTTCCCTGTGGACCCCTGAGCACCTCTACCTGCTGCAAATCAAAAAGCGTGAGTGCACCACCCAAACCGCTGAGGTCAATATCGTCTAATAAAATGCCTACAGAGGGGTTGAGTGGTTCGACAAATTGGCTGCGCTCACCAATGCCGCGTATCTGAAAAAAACGGCTCCTGGACGCACCTGAAGAGCTGGAAACATTGGGTAACAAGGTGACTAAGTCCTCCAGGTGGATGCCGCCCCGCTGGGTTCGATCAGATTCTTTCAGCACCGATACACTAATCGGGGGCAGGGTCTCGTCTATCAGCGTGGCCGTGACGCTGACCTCTTCGAGGGGTTGTTCTGTCTGGGCGCTGGCAATGGTGGCCTGTGCAGCCAGAAAAAAGGCACTCGCACTCATCAGAGCCGACTTCCCGAGTTTCATCGGCATGCGCCCGATAGGAGGGTTGGGGTATTGGGTGCTGGCGGCGCTCATTAAGGTGGTTTCCTCCTTGCGGCGGGAAACCGGGCGCGGCCAGGTAGGCATTTGCTACCGACACCTAGTCCCTCCGCCGGTATCATCCGGATCAGGTTCGACGGGTTCGCCACATGGGCATCTCAGGTATTTACCACCCCGCAGGTCACAAAATAATAGCACAGTGTCCAATGCCCTGTGAGCAATCAGCCTGTTGCGAAGACGCGGTCTTCTCTGCGAAAAGTGGCGTCTTGCGCGTCACCGTCATGGTCTGCCAGAGGTCCTTTTGTTACCCTCTGGTTTTATTCTGTGCATGGACAGTGTCTTGCGATCAGCGTCGCAGGCGCGCCAGCCAGTGACGGGGCGAATAGCAATTGTGAGCCGATTTACTCAGGACGACATAAAGTCGCGGCTACAGGACGGGATCGCTCAGACAGAGGCTCGGTTGAGCCGCCTTTGGCGGGATTATGCGCGCGAGCCGAAAAAATTAGCGCGTATTCAAAACCTAATGCTTGCGCTGCTGGTACTCTGGTCGCTGTCGAGTCTGAGTGACCTGTTATGGGCCCCTTGGCGGACGACGTCACTGCAAGCGATCCCCAGCGAAATGATCAATATCCCCCGTGTCACGCCGGGCTCTAGCGCTGTGACCATCGATATCTCTTCTGTGTTGGGCTCCGGGCTATTCGGCGACAATCCCGAAGCGTTGCCGGAAGATATGGAAGCCTCAACCGTGGGTGGAGCGCGAGAGGGTATTGAGCAAAATGCCAAGGAGACTCGCCTTGCGCTGATACTGACCGGCATTGTGGCGTCTACAGAGGACGGTTTGGGGAGCGCGGTCATTAAGGGGGGTAATCGCGAGCAAGTTTACGCGGTTGGGGATGAGCTGCCCGCCGCTGGCAAGGTGGCTTTGGCAAAAGTGATGGCAAGGCAAGTCGTGATTGATAACAATGGCACCTATGAGCTGATCAAGCTCTATGAGGGCCCCGGCCTGATCGTACCTGTTCAAATCACGCCAAAAAAGAAGGCCAAATCCACCATCCCTGCGCCGGCGGCGCCGAGCGGGAGCGAGGATGATGCCGATACTCGCTCGCGTTTGGCTGGGCTATACCGGCAGCAGTTGTATGACGCGCCGGAGTCCCTGGCTCGCGTTGTCTCGATCTCACCGGTTCGCGACCGGGGCGGCGTCTCTGGCTACCGGGTAGCACCCGGTGCCGACCGCACGGCGTTTGACGCAACCGGTTTTCAGTCGGGAGACATTGTAAAAGCGGTGAATGGGCTGGCGCTAAGCGATGCAAGTAATACACTTAAGCTATATCAGCTGATGAAAGACGCCAATCAGGCGACTTTCGACATAGAACGGAACGGTGAATCGGTCACGCTCAGCGTGGACATCGCCAGCCCGTGACAAGGTGCACCTAAAAAACATGGACATACGACAGTCTCTCTTATTGCGCTTACGCGTGACCTGGCTTGCCGTGCTGCTGTGTTGGGTACCTCCTGTGAACTCGCAGGAATATACGGTTAATCTCAAAGACACCGATATTCAGGAGTTCATTAAGTTCGTTGCAGATGTGACGGGCACCACGATGGTGGTGGACCCCAACGTCAAGGGTAAAGTCAGGGTAATTTCTTCCAAACCCGTCAGCCAGGCCGAACTCTATGATCTGTTTCTGTCTATTTTAGATGTGCAGGGTTACACCGCGGTGCGTAGCGGACAGGTCATTCGCATTATCCCCAGCAAAGATGCGCGCTCCTCACCGGTGCCGATCATGGAGGATCAGGACGCCGCGGGTACCGATGAGTATGTGACGCAGGTCATCCGACTGGATAATATTTCCGCGGCCAAGTTGATCCCCGTCCTGCGGCCGCTGGTGCCTCAGCAGGCGCACATGGCGGCGTATGCGCCGAGCAACGCGATTATCCTCTCAGACATTCGCTCAAACATTGGAAGAATTGTTGACATTATTGAGCGCATGGATTTGTCTGCCGTGCAGACGACCGAAATTCTTCGTCTCAAATATGGTGTGGCAGAGGATGTCGTCAGCATGCTCAACACCCTGGAAAAATCCCGACAGGGGGAGGGTGCAGAAGCCGACAAGGAGGCGATACTCGTTGCGGACAAGCGCACCAACAGCGTGGTGGTGACCGCAGACGAACTGACGGTCGAGCGAATCCGCAAATTGGTGTCGTATCTCGACACGCCGCTCGAGCAGTCCGGTAACGTCCGGGTGGTTTATCTCGAATACGCGGATGCCACTGAAGTGGCGGATGTACTTACGCGGGTCATGCAAAATATTGCCCGACTTGAGGAGAGCGGATCAAACAAACGCGCGGGTAATAACGAATCCACTATAGAGGCAGATGCGGGCACCAACAGCCTCATCATTACTGCCGACACCGACGAAATGGCCGCGTTGGAGGCGGTGATTGCGCGCTTGGATATCCGGCGTGCTCAGGTGCTCATTGAGGCGATTATTGTCGAGATGGAGATGACCGAGGGCCAGGAGTTGGGCCTGCAATGGTTGTTTTCCAATGACGGGGGCTTATACGGTAGCAATATCAGTACCAGCTCTGCACAGCAGGCGCGCAACCGCGCGCTGGCAGATGCCATTGTGCCCGATGATGGGTCAGAGACGATTGGTACGCGTCGCGTGGCAGGCGCGCTATCCCAAATTCCCGGTACGACACTTGGCTGGGGTGTCGTTGATGAAGATCTGACCATGACCATCATCCTCAACGCATTGGAGACGCAAGGCAACGCGAATATCCTGTCCACGCCCAGCCTGTTGACGCTGGACAATGAGGAGGCCTTTATCACGGTCGGCCAACAGGTGCCCTTTGTTACCGGCTCCTATACCAGTACGGGCGTAGGTAATGGCGCGCAGAATCCTTTCCAGACCATTGAGCGCCAGAGCGTTGGTGTCACTCTTAAAGTCACACCGCAGGTCAATGAGGGCGATTCAGTTGTGTTGGATATCGTACAGGAAGTGTCGAGTATCTCCGCCCAGATTTTGGTG
>Ga0181563_10004517_pt1 | contig 12926 bp, 3 predicted proteins | sample 011ome_25_FD_133759 | JGI IMG/M metagenome (GOLD analysis project Ga0181563, IMG submission 133759) | Coastal salt marsh microbial communities from the Groves Creek Marsh, Skidaway Island, Georgia - 011512CT metaG (megahit assembly) | ecosystem: Environmental > Aquatic > Marine > Intertidal zone... | reverse complement strand
TTTTGAACGTAGGACGCGTGGTGTCGAGCACGAACGCGAACTTTTCGAGTGTTCTGATTCAGACGCAAACGACGACGACGATAAAGACGAATAGCAATCATCGAGGAGAGGAGGAGGACGAAGGTATCGTCGTCGTCGCCGACATCGAGAGCGTATCGACGTTACTGGCGAAGGAGGTTTTAGCAGACGCGGTAGCAACGCTCAAAAAGCACGGCGGTGAGGAGGAGAGCAGCACTGATGAGAGCGACGGTGGTGGGAAAAGACTCGAAGAGAAGCAGTGGTACGCGGCGTGTGTAGTGAGAGCGATTAAGGCGTGCGCGACGCTCACGAGTTGGCCGGAACGGGAAATGGACGCTCTGGTGAATGTCTTGTTGAGAGAATGCGCGTTTTATAAGTACGAAGGTTGTGCGAGGAGAGGCGAAGTGGACGACGGTAATGGAGAGACGAAGGTGAGTGAGGATTCATATATCGGCGGGTTTGCGGAGGAGAGCGATTGGTGCTTACCACCGTCGAGCGCGTTCGAGAAAGCGGGGAAAGCAGAGACAACAATAACAGAGGTGAGCCCGGTGGAACTTTTGAAAACTGAGGCGCTCGCGGCGTTGGGGTACATGGCCAAAAGAAACCCATCGGGAATGTGTTCGCGATGGCAAATAGTCTTCCCTCGAGAGTTTTCTCCTGCGCCGAAAAAGAAGAAGAGCAGCGTTCTTCTCGCGTCGCAGAAAACGCTCGAAAAGTTGATGGTTTTCGAACGAAGCGCATCGGTTCGTTCGGCGGCGTGCTTTGCGATTATTTCGTTATTAGATTCAAGCGAAGCGAAGAAGTATTTAGCAATGGCAGAGATGAAAGAGGATAAGGGTGTAAGCGGCGGTAGCGCTGTGAGTGCTATGTCTTCGTCATCGTCGCGTCGAGCTTCGTCGGGATTCTCTACGGTATCGATGAACTTAGGGGAAAACGCAGTGGCGCTGTGCGAAACGATTTCGTACGCGTGGACCAGAATTTCAGAGCACCATTTTCGAAAACGTTTTCCTGGTGCACCCACGCCGAGTAAAGACAACATAGGAAGCGCGGACAAATGGATAAGCTGGCTGAGCATCTTGACGGAGAAAGCGGTCGATTCCTTGCCGTTTTTGAGATTGCCGAAGCGGTTGGTACCGCAGCTCGCGAACTCGATCAAATGCGCACTTTTGATTGAGTATTCCTCGTTTCCAAGCAGCGCGGTAGTGAGCGCGTTTTTCAAAGAAGCACCAATTATTCGATGTCTTGGAATCACGTTGAGTGCGAAAATCGGCTTTGAAAGTTTGGAAAGCAACGCGTCTTCTGTGGTGTTCAAATCCAGCTTAAACGCCAGAAAATACACCGCGGATGAAATGACGCTGTTTTTGCAAGCGTGCGAAGCTTTGTGGAAAAAAGCAGCCGCATCGACTACGCGCGATTCCTTGATAGACAAAGAAGTTCAGGAATCGTGCGAGGCTTTTAAAGCGCTGCAAAAGTTGGCGTCCTCTGAAAACGCGTCAAAAATTTTGTTTCCCAATCGAGAGTGCGTTTGCAAACTCTCGCCGGACGTCTTGATGGCAATTTTTGTGGCAAAATCTTCCTCCAGGGCAAATAAAGTCGCTTTCGAGAAGGTCATGCACGCGAGCGTAAAATTGCAGTGCGCGATGCTCTCCGCTGTCCTTCAAAAGAGCAGGAGGAAGAACAGCAGTTTTCTTTTCTGCGCGGAAATTCGCCGCGAGCTGTGGTGCAATTTTATCGACAACGCGCTTCCGTCGTGCCTTTCGAACACGCGATCGGATGAAGTCACGCAACTCGTAAAAATCGCCGCTTTGCGGTGTTTGAGCGAAACGACAGATTGTGTCATCAGCGATATACGATCGAGTAGTAACGGTACCGCGGAGATTTCTCGAATCAAAGCTGTGTTTGAGGCTCCTCTCGATATTTTGCGAGAAAAACATCGTCGATATCCGAGCGCAACTCGCGCGGAAGCCATGAGAACGCTCGCATCACTTCTCATCTTAGATCCGAAATATTTCGAAATGAATGAGGTTCTCTTGGGCGCGTTAGAAAGCGTCAAGAACGCTATGAATCAAGAAAGGACGCATCAAGATTTTTCAAAGACGCTGGAAATGAACGCGTCTTTGTGCGCTGCAAACATCGCCTTGTGCGCTACAAGGTTGCCGACGCCTTCTGCGGATGATAGTGATGATGTATCGATTAATAAAGAATTGACGCATTTGTTCCACGAGTGGACTATTTCGAAAGCAGACAAAGTGCGGGCGAACGTGGCGCGAGGGCTCGGACACATTGCGAAATTTCGTGACTTGGAGGATGAGACGCTTCAACTGATTTGCGAGGCGCTCTTTTCTTGCGCCTCTACGGGTTCCGCAAAAACGCAATGGAACTCTTGCGTTGCCATAAAAAACTTATTCGAAAACCAGGATGCGATCTCTAACGAAGCGTTCTCAGCAGTCAGAGGCGTCAGCAACGCCGGTGTCATTCTCACTCGACTATTACTCACTCTGATTAAAACGAGCGAGAATTTCAAAATTCGTAGAGAATCTCTCGCGGCTATTTCGCGAGCGTCGCGTACGTTTTTGGACCATCTTTCATACGTCGATTGCATCCGAGTCGTCGTTGAAGCGCTCGTCCAAAGCGAGAAACAGTGTAGTAAACTCGTCGGAGAGTTCGAAGACGACGATGGTAACGTAACATCAAAGCGCGCTGCAGAGAAGTATCGAGAGGAGCTCAAAGCCCAAGCGATTTCGACTTTTGTTCATTTACTGTCGATTGGCGTCGTGTCTGAAAGAGGATGCACGAGAATCGTGAGAGAACATTCGTCTCACGCTCTCGAGGCAATTCGAATTGCCGTTGATAACATAGAGACTGGTGGTAGCGAAGGAGATGGTGACAGATTCGAGAGTGCGACTAAATTCGATAAAGAGACGGTATCGAAAGCGCAAACCGTGTTGAGCGAAATGCTAGGGGTGCCTGTCACCGTCCCCCGTCCCGCTGTCTTTGAAAAAGTACTTCTCGCTAAAAACGAAAACGTGCTTTCCTCGAAGCACATGCACAAATGATTCTGCGCGCAAGCTGTAATAGTATAGATAATTTAATATTAGAAATCTCAAGTTTTTGCTAAATTTAGAGCACATCTTCCGACATACCAAAGACAGTCGTCGCGCCCCGAATGTCACCGGCCGTATAGCACATTTGGTTTGGATGAAACGCCATGGCAGAGATGGCACCGAGGCGCGCTTTCGTCGTCTTATTCGTGTACAAAACTTCACCAATTTCGTTCCCTTCGACATCCCAAATTTTAATGGCGTCTTTTGTGGTACCGCCTACGATGCATGGAGCCACTGGCGTGGAGATGAGCGTAGTGAGCAATCTCTTCTTTGCCGGCAATTGAGAGCTGTGTCGACCACCTCCTCCACCCAAAGGCGACGGCTGATTCGTCTTTGCTGCACCGCTGACTCCCCCAACAACAGAATCAATCGCGTTCCCATCCAACGTCGTCCCTTCGTCATAATCCTGTCTCGCGACTGGTTTTCCAGATACGTTCACCATGAAGAACGGCTTCGCAGCGTTGCGCAAATCACAAAAGTGCACGTCACCGCTGGAGGACCCGGTGGCGACTAGATTCCCAACGCTTCCAGGTTGGAGCAAAATAGAAACTACAGAGTCTCCGTGCGTTTTAATAGCGCTCAACAAGCGAGCAGGAGTTCGTAAATCGTAAGATAATACGCTCCCATCGTTTGCACCAACCATTAAAAGTGCGCCTTCGGCGGCTAACGAAGTCGCCGCCGATGGCGTAACCAGAGACTCCAGACATAACTCACGCGACGCGTCCCAAACGTTCAAAATAGGGTTTGGAAGCGTATTTCCGGCTGAATAAAGACATCCCGCAGCTTGCTGCCAAAGAACAACGGCATTCGTTTTCGAATTCTTTGGATGGTGACTCGAATGGTGATGTCGCCAATCGGCCGTATCTTCCGCATTGTACGTTCCGTGAGTTTTGTACGCTCTCGGGCGAGACTTTAGCGTTCGCCAAGCGGCAACCAGAGTCTCTTCACCTCTTCGAAAGTAGTCTCGCCATAACTTGACGCTTCCATCCGAGCCGGCGCAAAGCAACATGGCATCATCGAGCTGATTTACGAGTGATATTTGGGTCGCCGATCTCGTCGGGAGTTGAGCATCAAAGGCATTCGTAATCGTTTTCGAAGCGTAATCAAAGACACGTATCAATCCTTTTCCGCCCGAAGATGCAATGTGAGGTAACAAAGGATGCATCACAACAGCAGTTGGCGCGTTGTGTCTTGAGTTTTGAACATTTTCATGGGACGCTATGACGTTCGTAAAATCAACCAAATTTTGCGTGGCGCGTTCTTTACCTCGATAACTTCTGTCCGATGCAGTTTGTCGACGCTTGCGGCGACGAAACGGTTCGAGAATAATTTCTTGACGTTGTTGACGTTGCGAGAGCGTCGCGCCTTCATAGAAGTAATTATCAATGTTATAGTATTTTTCGCTCGATGTGTCCACGTAATCGCCGTCGAAAAATTCCTCGTTGTTCTTTGCTCCGGCATTGTTGTTGTTGCCATTGAAAGCGTTGAAAGTGGCGTTCGCGTCTCGTCTCGCCTGCGCAAAAGAGCTTCCGTACGCGTACATGTACTCCTCCTCAACTGATGACCCTCCATCGCTGTAATCATCGTCGTACGAATCTCGATCGGCATCGCTAAAAGTTCCTTGGTCGCTGTCGCTATCCTCCGAATCTCGATCGTCGTCGTCGAAATCTGTCGTATTATCTTCCTCTGGTTCCAACAGCGATTTCGAAAAATGCTCTCGCGAAGCCTCGAACAGTCTAGAAAGTGGAGGTTTCGCCGGTCGTCCCTGGAGCGACGCTTCGTCTTCGGCTAAGTTGAATAAATCGTCATTACTTGAAGTCGGAGCCTTCGGGTTGTTTTGCTTGTTCTCGTTTGCTGAATCGTTCGAGTCTTGTCTCGCGAGCATGAGCTTGTCGCTGCTATCGCTGTGACCTCCGATCATTGACAAAGATCTTCTCGATCTGGGAGAACTGCTGATATGCATCTCTTCGTCGTTCAAAGACATACGAGCAACTCTGCCGCTCACACTTCTCGCAAGTGTTTCGGAGTCTCCCCGAGCGATGTCTGGATTCGATCCAGAGGATTTGAAAGAGTTGAACAGAGAACTGGCGACGCGCCTGAGGGGCGATTGCGGCGGTGATTGCAACATCACCGATGATCGAGCCAAAACACTCGGCGCCGGCGGCGAATTTTCAGGTCTATCGCCGCCAGAAAACGCTTGAACCGTCGTATTGATTGAAATAGAGCTTCGAGACGTGATGGAGAGTCGTCCAAGGCTTCGCGGGTCGCCGGCGGCTCGCTCTGATGTCGTTCGCTGCAACATGTTGTACTCGGGGGACCTCAAGGAGACTTTGTTCCCACTGCCATCGTCGCTTTTATTATCGATGTTATGAATATCGAGAGAGCCGTGCGAACCTTGCGGCGATGAACCGAGCAATTTTCGACCCCTTTCAAACAAACGACTTGACCAAGAATCTGCGCGCTTCAGACTTTTAGAGGCTTCTACAATGCGACCCTTGCTATCTTTACTAATTCCACCGCTGTTCGGGCCAAATTTGCTACCAAAAAGGAGTTCATGCGTCTTCCTCTGTAAATCTTCGCGTTTTCGCATTCGCTCGCGTTGAATTCTCGCTTGCCTCCCAGGTTTTGCACCAAACGTCTCCGCTCGAGTCGCCGCTAACGAGATCGGGTGTTTCGAATGCAATTTTGAGCACAAGAGCGCGGATTGCCCGCAACTCGCGACTCGTGGTGAAGGATCGACGGCTAAATCAGCCAATGCAACCAAAACCGCGTGACTGGTTATCTCCTCGTCTCGTTGGTCGTACAGATTTTTCGTCAAAAACGATGACGAATTGCTTCGGTGTGGAAAACGTTTTCGTGGGTGCATAGGCTGCTCGTCCGTGAGAGTATCGCCGCTGCTCCCCTTCTGAGAATCCGGATGGTTTCCGTCGAGCTCGTCCTCCTCCTCATCGTTATCATCATCATCATCGTCGTCATCATTATCGCTTCCTTGAGCATTATTATTATCTTCTTTGTCCCGCAGAACGACGTTCGATTCAAATACGTCGTCGTCGTCTTCCGATTCTTCAACGTCAGAGTTCGATGTAGAAGATGAATCATCCGGATCGTCTGAATCACTTTCCGCAACTCGTCGCATGTGTGGAAAGTGTGTAACCCCATCGTGCGATCCGCCACCTGACGAAAACGAGTATCTCTCCGCAAAACCTCCTAAATTACTTAAACTTCGATGTCTTTCCTGTGCCGCACCTTTTGTTCGCTGCATTTCGATAGGTGTTGCCGCTTTGAGATCTCTGTGATCATCAACCGCAGAATATCGCCTCTGATGACGTGCAGACGGTTTTTGCAAACCTGCTGCTCCAGAGTTTCCCATCGGTCGCGCTGAAACGCTCATTAATTCATTGTCGAGGCCGACGATATTACCACCGCTGTTTCCAACCGAACCGCCTCTCAATAATCGTCTCTCCTGTTGCTTCGATTCGCGGCGTTTCCTCCATTTTTGCGCAGTTGCTTGGAAAGTCTCTGAATGTCCTCTCGCAAATCGTCCAATCGCAATAGCCATTTCACACCTAGTACTCGTGCACGAATCCGAAGAAAGTTTCGAAAGTATCGCTCCGATAGCCTCGCGCTCGTCGCTGTGTTGTTGTCGGCGCAACCCAAGTTCGCGTTCGTGTTCTTCGTGTCGTCTCTGTTGTTCTTCATCCACGTCATTCGCCGAGATTACTCCTGTGCCATCGTACACGCTTTCACCGTTTTGTTGTTCGACACTGCCAATGCCTACCCCGGTAGATCCCGAGTGCCCGTGATGTTGCTTACCTTCGTCGGAGCCCTCGCCCGCGATGCCGCTTAGCTTTCTTCCGAGCAACTCGGCTTCTGATTCAATCTTCTCGACTCTCGATAACGATCTCGATTGCACTCTAGAACCCCTCGAAGACGGCCGCAACATGCTATCGTTGCTACCGCCTTGCTGATGTTGCGTTTGTGGAAACCCCATGGATGCCATTTTCAAATCTTCCATTTCTTTTCGTCTCTTTTCCTTTGCTTCTCTTTCTTCCGGGACATCAATCATCACACCGAGCGCGTACGCAGCCGCCGATCGCGCGTCCGGACTCTGATGCGAAAATGCATTCGATAGTACTTTTACAGCGCCAGCTCTAAACGCAATTCGCCTTGCCTCGACGTTATCTTCACACAATTTTGCAAGACACAAACACAACCATTTTGCGAGTAACGGACTCGTCGCCTCTCTCGTACCTCGAGGATCGCACGCTCTCGAGATATGCGCGAGCACAACATCGACAAGACTACCTTTTAAGCACGCGCTCTGGCCTTTCGGGTGATTGTCGCAAACGGATGCTAAGACGAACGCCGCCATTGCTCTTTCCTCGGCTGGAATGTTTGGCGCGTCGAGAAATCGAATGAAATACGTGTGTCCGGAATCTTTGACCAAATCGACTTGACAACTGCGATCAAACGCAAGAATCTTGGTCCAAATGAATACCAAAATCTGTCGCAAATCAGGCGCAGTCGTTTGCAGAAGCTTCAAGACGTACGGAAAAATACCGACGGATAACGCAAGATCGACCGCCCAGGGACCCATGTCGAGAAATCGACCTAACAAAACGAGCGCCCGAAGACGGTGAGATTGCGAAAGCAAAACTTGCAAAACAATCGGAAGTTGTTCAGGTGGATCTTTGGAATTATCACCGCGTTCAAGCCACACTTCGAAGGCTGTGAGCTGCTCCGAAAAGAACGAACTGGGCGTAAAGTTTGGAAAGGCTTGCTGGGAGGGATCTTGTTGTTGCGCGCCGTTCGTCCCGGCGGAGGCGCTTTGCGAAGCTGCCATTCTCTTCTCCGCCTCAATCAAATCGGGAATTTGGAGCAAACAATTCTCAACCGCCATATCCCAGGCAAGCCACATCGGATGCTGGTGCGTTGGTGGCAACTCAGGAATGGAAACTGGAGTACAATCGTTCGCGCGCATTATTCGCTCCGCCAATAAGAAGTTGCGGAACAAACTTGCCAGCAATAAATCCTGTCGAAAGAGTTGCTGAAAGAGCGGACGAGGCAACACGTTCCACGCAATTGTATCCGTAATCGCTGTAAAAATCCAGTTGAGTTCACCCAGTGGTGTTTTCCTATTATTTTGTAAGCCTGGAATTTTATCGATGATATCTTCGCTCACGCCGCTTTCGCCTTTCAAAACAGACCGACTCACGAACCATTGCAACGCGATTTTAATTGGTGTCGTCAAACACGCCGTGAAAACATCCGCGGGAAGCTCTACACTTTGTGGTAAGCTTTCATCTTCCGAGCAAGCGGCAAGAACGATACGTTCCTCTCTAATTGGTGGAGCCGGCGTCGGCGGACGCGTCGGCAACGGTGGGAAGTTAGAAGCGTTGAACGCGCCAGACGGCTTCGCGCTTCGCACTCTCCCTTCAGTCTCGATGTTTTCTCTATTATTGATGTCGTTGCTATTCTTTTCGTTGTGACCGTAATTGCTGTTGTTATCTTTATTGGTGTTTGTCAAGTCATCCATGGTGCCGTCGTAGTTTTCGCTCACCGCTGCTAGGTTTTCCCCGGAAGCCGAGCGTCGTTCCTGTTGCATTTTACTCTTCTCTTCTTCCATCCGCCGCCGTTTTCGTTCTTCGTTGATCCATAAAAACGACTTGACGATTGTACCTGCGCTCGAACAATCGAATAAATAAATTGCCGGCGCTCCCGTCCACTGTTGCACGTCGTACAAAGAGAGCGGAATGTATTGCGTGTAATTTTTATTGAACACCCACACTTCGCCGTTTTGCGTCGGGCGAGGGACGCCGTGGCCGTTATAGTGGAACAAAACTCTCTCGTTCTTTGCACTTCTTCGACACGAGAGACACAATTTTTTCACGTCTTCTACGGTTGGATCGAGCTGCAATCTATATTTCGCCCGAGGTTGCCATCGTTCGTATTGCGCTTGCAAAGCTTTCCCGATGGCGTCGAGCGCCTTTTGCGGCGGCGTCGCTAACGGGTTGATCCAACACTGCGCTCGCGCGCACGGCGATACTTTCAAACAGTCTGGAGGATCAACTCCAATGTTCAAGCAAAGCACCAATGCGACTGATGTCGTCTTCATGCGATCCTTCATCCTCCACGTCGAGACGATGTTACTGTTATAATTAGTCGACATTGTCCCATTACCTAAATTCGGCGGCGTCGCCGTTCTAAGATCGCCGTTACTGTTATCTCTACTACTATTCAAAAGCGAAGGCATCGCTTCACGACTACTACTCGTTTCCGCTTGCTGCTGTTGCTGTTGTCTTCGTTCCCTCGCACTCCTCAACGCCGCTTCAAAATCATCTTCCAAAAAATTCGCATAAATCGTCGAAGTCGAGGTCATCGTCAACCCGCCCTCGTCTTCGCTTCCTCCTTCGCCTCCTCCGAAATCCAACTCGTCCTCCTCGCCGTCGTAGCTAAAATCATCCTCGATGGTTAACTTTTGCAAGTAATTCGACCGCTCTCCGTTTAACAACATCTCTCCGTATTTCTGTTGCGCGGCCATTTGTTCCTGTTGTCTTAGCAGTTGTTGTTGCTGATTCTCTTGCCCGACGCTTCGTCTCTGCTGATTTTTCGCGAAAGCGGCGCCCCCGCCAACAACCCCAAAAGCAGTATTCTTTTTCTTCAAAAAAGACGACGAAGTATCGTCGCTCAACCGCATCAAATAATTCTCCATCGCTTCTTTCCTCGCGCGTCGTAAAGCTCTCATCTTCATCCGCCTCACCGATTCTCGATTCTCGTAGACGTCTCTCGTAACTTCCGCGAACTCGTGCCTCGATTCCGCGAAGAATATCGGTTGTTGTTGTTGTTGATGTTGAAATTGTTGGTGTTGGTGGTTGTACTGGTGGTGTTGCGTGCTGTTATTACTCGTGTTCGATGAGTGCGAGCGTTGTTGATGATGGTGGTAGTTGTTGTTGCTGGTCGTTCTTCTGTTATTCGTGTTGTTGTTGTTGTTGTTGTTGTTCCGGTGATGATGACTGCGACGAGAATCCGTCGAGCGCGGCGTCTCTTCGGTGTACGACGACTCGTCGTCGTCGTCGTCGTCGTCGTCTTCGTCGTCATCGTCGTCTGCACTCTCGACGTTGTCGTTGCTTTTCTGATGTTGATGATGATGCGCTCGCTCGTGATTGGCTTCGAAACCACCACCCGCACTCGTCGTCGTTTTTATCGCGCCTCCTCCTCCTCCTCCTCCGTCGTTCGAAGCCTCGGGGATTTCTCCTGGAGTTTCTGCCGCCGACATGAGATGATTTTACGTCTCGAGATCAAGCAGATCTCTTCTGTAGTTCTTCTTCTTCTTCTGAATGAGTGCGTTTTGTGTTTTGCGCGATGATGATGCACGGGTTTTCTAACAAGAAATGTATGAAAAGAATGCACTCGAAGAGAGCAGACGTTTCTAAAAATGAAGAAAATTCGACTCTCACGAAGAATTCTCGAAGAGAGCAGACGTTTCTAAAAATGAAGAAAATTCGACTCTTTTGAGCGACAGTTACGAAAGAAAAGACACAGCTCGAAAGAAAAAAAAAAGGCTGCACTTCTCATCGTCGTCATCATCATCATCATCATCATCAACGCGCTAAACTTGAAGAAGAGAAGTTCTTTGACTTTGCGCGAAGAAGAAAGATGACGACGATAAAAGCGACGAGAAGCAGAACGACGACGAGTACTGTGACTACCGCAGACGCCGGTTCGTCTGAATCGTTATTTTTATCGTCGTTCAAAGTCCACCCGACGGTGTTGCTCTCTTGCACGGACCATCGCAAACGAACGACGAGAGAGAAGACTGACGATGAAAAGACGAGGAAGAAAAACGCGCTCGGCGCGGCGGGTTTACTCTTAGGGCACAGAGGTGGTGGTGGTGAAGAAGGAGGACAAGGAAGAGGAGGAGACGCGTTAGAGGAAAAGAAGAGCGCAACAGCAACAACAGGCGCTGGGGAAGAGTTTTGTGTTTCAATCACGAACTGTTTCGAGATTGAGTACTACGGCAAAGAAGAAGACAAAGACAAAGACTACGTCGTCGACGCGGAATTCCTCCAAAGAATGCGAAACAATTACAAACAAACGTTTCAAGATTTAGAAGTCGTCGGGTGGTATTTCTGCTCGGTTTTCGAGGAGGAGGAGAACGAAAAAGACGAAGAAGAGAAGAAGACGTTTCAGCGAAGAGTGCACGAACAAATAGGAGAGTGCGTGAAAGACGTGATAGATTGTCCGATGGTTTTGTTGACCGTAAACGCGAAAGTAGTCGTGCGCGGAGGAGACGGACGTGGGAAAGAGAACGAGGAGGATGAAAAAAACGCTGAAAAAAAGCGCGCGGCGTTACCGGCGAAATTGTACCGTTATGAAGAGACGGACGAAACGTTCAAACCTATCGCGTACGGGATTGACGCGAGCTCGGCGGAAAGAGTCGCGTCAGACCACGCGTCCAAAGCGACGGAAAAGACAGAGTTGGAAACGAAAGAGTCGAGAGTGTTGGCGTATTTGACGGAGCAGAGAGTCAGCGTAAAAGCTTTGCGAGATCGAATCGGGACGATGTTGGAGTTTTTAGAGAAGGAAGTAGCCGGCGAGAATGAGGAGGAAGACGACGCGTTGAGATTTGAAATTTTGCGTCGCTTAAACGCCATATGCGCGCAAAAAGATACCCAACTTCCAAACACAGATAAAGCCACTCGCGAGAAGAGCGACGCGGCTTTGATTGAAACGTTAACCAAATTGACCAAGGCGTGCGCGGATACGGAAAGTTTCGCGAGAAGGTTCAACGCGGCGTATAAGAAAGAGGACATCGATTCCTCCTCTAATGGTGGAATCGGCCACATTGGTGGTATAGACGAGAAGTTTTTCGGTGGTGTCGGATTAATGGAACGCTTCGAGCACCGCATACCTACGATACCGGGCGCTTCGCGAAGAGGAGGGGAAGGTACCGGCGGCGGCGGCCCAGCCTCGCTTCGTTCGAGAAGACAACAAGCCGCCGCGGCGAGTAGCATGCAAATAGATTGAATACACTCTCTTCTATAGAGAGAGAGAGAGAGGAGGAGAGAGATACCGATGATAAAATTGAAATACACGACGGTATTGCCGCGCCGTTTTATAACAACACTACGTAGTATAAAAAATCTAATAAGCTCCATTATGCTTTTATTCATCTTGGAGGTCAAAAAAAAAAGCACAAAAAACGAAAGTCAATCACATGCGAGATGAGAGAATTCCTCATTAAAAAAAAACATTCGCGCGCGTTTGTCTCGGTATTACATCTTCTTCTAAAACCACATTCATCATGCGAAGCAGCGGTCCCCGAAGTGGTGGATCTCGTGGATCTCGCGGCGGCGGGTCGTCTGGTTTTGGTGGTTTCGGAGGAGGAAGAGGAAGAGGAGGAGGACGACCTCCTCGATCGTCTTCCATTTCGAATGCGACGACGCATCGAAACCATGAGGTTTACGATTCAGACGACGAAAGCGACGAAGCGCATCATCATCATCATCATCTCGATGCATTCATCCAACCAGAAACCACCGAACTCATCTTGAAACAAAGGAAAAGACACTATAAATCCTCTCTGAGAGAAATGGAGAAGATTGCATCCGTCGCGCGCGCGAGCGGGAGTCAGTTGACGGAGGCGCAGGTACGAAAAGCGAGAATTTTTTTTTTTTTTTTTTTTTTTTTTTTTTTTTTTTTTTTTTTTTTTTTTTTTTTTTTTTTTTTTTTTTTTTTTTTTTTTTTTTTTTAAAATATTTTAAAAAAAAAAAAAACAACATTTTTTTTTTACAACACCGTTTT
>Ga0181563_10004510_pt1 | contig 12940 bp, 12 predicted proteins | sample 011ome_25_FD_133759 | JGI IMG/M metagenome (GOLD analysis project Ga0181563, IMG submission 133759) | Coastal salt marsh microbial communities from the Groves Creek Marsh, Skidaway Island, Georgia - 011512CT metaG (megahit assembly) | ecosystem: Environmental > Aquatic > Marine > Intertidal... | reverse complement strand
GGTATTCGAGGGATGGCATTTATAGACCATGTCTTGCGTAGCACAGAGTCAGACCAAAAGTGGACTCCATTTATTGTAGAGAAATAAGGTGATTAACCGTAATTTCAACAGGGGATTAAAAGAAGCAAATGAACTACAGCGAATAATCGTTCAAAGCCCACAGGAAGTCCCCGGTTCACTTCACACCTAATTCAACTTCAAAATTTGATTTCTCTGGTTACTAGCGAAGAAAGTGGAGAATTATAAAATAAATTCAACTTCTAAATCATTTACTAAGTCGTATGAAAACAATCAAAGGCCCGGGTATCTTTTTGGCACAATTTGCCGGAGATGCAGCCCCGTTCAATAACTTAAAAAATATCAGCCGCTACATGGCGGACTTGGGATACAAAGCTGTGCAAATTCCCTCTTGGGACGCACGAATGATCGATTTGCAAAAGGCGGCCGAAAGCAAAACCTATGCGGATGAAATCAAAGGGATTGTGACTGAAACAGGCATGGAAATTTCCGAATTGTCTACGCACCTGCAAGGACAGTTGGTGGCGGTACATCCAGCTTACAATGAACTATTTGATGGGTTTGCACCAGCAAACCTCAAGGGAGACTTAAAAGGAAAGTCTGCCTGGGCTACCCAGCAACTAAAGTATGCGGCGCAAGCCTCCGCTAATTTGGGGCTCAATGCACATGCGACCTTCTCTGGTGCCTTGATGTGGCACACCGTCTATCCATGGCCACAGCGACCTGCGGGATTGGTGGAGACTGGATTTACAGAATTAGCCAAGCGATGGCTGCCCATCTTGAATTCCTTTGATGAAGTAGGCGTGGACGTTTGTTACGAGCTTCACCCGGGAGAGGACTTGCACGATGGGATTACCTTTGAAATGTTTTTGGAGAAAGTGGGAGGCCATAAGCGCGCCAACATTCTGTATGACCCAAGCCATTTTGTGTTGCAGTGCTTGGATTACCTACAATTCATTGACTTTTATCATGACCGAATCAAAATGTTCCACGTCAAGGATGCGGAGTTTAATCCTACCGGCAAGCAGGGAGTTTATGGTGGATTTCAGGGCTGGGTAGAGCGTGCGGGTCGATTTAGATCTTTAGGTGACGGGCAAGTTGATTTTGCAGGAATATTTAGTAAACTTTCGCAGTACAATTTCAGTGGCTGGGCCGTGTTGGAGTGGGAGTGTGCCATCAAGCATCCAGAGCAGGGTGCTGCAGAAGGTGCACCATTCATTGACTCGCATATTATCCAAGTTACTGAAAAGGCTTTTGATGACTTTGCCGGGACAGGTGCAGACGAGGCATTTAATAGAAGAGTATTAGGAATTTAAATCGATAACCAAATCAAACCAATGAAACTAAATTTTCTTACAACGAGTATAGTAGTCCTTGTGGCAGGTTTTGCCTTTTCGTGTGGAGGGGGTGAAAAAGCAGCAGAATCGAATACTGAAGAAACTGCTTCAGTAGAAGCCGCCCCTGTGGAGGTTTCTCTAGAAGATAAATACAAAGACGATCCGGTGTATATCAAGGGATTGGAAAAAGTAAAGGGGTCCGATTGTACCGGTTGCCACCAAATAGAACGTAAGTTGATCGGTCCTGCCTATGCAGATGTGGCTGCCAAATACGAGAATACCGAGGCGAATGTGGCCATGCTTGCCCAGAAAGTAATTGCTGGTGGTGTAGGTGTTTGGGGTGAAATTCCCATGGCTGCCCACCCAAATTTGACTGAAGAGGATGCAAGCGATATGGTGCGCTATATTTTACTTTTAAGAAAATAAGCCATGAAAATTAAAGTCATCGCACTTTTAATTGGTGCCGCAATTGGGATGGCCTTTATCGAGGCGCCCAAACTTGAAAAGGAATTGATTCCTACGCAAATTAAAGCGCAGGGGGAATGGACTCCACTTTTTGATGGGAAGTCCTTTGAAGGCTGGTCCAAGTACGGAGGTGGGGCCGTAGGTAAGGCTTGGAAAATCGAAAATGGTGAATTGTACCTTGATGCAGCGAATAAAGCAAATTGGCAAAAAGGAGATGCAGGAGATATTGTAACGAATGAAGAGTTTGAAAATTTTCATTTTAAGTACGAGTGGAAGATCGCTCCAAACGGAAATAGTGGAGTGATTTTTCTAGTGCATGAGGCCAAAGAATTTCCTTACCCTTGGCAAACTGGCCCTGAGATGCAGGTCCTAGACAATGCAGGACATCCAGATGCAAAGATCATCAGCCATAGAGCAGGTGATTTGTACGATTTGATTGTGAGCAGTCAGGAGACTGTCAAGCCAGTTGGAGAGTGGAATCAGGCTGAGATCAAAATCAACCAAGGAAAGTTAGATTTCTATTTAAATGGGGTGAATATCGTCTCAACGCAGCTCTTTACTCCTGAGTGGGAGGCGCTAATCGCGAAGAGCAAGTTCAAAAGCATGCCTGGATTTGGAAAGTACAAAAAGGGCAAAATTTCCCTACAGGATCACGGGGATTTGGTGTATTTCCGTAATTTGATGATCAAGAAATTGTAGGTTATACCTGCCTGCCTACGGTAGGTAGGTCTGCAGCAGGCAGACCGAAGTGATAAGTACAATGGATCAGTCTTCTATTTAGCCACATAGCACATAGGGTTTTATTTTCTATGTGTTTATGTGGTTTTTTTTAAGCAAGGCAGGCAAGTTGTTTCGGAAAGTAATTTCAATTCCTAAGGGGAATCCGTCACTTGTTACTTAACCTGGCTGCTGCAGGCAGGTACTGGGCACATCGTACCCTTTACCTCACAAGCGAGTAACGTCTTCTTTTTTGATGTAGGCGATCTGTTCCTTCCATTCGATCTCATACCAAATGTCCTTAGAGGATTTAATTTTCACTCGATGGCCTGGCTCTACTAGATCTATAAAATCACCTGCTGCTGTTGGTTTGGATCGAATCAAGGTTGGGCTAGAAGTAACTAGTCCAGTGGAGGGACCATTTAAAAAGTTGTTGGTTAAGAAAATAAGCACAATCAAAAGGATGGAAGGCCAGTAAAACCGAGCTTCAGTTAATTTTTTTCCTTGTGACCAAAGGACGATAAGTGACAAAATCAGAAATAGGGTGAGTGATCCCACCAAAATTTCCTTGTACTCGACCAGAAAAAGTACAAATCGCATGCCGTCACTCACTTCGTAACCTACAAGCTGGGCTTGACCGGTCAGTGTTTTTATTTTGGAAATAGTCTGAGGGTTTGGGCTTAAATCGTAGTATTTACTAAGGTAGAGGGTAGCACGTTCGCTATCTCCAATTCCTTCTGCAATGAAGGTCATTTTGAGCAGCATGGACGGGGAATAGATGCCAGAATTGAAATTTACCTCGTAAATCTCCATTGCTTCCTTGTAGCTTTGCTGGTTAAACAAAGAATCTGCAATCAATAATCTAGGTACATCGGCCTGACAATGAATGCTTTGCAATAGTAATCCAAAAAATATGGAAACTTTTATGAGAAAGATGGATTTGATTCTTGGCATTTAGAATTCAGAGTCATAAATTTGCAGTCCAATTACGGCAATGAGTTTTCAAAAAGCAAGTTCATTTAACCGAAATTAAATAACCGATTCCGTAGCTCAGCTGGTAGAGCAATACACTTTTAATGTATGGGTCCTGGGTTCGAATCCCAGCGGGATCACAAAATTAACTCGCAGGGAGTTAAAGAAAGTTTCGGGGTGTAGCGTAGCCCGGTATCGCGCCACATTTGGGATGTGGAGGTCGTAGGTTCGAATCCTGCCACCCCGACTTTATTAGACTAGGAATAGTCATTGGGTCCTGTAGCTCAACTGGATAGAGCAACTGCCTTCTAAGCAGTAGGTTTCAGGTTCGAGTCCTGACCGGATCACTATAAAAAGCGGAAAGACCTTCCGCTTTTTATTTTAATACAAAAGAGTTCGATTCCGTAGCTCAGCTGGTAGAGCAATACACTTTTAATGTATGGGTCCTGGGTTCGAATCCCAGCGGGATCACAAGTTTTTTTCAAAAAGAGCATTAGTAAATTTGGTGCTGTAATCCAGTTGGTAGAGCATCCCGATTTAAATCGGGAGAGTCCTGGGTTCGAATCCTAGCGGGATCATTAAAAAAGCAGACCAGACATGGTTTTCTTTTCTTATTTTTATGCAATCCTATTTTTTAAGTTATGGCATGGGTTTATTTTTTGTACTCAAAGAAAATCGATAAATATTACATTGGAGCCTGTACGGATTTGGATCGTAGACTTTACGAACACAACCTGGGTCACTCTAAATTTACATCTATAGGGATACCTTGGGAGTTGGTTTACAAAGAAGAATGGGAGGATTTGACATTAGCAAAACAGCGCGAAATGAAAATCAAAAAGATGAAATCTAGAACTTACATTCAAGACCTAATCCGAAAAGGAACTCTGTAGCTCAGGTGGTAGAGCATCCCGATTATTATCGGGAGGGTCCTGGGTTCGAATCCCAGCGGGATCACAAGTTTTTTTCAAAAAGAGCTTTTGTAAATTTGGGGCTTTAATTCAGCTGGTAGAGCATCCCGATTTAAATCGGGAGAGTCCTGGTTTCGAATCCGAGCGGGATCACAAAACACTGTCAAAAATAATGGCAGTGTTTTTTTATTAAAATTAAACAAAGAAATACAGGTAGAAATTCACTTCGCTTCTCCTACCTGCCGCAGGCAGGCTTCGCGAAATACCATCGACATACAACTTGAATCCCCTATTTTCCCGAGCTTACGTATCTTCGGAAGGTAGGCTCGTGCTATTCTAGTATTTTTCGTGATTTTTCTATCCTAGTTCCCCCAACAAAAAAGCCCCGTATCAGTACGGGGCTTTTGTATTATTTCTTAGCAATGTAAGTGAGTAGGTCAATCACCTTGTTAGAGTATCCCCATTCGTTGTCGTACCAAGACACTACTTTCACAAAGGTGTTGGAAAGCTGAATCCCTGCCTCTGCATCAAAGATGGAGGTACGTGAATCTCCGATAAAGTCGTTGGATACCACTGCATCTTCGGTGTAGCCAAGCACGCCTTTCATCGTGGTCTCGGAAGCTTGCTTCATCTTGGCGCAGATCTCTGCGTAGGTGGCAGGATTTTTCAAGCGTACTGTCAAATCTACTACAGACACGTCTGGAGTAGGTACACGGAAAGCCATACCGGTGAGTTTGCCATTCAATTCAGGGATTACCTTACCCACTGCCTTCGCAGCTCCAGTAGAGGATGGGATGATGTTTTGTCCCGCACCACGTCCACCTCTCCAGTCTTTGGCAGAAGGGCTGTCCACGGTCTTTTGTGTAGCGGTAGTCGCATGCACAGTAGTCATCAAGCCTTCTTCAATGCCCCAGTTGTCATTCAATACCTTAGCTATCGGAGCAAGGCAGTTGGTAGTACACGATGCATTGGATACAAAGGTCATGTCTGAAGTGTAGGTGTGCTCGTTTACTCCCATCACAAACATCGGAGTGTCGTCTTTGGAAGGAGCGGACATGATTACTTTTTTGGCTCCTGCGTCGATGTGGCCTTGAGCAGATTCTTTGGTCAAGAAAATACCGGTAGATTCAATGACGTAATCTGCACCTACTTCACCCCACTTTAAGCTTGCTGGGTTTTTCTCTGCAGTCACGCGAATGGCATTGCCATTCACCACCAAGTTTCCGTCTTTTACTTCCACAGTTCCTTTGAAGATGCCATGGGTAGAGTCGTACTTCAACATGTAGGCCATGTAGTCTACATCGATCAAATCGTTGATCGCTACTACTTGTACATCAGCTCTTTCTTGTGCTACGCGGAAAGCGAGGCGACCGATTCTACCGAATCCATTGATTCCAATTTTAATCTTGCTCATTTGTAAGTGATTTTATAATACTATTAATTTTTTTTACTTCAGATGGCTCCAGCTTTTATTCCTATAACAAGCTGAAATGCAAGCGAATTTATTACAAAAATTGGGTCTCCCCAAACTAAACTCCAGGCTTTTCCCACTATCATGCTGAATAGCGCATTTCAATCGATTTCGAAATCAAAAAAAAAATCAGGTTCCTTTCCCATTTCCATAAACCTAAGAATTGCAGGCGCCTGAGTCGAGTGATTTCAAAAGTGTAAACAAAAAAACCGGGATTTTCACCCGGTTTTACCTTTAAGCCAAGGATGCAAGAAGCTGCTTGAAGGTAGCGCTTGGCTGCATAGCCTGAGCACATTTGGCTTTATTTGGTCGGTAATAGCCACCGAGGTCGATGGCTTTTCCTTGAGAACTGTTGTATTCGTCTACGATCTTCGCTTCTTGGTCCAAAAGCGACTTGGACAATGCCGTAAACTTGGCTGCCAATACAGGATCCTTGGTTTGCGATGCAAGCCCCTGAGCCCAGTACAGGGCCAAGTAAAAGTGTCCACCGCGATTGTCCAGCTTGCCGACAACGCGGGCGGGAGACTTATCTTCTTCCAGCCATCGACCGGTAGCCTGATCTAGTGTTTCGCCCAAGAGGAGAGCAGTAGGATTGTCAAAGGTTTGTCCGAGGTGCTCCAAGGAGACCGCCAAGGCCAAAAACTCACCCAAAGAGTCCCAACGAAGGTGACCCTCTTCGGTAAACTGTTCCACATGCTTGGGAGCAGATCCTCCTGCACCGGTTTCAAATAAACCTCCTCCGTTCATCAATGGAACGATGGAAAGCATTTTGGCAGAGGTACCCACTTCCAAAATTGGAAAGAGGTCAGTCAAGTAGTCCCGAAGCACGTTGCCCGTTACGGAGATGGTGTCCTTGCCTGCTACGATGCGCTCACAAGAGAATAGGGTGGCCTCGATTGGCGAAAGAATATGAATCTCTAATCCCTTAGTATCGTGCTCTGGAAGGTATTTGTTGACTTTTTGAATGAGTTGTGCATCGTGTGCGCGGGCCTTGTCCAACCAGAAGACTGCAGGAGTCTGCGACAATCTTGCCCGACTTACTGCCAACTTCACCCAGTCCTGAATGGGGGCATCTTTGGTTTGACACATTCTCCAGAGATCACCTTGTTCTACTTGGTGGGAGAAAAGGACAGTTCCTTCTGCATCGGTTACTTCTACCGTACCGGCAAATGGGATTTCGAAAGTTTTGTCGTGGGAACCGTATTCTTCTGCTTTCTGAGCCATCAGCCCCACATTGGGTACGGAGCCCATAGTGGCTGGATTAAAGGCGCCATTTTTCTTGCAAAAATCAAACACTGCCTGGTATACTCCTGCATAGCAGCGGTCTGGGATGATTGCTTTGGTGTCTTGTAGTTTTCCTTCTTTGTTCCACATCTTACCCGAAGTACGGATCATGGCAGGCATGGAAGCATCAATGATCACATCACTTGGTACATGCAGGTTGGTGATACCTTTGTCTGAATTCACCATGGCTACTGCTGGACTTGTGGCATAGCAGGCATCGATGTCTTGGAGGATCTCCGCTTTTTTGTCAGCAGGAAGTTTATCCAAGTGGGCCAATAGGTCGCCAAATCCATTATTTACGTCCACTCCGATAGCTTCCAAGGTGGCGCCGTGCTTCGTAAAAACGGGCTCAAAAAAGACCTGGACAGCGTGACCGAATAAGATAGGATCGGAAACCTTCATCATGGTTGCCTTGAGGTGTAGGGAAAACAAAACCCCCTTTGCTTTTGCGTCTTCCTTAGCCTTTTTCAAAAAGTCACGGTACTTAGAGATGCTCATGGTAGCTGCATCGATGACCTCGCCTTCTTGCACTTTCAACCCCTTTTTTAGCACTTCTTGTGTACCAGATTCTCCACGCAATGTGATGGTCAACTCGCCAGCATGGGCTACAGTGACTGATTTCTCACTGCCATAAAAATCTCCAGCTGCCATGCTGTCCACATGGGAAGCGGAGCCTGCAGTCCAAGCACCCATGGAATGGGGATGCTTTCGTGCATAGTTTTTAACAGCCAAAGGGGCACGACGGTCTGAGTTGCCTTCCCGAAGGACTGGGTTTACTGCCGAACCTTTGATCTTATCGTATTTTGACTTTGCGGTCTTTTCTTCTTCTGTTTTGGGCTCCTCCAGATAGTCAGGCAAAGCATATCCTTGGCTTTGCAATTCCTTGATTGCCGCTTTGAGCTGAGGGACAGATGCTGAAATATTGGGCAGCTTTACAATGTTGGCCTCTGGAGTAGTCGCCAGGTGACCCAATTCTGCTAGGTCGTCGTTGATGCGTTGTGATTCGCTAAGATATTCTGGAAAATTAGCAAGAATGCGTCCAGAAAGTGAGATGTCTCGTGTTTCTACTTGGATGCCTGCCGTTTTGGTAAATGCTTGCACGATGGGTAGCAGCGAATAGGTGGCTAATGCAGGGGCCTCATCGGTGAGGGTGTAAAGAATTTTTGGTGTCTGGGACATGGGCTCTGAGTTTAGCTAAAAATGTGTTTAATAGGTTTTTTACCCTTTTTTTTAGAAGTACTCTTTTTAGAATTTACTTCACAAAGAGCAATGAGTGCACAAAAGTACAAAAATCAAGGCGGATTTCGATCCGTTTGTGGAAAACCTATTTTAGATAGCTAGGGATTCAATTTAAAGATATCGACATCTTTCCAAGCGGGAAATTTACTTCGGTACTCTTCTAAGGCAGTGTACTCCAGGTGGAGGATTTGAATTTGCTCTTTATCGCCTAGGTTTGCCAGTGTTTCCCCCTTAAAATCGTAAACTGCTGAATGCCCGTTGTAGGCAATCTGGTTTCCATCTATCCCCACTCGGTTGACCCCGAGGCAGTAGGAAAGATTTTCGATGGCACGGGCAGGGAGTAGGGAATCCCAGGCAGAAATACGTGCTGCAGGCCAGGAGGCTACATAAAACAAAAGGTCATAGGCCGCCTTTCCCTCTGTCCAGTGATTGCGCGACCAAACCGGGAAGCGGAGATCGTAGCAGATTTGTGGGCAGATTTTCCAGCCGTTTAGAGAGAAAATGGGAAGTTTCTCTCCAGCTGCAAAGCTAGTATCCTCATTTGCCATGCGAAAGAGATGGCGCTTATCGTAGTGCTGTGTGTTGCCGTTTGGTTCTACCCAGAGCAGCCTGTTGTAATACTTCCCTCCTTCGCAAATAATCATGCTACCTGTTAGTACGGCACCAGTTTGGGCAGCGAGTTGCTTCATCCACTTGTGGACTTGTAGGTTCATCGGCTCAGCCAAGGTGGCTGAATCCATGGAAAATCCAGTTGGAAACATTTCCGGAAGGACGATCAAGTCACATGCCTCCTTTAAAGTCCAGATCTTCTCTTCTAGTGCTGCCAGGTTGGCCGTTTTATCCTGCCAATGCAAGTTGGTCTGCACCAGGGCGATGCGGATTGCAGGGCTTTTCTCCATTAGCGTAGGGGGTAAATCATCCGGTAGTCCGTGGATACCTTGCCTTTGCTCACGTCAATGAGTTTGGACTGAATCATCCGTTTTTTCAGACCTTTGAGGTAATCTACAAATAGAATTCCTTCCAGGTGGTCGTACTCATGTTGGATGACGCGGGCGGTCATGCCGCTAAACTCTTCCTCTTTCAGGTTCCAGTTTTCATCGTAGTACTCCAAGGTTAATTTTTCTGGACGGATTATTTCTGCGCGTACGTCTGGGATGCTGAGGCAGCCTTCTTCAAAGCCAAAATTGTCTCCATACTCATCCAATAAGATTGGGTTGATAAATACGCGGCGAATGCCTTTTTCCTCTTCATCCTCATCCAGCATCAAGGAGCTATCGATGACGAACAAGCGTACGCTTTGGTTGATCTGGGGAGCTGCTAGACCTACGCCGTGGGCATGATCCATGGTGGCGTACATATCTTGGATTAACTGGGAAAGGTCGCTTCCTTCCGGCAGTTCTTCTGCTTCCTTTTTTAATACTGGATTGCCGTAAGCGACGATAGGGTAAATCATTGTCTTTCTAGATAAGACTGCAAGATAATGGCAGCGGATACCTTGTCCAAGTTCCCCGCCTTTTCTCTGCGGTCTTTTTTCTTGGTTCCCATGGCTATGAGCGTTTGCATGGCCATTTTGGATGTGTAGCGTTCGTCGATGAGGACTACTTTTTGTGCGGGAAATATTAGTTCGAGCTTTTCTTTTAAGGAAAGCACAAGTGGGGTCATTTCGTTGGCCTGTCCATTGAGGCGTGTGGGGTGTCCGATTACCAATACTTCTACCTCTTCTTTGGCACAGTAAGTTTGCAAATAGGGGATTAGGCTGGCCGTCTCGATTGTTTCAAGGGGATTGCAGGTGATTTGTAGGGGATCCGTCACGGCTAGGCCGGTACGCTTTGTGCCCAGGTCTATAGCAAGTACTCTTGGCATCAGTTGGTTTGTATTTGCTTGCGAATCTTGCGAAGGGCCTCTTTTTCCAATTCCATTGCTTTGGGGAAAAGTAATTCGTCTTCGATGCGGGCATGGATAGAAAGTTCTTTTTCGAAATTTTGCAATTCGTGGTAGAGTACTTTCATGGTGAGTGGAGCATCTTCCTCCAAACTGTAATTACTAGTGAGCTTCCGGATTCCCTCCATTTCATCGTCGTGAATCTCGTGGTGCTCGGCAAGGTAATGGATAGGATCTTGTTCTAAAATGATCAAGGCATCTTGGGTTCGAAACGCTCCTGCTTCGATATCCTGCAATAAGGCAATGCGGTTAAAAAGTCTACTTTCTTCCTCGTGGATGTGGTGAATAAAATCTTCCACGAAGAGGGGAAAAAGAATTCGCAAGTCTCCAAGTAGAGCTTCATAACCCGATTCTGGACTGATTCCAGAGATCATGTTGGATAAGAACGGAAGTTCTTGACGGACGAAGTAGTAGTGCTTTTTTTTAAGGTAAGCCACTAGTAGCTCGATGGGATTGAGGTAAAGTTCTTCCAGGGTGGGCTCCTTTTGGAGCGCCCAATTTTCGAGTTGGGCAATCAGTTGGCGTGGATTCACCTTGTGTTTTTGGCAGACCTTCTCGAGGGAGTCGCTGGGATACTGGTAAAAGCTAATTCCGAAATAGTGCAGTACGGCAGCGAAAACATAGTTTTCTGAGACTAATTCTCCCACAGCTGTTTTCTCAAGTGCTTTCTGATTCTGCATAAAACAAAATTAATTTTTTTGAACTAAAAAAGGGAAATAAATTCATGATTATCCGCAATCTTTCTAGTGGTGAAAAAAGTGTGATTATCCATGAGTATAATTGTCGATGGTCTTCCCTCCACAGTTCCTAGCCAACTTTCTTGAACTTCCCCTGATTTTTCCTTTCAGCATCGGGTTTAATTCGGAAAATCATAAAAAAATAGCATCTTTATAGGCTTGTGAAGTGGTCAAGGACGTTAATTTTGCCTAAAATTGTGCTCGAAAAAACACTTTTTTTGACCTAGATCGTTTAATTCGAAAAGTAAACCCCTTTTGCTGTGAGCCAACCAAAAAATACCACCTCTCAAATCCGTCTTCCCTTGCTACTTGCGCTGTCTATTGCAGGAGGCATTTGGATAGGCGCAACCTTTGCTGAACCTCAGAGCAATCAAAATGACCTGCGTGCAGCGCTCTACAAGCTGCAGGAGATTATGACCTATATCAACCGCGACTACGTGGATAGTGTGGATACCAATGAATTGGTTGAGTTTGGTATCAATAAAATGTTGGAAAAGCTAGACCCTCATTCCAGCTATATCCCTGCTAAAGATGCTTCCTTGGCCCAATCTCAATTGGAAGGGGAGTTTGATGGTATTGGGGTGGAGTTCGGAATCATTCGTGACACCATCTACGTGGTTGCTCCACTCACTGGGGGGCCTTCTGAGGCATTGGGCATCCAATCTGGGGATCAGATCATTTCGGTAGATGGAAAGACTGTGGCGGGCATAGGAATCACTAATCGGGACGTTTTTGACTACCTGCGAGGTCCTAGTGGTTCTAAAGTGGATGTGGAAATTAAGCGAAAAAATGCACCTAGTTTGATCAATTACTCGATCACGCGTGCCAAAATCCCACAGTACAGCATCAATGCCACCTACATGGTCGACCAAGAAATTGGGTACATCAAAGTCACTCGCTTTGCGGCCACTACCTACGAGGAGTTCCGGAAGTCAGTAACAGACTTGCAGGCCCAAGGGATGAAGAAATTGATAGTCGACTTGCAAGGCAACCCAGGAGGCTATATGGGTGCTGCCATTTACATGGCAGACGAATTATTGGGCGGGCGAGATTTGATCGTTTCTCAAACAGGAAAGGTAAGTCAGTACAGCAATAAGGCTTATGCATCTAAGCCTGGTTTGTTTGAAGAAGGGGCTGTAATTGTTTTAATTAATGAGGGGTCAGCTTCCGCATCAGAGATTTTGGCTGGTGCCATTCAAGACAATGACCGGGGACTGATTGTTGGTAGAAGATCTTTTGGTAAAGGGTTGGTGCAGATGCCAATTGAACTTGCCGATGGTGCCGAGTTAAGGCTGACCATTGCCCGTTATTTTACCCCTTCTGGCAGATCCATTCAGAAGCCTTATGGCAGTGATTACGAAGCCTACGAAAGAGATTGGGTCAATCGGTACGAACATGGAGAATTTTTCTCAGCTGATAGTATCAGGTTTAACGATAGCCTCAAGTACCAAACCAAAAAAGGGCGTACTGTCTATGGGGGTGGGGGAATCATGCCGGATTATTTTGTGCCTCTCGATACCACGATGAACAGTGCTTATGTGAATAAACTCTTCTCTTCGGATACCTCTCGAGAGTATTTGTTGGATTATGTCAGCAAAAATAAAGGCAAATTCAGCAAGGTTTCCGTGGAGGACTACTACAAGAATTTTAAGGTCAGCGATGCGATGCTCAATGATCTGGTCGCCTTTGGAAAGAAAAATAAGGTGGAATTTGATGCGAAGGATTTTGCCAAGTCCAAGGAGTATCTGCGCATTTTGATCAAGGCGCATCTAGGACGACAGCTCTACGATGACAGTGCCTTTTACAAGGTTGTCAACGATATCAATGAGGTGTATCAACAGGCTATCC
>Ga0181563_10004496_pt1 | contig 12966 bp, 10 predicted proteins | sample 011ome_25_FD_133759 | JGI IMG/M metagenome (GOLD analysis project Ga0181563, IMG submission 133759) | Coastal salt marsh microbial communities from the Groves Creek Marsh, Skidaway Island, Georgia - 011512CT metaG (megahit assembly) | ecosystem: Environmental > Aquatic > Marine > Intertidal... | reverse complement strand
GATATGCACGAAATGACCAATGCCGTGGACCAGGCGTCGCGTGAGATTGGCAATCGTTTTGATTTCAAGGGAGTGGATGCGGCTTTTGAGCTCAAGGACAATCTTGTGACCCTGACAGCCGAAGTGGAGTTTCAGATTGACCAGATGCTGGATATTCTGCAGAACAAGATGGTCAAGCGTGGCATTGATATCAGCAGCCTGCAGACCAAGGATGTGGAAATGGTGGGGCAGAAAGCCATCATGCCAGTTACCATCCAGCAGGGTATTGAGTCTGAAATAGCGCGCAAGATCGTCAAGAAAGTGAAAGAGCAGAAAATGAAGGTCCAAGTGGCGATCCAGGGCGACAAGCTTCGTGTGACTGGCAAAAAAAGGGATGATTTACAGGCAGTTATTGCCTTACTCAAGGATGAGAACTATGGCTTACCGTTGCAATTCAATAACTTCAGGGATTAGCCCGGCTACCCCGGATGGTCTTTTCCGGGATAAAACACTGAAATATTTCCGAAAACGGTGTGTTTTTTTACCTGACTGGCCGGTCATATCTCTCGCAATCCACTGTAAATCCTGTGATAATCTGCGCCTTCCGCGAGTAGGGCTACTCAAAAAATACTTTTAATGAATAAAAACAGACGAAACTCAATCCTCATGGCGTTGGGTGTTGCCGTTGCCGTGACAGCATGGATGCTCACCGGACTGGGCAGCAGTCCCGTGGATTTCAGTGGTAATGCCGAGGTAAACCGTGGCAACGGTGAATCCATGCGCGTGCGCGTGGAGTCTATTCGTGCCAGCGAAATTACCCGGGAAATCACCCTTAGTGCACGCACCGAGCCGAATCGTTTCGTCAGTATCAAGGCTGAAACCGATGGCACGGTCGTCGGGCTTGGTGTTGAGCGCGGCAGTCCGATTTCCGAGGGCGAGGCCATCGTTGAACTGGATATCCGTGACCGCAATGAGCGCCTGTCTGAAGCACAAGCCCTGATTGCCCAGCGCGAACTGGAACTGGAAGCGCGACAGAGCCTGCGCAGCCGCGAATTTGTCTCCCAGGTGGAAATCGCTGAAGCCAATGCCCGCCTGGAAAGTGCCAGGGCGGCCAGGGCCCGTATTGCCCTGGAAATCAAAAACACCAGTATCAAAGCTCCCTTTGACGGCATCGTGCAGGAACGTAATGTCGAAATAGGTGATTACGTGCGCGCCGGTGATGATGTCCTGGATATTGTCGATATCGATCCCCTGATTATTGCCGGCGAAATCAATGGCAAGGAAGTCACTGAACTGTATGTGGGTGGGCGTGGATCTGCAGTACTGGTCGATGGCACACGGCTGAACGGGGTAGTGCGCTACCTGGCGCCGGTAGCAGATGAGAATACCCGTACTTTCCGTGTCGAACTGGAGGTGCCCAATCCCAATGGCATCCGTGCCGGGCTCACGGCAGAACTCGAATTATTAGGTAACCGTATTACCGCCCACGATATTTCGCCTTCTCTGCTGACCCTGGCTGATGACGGTACCGTGGGCGTCAAGACAGTGAGCAGCAACAACCGCGTGGATTTTTACCCCATCGAAATCGCCGGGTCTTCCGATAACGGCATACTGGTTACGGGATTGCCTGATCGGGTCACTGTCATCACCGTTGGCCAGGGTTTTGTGACAGTCGGCCAGCAAGTTGATCCTGTAGCAAACTCAGCCCCCATGGAAACAGCCATGGAGGAAAGAAGGCACAGTAACTAGGACTATGAACGCGCTGATTAGTGCTTTTATAAACCGTCCCAGGCCGGTCATCATGATCCTGGCCCTGCTTATCCTTGCCGGTATAGTCAGTTATATCTCCGTGCCCAAGGAAGCAGAGCCGGATATCGATATTCCTCAGATTTACGTCAATATCATCCACGAGGGTATTTCACCGGAAGACGCCGAGCGCCTTCTGCTCAGGCCCATGGAAACCGAATTGCGATCCATTGAAGGTCTCAAGGAACTGCGCGCCACCGGTTCCGAAGGCTCAGGTGTGATCATCCTCGAATTCGACGCAGGCTTTGATGCCGACCAGGCCCTGGCCGATGTTCGTGAAAAGGTTGACCTGGCACGTAACGAATTGCCTGCTGACTCTGAGGAGCCTTTCGTCCAGGAAATCAATACGTCGCTGATTCCCGTGATTACCGTCATGCTGCATGGCCCGGTCCCGGAACGCACCCTGGTCACTATTGGCCGGCAATTGCGTGATGAGCTGGAGTCCATTCCGGGTGTGCTGTCGGCTGATGTCGGCGGCGATCGGGAAGAATTACTCGAAGTGATCGTGGACCCGGTGGCACTGGAAAGCTATAACCTGAATTACGCTGACCTGGTGAGTTATGTCAGTCGCAATAACCGCCTGGTGGCCGCCGGCGCCCTGGACAGCGGCGAGGGCAGGTTCTCGGTGAAAGTCCCTGGTGTGATTGAAGATCTCAACGACCTCCTGAACCTGCCGGTGAAAACTGATGGTTTGAAGACCGTGACTTTCCAGGATGTCGCCACCGTGCGCAGAACCTTCAAGGATCCCACCAGTTTCGCCCGGCTCAATGGCGAAAAATCCATTGCCCTGGAAATTACCAAGCGTTCAGGTGCCAATATTCTGGAAGTGGTGGATACAGTCAAAGCTACGGTCAACGGGGCGATGCAGCTTGAAGACTGGCCTGAAAACCTGGAAGTGACCTATACCTCCGATAACTCGAAACAGGTCCGTATTATGCTTAACGACCTGGTCAACAACGTGGCCATTGCCGTGATCCTGGTCATGATCGTGATTCTAGGTGCCCTGGGGCTGCGTTCGGCAGGCCTGGTGGGTGTGGCCATTCCCGGCGCATTCCTGTCCGGCATCCTGGTGATTTACATGATGGGTTACAGCATGAACATTGTTGTGCTGTTCTCCCTGATCATGGCCGTGGGCATGCTCGTAGATGGGGCCATCGTGGTGGTTGAGCTCAGTGAGCGCAACATGAAAAATGGGTACAGTCCCAAGCTGGCCTTTACCGAAGCCGCCAAGCGGATGGCCTGGCCCATTACCGCATCCACTGCCACGACGCTGGCGGTATTCATGCCCTTGTTGTTCTGGCCCGGACTCATCGGTGAGTTCATGAAGTACCTGCCGATCACCCTGTTGGTGACCCTGGCCGCTTCCCTGTTCATGGCGCTGTTGTTTGTGCCCACGGTGGGTTCCCTGTTGACCAACAAGAATGCCAATCCCGACCTGTCGGAAATGACATCGATCGCAGAAGTGGACTTCCTGGAAGAAGCACGCGATAACATCAGGGACATGGATGCATTCACCTCTGGGTATATCGCGGTCCTGCGCAAGGCCCTGCACAGGCCTTTACTGGTGTTGTTAACAGCAATTGTCTTCCTGGTCGGTAGCATCCTGCTTTACAGAACTATTGGCCGCGGCCAGGAATTTTTCACGGATGTGGAACCGGAATTTGCCGTGCTGAATATTCATTCCCGTGGTGACCTGTCCGTCTTTGAACGCGATGCCCTGGTGCAGGAAGTGGAAAACAGAATCCTGGACATGGAAGAGTTCGAAGCTATCTATACCCGCAGCGGCATTTCCCTGGGGAATGATATCGATGAGGATGTGATCGGCCGTATCCAGCTCAGCCTGGTGGACTGGGAACTGCGACGCCCCGCGGCACAGATTATGGCGGAGGTGCGCGAGCGCACACAGGATATTCCCGGCATTATTGTGGAGCCACAGGTACAGGAGTCAGGTATTACCTCGGGCAAACCCATCCAGTTGGAACTGACGGCCACGAATACCGACCTGCTACCGGATGCTGTTGAAAAGTTGCGATCCGGCATGAATGAACTGGGTGAGTTTGTCGATGTGACCGACTCCAGGCCGCTGCCCGGGATTGACTGGAAGATGGAAGTGGACCGTCAGGAAGCAGCCCGTTTTGGTACTGATATCAGTACGATCGGCAGTGCCATTCAGCTTATTACCAATGGCATCATGCTGGGAGATTATCGCCCGGATGATGCGGATGATGAGGTCGATATCCGGGTACGTTTTCCGGAAACCATGCGCAATATCGGCATGCTGGACCGTCTCACCGTGAACTCCCTGATGGGTAATGTGCCAGTGAGTAATTTCATGACCCGGGAAGCCTCACCCCGTGTTGGTAACATCCAGCGCACCGACGGTAATCGCGTCCTGAATATTGCCGCGGATGTGCCAGAAGACGTGCTGCCCAATGACAAGGTGGATCAGCTCCAGCAATGGCTGGATGCAGGTAATCTTGATCCTGAAGTCCGGGTCAATTTCAAGGGAGAGAACGAAGACCAGCAAGAAGCCGAGGAGTTCCTATCACAGGCCTTCGGTGCTGCATTGTTCCTGATGGCCATCATCCTGGTCACCCAGTTCAACAGCTTTTACCAGGCGCTGCTGATTCTGTCCGCAGTGGTTTTCTCCACAATTGGTGTCTTGCTGGGCCTGTTGATCATGGACCAGCCTTTCAGCATCGTGATGTCCGGGATCGGGGTCATCTCGCTTGCCGGTATTGTCGTTAACAACAATATCGTGTTGATTGATACCTATAACCTGATCAAGAAGAAAGGGGCAGAAGCCGTGGAAGCGGCCATCCTGACCTGCTCCCAGCGCCTGCGTCCGGTACTGCTGACTACAGTGACCACTATTCTTGGCCTGATGCCGATGACGCTGGGTATGAACTTCGACCTGATCAATCGCCATATCCAGATCGGCGGTCCTTCCACCCAGTGGTGGACCCAGCTGGCTTCTGCCATCACCTTCGGCCTGGCTTTCGCCACCATACTGACCCTGATCATGACACCGGCCATGCTGGTACTGGGCGACAAGGTCGGGGAGCGCTTTAGCAAGAAAGACACTCTTGCTACCACCGGAGGCTGATTTGTCCGGCCTCGCCAGGCTGGCTCAAGGCCGCCTGTATTACAAGGTAAATTGCGTCATCACGCCGTTGACATCCACGTTGTAAGTTCCCGCGTCGAGGTCCTCTACATCCAGTTCAATACTGGTATCAAAAGGCTCCAGCACCTGGATGCAGCTCTCAGCCGGTCCCAGGTTTGATTCGGCCAGGACCACGGTAAAAGTGTCATCCCGGAAAGACATCGCGGGGTCCAGCAATTGCTTGCATGGTACAGACAGGTTGCCGCTGACGGCCAGGCTGACCTCCTGTGTGGCCAGGGTTTGTGTGACCTGGGCCTCGACTGTGTCGACACCAACGAGATGATTCAGGGTGGCACCGGTCACCTGGAGTGTGCCATCACTCCCAAATCCCAGGGTGACGTCGGTGTAATAGCTGTTTTCATTGCTTCTAATGACCGCGGCCTGCGGGACTTTCATGCTCCCGTCTCTATAGACAGCAGGCTCTGCCTGCAGGGTGGCACTGGCCGCCATGAGAGCGCCAGCGGCTAAGGGTAATGTGCTTGAAAGTAGTGTCTTGTACATCTTGCCTCCTTTATTACTGAATTAAGGTGAATTCCTTGTCCGTCCTACAGACCTTGAGTGGAAGACCGCCAATTTCAAGCCCCTGGTTCAGAAAAATCAGGCAGACCACTGGTATGTTTTCAAGGAAAAGCCCGAACCTGTAAAAACAACACCTTCGGCTTCAAGCAACTGTTTTTGTTTTTTCCAGGAAGCGCTGTTGAGCGCAAAAGACAGCTGGCCCTTGCCATTAACGACCCGGTGCCAGGGCAGGCGAGAGCCTCGGGGCAGGTTTTTCAGCGTAGTGCCCACATAGCGGGCATGCGAAGGATAGCCGGCCAGTCTGGCAACCTGGCCATAGGTGGCCACATGGCCTTCAGGAATAGCGGCGACAATCTGCCAGATTTCCTCTTTCAAGTTGGATGTATGCATACCGGACTTGATCTCTGCTACTGCCGTCCCCATTAATGGGTGAGCAAATGCTAAAAAGGCGCACCGGATGCCATTATTTCTTATTTTTCTCGCTGTTCCCATTGCCGAGATGCTGTTGCTGTTTGAAGTGGCTGATCATATCGGTGGCCTGCAGACTGTCGGTCTTGTCGTATTGACTGCTGCCATAGGCATCCAGGTCCTCAAGCAGCAGGGTCTGTCTACCATTACCCGTGCTCGCAGACGCCTGGATAGTGGTGAACTCCCGGGCCAGGAGATTCTCGAAGGCCTGTTCCTGGCCGTAGGCGGGGCATTCCTGCTGACGCCCGGCTTTATCACGGACACGCTCGGGTTTCTTTTCCTCATTGGGCCCACCCGCAGGTTACTGGTTCACTGGCTCATCAAGTCGGGAAAAATTACGGTACTGACCAGTCGGGGCGGCAATAGCAGCTTCACTTACACCTCCTACTCGGAGCGTACGGAGGAGCCGGGTGTTTACGAGGGGGAATATGCCGAGGAAAAGCCTGAAAAGTCCCGCCTGGATACCCCTGAAGACCGCTGAAAGCCACTGATAACAAAGGATTGCGGTTTTTTTTCATCTTTTTGTGGAATCGCCATTGAAATTGATTCAAACAGCCCCATCTTGAGGGTTCAAATCATGATTTGCGCTAAAAATCAGCCAGTTAAATCCTGATTTGCAAAGGAATTTTGGGGAGCCAGGAAGTCCTGATTACCCTGGAGTCAGGGGGCAGAAGCCTTCTGTCTGAATACCATTAGAAAACCAAGCGTGTTGGAGACCAAAAGCATGAACATTCGTCCGTTACAAGACCGCGTTGTTGTAAAGCGACAAGAAGAAGAAACCAAATCTGCAGGCGGCATCGTATTACCTGGCTCAGCCACAGAAAAACCGTCCCAGGGTGAAGTCGTGGCCGTAGGTCCGGGTCGTTTGCTGGAAAACGGTGATATCCGTCCAGTAGACGTGAAAGTTGGTGACACTGTAATTTTTGGCAAGTACGCCAGTAACACCGTCAAAATTGGCGAAGATGAATTGCTGATCCTGAATGAAAGTGAAATCTTCGGCGTCGTTGAAAACAAGAAAAAGAAATAAGACGGCAATCAGTCAAAACCGAATTTATAAAATCAAACAGAATTAACGAATAGGATTATTACCATGGCTAAAGAAGTAAAATTTGGAGATAACGCCCGCCAGAAAATGCTCAAGGGCGTGAACCTGCTGGCTGATGCAGTGAAAGTGACTCTTGGTCCCAAAGGCCGCAACGTGGTTCTCGACAAATCCTTCGGCGCGCCGACCGTCACCAAAGACGGTGTATCCGTTGCCAAGGAAATCGAACTGAAAGACAAGTTTGAAAACATGGGTGCCCAGATGGTCAAGGAAGTGGCTTCGCAGACTTCCGATGTGGCCGGTGACGGTACCACTACTGCCACTGTACTGGCCCAGGCCATTCTTAACGAAGGTCTCAAATCAGTTGCTGCCGGTATGAACCCGATGGACCTGAAGCGCGGCATCGACAAGGGTGTAGCTGCTGTTGTTAAAGAAATCGGCAAAATGGCCACCCCTTGTACTGAATCCAAAGCCATTGCCCAGGTTGGCTCTATTTCTGCCAACTCTGACACCAGCGTCGGTGACATCATTGCCGAAGCCATGGAAAAAGTGGGTAAGGAAGGCGTCATCACTGTTGAAGACGGTTCAGGCCTGGAAAACGAACTGGACGTTGTGGAAGGTATGCAGTTCGACCGCGGTTACCTGTCTGCCTACTTCATCAATAACCAGGACACCATGATGGTTGACCTGGAAGACCCGTACATCCTGCTGGTTGAAAAGAAAGTCTCCAACATTCGCGACATGCTGCCGGTACTGGAAGGCGTAGCCAAATCAGGTCGTCCGCTGCTGGTTGTTGCCGAAGACGTGGAAGGCGAAGCGCTGGCCACTCTCGTGGTCAACAACATGCGTGGCGTCATGAAAGTCGCTGCCGTGAAGGCCCCTGGCTTCGGTGACCGTCGCAAGGCCATGCTGGAAGACCTGGCTATCCTGTCCGGTGGTACCGTGATTGCTGAAGAAGTTGGCCTGAGCCTTGAAGGCGCTACCCTGGATGACCTGGGTTCCGCCAAGCGTGTCCAGATCACCAAGGACAACACCACGATCATCGACGGTGCTGGTGACAGCAAGAAAATCGAAGGTCGTGTTGCCCAGATCCGTGCCCAGATCGAGGAAACTTCCTCCGACTATGACCGTGAAAAACTGCAGGAACGCGTGGCCAAGCTGGCCGGCGGTGTTGCGGTGATCAAGGTTGGTGCCGGCACTGAAATTGAAATGAAGGAAAAGAAAGCCCGCGTCGAAGACGCCCTGCATTCAACCCGTGCTGCGGTTGAAGAAGGTGTTGTTCCCGGCGGTGGTGTGGCCCTGGTTCGTGCCCTGCAGAAAGTTGAAAAACTGCGCGGCGATAACGAAGACCAGAATGTCGGCCTGATGATTCTTCAGCGCGCCCTCACCATGCCACTGCGCCAGATCGCCAGTAACGCTGGTGAAGACGGTGCGGTTGTCCTGGACAAGGTTCGCCAGAGTAAAGGCAACAACGGCTTCAACGCTGGTACCGGTGAATACGGTGACATGCTGGAGTGGGGCATTATCGACCCTGCCAAGGTAACCCGTAGCGCCCTGCAGGCTGCTGGCTCTGTTGCTGGCCTGATGATCACTACCGAAGCAATGGTCAGTGAGCTGCCGGAAGAAAAACCTGCTGCGCCAATGCCTGATATGGGCGGTATGGGCGGCATGGGCGGCATGGGCGGCATGATGTAACGCCAGCCCCTTTGTAATACCCAAAAAACCCCGCTTTTGCGGGGTTTTTTGTGCCTGTCAGGTTCGCAGAGGGATATAGGGATAAAGGGAGGTAGGTCGGATAAGACACGTAGTGTCGCCATCCGACGGCATCGATGGGGTTTTCGATAAAGGGAGAAAGGGCGAGCGGTTAAGGGAGAGGGGGGATTCCGGTAACTCTTGATACTGGGGTAAAGCGGGTTGTTAGGGGAAGAAAGGTTTCAGGTCTGAAAATTCATTGAAATGAATCAATGACCCAAAATTAAAAAAATCGCCACACTGTTTGCCCTTCCTCCCTTCCTCCCTTCCTCCCTGTATCGAAATGAATTTCATAGAAACCGCTGAAAGTTTGGGCGCTATCAGCCTAATTTCTCAGCAAAATAAACCTGTATTTCCGGGAAATGGATGTTTTTTTCTTGCGCCAAAAAACCCTATAATACCGGGCATGTCCAGAAAAGATCAGATTGATGATATTCCAAGCATCGTGCCAGAGCGCGATGAGGTGGCCTCGCATCGCAAGATGAAGCGGGGCAATTCCATTCCCGTGGTCGAAGAGGTCGTTACCGGGACTACCGGCGGCGTCCGCTTCATGCTGGTTATCCTTACCCTCGGCCTGTTTGCGACCGGAGGTGCCGGGTATTACTTTTATGACCAGGGCCTGCAGATGCAGGACCAGCTGAATTCAGCGCAGGGTCGCATACTCCAGTTACAGAACCGCTTGAACCTGGTGGACGAGTCCGCCGAACAGCAATCCATGGGACTGCTGGAGCGGGTTGACAGCAATTTTGAACAGATCGACCTGCTATGGGCCAATTACCGGAACCATACTGCCAGCCTGGCAGAGCTCAACCGGTTCATGGAAGACGCCAAGGGGACGATTACTTCAATCGAAGGGGTGATTTCCGGTCACAGCAAAAGCCTCAATGAGGCAACGGCCCAACTGGCCACCATGCAGAACCGGCTTGAGACCATCACCAGCAATATTGCCGGCATGGATGACCTGGACCAGCAACTGTCGAGTATTCTGACCGACCTCAATGGCGTGAAGACCAATGTCGCTTCCCTGCAAAACGGCCTGGTCAGCCGCGTCAATTCCACTGAGCAGGACATTGAATCCATCAATGTCTATCGCCTGCAGCTGAACCAGACGCTGGATACCATCCAGTCCCGTATCAGCGAACTGCAGCAGCGCGTCGGGCCCTGAATCCGCCTTTCTGAACTCTTACCAAACTTCCATAGTGCTCTGCCGTTGTGGGTAACGGTCAAGTCTGAATATGCTGTTAAGTTTATTCGTGACTAAAGCCGCTTCCCACGGCAATTCGCCCCCCCTGTAGGAAGCGGAACAGTTCCGTAAATACCTCCAGGTAAGTACCAGAAAGAAGGGTAAATTCGATTTCTGACATACTTTGAAGGATAAACAGCCGCGAAGAATTCAGTGATAATGGCTAAATGCTGAAACACTTCACCTATGTGATTGTAATCAAATAGCCATATCTCACGTTATTAATTTACCCGGGTTATTCCGGGGAAGTGCACTTGAAATTCGATGCAGCGTCGATGCTGCCGCTGCCGTCGTAGCGTGCCACTTCAGGGTAGGGACAAAGTGGCCGTGACCGGGTGACTTCCCCGTTGATGATCTTGCGTGCCTCGAGACGGTCCGGCGCCGCGCCGGCTTCCACCCAGTCGATGACCGCGGTCACGGCGTCATTCTGGTCGGGACCAAGACCGCCGGCGCAGTGTGTCATGCCGGGCAGCATGAACAGGCGGATGAAGTCTTTGGCGTCAGGACCATTGGCCGCCAAGGCCCGCTCGTAGTAATCCACGCCCATCATGGGCTGGAGGATCTGGTCGGACCATCCATAAGTCATGATGACCTTGCCACCTTGCGCCCTGAATTCACTCAGATCGGTATCCTGGGCATCCGCCAGGCGGGACCAGCGATCGAAGAGCCCGGTATCGCGGTCGAAATCGAAATCCCGGTAATCATATTCGGGGCATGGCGGGTCGAAGGCCAGGTACTGGAGCGTACCGATGCCCAGACCAAAGTCACCCGTGATGCCGCCCGGCTCTGCGGGGACAATCAGGCCCATCCAGGGGCTGGCCATAGCGCCGCCGGGGCCGGCCACAGGTTGTTCACTGCCGGGTTCGAATCCCGGAAAAATCTGACGACCGTCACTGGTGCGGGGACCGTCATAGACTTTCTGAATGGCTTCGGCCTGGGCAGGTGTCAGGCAGGCGTCCGTGTCGCGGCCGTTTGCGCAGGCGGGCACGTCCTGAGCCACGTTCACCTGGCAAAGCCTGGGGTCGTCGATCAGCCCGTCTTCCAGGCCGTCGATGGCGTCGCACTTGGCCATGACGCGTTCCGCCAGCAGGGCCAGTTTGCCAGCGGTCAGGCCAACGCCGGACACGGCCTGGTGGTTCCAGATGGCACCCATGCTGAATCCCGTCTGGTGCACCCACGGAGCGTTGGCCACGATGCCGTCAAAGTCGGTCGGGTAGCGCTGGGCTTCCAGCATGCCCTGGCGGCCGCCATTGGAACAGGAATTCCAGTAAGCGTAATCGACCGGCCGTGCATAGTATCGTGCGGCGATGGTCTTTGACGTGACGGCGGTGAGGTGCACCGCGCGGTAGGCATAGTCGATGGCCTTCTGCGGGTTGCTCATGACAAACGTGGCACCAGGTTCTTCATCCGAATTATGGCCGGTGTTGGTACTGGCCGCGGCAAAACCGTGCTGCAGGGCACCGCGGCGGCCAGCAATCTGCCCCGGGCTATCCGGGCGTTGCCCGGCATGCCCGCCGTTACGAACCATGAAAAAGCGCCCGTTCCAGTTGGCAGGCAGTTCCACGACAAAGGTGATTTCCGGATCCAGCATGCCGCTGACCCGGCAGTGGGCGGGCTTATCGCCGCTGGTCGCGATCTGCTCGCTGGTGATCGCCACCAGGTCGGGCAGGGTGATGTTGGCAATGGCGCTGCAGGCCATGCCGGGTGTGTAGTCGGCGCGGCTGTAGGCGGCCAGCGAGTCCGCGGCATTGGCAAAGGGTTGCGCCTGCACCGTGTGCATGGACAGCGCAAGAAAGCATGAGGAAAGAATGATGCCTGCTGTAAGTTTCATGAAATCCCCCTGGATCACTGTTGTTTTTTTATCCGGCCGACCGGGCCGGGGAGGGATCATTCTATGACTTACTCGGCCAAAGTGCACTCGAGGTAATGACTGCGCGACTGCAGCGAGGCTGCCAGCGACAGGCTGTGCCAGAGCATGCCGGTTTCCGAATTGACCAGCAGGGTATGCTGGTCGCTGCCGATTCGCCAGGTGAACGGCCCGGCATCGGAATAGGCTTGCATGGTGACATCCTTGTCTTCATAGGAAAGCCGGTAGCTGCCAGCGCCATTACCGTCCAGTTGCATCGGCTCCAGGCGAAACTCCACTTCACCGGCTTCGGTTTCACAGATTCCGGCTTCGTTGCATACCCGTTCCAGATTGCAGGAGAACACCCGGACGGCGCCTTCTGCATAGGAATTGATAGCCAGGCAGGACAGGACAAGGGCTGCCAGTGTGGCCAGGAAAGGATAGTGGCGATGAGTCATGTCGGTGGAGGGCATGGAAACATTGTAATGTTTTCGGGGTGATTTTCTACATGCAGGTGGAAGGTGGCTGGTTTGCTGGTTTTGGTTAGTGGGTGTGTTTTGCTTCGATCAGGATTGGTGGGTATTCAGACAAGTGGGTTCAGGTTTCTTCCGTGGCTCTTGTGATTCAGGAGACCTTCGGTCTCCCTACCGACTGTGTGTAAGTTCTCGGCGATATGCAGGAGCTTCGATTGGGATGGTGGTGGCTTTTAACAGGTCTGGTTTCAATCTGGATCTATACCGGTGATTCAGGCGAACTGCGTTCGCCATGCTACCTGCGTGTAAGATCTCGGCGAAAGTCAGGTGCTTCGTTTTAAGAGGTTGTGGCTTTGGACCGGTCTGGTTTCAATCTCGATCTATAATTGTGATTCAGGCGAACTGCGTTCGCCATGCTACCTGCGTGTAAACTCTTAACGGTATTTCTCCGGTGCTTTCTTTTACTTGTAGGTGTTTTTTAGAAGGTATTTGGTGCGGACGGAGAGACTTGAACTCTCACATCTTGCGATACTGGAACCTAAATCCAGCGCGTCTACCAATTCCGCCACGTCCGCATAAGAGGGGGGGGTATTTGAAAGGCGCGTATTATACCCGAGGCCCCGAGAATACCCAATGAGAACACGATGTGCCGGATTGAAACCAGGGGGCAGCTTG
>Ga0181563_10004495_pt1 | contig 12969 bp, 12 predicted proteins | sample 011ome_25_FD_133759 | JGI IMG/M metagenome (GOLD analysis project Ga0181563, IMG submission 133759) | Coastal salt marsh microbial communities from the Groves Creek Marsh, Skidaway Island, Georgia - 011512CT metaG (megahit assembly) | ecosystem: Environmental > Aquatic > Marine > Intertidal... | reverse complement strand
TTTCAGTTGTTCTGAGGAAATGCGCAAAAACAGCTGCAAATTCTGGTGTTTCAAAAGCATTCTTGTACCATGCTAGGCTAGCGACGACTTCACTACTGGTTGTCAAATCGAGTGGACGCAACAGATTGTTATTCAAATCCTTCAAATTTCCTGATATGTCGCCACCCAATAACGCCAAATTTGCTTTTGGCAGGCGATCAATGACAGCCTGTTTATTGACTTGTCCACCCTCTAGAAACGTCGAGCGACATACGCACTCTAACGTTTTCTTGTCTGAGTCCCCACAATTACCCATACCAGCAGCAGAGGTTTGCCCAGTGCTCATCGCACCGGACGGCAAGTTAAGCCCAGGCCCACCAACATTTGGGGCTTGCAAACCACCACCCTGTTGCAGCTGCTGCATCTGATTTTGCATTTTCTGCAGATCATCAAATAAACCCGCATGTGCATGACTACTCATGAAGAACAATAACGCGCACGAAGCAAAAATACTGGATCTCATAACAAACCTCCCAAACCTCCAAAAAAGATATTATCCCCAGAGTTTATCAGAAGGCTCCAATTTTACTATCATTATGATGTTTAGTGGAGTTGTTTTTTATGTCTGGCGCAACTAAGCAGGGATTTGCTTTTAGTGTCCTTTGATTTGCGTAATGCCCAAGCCTTTCTGATAAGGCACTTTCCAATTCAGTAAAGTTTTTAGCTTTGAAAAGGCTGATAAGAGCAGCGACATCTAAATTGCTCAATTTTTTAACACCAAAAGTACTATTCATTTTAAGTTTTCGATCAAGACACTCAGTGGATGCTCTGCTGGCCGAATTTTCTCCAAAAAAAGCTGTGTTATCAAACTGATATTTTTTAGGTAAGGTGAGAATAGAGAGTAATAGCGGCCTATCTACAATCGTGACACCCTCCACATTTGTCAGAGTATTTATCTCATTTTCCAGTTTCTTATTTTTGAGAACAACAAATTTGATGATTTTTTCACTTTTGGGCTGATCAGCATTAGAAACATTCTCGACCAGAACAACATTAGGCAAACTAACACAATGGCCTCTTAACCGATTGGCAAAAACTGGGGTATCGTCTGATAAAAGCGCTAAAACTTTGTCACATATTTTTTTGTTAAAGGGTGCCAAATCAAACAACTTCAAGGCCTCAGTTAATTGATTCGGCAGTTGTTCATCCGGGAGACGCTTTACGATGAATTTGACCGCTGCAAAATCATTTACCTTTTTTAAAAAAAGCGCGTCAAAAGAACTGTTTGGCAACACAGTTGTCCAATGTTCACGCAAGCGCTCATCGGAAAATAGCGTTTTGTTAGCTAACATCATATTTGTTAAGGGGATCAGATATTCCCTACGAGTTTTAGGATCCAGTCTCTGAATTGCTAGCAACACATCGGAGTCTGAGAGGTGCACATTCTTAATTGTTGGCGGTTCGTATTCAAATTTGAAAAAATATGAACCGGTTCTGAAAGATGTGTTTTGAAGCTTCAAGCCATTCAACTCAAAATCATCATTTGAAAATTTTAGTATGCTGTCCTCTAAAAATTTTTTCTGCTCAAATGAAACTGAGGTTTGAGCACTCCAAACATACCTAATTCGCTCAACACTAATTTTTCTAACTAACTTTGATTTAGCGTAACCCTCAACTGTGGACATTGGTACTGGATATCTGGGCTTTGCCACTTCAATTTCTCTAGTCTCCGTAACCGAGCCAAAACAACTTGCACTAAAAAGCAATAAAATTATTGTAAAAAAAGGCGCCAGCATCTGCCAACGCCTTTTGATCATAAAATGTTGTTCCATTATCCAGTTAGAGGTGCTCATATCAATATGTGTTAGGGGTTACCCCGCCAGCGGCTCCACCTTGATAACCAACGGCTGGTTTAGCCGTATCAGAACCCTTATTATTAGCATTTCCTGCACTCGAAGGATTAGATGCGCTAGGCTTTGGCACAGTATTCATGTTTTTATACTGCTTCTTAGCCCCCTCCATAGAAGCAGCGCTCCACTTTACAAAAGTACCAATCAGCTCATTACCAGTTGTCGGATGTTTCAAGCCAAATGTACCTCCGCGAATGGCACCGCTGATATCCATAGATTTCGAATTTGATTCAATGAAGCTCTCATATTTTGAAAAGAACTGATCATCACTTCCACCTTCAAACTGATCAGAGCTCTCATCAAACTGCGCAATTGTATTGGTAATTGCCTGTTCAGCCATAAATGTTCTCAGGCCGCCAAGTGCACGCGCGTAAGCGCTGTCAGCAGCTATCTGACGCGCCTTGGTGTTGTTTGCAATTGGCGGGGCCGCATGAGCGTAAGAAATCAACCAATAATTACCATTCTCATCAACCCGCATATCAACCCCCATCGTATTGACCAAAGCATTACGACCTTCATTGGTATCAGAGTTTGGAATTTGAGACGCAAGCGGCGCTCCTGGCTGTGCCGGTGGCAACAATGATGCGTCCTGAGTAAACATTGCATCAGCAACGCTGCGCGTTTTGTCAGAATAAACAACCGCTACACAAATCTTACCTTTTTCTGTGCCTTTTGGAGAGCTGTCAAAAACAAACATACGGCGGATACCAGAAAGCCTACTCCTAGCCCCTATGTTAATGGTATCGGAGAAACGCTCACCAAATAGGCGTAACTGTTTTTCAGCTGCATCTTCCAATGTCTTTGGAGCAGGCTCAGCTTTAGCAGGCTCTGTTGCTTTAAGTTTCTCATCTAAATCTCGGTTTAACAGCTCCAAGCTTTTGTTCCAGGCGGATTCCAAATCACGAGTATCTTCATAACGCACAATCTTCTTCTGATCTTCCGGAGACGCTGACTGCTTGAGCTCTTGCCTCTGTTCAGCAGGTAAGGTTTTGTAAGCTACTTCACGCCCTACCTCTACTTTCATTTCCTGCAAGATGTTACGCTTTGCATCTAAAAGCGCCTTCTCATAAGCATTCATGCGAGCAGTGATATAATCCTTGCCTCCAACGGGCCCGTTGATAACACCTTCGCCAACTTGAATCCAAAAATCATCACCATTGGGCTTGAAATTCTGACCAACAACAAGGCCAAGCTTCCGTTCAACATACTGCTGACAAACATTTGCAAAGTTTGGGATCTCTTCAACAGTATAAACCGGCTGTGCATCAAAATTGAACTCTTCACTAGCCACAACTGAAACCGACGCAAAAGACATGCATGCACTTACAAGAACGACGGCTATCAAAACCCGCGGCATGATTTTCCGCGGCATGATTTTATGCCGATGAGGGATCAAGAGTTTCAGTCCATTAAACAGCAATTATCGAACTCCAGCGGCATTCATTTGAGATGTTATCTCATTAGCCGTAATCTTGGTCATCTTCTTCATAGCTTGCTCAAGCGCAACGTTATCTGCGGTTCCCATCCCGTCGTAATATTTTGTACTGAAAGACGCAATATCGACAGGAAACATCTCACGGAGATCAACAACTCTTCCCGTAATTTTAGCCTGAGTCTGCCACCATCCGTCGCGTATTTTGCTACGTTGGGGGGTATTTGCATCTACCGTGCCTATTGCAAAAAATGGAATTTTGCACTTATCCGCTAAGCACATCCCAATCATGTCCCAAGAGTCTGCAGAAAGTTCTCCGCTATTTGCCAACTCAGATTCAATAATCTCAGTGTCTAAACAGCCACATCTCCTCCGTGTCGCATTGTAGGGTACCGGGCGAAAACCATTTTCTGTCATCACTTCCTTAAAAGTTGCGTCCATACCTTTGGTAGAAATCATCTGGTAGTCGCGCGAACCCATGACGCTCGTGTTCCCAGTTACAATTGCATCTTTTTGTTCGACACTACCTCCGGTAACCTTTTTCTTCATAACCTCACTTTGAGATGCACTCATCAAAGTGTCACCCTGTTGCGCTGACATCTCAGTGTCCGATCTGGCAGATTTTGAGCTTTCAATGTCAGTTTCTTTCGCTTTAAAAGTTTTTGTCGAACCGCCACCCGAACTACCATCAACAGTTTTAACTGCCTGCCTGCCAGCAAATATATAGACCATGTAAGCAGCTGACCCTGACCTAGATGCGGGCGCATCATCCTGGAAAAATGCCGCGAGCATATTAGATTTAACCGTAATTTTTGTCGTGGTTTTTATTTGAAGAGATTTAACGTCAACATTTTGTTCCTCGAATAAAATAGTGGCGAGACTGTCTATCTGCCCAATAATTTTTGATTTGTCCCTCAAATAAATTTTCAGCTGTCCACCAGTTAAACATTCATTAGCATATTGTTCAAAAGCACTCGCTAAAGCTTCCGACCTGCCACGCAAAAGATCGTCAGGTTTTGGTTTCGAGGTACCAAACCCAGCTTTTTTGAAGCCAACGGTTGACTGGGCAGTGAAGGCAGCATTGCTCTCACAAGCTGCATAGACGTTGCCAGCCATCACCAAACTAAATGCACCTAAGCCCAACACTGCAAGCCGCTTTAAAATTTTGATAAATGTCCCCGTGCGTGACACATTTGTTAAGTACACCATAGCAGCCTCACCTCTGTTACTATTACCATGCAAACATTTAGACAGTTTTTGAGCGACGCTAGTCGCAAGCCAGCGTAAAACCAAAATTTTCTAAAACACAACCTTAGAGTTAATTACTAGCGAACAATCACGCCATCAGGCAACTACAAAGATCAGTAAATAGACACCCCACCAAATGAAATGGCCGGCATAAGCCAGCAAAAGACTTCCAAAAACATCCATAATCCAAGCAAGAAAATCAGGCTTGCGACAAAGCCAGTGAAGGCAAAGGAGTCAAACAGATGCATGACGGGGTTATCAAAATGATTGCCGGAGGCGCCAGGCAACAGGCAACACGATATGTTAGCACATTACTATTATGGGGCATCCTCGGCTCTCTTGGGACCAGCGTTACCCTTCCAAGCCTTGCCCGCGCTGCTGATTTATCCCGCGACATGATAAAGCAGCTTGTGGTTCAATACGCCAATGAAACTAGGCATGTAGATGCCGCCTTAGCGCTGGGAATAGCGCGTGTGATGTCGAATTTTGATGCTGGTGCGGTTGGCCCTGCACAGCGCCTTGGCATTTTTCAGCTTGACCCAAACCGGCTTGACAGACCCTATCATACTCATGACCTTCTTGATCCTGCGCTAAACATCAAAATTGGACTTAAAAGTCTGGATCGGCTGATTCAAGCCAACAAAGGGGATTTGGCTATGTCGCTCGTTGAATTTAACGACGGACACGCGCTTGGCCCTTGGCCTATGTCGCGAGTTGTCGATTACCCAGGTGGCATTTTGGCCAATATTTTTGCCGCACGTGCGGTTTTTGAACGGGAATTGGCAGGCATCCAACAGTCCACTATGCCAGTAATTGATACGACACTATTTGCAACGGGGGCGCCGGATGATATTTATCCAAAATACGAACCGATGTCGGATCTACCGCGATGGCGTAAAAAGATTGCCGCAACCCGCTATTGGCTCGGTGAGGCAGATCGGATACGGCGCGCGGGTGCATGGTAACGAAAGACCTGCTCCAAGCCAAGGAAAGACAACAACAGTATGCAGCATCAAAGCCAAACCCAAACTAGTGATATCCGTATTACGTCCGTCAGCAAACCAGCGATTTGGTCGCGATTGCTCCAGCTTGCCATCATCTGTCACATCGGGCTCTTCAGCCTCTTGGGCGGGATAGTGATGCCGTTTCAAACGGCAGACGCCAAAAGCACAGCAATCCCTGCCTTTATTGCCCCAAACAATGCCGCAAGCCTGTCAAGCCGGTGGTTCGCCCGCGAAATTGAGGCAGCATTTCTGGATTTGGGGTTGCGCCTCACAGATCCGCGTACGGCCACAACCGACATCACCAACCCGGCCTTGGCTACCGGTTCAACACGCCTCTTTGACCGGCTAAGCGCGGCGCTGGCCTCACAAAAAAAAGCTGGGCTGCTGATCGAAACAAGCTTGTCACCAGTTGAAAATGATCGCGTTCTGCCAGCTATACGGATAACCGCCTTACCATCGGGCAGGCTTGTCAGCAGCGTTGCCAGCCTTGATGTGGCACAAGATGCCAGCCGTGACGAATTGCGCATTGCCGCTCTGTCGCTGGCGCGGCGCGCGATACGCCAGATGCAGGATAACAGCCGCGATCTGGCGTGGTCCAATGGCGCGCCATGGGCTGGCGACGAATATATGGTAACCATGACGATTGAAAATTTTAATGGCTGCCAACAGATTTATATTTTAGAGGAAATGGAAACTGAATTTCCCGGGTTCGTTGCGGTCAATCTGGTTGATGCATCGCAAAGTCATTACGCAAGCTACACCTACCGAACCACCGCGAAACAGCAACGCCTAACCAAATGGCTAAATATATTTTTCATTGAGCATCAGATGGTACCAGGACAAGATTTTACTATTCTTTATCACAACAAGAAACTGCGTTTAATCTTGGAAAATGGTGCCAAATTTGGAACAGTTTGTAGCGCGTCTTGACGCAATGCGATTTCTTGGCACCGAAGGATTGATTATGAAACACTCAGATTTTGCGCATCGCTGGACAATGCTATTGCTACTGTTGATTGGGCTTACCACCCCGTTTTCAGCCAGCCATGCCTATTCCCAAATCGTTGTGTTTAATGCCCCCGCCGCCGACAGCGGCGCCGTATCGGGACTTGCCAAAACCGCCGCCGATGCGTTTCAATCACGGCTGAACCAAATGAATTTTATCGTACTTGACCCTGTCATCTTGTCGCGCAAGGCCGGTATCACCGGCACCAGCCGTGCCGAGGTGTTGAACCGCTTGCCAGCAATCCGATCTCACTATGGCGATGTGCTGATCATTTTTCTGCAATCCCGGCTTCATCTACCTGCCAACCGCAACGCCTACCTTCAATCGGATGCAACGGTTATATCGTCGGCAACAGCAAGCCAAGTTGTATCATCACATATCGATGGTGATGGGTTCTTGCTACCGCGCGATTGTGATGCCGATTGCGCCCAAATATTGGGCACACGCGCCGCACGGCAAATTGCCGAGACCCTGGCCATGCGTATTGGCAAATTGATCAGCAATCCATCTGGCGCAATGGCCGATGCCGGCGACCCGATCAACAAAGTGCAGATTGATCTGGTCAATTTCAATCAAGCCCAACGAACCCAATTTATCGATTTGATGGTTAATGAGTTTCCAGGCTTTTTGAAGATCGTCAATATGCAGCATGCTGGCCCGCATACACGATTTGCCTATTACAGCGAGGCCCCGAATATCAAATTACAAAAATGGATTGGTATTAGTCTTCGCGATATTGGCATCAACCCTGAAGACGGCGCCGATGTGCTTGTCAAGCCGGGCACCATTCAAATTGTTTTAACTGCCACTGGTACCAGGCGTGGTAACGCCGGAAACCCGCTTAAATATAACTGACCTCACACAAAACCTGACCAAATGATCCCATAACACTATCAGTGGACTGATAGGAATGTAGGGGACTAATGCAATGTTGAGTGACGAAGGTGGCAATCCTCTTGCTGAGGTTGGCTTGGCGCTGTCGATGGCCTTCTTCAGCCTGATGATCTTGATGCTGGTGGCTGTTTTGAATAGTTCGCCGACCAATCAACAGATCAAAATGGGCAATGATGGCACCAGCCCAACCAGTGAAAAACTGGATTTATTTATTTACAGCGGCGGCCAGCTTTACGACAAAAATCTGACCCAGCTTGCTGTTTCCGCTTTACCTGCAGATCAGAAGATTCTGTTGGCGGTTGACCCCCAGCTGGAATTGGCGGCGGTCCTCGAAATTGTTGGGAAGGTTGGTCATGCAAATCTGCAAATCACCAAACTCGATGAGGCATGGCAGGCACGTCTAAAAGACAATGGGGTGCGCCAATGAGGGCGCTAAACGCGCGCCTGTGTCGGCATGGGTTGATGGGCCTTACCGTGATGGCGATGATCATGTTAGCGACAGTGAAACAGGCAACAGCGCATTGGTCAGCCGATCGGATCGAGCAGACAATTATCTCAGAAAGCCTGAAAACAACCTATGTGCGGCCGTCATTGGCCCTTGCGGTGGCCGAAACCGAATCCAATTTCAGACCGCATGTTGTCAGCCATGCCGGCGCTGTCGGCGTTATGCAAATCATGCCAGCCACCGCTTTTGGCCTTTATAAAATTGGGCGAGCTGCATTGTTTGACCCGCGGACAAACATTCGCATAGGCGTTGGATTCCTTGATCATTTGATCAAAAAATACAATGGACGCATTGATCTTGCCTTATCACATTATAATGGCGGTTCAGCGGTAATAAAAAATGGCAGCGCCCAGGTCCTGCCCTACACGCGCCGCTATGTATCGCGGGTATTGGCCCGATCGAGACACTATAAAAATGAGATGGATAAAAAGGCCGGAGCGAACGCGCGGCGACTTGGTGGGCCGAGCCCGCTTACTGTACAAACATTGACGAAACATGCTAAGCCAAATCAGCAGACGGCTTTGGCAACGCATATCAACCATGTCGATAAATGGCTGTCGGTTGTAAACGAATTGGCGCCACGTGGCAGATAACACAACAAAACCGATGTCCGATATTTCCTATAAATTATTACACCGAATGACGGTCCAAGATGATGGCCCCAGCCATGAGCTGCTTGATCTGGTAAGAACGATTTTTGATAACACCGTTGCCGACGGACGACCAAGACACAGCGAGCAAGCCCGACAAAATCTTTTGAAAGTCCTTGCCGGTCATAGCTATGCACAGGTGATATTTCCAGTGTGTCATTTTCTATCGGTTAGCGCCCAAAACGGGGTTGCGCTTTATCATTGGTTTGCGATGTCGCAACCGGTGACAGCGCACAGCCTTGGGCAGGGTCTTCAATCGGCCATCAGCAACCCGGTTGGCAGACGCCACCAAACGATCATCAAAGCCAATCATCACATCCAAAAATTTGATGTCAATCTGGTGCATATTGCCAGACATTCGGCGCTTCTCGATCTGATATTAGAAGTCATCGGGTATGATCAGCTTGAGGCATTTTATAATCGCCTCGCCACAGCAAAAAACCGGAACGATGTTACCGCGATATCAAATGACATCTCGCGCAAAATGTATCACTTCCTAAAAGACCATATGGCAACAGCATCTGCGGAAAAAAAAGCCAGATCATTGCGCGATTTCGTAGCGGCGCGCTATGGCCAGGATCACCGCATTAGCGTCAGCGATATTGACGACGAGCTGATTTTTGACTTCTGGATACAGGTCAGCCTTGATACAGACTCCAAATTTCGGCTCTATACCAATTGCGTGCAAAATTGGGTGACATTCCGGCACGCCATCCGTGCCGCCACAAGCAACCAATTCCAGCAGGAAGCCAGTCTTGATGCGCTGAACGAACAGGGGCAGGCCGCGCTTGACCGGATCGACCAACAGACAGCCGAGACGATGTTTGATGACGCAAGTGACGATGCCCTGATCGGATCGCAACTTGGTAAAATCAGCCCGACAGAATTGCAAATGATCAAACTGGTCAACGCCACCGAACATGACCAAATAGCAAAGCTGCTAGATTTTGGTGACGATGGGCCAGCCCTGATCGTAACCATCCTGCGTCTGGTCACTTTTGGCCCCGTTCAAGCGCGGCTGATCGAGGCGTCGCGCCAGAAAAAAAACCAGTTGAACGCGATGGACGGCTTTGTCGACACGACCGCCTATGACGTGGCGATAGACCAGATCAAACAGCTACATGACATCATACAAGGGCTTGCTGAAGCGGCAGCTTTTTCGCTGTACTTGGCACGATCACCAGCGTTTGTTTATGCCGCCTTGCCTTTGGCCGATGCGACTGAACAAAAAGCGATGCGCGATGTTGGCGCCATTGTGCGATCGCGCGTCACCGGCCCCATCGATGAACAGGAGTTGATCGAGCAAATCAGCGCCGCCCTTCTTGATTCAGCACCCGATGTTATGCCACTTTTATTGCACCGCTTGCAGCAAGCCAGAAAGAAATTCCGTCGCAAAGGTCTTGGCAAATTGCCGACCGAAGATGTCGAAACATGGACCGCTGAATTGGCCAATGGTATCGAAATATTGTCACGTCTTGCCCCACCATTGAACCGACTGGTCAGCAATAACCCTGCCATCATCACCGCTCAGTCCAACACTCCGTCACTGGAATCCTGCTGCATCGCTGACCGCGACTTATTCTTTGACCATTTCAGACAGATATACGGACAAACGGCATGACCCATCATTCTGACGAACCAACCATCGGGCTTGACGACGCCAAAGCGCATTTTGTCACATTGGAAACCTATCGCCAGTTGGACACAAGCCTTGCAGCCCATGAACCTGATACAATGCGGCAACTGACTTTTGACGATCTATGGGCTGCCGCTACCGCCCCCGAGACGAATGCCGAGACAATTGCAAAGATCCGCGACAACGCCAAGCAGGCCAGCCGGTTTGCAGCATTGTTACGGTCGATGGCCATTTATACCCAGCCCTCCCAAGCCGCCGCCGCCAGTGCACAGATGGACAAGCGGACAGGTGAACAATTTGATCTCGAGCTTAAAGCATCATCACGCCATGATGGCGCCTATTTTCTAATCATCCGCCTTCACAAGTTGACAGAAACTACACCACAACATCTTTATTACTGTCACAATAATACCTATAACTTTATCAGCCTATCGTCGGTTCATAATGGCGTGTCGCAAGTTATGGTCGGCGAGGACAATCCGGTGATTTATGCCTTTAACGACCCAGCGGCGGAGTTCTTCATTAAGTGACATTACCAACCATATGGATCGCCACGACCCGCGGACCGGTCGAGGTTGTTTCGATTACAGAAGAAGATCCAGACATCCGGTCGGTGCTGTGCCTTTCGGACAGCTTCCAAGAACTGCCGATCAGCCCGCTTTATGATGCTTTTGTGCGGCGACCAACTGGTCTTATTGAACAAATAACCGGTCACTCCTCCTACCGGATTGATCTGTCAGGACCGATCACGCAAGGCCATAGCTGGCAGCTGGGTCTGACTGTTATGCATTTATTCCATGCCGAACCTGATAAGTCAGCGGCCGTTTCGCCACACGCGCTTATGTGGACAACCGGCAAGGTGACCCCGAAAGGCATTGTCCAACCGGTTGAAGAGATCGACCAAAAATGGGAGATGACCCGAGCGGCGCTTGACAAAAAGACGGGTTTTCCCGACCCGGTTCTGGTGATTGCACATCCAGAAAACATCGCCGAAATTCAAGCGATAGAACAAGACAATGGGTCGCAATTGGCGATCACATGGGTGCCGGTAACATCAATCACCAACATTGCCAACTACTTTAATTTGACAATTGGCATTGCGGGAACGGCCCCCGTCGTAGGGGGGCGCCGGCCCGTTAAACGCGTTATTGCAGCGCTGGCGTTTGCGCTTGCTTGCATCGCGGTGGGCATCCATCTGGCGATGGGATTTATCGCCCCTTTGACACGGCTTGATGCAGAGGGGCGCTATCGCGAGTTATTTATGGAACTGCGTGAAATGCGGCAAGACGGAAACTGGCTAAACGTGAATGGTGCATTTTTTTTTGAAAAATATCTTCGCCACCGGGCTGCCGGACTTGGCGCCGATGTGCATATCGAAATACAGCTAATCCCCGGACCGGATGCCGCTTGTGCGGCGGCGCGAACCGCCACCATCACCACCAACACCTTGCCTGGCTGGATCAATAATGGCTGCCGGTTTCAACTCACGCTTGGCAACAGATCCGATCAGCCGATCGGCGTATGGGCCGCCCTTTACAGCCATCAAGACAATGCCACACCACACATGATTTTGCAAAACCATGCCGCATTGCCACCAAAGCAAAGCGTTATTTTGCCAAGCTTTACCATGGACAGACCCATGAAATCCGCGGCAAAAACCCTGCTGGTCATGGCGTCGATGCGGCCCGATTCTGAATTGTTGCCGTGGTTTAACGCGCTGTCATCCACGCCTCGCCCAGCCACCCAAATGACGCGGCGGATTGAAAAATCGGGAACCGGATTTAGATTTGCCCAAGGTTCAGCCACTGACAATTAAACTTGCTTGCTGTCGCTAATATTGTTTTGATAGTGTCAGGGGTCACATCGAGGAATGAAAAATGGTAGCAAAAAGATCAAGGCGGTTCATCCGTCAGTCGGCAATGATTGGTTTTTGTGCCTTGGCCTTTACGGCGTGTCAGCAAACCGCCGCCCCGTTACGCGTAACCGAACCATCTGTCTATGAGACCGGTGGTGAGAGAGTCGCCCGGCTTGGCGAGATCATGCACAGCAATCGGACCAAGGTGAATGGTTCCACCGATCTGGTAACACATGAAATTGAGTTAGCTGGCATTCATACTGGTTATGGTGCAGCAACCGTGGTTAATATGATTTACCGCAAAATGGACGCAGCTGGTAAAAACATCACCCGTCCAAAGGTGGTCAGCCATAAATTGTCAGACGGCAAAGTTGTCGATCTTGGTGGTGCGGCTATCGAAATTATTGACCTCAGAACCGACTATATGCGGTTTGTAGTTACGCGCGATTTTAACCAAGCATTGAACCGCTGATCTGGCCTAGCAGCCACCGTCAACCAGCAAGACACGACCGGCTGCGCGGACGCCATCATGGGTAATATTTGCGACAAAGACGTGCCCCCGATCGATCATATAATAGGCCCTTAAAACACTGTTTGGGCCGATTGGTTTTCCAGTCAGATGTGCGATTCCATCAACCAGACGCGCATCAACCGATTTGGTGAAAATACGCACGGGCGTATACGCGCCGTGGACACGGTGCTGTCCAGTAATTTTGGCAATTACATCCGCCTCACCCCGACTGGCCGGTTGTTTCAACTGGCGAATCAATGGGGACAGTCCAGCATGATTGGCCTCGCCTTTGCCAGCAGTTGAAACAATTTCGCCAGCCCGATTTAGAACCGCTGAACG
>Ga0181563_10004491_pt1 | contig 12976 bp, 13 predicted proteins | sample 011ome_25_FD_133759 | JGI IMG/M metagenome (GOLD analysis project Ga0181563, IMG submission 133759) | Coastal salt marsh microbial communities from the Groves Creek Marsh, Skidaway Island, Georgia - 011512CT metaG (megahit assembly) | ecosystem: Environmental > Aquatic > Marine > Intertidal... | reverse complement strand
TCAGACTTTTGATTTTCAATCTCATCTATACTGAAAAGGATATTATCCTTCATGTCACTAAAATAAGGACGTGAAGAATGCGGTAATAACTTACTTTCTAGATTGATTAGTGTGTTAACTTGATCTCGAAAAGGATGTAATGCACTTCTAAAATCTCGCAATAGTTCTTTCGTTTCTTCAATTTCATCGAATAAATCAGCTCGAACATCTTTCCGGATACTATCTGTGAAATTAGCAATCTTTTTATCGATCATATACAGGTATTCCTCGTATTCCAATAAGGTCTTTGTAATCAACAAATACAACAAATATTCGCTCCCCTTAGTCCTTACAACACCTGTATTTTCTGTAATTCGACTACGAATCTCGTCAAAAGAATCACCTTCATGTTCTTGAAAACTAATCAAGGTATTCTCAAATAGAAGAAAAGATATCTGTTCCACTTGAATTTCAGTTTTCACGCCTGGACGTAGGCATTTGAGTGTCACAAAAATATAATCATCATAACCTTCAATCTTCGGTCTTTCAGACAATTGAAGAATATCCTCTTTCGTTAAACGGTGAACACCAAAGGCATTAAAAGTAGCTTCAATACTCTCTTTTTCATTAAAACCGTGAAAATTTATCCATTTGATTTTGGAACCATTAGTTGTCCTTAACTCATTGAGCATTTCATCATTAAGTGTCCCTTTGTGTTCAGCAACATCTTTCGAGTCATACGTGTAAAGCTGGATATTATCTGTCTCCATAAATAAGAATCTTCTTAAAGATAGTATTTATATCCTACAATTCTGCACCACCCCATTCTATTAAAGTCAGACCTGTTCTCTTGATCGGCTTAAAGTTTTGTGGTTTAAAATAGTCAATTTTCATATCCTCCTTCACCCCTTTAAAGACCATAAATATTCTACGGCTACTTTCTGGTTTCGGAGAAACATCAATATCCGCGATATATTCGTTATAATCATTGTCAACCCAAAACTGAATCGCTGCAAAAGGATACGCTTGAATACGAGGACCCCAGTACGTAATAAAGTCAGTAGTTTCTGTTCTGTTCAGCCCTAATTTACTTAGCTGATCTTCGAGAAACTGTATCGTTGAATCCGTTTTAATATAAAAACCATCCATTCCTAATTCATCGCCTTTAAAGTTTATGCGTTTATGCTTTGCTTCCCAAAATAAATAAGGGTAAGCTTTGCCTTCAACCTCCATCGAATCTGAACCAACATTGACCTCCCATTTATTCTTATAAACTGGATATGTAAAGGTTAAATCTCCTTTTGGCTTAAGTTCGATGTTCACCGGTGTTTTCTTTTTAGCATACAAATAAATTACCGGTTTTTCAACCTCTACTTCTTCCAATTGATACTTCATTAACAACTTAATTTCTACATTATACTGTGGTTTAATGATGCTATTCGGTATGATAATTTCACCGTATTCTGGATGGTAAAAATACATAGCAGCCCCCCCCTCATTGGTCAAGTAGTTAAACTTTCCATCAGCGTTAGTTGTGACTTTATTTTTATGATTTACATCTGAGAAGTAACCGGCTACTATCGGATTTTTGTTTTCCACATTAACAGCAAGTCCTTTTATCAGACATTGCCCTTCTTTGAGACTGTCATTTTTTTCCGTTTTAACGACTTCATACTTATTCCACAGTATCAGCTCTAAGTCCTCGGCATAAGCAGTCAGACCAATAAATAAGAAAATTATGATTAAGAATCGAGATGCGATCATAAGGCAACGGGATTAATTTTAGAACCACCCCACTCTATAACGGTGAAGTCTTTTCGTTTAAACGGTTTAAAAGTTTGCGGTTCAAGTTTAATTTTAGGCTTTGACAAAAAGGGTGTATAGACCATAAAAATCCGCCTCATACTTTCCGGATTAGGAGACATTGCTATACTCGCCACTTGATCAGCGTACTCATCATCCACTAAAAATTGAATCATTACGAAGGGTGATGTTTGAAGGCGAGGCCCCCAAAACGTGATGAAGTCTGCTCTTTCACGGTCGTTGAGACCAGCTGCTGTTAATTGATTTTCAAAAAATGAAATGATTGAATCCGTTTGTACCAAAAACCCTTTGGTCACATCACCCTGCCTTTGTTTCAGCGCTAGCGCTATTTCACCTTCCCAGAACAAATAGGGATATGTTTTATCGTTTATTTGGATTGATCCGCTATTGCCAGTCTTAAACGACCAACCGTTCTCGTATTTCGGATACGTGAAGGTTAATTTACCTTTTGGTTCAAGTTTTAAATCAACATCCAACCGTTCCTTCGCATAAACATAAATAACGGGTTTATAAGCTACAACCGGAACGCTCTTTTCGAGCTTCTTATTTGATTTAGGAAAGATTTCTATAACAATTCCATGACCACCTTGAAAATCAATCTCATTGATTAAGATTTCTTGATAATCTCTGTGATAATAATAAATAGCCGTATCAGTACTATTAACAATGATTTCAAATTTGCCTTCATCATCGGTTACCAAGGGATACTCTTGACCTAAGATTCCAACTGAAGCACCTTTTATAAAGTCTCCATCTTTTGTTTTGCCTACTCCTTTAATACGTGTCTTATTGCCCGGAACCCCAATTGCAGGAGCATTAGAAATAATGATATAGTCCGCTTTAGATTTTAATCTAAATTCCTCGGACACGATTGAACCTTCTGCTGAATATCCGCCAAGAATAGTCAATAAGGAAATAACAATTAAGAAACGCTTTACCATGAGGTATCAATTTGGGTTTCTGTACAAGAAATAAATAAAAGGGTTCATTTTTTCTTAAAAACCTTGATTAATTTTTTGAAAATGCTGGTACTTCCCTTTGATATAAACAATGAGTTCATAATCAGTTGCCGTTTTTAAGAACTGTGTGTTTAGGTTCAAAAAACGAATAAATTCTGCAAATTGATCCTGATCCAGATCAATAATATCATTACTTACATAAACCCTAAGAATTTCACGAACGATATCTTCTTGCTGATCCTTATATTCCATTTCCGCCACCAAACGCTTGGTCTTTTCGCGTTTGCTAAAAGCCATGTATAAGGCTGTGATAGGACTCTGAATAGCGTTGGCAACGGTAACCGTTGGAACTTCTCGTTTTGAGATATTTGAACGCTCTTCTTTCAGTTCTTCCAATGTTTTTAGTGGCACAACCACCACTTCCTCACTTTGGTACTCGATTGATTCTAAGTAAAACTTAGGCTTGTATACTCTTTGGTAGCTGCTATCTGCAAAACTCCAGTAGATCGTTTTATACCCTGAAACGGAAATACCTATTGTATCAGATTTTTTAACGGATATCGTAAAAGTTCCATCATATTGCCCAAAATTACCTTTACCAACCGATTTATTAAGCACCACTAAATTATAGAAACCAACATTATATGTCGTATCTACTACCCTACCTTTAATCGTTATTAAGGAGTCATTTGCATTCGATTGTCCGTAAGAAATTACAGAGCAAAAAAATAAGAAGATGATTAATCGTTTCATTCGTTTAGCGAAGAAACAAAATTTAAGCCAAAAAATGCGTTAAAATCTGTTAATGGTTTATCAAAACACATTTCAAATAAAGAACGAGATCAAAAGAAGGATAATTAAAACCAGTAAGTTTAAATAATAAGGCCAATAAACGATTGTAACCTGCTCTGCTATAAAAATATTAGCCCGGTCCACGAGGCGATTGGCATACTCCTCTTTTGTGAAATCCATATTGACGTTTTCCATACCGATTTTTCGAAGTATATAACGGGATACTTTTCTTTTTAGCCAAGAACGATCGGGATCTTTGGCATTGGCTTGTAGCATTTTAATTCTTAGCTTGGACCATACTACTTCTTTCTCCCATCGGTCAGGACTTGCAAGTACTTTTAATGCCGTCCTTCTAATTCGGTTCTCAAACATAGCTTTTAATACGCCTTGCTTTTCCCAAGCCCTACTAATTGCCGATTTAATGATGATTCGATATGCAAAAAGAATAATCCATACTATTGAAAACAGTACTAAAAATGCATCAATTGTCATAATCGGATCAGCCTTAAATAGCAGGATAGGAACAATCCAAATGACTGCAGGTGAATGGCCGCTTGCTCCTATCCTAAATCAGCATCTGAAAGTACCTCATATATTTGAGGAGCAAGACCTCCGATAACCAACAAGCAAACTAATAAACCAATAATACCTACAAGCAGTCCTTTAACTATTGAATTGCCAGCAATTTTGGAGTATTCAATCACTTCATCTTTCATCGTAAAGCTTCATTGCATTTACACTCGGTTCATTGCGATACGTCACTAGCAATTCGCGGCACCAGGAATCATCTAGAATAAGATCGAAAGAAGCGATAACCTCTTTGAGGTTTTTATCCGTTAATCTACCATTAGATTGATAAGCATCAATTAAATCCGTAAAACGCCATTCTTTTTCGTTCTGCAAACGACTATCCATGATCATAAAAAATGCAGAACCTCCCCAATAGATTGGGCTGTAACGGTTGTTTGATAATAAACTGTCTGCGACTTCTGAAAATGTCGAGGTGGATGAATTGAAATATGGCCGGAATTCTTCTACCTTTCGTGTATATAGGGCTTCAAAACTCGAATCGGTATGATAACCTAATTCAATCATAATTCTGCGACTACAATATGTTGCAAAACCTTCTGAAAACCATTTGTTGCTTATCCCTAAGAATGGCAGAGCTAAATGACTGAGCTCATGAGGCTCTGTCCAATCCTCCATTAGTTCTTTGAAGGTTGCATTTTCATAAACGTAGAGTTTTACTTGATTAATTCCATTTTTGCGAGAAGCTAAACCAAAAGGCACCGGCTGTCTACCTGAAGCGGGAAAACATTTACATACGTATCAAACGGGTATTCTCCTAAGACTGTTTCCGTTGCTGTAAAAATATTTCGAACCCACAATTCAACGGAGTCTCTTTTTGCTTCGATAAAATCATCTTTAAAATCGATTACTAACTGATAATCATCACTCTCATTAATTTCATTTAAAGCTTTAATGGAATCATTATGATTATCTAGATCAGTTGTCGATGAAGTCTCCGATTTAGATTCCGAACAAGCGATTAATAAGAAACAAAGCACAGTTATCCGATACGTAAGAATCCTAAATTTTCTATTTTTATTTACCAGGTTTTTTGCCATAACTGATTTCCTTCAGCATCAAACTTAGCCAAATAAATATAGCTGACGCCATGCGGAGCGGTCTTATTACCTAACATTAACAATTCATTCGACTTTGTTTGTGTCAGGCTATTGATTTGAATGCTGCCCCCTAAATCATTTCTGATACTTTTACTCCATAATGTGTTACCTTCTTCATCCATCCGCAGCAAATCAGAAAACCCCCCATGATTTAACACGCAATAAGTTTCATTGTTTTCAGTGGTAATGATCGCTTTTTGTTCCGGTACACTTCCATTGTAATATTTTGTCCTAATGAATTCACCAGTTGCAGTAAAACAAGAAATAAAGGAATTCTGACCTACTTGGTCATAATGGCCAGCAATGTGAATATTACCATCCCCGGTTACCTCAATCTTTCTAGGGTAGATTGCCTTTTCATAATGGTGTTGACGGGTCCAAATAGTGTCTCCCTTATGTGTTAAACTCATGATCAAGAGGCTGCCTGAATCAGACAGTCCTACTGCGAGATTGGCTTCTCCAGCACCTTTGGTCATATCTAAGATGGTTAAGTTTTCAGAAAAGTCATATACCTTCGATTCATAATATGTGCCGTTTTCATGGATATAAATTGTCAACGGGTATGTGGTCCCATTTTTTTGACAAGAACCACCTATTAAATGTGTGTGATTATCATTTTGGACCATTGATGCTGGTTTGTAAGACCAGCCGTTATGATCCGGAAGTGCTGACAAAAGTAAATAGTCGTAAGGCACCCCAGCCGAGTCGCATATCGTATAACGATAACTAAAGGGCTTTTGCTCCTCTCGTTCATTTTCAACTAATAAGCCATAAGATCCAGATCGGTTAACCTCAAATGCCAGTGGTATTGATTGACCTACTTCGCCAAATTGATTACCGTTTATGAATTCGCCGCTTGCTGTCAGTTTTAACCAATACAATTGACGATAATGATAAAGTTCCTTTGTGCCCAGAATAATCAAAGAACCGTCTTCCTGCTCAACCAAATGCTCTCCAGTTTTAGACCGTTCAATTTGCGCAGGATCTTCTTTCCTGCAGCCTTCAAAAAGACCAAAAAATAGGAGTATAAAGAATAAAAAACGGTAGGCAGGCTTCATACGCATAAATGAACGTATGAAAGAACGACTTAGTATTGACGATCTAGTTTTCTTCTATTTTAAACGATTGCAAGAGCTCTTCGAATAAAGATTCATATTCCGAAAAGTGTTTTTTCTCTGCGCTTTGGGTTACCGTAATTAAATATTCTTCATGATTCATAAATGTGGCAATATTGGTTAAGGCCAATTCTTGCATTTCATATTCTAGTGTCAATTGAATAGCCTCTATTCCATTAACCTCTGTATCATTTCGCTGGATATTCGCATCGGCATAATAACGCTCAGTTAAGGTAATGTTCTCTGACACAATTTGGTCTAAGGTATACCCTTCGTTTTCAAAAACAGAAATACTATAACCTTCCTGAAAGATGTCAGCTGAATCTGAAAATGGCTCTAAAGCCATAAATACCATGCGTGGATCAATTTTAGAAGTGTCCCAATCTAATGGAAAATCGATCGAAAATCCATAATCGGTATTGGTATATGTTCCTGTGCTCTTTCCGCATCCCACTAAAACTAATGCGATCATTGCGATTACAACTATATATTTCATAAGGTTTCTTTTGTTCGGACAAAAGTATGAATCTTATTTCACAACGAAGGAATTAATATCCGCCTTTTATTTACTTCTTTAAACGTCTTTAAATCCTTATCTTCGCAAGTTAAGTTTCGAGGGTGAAATAGTCAAATACAGACCTTGAAAACTGAACATCATGAAATTAGGCACAACAGCATGGAGGACAAGCAAATAAGAGAATACTTAAACCAGGTTTTAATGAATATGCCCAGTGATTGGTTGTTATTAACCACGCATCGACTGGATATTTACAATGAATCATTAGCGAAAACAGAATTTATTGCAGCATTCGAAAACCTTTTTGAATCCAATAATACTGGTGTTAACGCGCTGAAAGGACTTCCGACCGCTTATGACTATATTCGTTTAGGACATCCTTTATCGTGTATCTTAGAATGGGGAATTGCTCGAATAAACGAACTGGAATCGAAGTCAGTGATCAGTTTTGATTCACACACTATTCCGGTAATGGCTGTTTTAAGAACAAATCGTTTAGCTAACAAAGCAACTCAAATTCTGTATCATGGTGAAAAACTAGCGGAATTAGATACGGAGACAATGCGCCGCGTTTATGGTTATTCATTTGAAATCAAAGCTATTCAGGAAGGGGAAGAAATTGCCCCATTTAGTGGAAGTACGATTCTATGGCATGCTTCAAATAAGTTGGATGATATCAATATACCTTTAAATGTAGATTTTTACATTCAATTCTTACCTGAATTAGGTACTTTATTGATGATCAATGGAGAAGACAACCAGTCATATATCTCATCTATCCAACATGTAAGAAGGAGGGAAACGATTGCTATGACACCAGCTAATTGCGAAGTCGCCTTAAGAAGCCTGGTTGATGGTAAACTTTGCGCTGGGAAACATTACCCTGATCATACCAATCAAAACAAAGTAGTCCAGTCAATAAAAGAAATCACTGGTGCCAATACAAAAGCGCTTGCTGGTTCTAGCGGACTTTCTGTACAGTATGCTATTATGATGGGCTTAGTAGATCATGCCTATACCAATCATCCGGGTAAGGAGATCAAAATCATTGTACCGCCGAATTGTTATGGCGGAACCAATGACCAAGCGCGACGAGTAGCTACTAGCATTGATTTTGTAGAAGTGATGGATTTACCTGTTGACGGGGACCACAACATGGTGCAGAGTATTGATATTGTTTTAGATGAAGTGGCTAAAATGGATGCTGTACCTTATATCATTGCTGAAATACCAACCAACCCAAGAGTTGAAGTTCCTGAAATGGAAGATTTAAAAACAGCTTTATCTCAAAAGCGTTTTACGCCTGATAACAGGGACGCAATTGCTCCAGTTTTTATTTTGGATCAGACATTCTGCCCAAATGTTCACTTTTTAGGACAAGATCAACTGCTAGCCAACGTGCAAACAATTGCATATGTTAGTGGATCAAAATTTCCAAGTGGCGGGCGATGTACTGCTGGTTATTGTGTAGCAAATGAAAAAGCGGCGTACTTACTTGATAAAATTGAATTACACCTCAATATTTGCGATAACGCGGCAACACCTTTACAAATGAGTATTCTGGCTGAGCAATTGCCATCTATGAATGATCGGATTCATGCTGCCTATGTGAATACAAGAGCATTTGTTAATTATATCGAAGAAAAATTGCCTGGCGCTAAAATCAATTTCGTTTCCGAAGAATTAGCCGCGCAAGGATTTACGCCTTCCGTATTTTCATTAGACCTTCCAACAAAAGGAGAATCAGAAGAAGCGCGAGAAGCATACAAACGACAACTCAATCTCAAGCTCATCAATATGATGATTGGAGCAATTCCGAATGAAAGCAAATACTGCGTCAGTTATGGTCAGTTAAAAGGCTGTTATTGGACAATACCTGCGACATCAACCCAAGGAACGACAAAAGAAGGCGATAAAGATTATATCGTCCGTGTGGCTTTATCAGGTAATATGGATTTAGAAAAACACAAAGCTGTGTTTAAGCAATTTGTAGAGGAATTGTAAGACTGAATTAATTGTTTCTATCTTTCAACACATCAACTACCTCTTCAAAAGGAACGTCCGTATTTTCAAGTAATACCAAATAGTGAAAGAATAAATCAGCAGCTTCTTCTCGTAATCGTTCTTTGTCGCCTTTTATAGCTTCGATAACTACTTCAACGCCCTCCTCTCCTACTTTTTGTGCTATTGTTGCCACACCTTTTTCAAATAGCGAAGTGAGGTAAGAACCAGACGGCCGCTCTTCATTTCGTTGATGAATCACTGACCTTAGTTCATCAATGAATGCGATTGGACTCGCTTTTGAGTCTCCCCAGAAGGTGATTGTATTTTGATGGCATGTGGGTCCGGTCGGACTTGCTTGAATCAAAATAGCATCGCCATCACAATCAAGTTTTGCATGATCGAATAACAAATAATTACCACTTGTTTCTCCTTTAGTCCATAGTTCATTCCGAGAACGAGAGTAGAATGTTACCTTTCCACTCTCATAAGTGCGTTCTAAGGCCTCTTTATTCATATAACCTAACATTGTTACATCTTTTGTACTCTTATCCTGTATTATCGCTGAAACTAGGCCACGTTCATTGTATTTAATTCGATCCTTATTCATTTTATTGTCTTATTGCTATATTAATTTCTGCTAAATACCTTTTTAAGTCGGGAATTTCAATTTCATTAAAATGAAATACGCTTGCGGCTAAAGCCGCATCCACACCGTCTACCCTAAAAACATCTCTAAAATGCTCAATGCTTCCTGCACCACCTGAGGCAATGAGCGGAAGACTACTCGATTCCCCAAGCAATTTCAGTGCTTCTAGTTGAAATCCATCCTTGGTTCCGTCTGCATTCATGGAAGTAAATAAGATCTCACCTGCACCGCGCTCCTCTGCCTCGTTCACCCATTCTCGCAATTCCCTATTTGTAGGCTCTTTGCCTCCTTTAACAAATACTTTCCATTTTCCATCGACTCGTTTTGCGTCAACGGCGAGTACGACGCATTGCCTTCCAAAAGCTTCAGCTAGTTCATTTATTAAATCAGGACGATCAACCGCAGCAGAATTCACTGCTATCTTGTCAGCACCCGCCAGCAAAAGCTTTCGAGCGTCTGCAACCGAACGAACTCCTCCTCCTACTGTAAACGGTATACTCAATTCTCTAGCAACAGCTTCAACCATTGGAACTAGCGTCGCTCTTCTTTCTTCGGTTGCCGATATGTCTAAAAAAACCAATTCATCAGCACCAGCTAATTCATACTTTCTTGCTAAATCTACAGTACTTATGCGCTGCATATAATATCGCATTATCTACCGTACCAATCTCATTAGGCGGCGTGCACAAAATTACTTCTTTACAGCCCGCTAATTTTGCTGGAATTGCAAGCATAAGAACAGTTGAGAACAAAGGAGCCTCTCCTCCCGGTACATATATTCCAACTTTTTCAATTCCTCTTTGAACTCTCCAGCACTCCAAACCTGCCGTTGTTTCGATGACGATAGAACCTGTCAATTGTGAAGCATGAAAACGCTTGATATTGGTAATAGCTGTATCAATTGCCTTTTTCAGTTCATTGGAGACATTCTGATCTGCCTCAGCTATGTCTTTTGGATCCACAATAACGTCTCTAATCTCTTTATGATCAAATAAGCGTGTATATTTAATCAGGGCACTATCTCCTTGTTTTTCTACCTGCTCAAAGACTTCTTTAACCAGCGGCATCAATTCTTCGGCATCAATATCGGGTCTTTTAGTCAGCTCAACCCAGGTTCCTTTTTTTGGATTATCGTATCGTTTCATAATATTTATTTATCGAACAATTTTTTCAATTGGTGCAACGAGGATATCCTCGGCACCTTCTTTTTTTAACACGTCTATAACAGTCCAAAAATCTTCTTTATCGATTACTGTATGCAAAGAACTCCAACCCTCCTCTTTTAGCGGCAAAACCGTTGGACTTTTCAAAACGGGAAGAAGTTTAGTTACACGTTCGATTCGGTCATTGGGTGCATTCATCAAAACATAGCGGGAATTGCGCGCGTTAAGTACGGCTGACAATCTCAAGATCAGACGATCCAATAATTCCTGCGTTTCTTGTTAAAATACGGATATTTTAATTGTTGATTATCAACACAAAATGGTGAATACCCTATAAAAACAGTAGAATAACGCTTTTTTATAGGCGGTATTTAATCTGCGATTAAGTCAATCGACAATAGATTAGAAGTTGTTGATAAAAACTTTCTTGGTAATGGTATAATTCAGATAGGACATGCGAATAAAATACACACCATTCGGCATGTTGTCTGCGTAAAGAAACTCTAATTTATCCTGACCTTCTGCATTGTAGGCTGTTTGTTTTACGACCTGTCCAGAAATATCCATGAGTTGAATATGAAAAGTTTGTTGAAGACTATGCTCTAATTTAATCTGAACCGTCCTGTCTCCCGGATTGACATATATATAATCTAACGTTGGGTTCGAATGATCTTGCATTCCAACAAAATATGTTGGCATAATAGCCTGCACACAGGTTTCATTATTTTCTGGATCTGAATCACCTGAGTGAAATTCTCCCGTATAAGATTCAACTCCAACTCCATAAACGACTGCACAAACGTCAATCGTGTCTCCAGACCCCCACAAAGGCCAGACTATAGGATTGTATATAGATCGTTCTTCCTCCGGATTAAAATCTTCTTCTAAAACAATACCTGAAACTAAACCAAGGTTCAATTCTTTATCATACTGCTCGTCATTGATAATATAGCCATACCAAATGGTATCTCCAGCTAGAATGGTGTTTTCGCCGTAATTCGTAATTGTAAATGAGCCAAAAAATGGATCGTCATCGACTATTGAGCCAGGGTCATATTCATTCCAAGTAGCTTTTAAATCATATTGAGCCATACTACTATTGCCAATGATCAGCATCATTGCCGTCACTAGTAAACTATGTATTTTCCCTTGAATGCCCATATAATTCTTTTCCTAACTATCTGCAAAAATAATGCCTAGTAATTCTGTTATTTGTACTTAAAAACGGCATAAGCTCCGTTTTTACCAGACAAGAATACCATATTATCTTGGATCATACACGTATAATAACCACGATTGGTTAGTCGATGCCAATTATTTCCTTTATCAACCGAATAATACGTCCCCATTCTCCCAGAAGCAATTGTAATTCCACCGTCATTAGCTGACGTAATGATAGAGCAATAACCACCTAAACCTTCACTTCTATTTTCCCAATTTTCACCACCATCGTTGGTGTAAAAGCAAATTTTATCCTTGTATGTTGAATCTAAATAACTTCCACCAATAACTACACCTTCATTTTCTGACCAGAAATAGAGTGAATAGATACCAAATCCTTCTCCTGCCTTCATGGGAGTTTCAAAAACGGTCCAATTATTCCCTTTATCTTCACTTTTAAACAGTCTCGCCTTGCTTGCATTGCCTGTTCCGAAATAAACGGTTGAATCTCCTATGGTTTGAATACCTGATCCACTCGCTGCAAAACCGGCTTCATTAGGCAATGCTTTCGGCATTTGATTCGGTGTCAAGGCATTCCAATTTCTGCCCATATTTTCTGTTCGTGCTAGAAAAAATCGACCACCAATAGGGTCTCCATATACTATCCCATAATTCTGGTCGCTTTCCCAAAAATCTAAACCATCCAAAAACACGCCACTCGTATCAAAAACAATTTGACCACCTCCACCTCCAGGCGCAACTCCATATATCAATCCGTTTTCTCCCGAATTCATAAATAATGCGGCCCCGCCTGCTACAAATTCCATATCTCTAAAATCTTCGAACCCTTCAAAACTTTTTGTTTTGAGGACTTCTGGTGAAACCGTATCCAAGGTCATTACTGTGACTTGACCGCCTTTACCAGCCACACCAACATAATTCCCTGAAATATCTATGGCTCGTGAATGTGTTCCTTCGTTGGAATAACCAAAGAAAATGGTGTCAAATTCTAATACAGGTGCGGTGTTGCTAGTTGGTTTTAAATTTTTACACGAAACCACACTTAAAATGGTCATTAAGAATATTAAGCCATTAATCTTAAAAAAGCTTCGCTTGACTGTCATCCTC
>Ga0181563_10004485_pt1 | contig 12984 bp, 14 predicted proteins | sample 011ome_25_FD_133759 | JGI IMG/M metagenome (GOLD analysis project Ga0181563, IMG submission 133759) | Coastal salt marsh microbial communities from the Groves Creek Marsh, Skidaway Island, Georgia - 011512CT metaG (megahit assembly) | ecosystem: Environmental > Aquatic > Marine > Intertidal... | reverse complement strand
TGTGACCTGTCGCGAGGTGAAGCGCTCAAGGCAGACACCGACGTGCTGCAGAAGATCAACAATCTGCCACACGGTACTCGGGCCTCTTACGAATACACGCTACTGTCAGATCAAACTACCGAGTGGAAACTATTAACTCCGGATTTGTAATCAAACATTCTCAGAAAACCGGCTTAACGCCGGTCTTTTTTCGTCCGAAAAAGCTGGAAATTTTACAAATCATCATTACTATGGTGATGTGTCCGCGGTGTTAAGAAACGCCTAAGATACATTCAATTGTTTACTTTAGGAGTACAAACATGCAGGAAAGAACTGTCTACACTTCAACCTCACCTCTGGAGTCCCTAGTCAGCACGCATAAGGTGCTTCGCAATACCTACTTGCTGCTTGCCATGACATTGGTCGTTAGCGCGATAACAGCTGGGGCCTCGATGGCACTTGGCTTAGGGTCCGGCGCGGCGCTTGTATGCATGCTTGGCGGGTTCGCGATGCTTTTTGTCGTGCACAAGATGGCAGACACAGCAAAGGGCTTACCCGCAATTTTTGTATTCACGGCGCTCATGGGAGCATCGATTGGGCCCCTGCTCTCAGCCTATCTCGCGCTACCGAACGGAGGCGCTTTAGTCATGCAGGCGCTGGGTGGAACGGCGTTGATTTTCTTCGGATTATCGGCCTACGCCCTGAGCACCAAAAAAGACTTCAGCTTCTTAGGCGGATTCCTGATGGTAGGCCTGCTCGTGATCATCGTGGCAGCCATCGCAAACATTTTTCTTGCGATACCCGCTCTACAACTGACCATTTCCTCGGCTGCAGTATTGATCATGTCGGGCCTTATTTTGTTCGACACCAGTCGCATAATTAACGGCGGTGAAACAAACTACATTCGAGCCACGGTTAGCTTATACCTAAACATCTATAACTTGTTCGTGCACCTGCTGCATCTCCTCGGTGCGTTCGGCGGCGACGAGTAAACGACAGAGTGATCATAAGGCGGCCCCCATGGTCGCCTTTTTTGCATGAATACCGCGCTTTTAATTGCAAGCTCCGCTGGTAGCACTCTGCACCGCCACGCATATGCATTCACGCTCGCCTTAACGAAGCAAACAGCGGTTCGCCTAATCTACTTTGCTGGGCCTTCCATTAATGTAGTGGAGTCAGAGCACACAGCTCTCCTTCAACAGTGGCAAGCCCTCGCCAGAGCGGCAGGTTGTGCCTTATACCTGTGCTCAAATGGAGCCAAAATTGCCGACTCAGAAGCCGCGTTACAGGATATCGAAATAATAGGACATGCCACGTGGATCGCACTATCCTCTGATGTCGATCGTGTATTCACTTTTCCAGGAGCCTCAAGTTGAGGCAGATTCACATTATCGCGAGCTCAGCTACTCAGCTGGCCTTTGATCTGGGCTCAACCTATCTCGCTATGGGACAAATCGTTACTGTGTGGACTCCTCCCGCCACTCGGAGCGAGACATCATCAAACGCTGACAAAGAGCGTGAAATGTTCACCGAATTTGGGGGCATCACTCGGCAACTCTCTCGAGACTTCTCGACCCAGATCGGACCCCAAGATCAAATACTATGCCTGTAAGTTCAGCTAGAACGCTTATTATTTTCAACTCGGCGGCCCAGTTGGATGCGCTTATGTGCGAAAAGCAGGTAGCGTTCTCTGACAGTGATGTGCTCTTACTTGACTGCGGGCACCACCTAGATGAAAGTGCGGTACGGTGGCTCGCCGAGCAATTTGGCACGACCTTCCGACTCAATGCCTCAGCACCAACTAACCCTGGCGACTCTGCCGAAATTGATTACGACGAGTGGGCGCGACTTAGCATACAATACGCCCACACGGTATTTTGGCCACTCGCCTAATTCCTCAGTCTGGGCAGTTCCTCTGGCTGCTGACGAGCGATTTAAGCGATATTTGGACGAAGCCAGCAATGACAATACCGAGCTGAGCGCATACATGTTGTGTGATTATTAGCTCGAAGAAAATGGACACGCCCTTGTTACCTAATCAATTCCAACCTGAACTATACGAAGCGCTGCTTAAGGCAAAGATCGAATCGACAAAGGCGCTGCTCACACCTTTTGTGATCAACGAACCCGATATATTCAGATCCCCGGTGCAGGAATTTCGGTACCGTGCCGAGTTCCGCATCTGGCATGAGGGCACCGATCTCTTTTATGCAATGTTTGACCCCGAAAATCCAAAACAACCTCTGCGCGTAGACGATTATCCATTTGGCAGCGACGATATACGCAGGCTCATGCCCGCATTGAGAACCGCCCTACTAAGCTCAGAGATATTGCGCCACCGCTTGTTTCAGGTAGAGCTTTTAAATACGACCACCGGTGAATGTCTCGTTACCCTGATCTACCACCGAAAGCTCGATGAACTGTGGTGCGAAAAAGCCAGATCACTTGAAACAGCATTGAATATCAAAGTGATCGGGCGGAGTCGAAAGCAGCGCGTTGTGGTCACCGGCGATACGGTAAGTGAGCGCCTCAAAGTGCAGGATAAGGTATACGAATACACCTATTTCGAGCAGGGCTTTACTCAGCCAAACCCAGTCATCAACGTCGCCATGCTGAATTGGGTTTCTTCGCAAGTCGGCCACAGCGGCCGCGATTTATTGGAGCTTTATTGCGGCTTGGGTAATTTCAGTATCCCGCTCAGCCGCTGTTTTAGACGAGTACTGGGGACAGAGGTTGCGAAATCGTCGGTTAAAGCGGCACAAGCGAACATCGCCATCAACCATATTGATAATTTGAGTATCGCCAGACTCAATGCATCGGAAACGTCGCAAGCGATTCGTAAAGAGCGCCGATTCAAGCGTCTGGATGAAATTTACCATCAAATCGATGATTATGATTTCAACACGATTTTGGTAGACCCTCCTCGTGCAGGACTCGACTCAGATTCAACCCAACTGGCATCTAGCATAGATCAAATAGTCTATATTTCGTGTAATCCTGAGACATTAGCTCGCGATCTGGACAACCTGAGCAAGACGCACGAAGTGAAAAGGTGGGCAATCTTCGACCAATTCCCTTATACACACCACGTCGAATGCGGCATGATACTAAATCGCCGAGAGTAACTCTCTCAGCCAATGATCCATTCGATACTCTATATCTGCGTCATGTTCGTGACTTAAAACAAGCACTTTATAACCTAATTCAGCAAAGACCTTCTCCGCTTCCAGCAAACTTTTCCAAAGCGCGGCGCCGACGGTCTTTGGTTGCAGCAGAATAATCGCCCGAAATTCAGGCAGAAAGATATCAGCTCGTACACCCGAAACAATTTGGCAGTTGATTGAAAAGTGAATCCGTCTTAAATACAGCCAGTTAGCGCACCTTGCTTGCAACTGACTCGAACAAGTTCGACCATCGATGGAAAGCGTCTGCCCACTTCCGGTGAGTTCAAACAAATCACTCTTCGGCGCGGGATCAGTCGTCAAATTTTCCTTTACATGATGTATCAAAGCTTGGAGCTGGGTGTTGTGCTCCGCCGAATGAGGCCAGTAAATTACGCTAGGCTTTGCGGGCGACAGTTCTGCAACTTCGCCTCCGTTTTCCCGCCCGAGGCGCGTTAAAACGGGCCCAAGACTGCTTTCACGCAACCAGCCTATCTCGATCAAAAGTCGCTCAAGATAGGCCACGTGAGGCAGGCCCTCTCTGTCTGACCATTCCACGGCGGAATGCCTTTGTTGAGCCTCAATAGCAACTAAAAGTGGATGAGAGGCGACCTCACTTGGCCAAACAATGTAACGACCATACCGTTTCGACGTTCGATATGACCCGCCTTCAAATTCACCCTTCGGTGTCAATACCCATTCATCCCCCACACGCTCGATCCATTTGTAATCTCGCAAAACGGCAAAAAGTTGTTGCATCGGAATATCGAGTTGGCGAGCCAAAGCGCTTGTGGAGAATTTTTCGGGGGACTCCTGCATATTTTAATTCGCAGTTTCTGCGTAACGATCCGCCAAAGCTCGATATAGATCGTCCGCGAATTGCTCTGAGCCGGCATCTAAGGACGCGACTAATTCGACCAAATGCTCGTTATCCTCGCGGCCAGCCCACTGCTTTCGATAAGAGCCATCTTTATAGCCATGATCCTGACGAAAGAAATTGAGCACATTTTTGCCCACATAAGAACGATACAACTGATCGAAGTCGAGACCGACCGCCGAGAGCAAATTCCAGAATAAAGTGACCGAGAATCCTCCGGTTTCAAGGCTATGTTGCGCCAGCGCTTCGGTGGCTCTGCGGATGTCCAAATCCATAGGCACATGCGTGCCTATCGCCTCGTTAATGAGGCTGGCCATCATTTCAAAATCCTTCGTACTGTCGAACATAGCGGACAGCCCGAAGTGCCAGATATCGATCACCTCAAGGCGTACTTGCTCGATATCGGTTTCCTGATGTTTCCACCATTTGTAGCCAACATGGTCCATGAGCTCAGCGCACTCTACCCAGATGGCGCGATACCACTCGTAATTCTGTTCAACCCAATTGGGATGAACTTTGCAGTTCATTTTGTCCTGCAGGTGCAGCATCGTTAGGATGGCTGTGGTCATTCGCTATACTCCAAAAAGTGCGCGTTTCATGTCTCAATCAACGGTCAAAAACCGAGCTGTATTGTCGCACAAAATCGATTCAAAATCGGCGTCTGTCATACCCATAGACTTAAGCTCGGGGATAATGCGTTCAAAAATATGTGTCATATTCCAGTGCGGCAGGATCTCGCTGGTCGAAACCCCCGCGGGTATTCCCGGAGCACCACCCATCCAGCAATTGACATAGTCATGCGACATCAAGAGCGAATCTCGATAACCAGCATCGACCAGTCCTTTAAAGTTACGGATTCGAACCGCATCGGGCACTTCAATATCGAGCCCGAATCGATCAAAACCCACGAATACGCCTCGATCTGCTAATGACTTTTGATATTCGATATCCTCGGTTCCATCGGAGTGTCCCACGACAAAATTGTGAGGACAGACGCCAGCACCGAGCACCATATCCACCTGTTCATGACCGCAATGGCAGCTTTCAGTGTGCGAAAGTACCGGCACCCCTGCAATAGCCGCCGCTTTACTCGCCGCCCTAATGATCTTTCGCTCGTATTCGGACATCGCTGGCTCACCGCTCGCAATTTTGACAATACCGGGGCGAATACCCGTATCACCCACGCCTCGCTCTAATTCCTCTACGAAGATATCGGTTATAGCCTCCTCTTCAAGTAACCTAAAAGTGAATGGCTGGCCCGCGGCCTCGTAATAAACGCCCGCAGCGCAGATCAACTGAATCCCCGTCCGAGTCGCTATTTCGGCATAAAAATCCACATCTCGACCTATATCGGATGGGCAGGGATCGATAACCGTTTTAATCCCGTAATCTTTGAGCTGCTCAAAGGCTGCGCACACTCGAACGAGCGCCTCCTCTCGCTTAAACTTTGGCTGTCTCGAGTCGAGAAACCAGCCAGGAAAGCCGATAAGAGCATGTTCATGTACTAGAGTCTTACCTAACGCGTCCGACTCAATTGCGCCCAGAACCGATTGAATTTTTGGCATCGTCTTTCTCCTTATTATTTAAGCTAAAAGTGACCTTCATAACCGTGATTGTCAACTGGGAAACGTGTTAAATTGCGGAGTCGAATAATCAAAATGAATCGTCAGGACTCACCCTATGCAAATCGTCATTCGTTCTTTTATGAGCGCATTACTGGTCATATTTTTAACCGGCGCGGCATCATCACCTGCCCCAGAGTGGTCGTCTGAGCGCCTTCAGCGTATCAGCCAATATCTTGACTCTGCGGTCGAACAAGAGCTCATGACCGGCGGTGAGGCGCTTATCTGGCATCGTGAAAAAGTCGTTTACCAAAGTCACCACGGCAAACGAGACCACCGAGATCAAGCTTCCTTACCTGACAAGGCGATTTACCGCATTTATTCGATGTCAAAGCCCATCACCAGCGTTGCCATAATGATTCTCGAAGAGCGTGGTCAGTTGCGCTTGAGTGACCCTCTCGCAAAGCATTTACCCGAATTCGCACATCTTGCGGTCTTTGACCCCACTCAAAGCCCAACGGAGACTAATCCGCTTCCCACCACTGAGGCAGAGCGCCCCCCGACAATCGAAGATTTATTGGCGCACAAAGCGGGATTGACTTACGGCGTCTTTGGCTACACACCAGTCGATCAGGCTTACCTCAAAGCGGGCCTTGCACTGAACGCAAACGCTACCCTTGAAGACTACACCAACAAGCTCGCACAGTTACCCTTACTCTATCAACCTGACACAACCTGGCATTACAGTGTAGCTACCGACGTGCTAGGGCGTGTTGTTGAGGTCGTCTCAGGCCAGAAATTCAGCGATTTTCTGCAACAGGAAATCTTCTCGCCTTTGAAGATGGTTGACACGAGTTTCGTGATCGCGCCAGAGAATCGGGACAGGCTGACTACCATGTACTCTCCAAAGGGTACGAACGAACAATTTGAGCAAAAAGGCTTTGCAGCACAACCTACAGGAACAGGCCTAGAACCCGCCCCCGCAATTTTTGAACAACCGTACCAACCTGGTGCAAAATTCCAGTCCGGTGGCGGGGGATTATTGAGCACCACGTCGGACTATCTACGTTTTACTCGCATGTTGTTGAACGAGGGGGAGCTTGATGGCGCTCGAATTCTGGCGCCGAGCACCGTTCGCCTCATGCACACCGACTTTTTAGGCGCTCAAGCCACCAACACCTACGTGAATGGTGGAACCCCCAGAGAAGGGCGAGGTTTTGGCTTAGGGTTCGGTATTATTAAAGATCAAGGGCTTGCAGCGACGCCTCAAGGCGTTGGCTCATATTACTGGGGCGGCGCAGCCGGAACAATTTTTTGGGTTGATCCGGAAAACGACGTCATTGGCATCTTCATGACACAGAGCATCCCGCATAGAACCCAGCTAGGCCAAGATTTCGCCAGAATGACCTATCAAGCCTATCTGCGTTGAGCGCAGAATTGAACCCGAGAGTCCGAGCGGCTCAGTACATGGTGCTGAGCGCCTTGGGCTTTGCATTAATGGCGGCCCTAGTGAAAGTGGCTGGCCTTCGCGGTTTCCCAGTTCTTCAAATCATCGCTGCCAGAGCCTTAGTCTCGCTGGGGATCAGCTGGTGGGACACGCATCGTAAGAGAATCAGTCCGTTCGGCCAACACCGAAAATTGCTCTTCGCACGGGGGCTTATTGGCTTTTTAGCACTGATGTGCGTCTACTCAGCGGTGATTCAGTTACCTCTCGCTGAGGCAACAATACTTCAGTACACCCACCCTATTTTCACACTGCTGTTCGCGTTGGTGGCTCTCAAAGAAGCGGTTAATCGCGCTACCTTGCTGTGTATTGCGCTGAGCATCCTCGGATTAGTCGTCATACTGCAGCCCTCAACCGGTCTCCAAGAGTCCGCGAACCTACCACCCTACTATGTATTCCTCGCCCTGCTCGGGGCTGCGGGCTCAGGTGCAGCTTATGTGCTTGTTCGAAAACTCGCCCCGCTTGAAGATAGCTCCGTAATCATTTTTTATTTTCCCCTCGTATGCTTACCCAGCGCGCTTGTGCTTGGCTGGCGGGATTTTATTATGCCCATTGGGTGTGAATGGCTTATCCTGCTGGGCGTTGGCGTCTTCACACAAGTGGGACAGTGGGGCTTAACCAAAGGGCTTGCCCTTTATAAGGCAGGCACAGTTGTCGCCTTCTCCTATGTGCAAGTTCCCCTCGCTGCAATGCTCGGACTTCTGTTTTTCAATGAGTCGCTCAGCGTGACTTCTATATTGGGTGGATCGTTGATAATTTTAGGTGCTTGGATTAACACTAAGGATAAGACATGAGCAAACACGCGCTAATAAAAACCTTGGCTGTACTCTCTATCGCGGCGCTTTCTTCTTGGACACATGCGAATGAGATCGCTATCGTGATCCACGGTGGGGCCGGCACGATCACACCCGACAAAATGACTCCCGAGCTTGAAAAGAGCTACACAGATATCCTCGTTCGAGCAAGTGAACACGGTTATAACTTATTGAAGAGTGGCGCATCGAGCGAGCAGGCGGTTATCGAGACTATAAAGATCATGGAGGACTCGCCCCTTTTCAATGCCGGCCACGGAGCGGTATTGACCAATCAAGAAAAAGCCGAGCTGGATGCCTCTATCATGCGTGGATCTGATCTCTCTGCCGGCGCCATAGCAGCCGTGACTACAATCAAAAATCCCATTGAATTAGCCTATGCCGTGATGACTCAATCTGAGCACGTCATGCTCGTAGGTAATGGTGCTGAGGTATTCGCAGACGAGGTCGGTATCGAACGAGTAGATAACGCCTATTTCATAACCCCAAGACGCCTTGAGCAAGTTCGCGCATCCAAGACGCGCGAGGCAACCGCAATGATTCCCAGACCCGAAAAATATGGAACCGTTGGTGCAGTGGCGCTCGATCTAAACGGCAACATCACCGCAGCAACGTCCACCGGTGGAATGACCAACAAACGCTATGGCCGAGTTGGAGATGCACCGATCATTGCGGCGGGCACTTACGCTGACAACACCGTTTGTGGTGTTTCCGCCACCGGTCACGGCGAGTATTTTATCCGCGCTGCGGTTGCGCACGATATTTGCGCTCGCAGTTTGTATAAGGGTATCTCGCTTAAAGCGGCCGCAGATGAGGTGATTCAAGACAAACTGGTCGCCATGGGTGGCGACGGCGGAATTATTGCTTTAACGCCAAGCGGCGAGGTAATTTTCAGCTTCAACACAGCGGGTATGTACCGTGCTGGCATAGACGCTCAAGGGAATCGTACCGTAGGAATCTATGCTAAACCTCAGTAAAAATCGGCTCATACCGGGTTTCCTAGCCATCATGACATCAATGTCTTTGGATGCAGCAGTCCCACTGAGCCGCGTACTCGAACAGTCGGTTACACCCTACTCCGAAAAACGCGCATACGGTCCGAGTCAGTACCAGTATGCGCTCCGATGGCACCCAAAACCTTCGGAGCATCTGGGCGCTACTGTCGTTTTCGTGCACGGTGGCTGCTGGCTCAGCGAATATGATCATACTCACGCCGACAGTTTCGTAAGCGACCTCGCGGAGCGAGGTTTTGATACCTGGACACTGGAATACCGAAGAACGGGGAACTCAGGTGGTGGCTGGCCCACCAGCCTAAATGACGTACTCGACGGTTTGACGATGATCAGCGATTTCTACTCTAGATCAGCCACCGAAGCTGGCAAAAATCCACCAGAGACAGCAACGTTTGATTACTCGACTAATAAGGTCACAGCGCCGCCCATCATCGTGGTGGGGCACTCGGCTGGCGGTCATCTCGCTCTGCTCGCCGCGTTTAGTAAGGGCCCCGATCAAAGTGTTCATACTATCGGCTTGGCTCCGATCACAAATCTAATCGCATACGCAGAAGGCCTAAATTCTTGCCAAAAAGGAACGGTGCCTTTCATGGGCGGCACTCCAAGCGATTTGCCGGAGGAGTATGACAAAGCCACCCTATCCAATAAGTCATTTAGCGGCTTGCAATCATCCATCTTGCAGGGCGAGGCTGATCCCATTGTAGCGCCTGATCAATCTCTACTTGCCGGTGCCTCCACGACCCTTGTGCCCGAGGCAGGGCATTTTGACTGGCTCTCTATCGGAAGCCGAGCCCATACGGTGCTGATTGATACGCTCGCCGCTATTTTAGAAGACGCCAGCAATGCAACTCATGGAAACAAAGCCGATGATTGAGCTGCACGCCAAAGCTGAGCAACTCGACCAGAGCGATCCGCTTAGCATTCACAGAGCGAAATTCAGTCTGCCGAAGGATGTTATTTATCTTGATGGTAATTCACTAGGGCCACCCAGCAAGACAGCGCTCTCCATGCTTGAAGAAAGCGCCAGAACACAGTGGGCAGCAGATCTGATCAAAAGTTGGAACTCGCACGATTGGATTAGTTTACCGCAGCGTGTAGGTGCTTCGATTGCTCCACTCATAGGTGCGAATGCCGAGCAAGTGATTGCCTGCGACAGCATTTCAGTCAATCTCTTTAAGATATTAAGCGCCATCATTCGTAGTTCAGACCGCACCACAATTTTGCTGCAAGAGGACAATTTCCCCACCGACAACTACGTTGCGCAGGGTCTCGCGCAATTCACTCAGGGCAAAGTTCGCTTGCGCTATGCGCCGCCAGATCAACTTACTCAAGCACTGGATGATGATGTCGCTGCCCTTTTACTCTCGCATGTGCATTATCGCACCGGGGAACGCTATGACTTGGAGGCGATAGCCAAATTCGCGCACGCCTCAGGCGCGAAAATTATCGCCGACCTTGCCCACAGTGCTGGCGTGCTAGACCTTCGATTAAACGATTGGGATGTCGATTTCGCCGTCGGCTGTGGCTACAAATTCCTGAACGGAGGACCCGGTGCTCCCGGATTCATTTTCGCTAAAGCATCAGCAGAAGCCGCAGCTACGAGTGCACTTCAAGGCTGGATGGGCCACGACTCGCCGTTTGAATTCAAGGCAGAACAGAAGACAGCGAGCGGCATGAAGGGCTTCCTTGTGGGCACTCCACCCATACTTTCGATGTCGGCGTTAATGGGTGCCCTGAGCGACTTTGAGGGGATTCCACTGATAGAGCTGGAATCTAAAGCACTCGCTTTGGGACACACTTTTTTGACGGCTCTTGATCAACTTCAACTACTAGAGGCCCTCCCGCTACTTAGCCCAATCGTCCAGGAGAAACGCGGCGCTCAGCTCAGTTTTTCACACCCCGATGCCTACGCCATCTCTCAGGCCTTGATATCTGAAGGGGTTATCGGAGATTTTCGTGCTCCAAATGTACTACGGTTTGGCTTCTCTCCCCTCTTCTTGTCATTTGCGGATACGGTTAATGCCGCGTTAAAGTTGAAGGAGATCATGGACAATCAGATCTACACGCAGAAACGATTCCAGACCAAGAATAAGGTCACCTAAAACGATAAAAGGAGAGCCCATATGATACTGAAAGACAAAGTTGTAATTGTCACCGGCGCGGGACCAGGAATGGGACAGGCGGCCTGCCGTGGCGCAGCCAAAGAAGGCGCCAAAGTCGTGGTCTCTGCACGCAGCGTTGAGGCAATTAAAGCCATTGCAGACGATATCAACGCACAGGGGGGCGAAGCGATCGCGATTGCCTGCGATGTATCAAGCGATGAGCAGTGCAAGCAGCTTGTCCAAACCACGATTGACAAATGGGGCCGAGTCGATGGCCTTGTGAACTCGGCCTATTACCACCCCGACTGGGCGGGCTTACTAGAACACCCGCTCGAGCAGGTGCATCAGGCATTGGATGTAATCTCGGTTGGCGCTCTGAGAATGGCACGTGAAGTGGTGCCCCACATGAAGGCACAAGGCAAAGGGTCTATTGTTAACATATCAACGCTCGCGACCCGCAAGCCTATGCCCGGTGAAGGCGGCTACGCTATGGCCAAGTCAGCTTTAAATCAGCTGACGCGCCAACTGGCTGTCGAGCTCGGTGGGACCGGAGTGAGAGTGAATACCGCACTGATGGGTTGGATGGACGGTGTGCCTCTACAGCACTTTTTCACCTCTCAAGGAGAGGCGGGAGAAGCCTTCAGAAACCAACGAGCGAGTGAAATTCCCGTTGGGCACATCCCCCCAGATAGCGCCTGTGCGCAAGCGATCTATTTTTTGCTGAGCGACTATGCCAGCGAGATAACGGGCGCAGCACTGGATGTGAATGGTGGCGACTGGGTCGCGGTATAGAGGTATCGAGCGGGGTCTCCCCCGCTCTTGACTTTGCCCTTAGGCGACTTCGAACAAACCAGCAGCACCCATACCACCGCCAATGCACATGGTAACAACGACGTAACGCAATCCACGACGTTTGCCTTCCAACAGAGCGTGCCCAACCATACGAGCTCCGCTCATACCAAAGGGGTGCCCTATTGAAATTGAACCGCCATTAACGTTCAGTTTATCGTTGTCTATGCCGAGCTCATCGCGGCAGTAGATCACCTGACACGCAAAAGCTTCGTTCAGCTCCCACAGATCAATGTCGTTCACGCTCAGACCATGACGTTTCAACAATTTTGGAATGGCGAATACCGGCCCAATGCCCATTTCGTCGGATTTACAGCCGGCTACCGCTAAACCACGATAAAAGCCAAGCGGTTCGATACCTTTAGTTTTGGCCAGCGCAGCGTCCATAACCACGCAAGCAGAAGCGCCATCCGATAACTGCGATGCGTTACCCGCAGTGATGAAACGCCCTTCTTTAACCCAATTGCCGTCTTTCCATACGGGCTCGAGAGAAGAGAGGCTCTCTAAGGTTGTAGAGGGACGGTTGCATTCGTCACGATCCACCACGACATCTTGATAAGTCGTTTCTTTAGTCTCTTTGTTGAACACTGCCATTTTCGTCGCCATGGGTACGATTTCATCGGCAAACAAACCGGCTTGTTGCGCGGCGGCTGTTCGCTGTTGGCTCTGCAGCGAATACAGGTCTTGAGCTTCACGTGAAATGTTGTAACGGGCGGAGACCACTTCAGCGGTCTCAAGCATTGGCATATAGGCCGTTGGGTCGATATCAACAACCGTTTGCGATACCGCCCGGTAACCGTTCTTGTGCTTAGTTTGAACCAATGAAATCGATTCAACACCACCGGCAACGGCGATATCGTATTCATTACACATGATACTTTTCGCCGCAGTTGCAATAGACATCAAGCCAGAGGAGCATTGACGTTCAATCGCCATACCCGAGACGGTGTCTGGCAGACCGCCGGCAAGCGCGCATAAACGACCGATATTGTAGGATTGCGTGCCCTGCTGCGCGGCGGCACCAAAGATGCAATCGTCCACTTCAGCAGGATCAATGCCGGCTCGTGCAACAGCGGCACGAACGACATGCCCCCCCATCGCAGGCGCTTCGGTATCATTGAATCC
>Ga0181563_10004483_pt1 | contig 12985 bp, 12 predicted proteins | sample 011ome_25_FD_133759 | JGI IMG/M metagenome (GOLD analysis project Ga0181563, IMG submission 133759) | Coastal salt marsh microbial communities from the Groves Creek Marsh, Skidaway Island, Georgia - 011512CT metaG (megahit assembly) | ecosystem: Environmental > Aquatic > Marine > Intertidal... | reverse complement strand
TGCCGCGCGTCGTCGTCGTCGTCGTGCACGCGACGACACACACACACACACACACTCGCCGCACACACCCGCACGCACGCGCGCGTGTGACGCCGCCCGACCGACGACGCCCGCAGACGAGCCGACACCCACATCATGACACGCATCGTCGAAACGATCGGACACTCGGCGATGTTGGTTGGTCGGTCGGACACCCGGCGATGTCGGACACTCGGCATATCCCTCCATATCGTCCCTCATATAACGCTATACGAATAGCGCGTACTGCGGTAGAGTGGTCTGATTAGAACGAGCGCGCCCCTTATTTGAACAAAAATCGCATTTATTTGAATTTATCGATGGACCGATGGACCGATGGACCGATGGACCGATGGACCGATGGACGGCACAGCGCGCGCGCGCGCGTGAGGGGGTGAGGACGCGCGTGGGGCTCGGCGTTGGGAGTTTGGTTTTCGGGTGGACCAAAGTGCGACGTGCATTGCGTGCATTGCGTGCATTCATTCATTCATTCATTCATTCATTGGATTGGATTGGATTCGCGGTGGGAAGGGACGGTGATTGTGGAGCGAGAGATGCGTGGTGGTGGTGGTTTTGTGCGTCGCGGGTGCGCGTACGCGGCGGTGGCGACGACGGTGACGACGGCGGCGCAAGCGGGGGTGTTGACGGCGACGTACGTGACGGCGCCGGAGGCGAAAGGGCCGAGGTTTGGGTTGGAGTGTCGACAGACGACGACGACGACGTCGACGACGTCATCGTCGGGCGCCGCGGGACGACGACGGGTGGTGTTCGTGGCGGGCGATAGTACGGTGTGTGGTGTAGGGTGCGCGACGAGCGATCGATGCGATGGGCCGACGTTGCCGCGACGGTTAGCGCGCGCGCTGGGCGAGGCGTTGGATGTGGATGTGGAGTGGCGAGCGCTCGGGTATAAAGGCGCGGATGTGCGCGCGTTGCGCGCGAAACTTCTACCGGCGTTGCGTGAAGCCATGATGCGCGGTGGCGAGGATGAGGTGGATGGTGGTATGGTGTCGTCATCGTCGTCGTCGTCGTCGTCGTCGTCGTCGCCGCCGCACGCGGTGGTGCTCATGTGCGGATTGAATGACGCGAAACATTCCATCGTCGGACGCACGACGACGGAATTTAGACGCGACCTCGAGGCGCTCGTGCGCGATATTCGCGACGTCGTCGGTGAGAAGTGCGTGGTAGTTATCCCGGCGACACCGCTCGAGGCGGCGACGCTGTTCCCACCACCACTCGTGTGGGTTGCCACGCGCATGAACGACGCGTGGGACGCGCAAAAGCGCCGCGTGAGCGAGCTCGCGGAGAATGTCGTCTTTGTGTCGAAACCGAGTTTGGAAGCCTTGCGCGCGCGCGTCACGAAAGAAAACGGTGGGCGTGTAGTCGTGCAGTTGACGTGTGCAGATGGTGTGCACCCTAATGATGATGGTTACGCCGCGTGGGCGGCGCACATTGCCGACGAGTGCGCGCCGTCGCTCAAAGCGGCGCTCAACGCAGAAATGAAGTAGGTTGATTTTACTGTATTATTAGTTTCTGTGCAATTAAAAACGAAAGTACTATTATTTATCATGCTGCTGCTGCGGTGTTGGCTTTTACGCGGTGGTCGTCGCGCCGTTACGCGCGTTAGCGACGAACGCCTTGATCTTGGCTTCATCCTTGGCGACGCCGCTCGCATCCGCGACGCCGCTCGCGACATCAACTCCATTCGGATGCGCGGCATCAATCGCCTCTGCAACGTTCTCCGGGGTCAAACCACCAGCAAGTAACCACCCTTTACGCGACGCTCCTCTCGGCGCCTTGAGCTTGGTCCAATCGAACGCCGTCCCACTTCCGGCGTTGACGCCGTCGATGAGCAACCAATCGACCACGCGGCGAGGACCATTGACAAAATCCACCGCGGCGCGCCACCCTTGTTCGCCAGACATACTCTTTTGCCGCGCAGCGATAAGTTTATCTTCATCTCCAGGAAGCTTGGTGACAATTTGCCCATTCGCGTCGGCATTTAATACCCACACGGCTCGAATGCGCATCGGCAACGCCTCCAACGCGTCTCTCGCGCCGTCCCCGTGCAATTGCGCGTGATCAACACCGATCGCATCGCACACGCGAACAATAGTCGCAGCATCTTCATCAACAAACACCGCGATCGGAATCGCGCCATCCGCTTTCGCACGCGCCGCGATAGCTTTCGCCACATCCTCCGTCACCGAACGCTTGCTCTTCGGCCACAAAATCATGCCAATAAAGTCCGCCCCGCTCGCCGTCGCCACCGCGCAATCCTCCACGCTGGTGATCCCACACACCTTTACTAACGTTTTATTACTCCCATTCCCATTCGCATTCGACGACGACGACGCGCGCACGGCGCACGCGCGACGCGCGCGCGGCGAGATCGATGACGTGGTCGTCGATGGTCTTCTCCACGCACTCATCGTCCTCGTCGTCGACGTCGCCGCGCGCGGTGCGGAGGATGCCATCACGCGCGCTCTGCACGAAACCTCTTTCGCGTGCGGTGGTGCGGCGCCGTGCGTTCGCGGATGCGTTTGCGGGTGCGTGCGCGTCGCGATGTGTCGTGACGTCGCACTCTATCCATCCGCGACACACGCGTCATTCGTTCACGCGCGACCGGTTTCGTTCGCACGCACGGCCAGCCACACACACACACAGAGAGAGAAAGAAAGACTTGGTTCACACACGCACCCGCAATTACGATGTCCTCCATGAGCGCACACATGACGAGCCGCGCGGCGACGCAGAAGGTGATGATGACCAAGGGGCGAAAGGCGACCAACGCGCGCGCGACGCGTGCGGTGACGCGCGCTGGGCGATTTGAAGCCGAGCGCACGTACATCATGATCAAGTGCGTGTAGTGATGCGTGTCGTGGGGCGAACATCAATCGAGGCGTCGAAGTCGTCGCGTAGGGGTGGGAAGAATGTGTGCTTCTTCAGGGTTGCGTCGCGCGCGAGGTCAATTGTTTACGTTTTGGATGTCGATCGAGTGGATGTTTTGAGCGCGATACTGACCGCGAACGCGCGTGTGTGCATTGTGTAAATAGGCCGGATGGTGTCCAACGCGGTGCGGTGGGCGATATCATCTCTCGCTTCGAAAAGAAGGGTATGGTGTTGAAGGGCTTGAAGACGTACCAAGCGCCCAAGGCGGTGGCGGAGGAACACTACCAAGATTTGTCCTCCAAGCCGTTCTTCGGTGACTTGGTCAACTACATTTGCTCTGGTCCGGTGGTGGCGATGATCTGGGAAGGCCCGGGTGCGGTGAAGAGCGCGCGTTTGATGATTGGTGAGACGAACCCGTTGGTGAGCAACCCCGGGACGATTCGCGGAGACTGGGCGGTTGAAGTCGGTCGCAACATCATCCACGGTTCTGACTCTGTCGAATCCGCCGAGCGTGAAATTGCGCTTTGGTTTGGTGACAAGGCGGGTATCGTTGACTGGACGCCGACCAACACTCCGTGGGTGCGCGAATAAACGAGCAAGCAGCGAGTCTCGATTGAGCGATTGCTACGCCGAGCGCAGTCGTCGCAATGAGAATTATTTAAAAGCCCTGCGATGCGCGTCCATAATCCGATTTATTATTTTCACCGATATTAGTGTGATGACTACATTCTTTAAAACCACAAACGCGTCACATAGTGTTACGACGACGACGTTGTTAACCACGCGCGTAGTCAACTCGGGTCAACGGGACGCCTGCAGCCTCAGTCGCGCGAGCGCGTGTCGCGCGTGTCTAATCGCCACGCGGGTCGATACACACGCATACCTTGCCTCACGTATACACACACGTTGCGATGCATGACATCGCAGGCGCGTGCGCGTCGCTCAAACGCGCCCTGCATCGCGCCAAATTCGATTTCACCACCCTTCGGTCAGCGCTCGGACGAGGAATACCAATAGACACTGCGCTCGCGCGAGGCAATTCGTCGGCGTTCGTGCCCATGCTTCGTCACGCGCTATGCGCGCGTTCGTCCGCGGTGGCGCGGGCGATCGCCAATCGCGGACACGACTTGGTGGGCGTCGATAACGCGCTGCGGTTCACCGAGCGCGCGTTTAGAGCGACGATTGATGTTTTTGGGTACAAACCAAAGGCGAGCGCGTTACAATTCACCTCTGATAGCGGGTTTGCTCGTGTGAAAATAGCAATCGTGAGTGACGTGCTAGCGCTCGTGGAGGCGATGGATATTGATTTCGCGCGTCGCGAGCGAGAAAGGCGACGACGGGAGCGACCTGGGGTTGTCGCGTCTTTAACCGCCAAGCGGTGGCGGGCGCTGAAAGCGCCGCGAACGTGGAGCGCGCCCCTCCGCGCCATGATCGCCGCGCGCGATGACATTGGACACGATGAAGATGAGGGTAGTACCAACTATGGACGGGTACACGAGCTTAAATCGCACAATGACGTACATTGGCGCCGTGTGCCTTCGCCATCGACGTACGCGGACGACATCGAGACGTCGTTTCAAAGCGACGACTACGACGACGTTTACGACAACTCACACTATGACGAAGAAGGCGATGATGAAGAAGACGCAGTCACGTCACATAAATGCAGACGCAATGACGCGAGAGAGATTGTCACAGCACTTCGGTTGGAATTCGCCGAAGTGCTCGGTCGAGTGACGAGAGTTGAGAAGGAGCTCGCGGTGGCAAACGCTCGATGCGCAGCTTTGGAACGCCGAAACGCCGCCGTCGATGATATTAAGCATAATATCGCCACCGCATCACCAACGATGAACACACACACCAATCGCTCCGAGAAAACAACTCCTCGCGCACAGGAAACGACTAATTCGTTCATCGAGCGATACGTTCGCAAGCTGCGCGAATGCTCAGACGATAATTAATCAACTCCTTAGAATGTGAAACGTAATTGTTACGCTATTGGCTATGAGCTATTTTGCTTCTATGCATACTATTTTGTTCTATCACCGCGCGCACGCGCAACGAAGACCGCAGCGACGACGACCATCGACGCGCCAGACGCAACGACAAACGGCCGTTCGCGACAAAACTTTGAGCATCGCTCGAAAACGCTCCCGCTCGAAATCTCGCCTTTTATCGTTGAAGCTTCCACGGTCGCGTTTTGTTCTTTTGCCTCCATGGCCGCCATGGCGTCACCATCCATCATTCGCCCGTACACTGCACGCTCGGCGTCATTTGCGGCGGTGATTTGCCGACGCACGCGCACAAACGCTTCACGAATCGCGCGGTCCTTACTCAATTCAAGCGCCTCGCGAAGCACCTCAAGCGCGCTCGCGAGTTCGCCCAAAGCCTCAAACGCTTGCGATTTTCTATACATCGCCTTGACGTTCGTCGCTTCGATATAGAGTGCGTCGTCGCATCGACGGCACACGTCAACAAAGCGCTCGAGCTTTAACAGCGTCGCGGCGGCGTTTACGTGAAACGTCACCAACACCCGCTCCGTCGCCTTGACGTCATCCTGCGTCCCTGCTCCAGACATTAAAACACGTGCGAGTGCAGCGCAGCCATCGTCGTACCGCCGCAGCGCACGCGCGTACTCCCCACGCGAAAACAACGCGTTCGCTTCCGATTTCTTAGCGTCGGCGAATCGCTTCGCGTCCTCGTCCCGCGCATCCACCGACAATCCTCCCGTGCGTGCGATGCTCAACACCTCAAGCTCATACTCAATATATACATCCCTCGGCGCATCGAACGGGGCTGAGGCGAACGGCGCGCCACCGCTCGGCACGACGACCCCGAGCCGTTGGCCGACACGCGCCGAGAGCGTCGCCGCTTCCAGTCCCGCGCACAACGTCGTGTCTACGCCGTCCATCACGTGCGTTTCGATGCGTGGCGACGCGTTCAATACAGCGTCATGTACGATTCTGTCATCGATGAATGCGCGCGCGCGCCAGCCGTACATGGCGAGCGTCACCGTGTCGTCTAATCCAGGCGGCGCGACATCATCATCATCATCTTCTGCGTCATCGTCTTTTTGGGAAATCGCTCGCACACGAATTCGCGTATTCGGCGGCAGTCGCGGTCCGTTAGTGACGACGCGTATCGCACTTGCATCGATGTCCACCACGGTCGCGATCGAGGGCGATGGCGACGGCGATGATGCCGAAACGGTAGCCATCGCGCGACGAGTTGTGAGGACGACTCGACGTGGCATTCACGCGAGGTGCTTCGTGCGGACACGTCTCAAATGATGCATCGTTCACGAAAATCGTGGATTAATCATTTTGTTTCAATCATTTGTCTACTATGCAATGCTACGGTCCATGTCGTCGTCGAGGTTTCGTTGGTGGCGTCTCGCGACCCACCGAAACGCGCCGCGCTCACCTCACGCACGCACACACACAGCTGTGTCGTCGTCATCATCATCATCTATACTGTTATAACACTAAGTACTTCGCGGCTTTCTTCCCGTGTGCCTGCCGTTTACATGTTTGCTTGTCGGCGGAACTCGAGCGCGCGTTGCTGGTACCCCACTTGCGTCTTATCCCCGAATTGCGCCCACGTCATTCGCCCCTTGCCTCTCGCCTCCCGTCGTCGGTTCGCCGCCTCTTCGCTGAGCATCAGTGCCGTGTCCCCGTTCACGCCCGGGTTCATGCGAGCGACGCGCGACATGCCCACGGCGTTCCACGCGAGGGCGATTTGCAAACCCCAGAACCCCAACTTGAAGTAGTCTTCTTGGCAGCGCGCGCTGTTCGGGTCGCCGGTGTAGCTCGGAGGGGCGAATTCAGACATTGTTCGTGGTGTGTCGCGTGTGGTGTCCTCGGTCGGCGGTGCGCGCGACGACGTGCGGGCAAAAATGTGGTACGGGCAAAAATGAGAGCTGTGGTAAACCCCTCGCCAAAGGGCTGGCCCGCGGAGGCGCGCGCGCGTTTAATGTTTGCTTCCAACGCGCGTGTTTGTGGTTTTACATATTGAAACGTTTGATTTAATTGAATGTGAGCATAGATGGATGCATGAAGCCACAATCGCCAAACGTTCGGACGCTCACACCGCCGTCTGGGAAGAAATCGACGCGCGTGATGGATCCATTGTACAGAGACGCGCGTAGCCACGCGTCGGGTGGGCATTGAATCGCACGTAATGTGGAATATCGGATGACGTTGGCGTGACACACGACAATTTCGTGCGTCGTCGATGGCATTTTGGACGATGCCGTCGTTGATGACGACGTAGACGATGCAGATGACGACGACGACGACGACGACATCGCATCTGCGTCCACCATTGTTGATGATGACCGCGACGTTCCCGGCGGCAATGCGCGATAACATATCGAGCGAAATGCCGATTCTATGCGAGGCGCGTCTTTCACGTGCGTCTCTTCGCTTTGCCTCCACGTGTCTGGTTCTGGACGCACCGGCGCGCCCTCGCGTAAGACATCCGCCGCGCGCCGCTCGACGTCTTTTGGAAACACCGTCGCGATTATGTCCGCTGTCATTTTTGCCCGTACCATCGTCGAATACGTAATCTTTTCTGGTGCGTGCACCCCCTCGGCGTGAAGTAATTCACGCAAGCGTTCGCCTGTGCGTCTCGCCTGCAGCTCGCCGAGCGCCGTGAGCCGCCGCGCGCCGTCATCTTCTCCCGAAACCTCTGCTGTCGCCTGACCGTGTCTCACGAACCACACCACGCGCGTCACGTTCGAACGCAATGCATCGCTATCGTCTGCGCGCCCGTCCCAATCGTCGTCCCACGTCGTGCGCGTGGTGTGATCGATTTTCAACCGCGAGCTCGACGGTTGAGCTGTCGGCGTCTCGGGCGAGCCCTGCCGCCTGCGCCGCGCGTCTTCGAGCGAATACGACGTCGACGTCGACGCGTAGACCACGAGCGAAGCGGTGCCGAGTGCCTTGGCGCATCGACGGCTCGCGAACATGATTCAATCGCACGTGCGTTGCAATGGTGTCGGTGGTGGCCAAAAAGTTGGTTGGGAACAATTCGACTAGCTGCTCGTTTACAAGATGAATGAATGATAATGAATGCATGTTAGGACTCTTCAAAGCTGACACCATCGGTAGTGCCCTCGAAAAATGATGGGCGCTTCGCGTGAGCTTCGCGGATGACGACGTGGGAGACGCCGCTTACGGACAAGTCTTCGTCGATGACTTGCGGGAGGAATTTGACGCCCAGCAAGTCAATCAATTTTCTGTTATCGGCGTCGGTGTTGTGCACGCGAACTGTTTTACCGGCGTCAGCATAACGTTCGTACAAGGAGTTTATCGCATTCAAAGATGAATAGTCTTTGATTTTGCACCTGTCCATGTAAATGACGACGTCTTCGGGATCGGGACCGACGCGGAAGTGATTTTTGAATTCTCTGTCAGTACCAAAGAACAATTCACCACGCACATCGTATGCGACACGAGTGGTGCCTCGCTCGCATCCCCATACCGCCTCTTCGCGACGCTCGACTTTGAGCGCGCCCGTGGAGTTATCCCAAGCGTAGAAAAGCGCGGCGACGACGACGCCCACGCCAACGGCGATGGCCAAGTTGGTACGTTCCGTGATGACAGTGACCAAGATGATGATTGTCGAATCCTTCCAACGAATGCGATCATTTGTGTCGAAGAAGCACGCGCGCTGTCGTCGGCCAGCGTAATCTACGCGCGTGCCATCTTCTTGTCGTCCACAAATTAAGCTCTTGATATTGCCAGACATGAGCGGTAAACACGTCCAATCAAAGGTGTAAATGATAATCATAAACAACACCCCCGTCAATGCGGCGAGGGGGATGAGTTCAATCACCTGAGAAGCGGCGACGACGAACACGAGAAAGATCACCGATGCAAAAGTAGTGGATAAACGGCCGTAGCCACCGGATTTGACGTTGATTGTCGACTGTCCAATCATCGCATCTCCTCCCATGGATGTGAACATTCCAGAAATGGCATTCGCCAAGCCTTGCGCGACGCATTCCTGTGTGTATCGACCCGAGCCGTCCGATGTGTCGTCTAAAATTTCATCTACAAACTGCAACGTCAAAACAGACTCAATCAACCCCACGGCGGCGAGGGAGAAGGAGATTGGTAAAACGTGTATGAAGGATTTCCCCGTGAGTTTCACTTGCGGCGTGTGATACATCGGTAACGCCCCATTCACAGCCGCGCGGTCTTTCACGGTTGGAGTATCTAAACCAATCAACGGTCGGTTGATGGCGTGCTCGAATATCAAGCACCAAATAATCGCCGCCAAAGACGATGGGATGATTTTTGTGTACTTTGGTAAAATGTACACGATGGCCATTGATGTGGCGACGTAAAACAACATAATCCAAGTCACGGCTTGGTCCAGTGTGCGCCACACCCTGACATCTTCGTATCCGCCATGAATAGCATAATCGTTACTGGTTTCGAACTCGGCGGGGGAAATGTCCCCGCTCGAGTCGGCGTCGACTTCGGATACGACGCTCGAGACGTACGCAGCCAACTGCGTGGAGTCCAAATCAGGAAGCTCTGACGCAAAAACTGCCGATACCTCGCTCGAAGTAATGATATTATTGCTATCAGAATCAAACACCGCAAACGCGCTGTCCCAATCCTTTTCTTTAAAAGACTCAATTTGAGCCTTGAAAATGATGATGGCCAAACCGTTGACAAAACCAATCATGACTGTTGTCGGAATCAGTCGCATCAATTTACCCGCTTGCAACACCCCGAGCACGATTTGAATCACCCCACAGAAAATCATCACCATGAACAACCATTCCAATCGCGCGTTGTACGCTTGCTCGCGTAAACTCAAGCATCCACTCGAGACGTCCCCGGTGCACCCGGCGATTTCGCCCCACTCCAACAACGTCGCTTGCGGCAACAATCCATCCGTCTCCATCACCTTCACAGCCACGACCGCCATCGCACCCGCGGCACCGCTCACCATACCAGGTCTGCCACCGACCAATGCGGTGACGATGCCCATAAAGAACGTCGCATACAATCCAACAATCGGGTCCACGTTTGCCACAAACGAAAAAGCCACCGACTCTGGTACGTACACCAACGACACCGTGAGCCCGGATAAGATTTCATTCTTAAACCTCAAAGGATTCGCCTTGTAATACGCATACGCCTCCTTCGCATACTTTGGACCCGACAGAAACGTATCGGAGAACCCAAACCGGTGACAAAACCGCTGCATCGTGTTCATGGTGGCCACCTTCTCAGCCAACTCGCGTTCGTGCGCGAGGTCTTCCAGCTGCTGGCGCGACAGCGAGTGATGCATTGGGGCGCCATCGGGCGTAGACACAGACGCGTGCGCTTGCCCCGCGTCGTTCGCGACCGCCATCGCGCGAAATATCCGAGCACGTCGCGACGACGTGTGAGGGTGTGGTGTCGTTCTGGCGGCTTGGCGACGAAGCGCCCTCTGCTCGCGTCGGATGACGATTTAATCGCGTCGTGCGATGCGGTATGTCAATCGTCGACGTCGTCAAGGGTGCGCGATGAGGTTATGTTCATTATGGTTTGGGCTTTTAAGCGTGTGCGCGCGCGAGCCGAGGCAGACGAAAGTCGCAGACGTCGCGTAGACAAACATTTGGAATACGTTCTCATTCGTATTCAACACTCTAAGAATACTAAGCACGACGTGTCTCACTCAACGCGAGGCGTCTAGTTAGCTCGGGCAACGCGACCAGCCTTGTGGAGGGCGGACACGCGGGCGAGAGCCGCTTTCTGTGCGCGCAAAAGAGAGTACATAAACGATACGATTGGTCAGTACAGCGGCGAGAGATGAAACGCGGGCGACGTAGCGAAGCGCGTACGCAAAGGCGCCGATCGATCGCATGGTGCGCGAAAGTCGTGAGAACCTTACGCATGCACGCACGCACGCACACGAACGCGCATGCATCGCATCACGAGACGCGACAACTCGTGCGCTTTGAACCTCGAGGTTGGACGTCCGTTCGCGTTCGCGACTGGGAAACCCTAACACATCGCTCACGCACCTCCAAGTCCGCACGACCCGCGCACGCGAGCTTGGTTTCGCCCACTTGCGAGCGGAACGTCCCGGCGCACTTCTTCCCGTTCACAACCGTCGCCGCCTTGGCCGCATCGGCGAGTTCTTGAATGTCAACCGCCGTCGCGCCGTTGGCGAGACCTGCGTTCGCGCGCGAAAGGATCGCCATCGGTTAGCTCGTCGCGCTCGCATCTCACACCACGCGCGCATTCGCACCGCTCGAATCGTGCTGGATATACAACGAATATTCACCCATAGATTTGCGCGTCGCGTCGCGCGATCGATCGCATCGCGCACGCACCAGACGCCTTGAACGAGTGTTCGGCGGTGAGGTTCCCAGCTTCGTTGGAGAAGCGCGTGTTGTTCACGCTCGTCTTCAAGTGCGCGTTGTGCGACTTGGTGAGTTGCCAGAGCAATTCCGAGGATGCGTCGACGTGGGAAATCATCTTTATGCGTGTGTGTGTGTGTGTGGCGTACGGGTAACCGCGTGCGTCGCAAAGAGACGGACGAGGCGGCACGCACGGCCCCGATGGCTGAGGACGCTATACCCTAGATCAAATACTGTGACGGATTTTGCTCTATGTTTTGTCTCATCATCATGCATCACGTCCACGCGCTCGCCACGCGCGCGGCGTCATTCTTCGCCGTCGACGCTCGCTTCGCATGGGGTGCGCAGCGTCCAAGCCTTCGTCGCCGTCTCACGTGCGTGCGTCATCGCATCGAGGCGACGGCGGCGCGAGTCCCGCGGCGGTGCGGGCGCGATACGGCGCGCTGCGCGTGAAACAAGATGGCGCACTCGCGGCGTTGGATGCCGCCGAAACGTCGCCGGGATCTCGAACGCGATGCGAGCGATTATGCCAGGCATTAATGTCTATCGATGCCGAGCGCGCGGTGGATGTTTTCGAGCGATCGATGGGTGAGTGCGCGGCGTCGGCTTCGACGCGCGCGCCAGAGCCGGCGGTGGCGGATTACGTCGCCGAACCGGGGAGCGACGAGTACGCGCGATGGCGCGATGTGGGGCTAAATGTCGTGCGCTCGCAATCTCTCGCGGTGGTGTTGCTCGCGGGTGGGCAAGGCACGCGTCTGGGGTCGGCGAATCCGAAAGGCATGTACGATATCGGGTTGCCGAGCGCGAAGTCGTTATTCGCGTTGCAAGGCGAACGTTTAGCCAAGCTCGGGGCGTTGGCGGGTGCGCCGCCGCCGGTGTGGTACGTCATGACATCGCCGTTTACGCATGATATGACGACGAGGTACTTTAAGCGCCACAAGTATTTCGGCTTGAACGCAAAGGATGTAAAATTCTTCAAACAAGGCACGCTACCGTGTTTCACCGAGGCTGGGGAGATCATTTTAAAGTCGTTTGATGAGGTTTCAGAAGCGCCAGATGGCAACGGGGGCATCTATGCGGCGTTGGCGCGAGAAGGCATCATTGACGACATGCGCGCCCGGGGTATCGAGCACGTGTATGCGTATTGTGTGGATAACGCGTTGGTGCAAGTCGGCGACCCGGCGTTTGTGGGATGTTGCGTCGAACGGCGATGCGACGCCGGCGCCAAGGTGATTACCAAGGCGTATCCGACCGAACCAGTGGGCGTGTTTGCCACTCGTGTCAACTCGGAGACTGGGAAGAAGGAGTATCACGTCGTTGAGTATAGCGAAATTCCGGAATCCCTCGCCACGGCCAAGGACAAAAAGACGGGTGAATTAAAATTCAACGCCGCCAACATCGCGTTGCACTACTACTCGTTTGAGTTTTTGGCCAAGTGTTGTTTGGACTTGAAGCTCCCGCATCACATCGCGCGGAAGAAAATTCCATACTTCGACGTTGCCACCGGGGAAACCGTAACACCGGAGCAACCGAACGGCATAAAACTCGAAGCGTTTATTTTCGACGTGTACAAGTATGCAAATTCCATATGCGTCGTCCAGGGCCATCGCGCTCGCGACTTCGCGCCCGTAAAGAACGCTGAAGGCACGGGCAAGGACTCTCCCGACACCGCACGCGAACTCATCACCACTTTGCACGCGCAGTGGATCA
>Ga0181563_10004479_pt1 | contig 12993 bp, 12 predicted proteins | sample 011ome_25_FD_133759 | JGI IMG/M metagenome (GOLD analysis project Ga0181563, IMG submission 133759) | Coastal salt marsh microbial communities from the Groves Creek Marsh, Skidaway Island, Georgia - 011512CT metaG (megahit assembly) | ecosystem: Environmental > Aquatic > Marine > Intertidal... | reverse complement strand
TATTGCACATGTGACTGAAAATGGCCTTGCGGGAAACCTTGCGCGCTCCAACCCTGACAAGGGTGAAAAGATGCTTGAGGCTGGTGCAGAGGCGTTGGCGCGTTTAATTTGTGATCCAGATACCTGGGCAATTCCGAATGACCTGCGTCTTGAAAGCACAGGTGGTGTGCCGTTCAAAATCTGAAGTAAGTACGGTGATCTTTTTTCGGTTGAACGTGTCTGCCCAATGATCCCGACACTTGGAGAGTTGTAGCCTTCACTTGCAGATTGCCAGAGTTACGTACACGTTGTCATTAAAACCGTTTATGGATGACTGTTACGAGTGCGGCGTGTTTGATCCGTGTATTGTATCCAAAATTGTATCTATTCCGCGCGCTGCCGCTGATAAATCTATTGAAAACAACAAAATAAATGCAGGAATTGGCGGAGAGACAGGCTGCGTGCGGTCATCTTCGCGCTGCCAAACAGCATGCGGAAAATTCCCCTTCTCGCGCACAATGTCGATAAACGTGCGATAGCGCCCTTCGGCATGAAGACGCTCGATGGCCTGATCCAGCTGCGCAGTGTAGGTGTGCGTTTCAGTCATAAGCTTTTTCCTTCGGTGAACGTGGGGTGGCTAACGGGGCTACAGTTCCACGCCTTGGCGTTTGGCCATACCGAGGAAAGTGCCAGCTGCTTTCAGACCAACGTCTGATCACAACCCCGACCTGTGGGCGTCGCAACTGGGTGTGCGCCCGTCGCCCATAGCGGTTGCATCTGCGGCAGTCTTCGCCCAGTCTGGCGCCCGACAAGACCCAGCAGGAGAGAAGCAAGATGCGTACCCGTGCCGCCGTGGCGCTTGAGCCCGGCAAACCGTTGCAAGTTATGGACGTGAACCTGGAAGGCCCCAAAAAGGGCGAGGTTTTGGTCGAAATCAAGGCGACCGGCATTTGCCACACCGACGAATTCACCCTATCGGGCGCCGACCCCGAGGGGCTGTTTCCCTCGATCTTGGGGCACGAGGGGGCAGGCATCGTGTTGGAAGTGGGCGAAGGCGTAACCACGCTAAAGCCCGGCGATCATGTGATCCCGCTTTATACGCCCGAATGCCGGCAATGCCCCTCGTGCCTGTCGGGCAAAACGAATCTGTGCACCGCCATTCGCAACACCCAAGGCCAAGGCCTGATGCCCGACGGCACAACGCGGTTTTCGATGCTGGATGGCACCCCGATTTACCACTACATGGGCTGTTCGACCTTTGCCAATCACACGGTCATGCCCGAAATCGCCTTGGCCAAGGTGCGCCCTGATGCGCCTTTTGAAAAGATTTGCTACATCGGCTGTGGTGTGACCACCGGCATTGGTGCGGTGATCAATACCGCCGGTGTCGAAATTGGCAGCACTGCGGCCGTGTTTGGGCTGGGTGGCATTGGGCTGAACGTTATTCAAGGCCTGAGCATGGCAGGCGCTGATATGATCATCGGTGTTGATCTGAACGATGATAAGGCCGAAATGGCACGCAAGTTTGGCATGACCCATTTCATCAACCCGAAAAAAATTGAAGGCACGATCGTGCAGGAAATCGTCAACCTGACGAAAACCGAGGCCGACCAGATCGGCGGCGTGGATTATTCCTTTGATGCCACGGGCAATGTGCAAGTTATGCGTGACGCGCTGGAATGCAGCCACCGTGGCTGGGGCGTGTCGGTGATTATTGGCGTGGCGCCAGCCGGTGCCGAAATCAGCACGCGCCCCTTCCAATTGGTGACCGGGCGGGTTTGGAAAGGCACGGCATTTGGGGGCGCCAAAGGGCGCACGGATGTGCCCAAGTTTGTCGATTGGTACATGGATGGCAAGATCGAGATCGATCCGATGATCACCCATACGCTGAGCTTGGATGACATCAACAAAGGGTTTGACCTGATGCATTCTGGCGAAAGCATCAGATCGGTTGTGGTGTATTAATCCGCGCTTGTGCCGGGGTGGGCGCTGCCTGCCCCGGCTGCACGGCCCGCAGCGCCATAGCAGGCCATGAAAACGGCCACTGCCCCGTTGATGGTGCGTTCCATTTCGTCTTGGCTAAAGCTGCTTTGCACGCCAAACGCTGCGCGGTTCCAAATATTGGCTTTGCATAGTTCGGCATATTGGTCGGCGGCCAGTTCGTAATCGTCGATCACCAATTGCCCGCGGGCTGCTGCTTTTTGCATGTAGCTGGACAGGCGGCTGCGGCCCAGCATTGGGCCACTGCTGTAAAAGGCTTGGCCCAATTCGGGAAAGCGGTCTGCCTCGGCCAGACAAATGCGGAAAATGCGCAAGGCAAAGCGCGATACCACGAACCCCACGATCTGTTCGGCGGCTTTGCGCAGCACAATTTCGGGCGGCTGGCTTTCGTCTATCACCGCTGTGGCGCGTTGGGCTTGGGCCTCGCATTCGTTGCGCACCACGGCCAAGAACAATTCGCGCTTGTCTGGGAAATAGCTGTAAAGCGTCGCTTTTGACACGCCTGCTTGGCGCGCAATTTCGTCTACCACTGCGCCCTCGAACCCGTCGCGCAGGAAAACTTCGCGTGCGCCTGCCAACACTTGGTCAAACTTGCGGCCCCGGCGCAAGGGTGTGGCTGCGGCAGTTCCCCCCATGGACTTCTCCTTTGTTATGCAGCACAGTTTAAACCAAGCAGTTTAGATCGGGCAAGCTGAACCCGCCCAAGCGTTGCCGTCTTGCTGTTTTTATGGTGCAAGACACGAGAAACCAATCATGCGATTTCTAACACAACGCCGCCGTTTTTCTGATTTATCCGAACAAGAAGTGCTGGCCCTTGCCATATCGTCTGAAGAAGATGACGCGCGCATCTACCGCAGCTATGGCGCGCGGTTGCGGGCCGAATTTCCAGATACTGCCAAGGTGTTTGATGGTATGGCCGCCGAAGAAGATGGCCACCGCCAGCGCCTGATTGCCCTGCATCAGCGCCGCTTTGGCGATGTTATCCCGTTGATCCGGCGCGAACATGTGGCAGGCTATTACGCCCGCCGCCCGGTGTGGTTGGTGGAAAATCTGGGGATAGAGCAAATCCGCGCTGAGGCCGAAGCGATGGAGCGCGGGGCCGAGCATTTTTATCTGGCAGCGGCCAAGCGCACCCAAGATGCCGATACCCGAAAATTGCTGGGCGATCTGGCCGCAGCCGAGGCAGGCCACCAACACACCGCAGGCAAGCTACAGCGCGAACATCTGGACGACGAAAGCCGCGCCAGTGAAGACCGTGCCGCCCATCGCCAATTCGTGCTGACATGGGTGCAACCGGGTTTGGCGGGGTTGATGGATGGCTCGGTTTCGACCTTGGCGCCCATTTTTGCCACGGCTTTTGCCACCCAAGACACATGGACTACGTTTTTGGTGGGCATGGCGGCCTCGGTTGGGGCCGGCATTTCCATGGGCTTTACCGAGGCGGCCTCGGATGATGGCGAATTATCGGGGCGGGGCAGCCCAACAAAACGTGGGTTGGCAGCCGGTGTGATGACCACGGTCGGGGGGTTGGGCCATGCCCTGCCGTACCTGATACCAGATTTCTGGACCGCCACATTCATTGCCTTTGCCGTTGTATTTGTCGAACTGTGGGCCATTGTTTGGATACAAAACCGCTACATGGAAACACCGTTTTTGCGGGCCACGTTTCAGGTGGTTTTGGGGGGGGCGCTGGTGTTTGCGGCTGGTGCGCTGATTGGCAGCGGCTAGGCGCGCTCGCGTTTTTTGTTAAACGCCAGCGTCAGCGCGTCCGGGTCGTATTGGGTGTCTAGCCAATCCTCAAACCCGATGCCGGTTTGTGCATGTGCGGCACCATAACTATCTAAAAACATATCCAAAATGCCGGCTTTGCCCCACCAAAAATGGATATAGCGCACAGATAGCATTTTGCGCGCCTGTTGCACGGGCTGGCCCTGGATCACCATGAGATAAATTGCACTGCCCAGCCCGGTGCGGTCAGCGCCCGATTTGCAATGCATCACGAAAGGCCCCGTTTACGCGCGAAACAGCGCGATCAACGCGCGCAACGCCTGTGGGTTTGGTGCTTCGGCGGCGCGCAACGTCAGGTCTACCATTTGCAGGCCCAGCGCCTCGCAGGTGGCTTTTTCTTGGAAATAGACCGGGGTGCGCACATAGCCGCGCAGGTTTAGAACGGTGCCAATGCCACGGGCCTTGAACCGGCGCAGACGCCCCGGGCTGGGCTGGTTGGTGCGAAAGACGCCGGGGCTGATCTGGTGGGTGTTGGCCCAGATTTTGCGCAGCCAGCCATGATCAAGCAGGTTGATAAAAACCCAAGCACGCCGCCGGTTTTCCGGCGTTGAAAAATTGCGGTTACACGCTTTGCGCAGCGACTTTTGCCATTGGCTAAAAAAGGCAAGGGTGGGTTTAAGCGGCATGAGCCCTGTTCGTTTGCGCAAAATCAATCTGGCGTTGCTTAGCGGCAAAGGGGCAATCCGACAACCCGTGGCAGCAATTGCCCATGCGGCAGCTGCGCCCACTGGCCTAATGGGGCGGCGCAGGTTATGACAAGCCTGCGCAAACACTGTGCCAGACCGGCAGGAGAGACAGATGAAGATTGCCAACCGTTCCATTGGTGCCGCCCACCCGCCCTTGGTGATTGCCGAGATTGGTATCAACCATGGCGGTGATTTGTCTGTGGCCAAAGAGATGGTGCGCCTGGCCGCCGCGGCGGGCTGCGAGATGGTCAAACACCAAACCCATATCGTTGAAGATGAAATGACCGAAGAGGCCAAATCGATCTTCCCGCCCAATGCGGATGTGTCGATCTGGGAGGTGATGCAGCAATGCGCGCTGTCGCTGGAAGACGAGGCCGAGCTGAAGCGCTATAGCGAAAGCTTGGGTATGATCTGGATCTCGACGCCGTTTTCGCGCGCGGCGGCAGATTTTTTGGAAACGCTGGATGTGCCTGCCTATAAAATTGGCTCGGGCGAGGCGGATAACCTACCGCTGATCCGCCATATCGCCAAAAAGGGCAAGCCGGTGATCATGTCGACGGGCATGCAAACCATCGAAACCCTGCGCGCCAGCGTGCAAATTCTAGAAGACTCTGGCGTGGAATACGCGCTTTTGGAATGTACCAATCTTTACCCCAGCCCCGCCGAGATTGTTTCGCTGAAAGGCGTGACAGAATTGCGCAACGCCTTTCCCAATGCGGTGGTGGGTTTTTCCGACCATTCGATTGGGCCAGAAATGGCGCTGGCCTCGGTGGCGCTGGGGGCATCCATTCTCGAACGCCATTACACCGACACCCGCTATCGCAAAGGGCCTGATATTTCCTGTTCCATGGATCCGGCCGAGCTGCGGTTTTTGATCGACCGTTCGCGCGAAATTTGGGTGGCGGCCAATAATGACAAACAGCGCAGCGGCCCAGAGGAAGACGTCTACCGCTTTGCCCGGGCCAGCGTGGTGGCGGATGCCGATTTGCCCGCAGGCCATGTGATCACTGAACAAGACATCTGGGCGCGCCGCCCCGGGTCTGGCGAGATTGCAGGATACGAGTTTGACAAAGTATTGGGCCGGCGCCTGACCCGCGCGGTAACGCGCAACACCCAGCTGAAATGGAGCGATCTGGCCTAAGCCGGGCGCAGACAGGGCCAACAGGGTGCCAGACAGGGGCAGGATGACGATTAAACTGTTAGTTGATGCGCGCGGCCAACACCGCAAAGCGTTTTTGCAGCGCTTGGTAGAGCTGTCTGACGGAACCGTAGAAGTGGCGCTGCATTTTGGCGACCGCGATGCCGATTTTCACGCCCCCTGCCTGCAACGCATGGAGGTGCGCGACGGCAAGCTGGGCCATATGATGAAAAACCATCTCAGCCATGGTGCCGATTTTCAGCTGCTGGGCTCGCCCGAATTTAGCAAGATGATGGAAACCGCGGTGGACCAAATGCACCGCACTGCCAGCACAAATCAATACCGCGCGCATAATCTGGATAACCTGCAGGATTATCTGGATTATTATCACATTTTGGCCGAATCCATGGCGCAGCGTATCATCGACAGCGGCGCCACCCATGCGCTGTTTTATATCGTGCCGCATCTGGGCTATGATACGGTGAGGTATCAGGTGGCCAAAGCGCTGGGCCTGAAAACCATCGTTTTGTGCCAAACCATCTTTCTTTCGCTCTATTTCTCGGTCGAGAATATCGCAGATCTGGGCGATTTTGATCCAACCGGCTCGGATGCGCCGCCAATGCCCATCGAAAAGGGCTCGAAGCCGCATTTGTTTTACATGGATGATCGCTGGCAAAAACAGGCCACCAAGGGGCGTATTACCCCAAAGGCGGTGGCGAATTTCTTGAAATATGTTGCGCTGCGCGACCCGGCGAAATTGCTGCGGCCGGGGTATTTGGTGGCCATGCTGCGGCGCATCAGCGCCATCTACGGCGCGCTGCCCGATTGGCGCGATCCGTTTGCACGGTTTTTCCACGTGAACGAATTGGCCTATTTCGAGCATCTGGCGCAGTTCGAGGATCAGCAGGTCGATCTTTCTGGCAAATTTATTTACGTGCCGCTGCACAACCAGCCCGAAATGTCCACCTCGGCCTTGGGCGGGCCATGGCGCGACCAAGTGCTGATGATCGAGGTGCTATCGCGGCATTTGCCCGATGGCTGGGAAATTCTGGTCAAGGAAAACCCGCGCCAAGGCAGCTATGCCCGCGGGCCGTTTTTTTGGCACAGGCTAAGCCGCATTCGTGGTGTGCGTTTTGTGCCATCTGGCCTATCGACGCATGATTTATCAGATCAGGCGCAATTTGTGGCCACGGTCACCGGCACCGCCGCATGGGAGGCCATTCGCAAGGGCCGCCCGGCGGTGGTGTTTGGCAATGCGTGGTACAAAAATTTGCCCGGCATTTTCCGCTTTCACGAAGGGATGAATTTCACCCAAGTCGCGGCCGCCACGGTAGACCATGCCTTGCTGTGCCAACAGGCAGGCGCGTTGATTGCCCGCTGTCACACTGGGGGGATCGAACAGGTTTATCTGGAAAACACCGACAGTTACGACCCCGAAGACAACACCAACGAGGTGGCCAAAACCACGCTCGGCCTGTTGCGCGGTGATATCGCGTTGACCTTTCCGGGCTTGGGCCGGGGCGCGGCTTAATCGGGGCGGATAATGCGCAGCCGCCCTTCGGCCTGCCACCCCATAATAATTTGCCCTTCGCGGGCAAAATTATGCGGCGTTTTATAACCCACCGGGTTGTAATAGGTGGGGGTTTGGCCAAAATCGAAGCCATAAAGCACAATTTCACGCGCCACGCCCAGCCGCAGAAGCCAACTGATGGCCATAAACCCCGACGAGGGGCGCCGCCCAATCAGGTTGCGGTCTGCCAACCACCAGCGAAACGGGTAAAACAGGGTGTTTTGCACATTTTCGCGGCCAAAAATGCGATAGTGGCGCATTTTCGGTATCAACATCAGCATATGGCGCGGGGCGAAAAGGGTGGCGACGTCGGCCTCGGATAATTCGGGGGTCAGCCCCACCATATCGGTGCGCTGGCCCTGCGCGGCGGGGACTTGCACAAAGCCCTTGTTCAGGCGGATGATCACATCATGTGCGTCGATCTGCGGGCCAAGATCTGCGGCAAGCAGGCTTTTGGCATTGCCCACCACTGCCACGCTTTGGCCTGCCAATTCCGCGCGCATCCGCGCATTCGAGCGGCTGCTCAGTTTCAGCACCCAGCCACGCGGCGCTTGGTACAGGTATTTGCGCGGCCAAGCCGCAAGGCGTGGGGGCAGCATCAGTCGCGCTCCGGGTTGCCACCGTTTTCGCGCCAGTAATTCACCGCCCAAGGCACCCGGCCTTGGCCCAGATGGGGGGCGATGCCCCAAATGCCCGGGCGCACCAGATCAATTGGGCGCGGCTCGCCGTGAAAGGCCACAACGCGGGTATCGGGCAGTGGTGGTTTGGGCCGCTGCACCAACCCCAACAGTGGCGGCCTGCGCAAGTGATATTTAAAGCTTAGCACCCAATCCAGCGGCCAAAAGCGCAGCGCGCCGGGCGGCAATTCGCCCTGCAGATAGATCTGTTCGATGCGATATTTGGCCACCATGCCGCTGTGATCGGCCATGAAACGATCAAAAATTTCGGGAAATTGGCCGATGGTAAAGGTGAACACCCCCGTGCCTGCCATGGGCGCGTCATGGCCCCCCAATCGCGCCCAATTGGGGCTGGTATCAATGGTGACAACATCGCCGGGGTGGTCAAACAGGGCATCCAGCGGGCCGGTGATCACGCTGTCTAGGTCCAAAAACAGGCACCGCCCCGACAGGTCATAGAGGGTTTTCTTGAACACCGACAGTTTCGGCCAGCCCCCTTTTTTCCAGTCAAATTCAGACAGGCCCATATCGGGGATGGGGAAATGGTCGATCGCGGGGTCCAGCCCTTGGGCGTCATCGGTTAGGCAGACAAAGCGTAGATCGCCACTGATATGGCGGCGCACCGCGTGATACAGCACATTTACGTATGAGGCGGGGTATAGCGTGCCCCATTTCATACAAATAACCGTCTTGAGGCTGTTCATTTCTGTCTCCGACGCGGTAAACAGCACCGTGATATGGGGGCATATCTGCAATTGCCACCCCTTTTTTAGCGCTTTAGGATCGCCGGGCCGAGGCAGAAACAAGAACACATGGAAAAATCCCTTCTTTTCGTCACTGGAACCCGCGCCGATTTTGGCAAACTTGAACCATTGGCCATTGCTGCGCGCGATGCGGGTTTTCAGGTCAGCTTTTTTGTGACGGGTATGCATATGCTGGGCCGCTACGGCCTGACCAAGCTAGAGGTGATGCGCCTGCGGGGCGTGGCTGTGCACGAATTTCTAAACCAGCGCCCCGGTGATCCACAGGATGTGGTGCTGGCCAAAACGGTGATTGGGTTTTCTGATTTCGTCACCGAACACCGCCCCGATTTGATCATCGTGCATGGCGACCGTGTCGAGGCGCTGGCCTGTGCGCTGGTGGCATCGACCAATTACATAAGGTCAGCCCATATCGAGGGTGGCGAGGTGTCAGGCACCATCGACGAGATTTTCCGCCACTGTAATTCCAAACTATGCGCCCATCATTTCGTCAGCTCGCCCGAAGCGGCCCGCCGCGTTATGGCCTTGGGCGAACCGGAACAGGCCATCCACGTGATCGGCTCGCCAGAGCTTGATTTTCACTCGGGCCCATCGGGTGTGGCGCTAGACGAAGTGCGCCGCCACTACGATCTGCCCATGGGCGAATATGGCATCTGCACGTTCCATCCCGTCACCTCCGAGGCGGGCACGATGGGCGCGCAGGCCCGGGCGCTTTTTGGCGCATTGGAACAATCCAACCGCCAATTTGTGGTCATCGCCCCCAATAACGACCCCGGTTCAGAGGATATTTTTGCCGCGATGGAGGCCCTGCCGCCCACGCGGTTTCGCGTGCTGCCCTCGATGCGCTTTGCGCATTTCTCGGAATTGATGAAAAATGCCAGCTGTATGGTGGGCAATTCCAGCGCGGGCGTGCGCGAAGCACCGTTTCTAGGCATTCCATCGCTGGATATTGGCACCCGCCAAACCGCGCGCGGCAACGCGCCCTCGCTGTTCAGCGCTGCGGCCCAAGACAGCGCCACGATTGCACAGTTTTTGGCCACCCAATGGGGACGGCGCTACGACAATCACACCGGCTTTGGCTCGGGTACCGCGGCAGAGGCCTTTGTCACCGTGTTGGGGCAGGCCAGCTTTTGGAACGCGCCGCTGCAAAAGCGCTTCCATGACATTGCCTGACAGGCCCATAAGCGGCGGCCTGCGGCTGATTTTGGCGGCCTCTGCCGCCTTGCAACCCTTGGCGCCAGTGATTTTGCGCCGCCGCCTTGCGCGCGGCAAAGAACTGCCGGGGCGGTGGCGCGAAAAGCTGGGCTATGCCAGCCAAAACCGGCCTGATGGCCCTGTGGTGTGGCTGCATGCTGTTGGGCTGGGCGAGGTGATGGCCTTGCGTGGCTTGATCGCGGCCATGGGGCACGCCCGGCCAGACCTGTCGTTTTTGGTCACATCAACGGCACGCTCGTCGGCAGAGATTTTTGCCGCCCATCTAGGGCCGCGGTGCCAACATCAGTTCTTACCCTTGGATATGCCCGGGCCCGTGGCGCGGTTTTTGGCGCATTGGCGCCCAGATCTGGCGGTATGGTCCGAACAAGATATCTGGCCGCGTTTGGTGCTGGAAACCCATCGCCGGGGCGTGGCACAGCTGTGGGTGAATGCGCGCATGAACGCAGCAGCCTATCGCCGCCGCGCGCGCATGCCCGGCGCCAGCCGCGATGTGATTGGGTGCTTCAGCCAGATCTTGGCGCAAGATCAGGCCACGGCCCGTCACATTGCGCAGCTGTGCGGCACCGTGCCCGTTGCAACCGTGGGCTCGCTTAAGGCGGGGGCCGGTGCGCCGCCCCCCGATGCGGGCGCCTTGCAGGCCTTGCGCCAGCATCTTGCGGGCCGCCCAGTGTGGGTGGCAGGGCCCAGCCACGCCGCTGACGAACAGCTGGCCTTGGCGGCCCACGCGGCATGGCGTGCCCACACCCCCGATGGCCTGCTGATTTTGGCCCCCCGCCTGCCTGCACGCCGGGCCGAGCTGTTGCAGGCCTGTGCGCAGGCGGGGCTTAGCGCAACGCTGCGCGGCGCGGGCTGGCCGCCGCCAGATGCGGCGGTTTACATTGCCGATAGCTATGGGGAAATGTCGCTTTGGTACAGCGTGGCCCGGGCCGCGCTGATTGGTGGCAGTTTTGCCCCAAAGGTGCAGGGCCATAACCCTTGGGAGGCTGTCGATATGGGCTGCCCCGTTCTATATGGCCCCCACACCGATAATTTCGCACAAGATTATGCCGATCTGGCCGCTGCCCAAGGCGCCATTGCCGTGGCCGATACCGGCGATGTTCTGGCGGCTTTGGCGCGCCCCGATCTGCCCGAAATGGCCGCCCGCGCCGCCCGGTTGCGCCACAATCTGGCCGATGCGGTGCAGATCACCTGCAAGGCGGCCTTGCAGGGGCTTGCGCCATGAGCGCCAGTGCCCCTTTCCCCAGCCTGCGTATGCGGGTGTTCTTGCTGGCCTATCGCCTGATTTGGACGCTATTTTTGCCCATTGGGCTGGCCTATCTGGCGCTAAGGGCGCGCAAAGACCGCGATTATCTGCGCCATTTGTCAGAACGGTTCGGTCTGATCCGCCCCTGCAGCAAGGGCGCGGTTTGGGTGCATGCCGTCAGCATTGGTGAATTCCGCTCGGCCTTGCCGCTGATCCGGCGGCTGTTGGCCCAAGGCCAGTGCGTGCATGTAACGGTCTTTACCCCCGCGGGGCGGCGGGCCGCGCAGCAGGATTTGGCCCAAGATATTGCCACGGGTCACGCAAGCCTATCTTGGGTGCCATTGGAATTGGCTTGGGGCTGGGGGCTGTTTTTGCGCCGTCTTGCCCCCCAATACGGGCTGGTGATGGAGGTGGAAATCTGGCCGCGTATGATTGCCAGCTGCCATGCCTTGGGCGTGCCTTTGCTGGCGTGCAATGCGCAATACCCCGCCCGCAGTTTCCAGCGCGATACCCAAAAAACCCCGCTGCGCGCGGAATTGATGCAAGGGTTCACCGGGGCCTTGGTGAAATCTGATCTGCAGCGCCAACGCTTTGCTGCGGCGGGGCAGTCAAATGTGGCCATCACCGGCGAGCTGCGTTTTGATCAGCCCCTGCCACAGGCGTTGATCGCGCAAGGCCGGGCGCTGCCTGCGCTGTGGGGAAAGGGGCGGCAGGTATTGGTCTTTGCCTCTGTGGTGCAGGGCGAAGAGGCGCTGTTCCTGCAGGCCTATGCCCAGCTTTGCGACAGCCATGCCGCGCAGGGCCTGCCCCGGCCCTTTTGCATTTTCGTGCCCCGCGCCCCCGAGCGGTTTGGCCCCGTGGCCCAAATGATCCAAGCCCACGGTTTTGCCTATTTGGCCCGCAGCGTGGCGCTGGATGCAGGTTTTGCCCCGGTAGCCGATTTCGACGGGATCGATCTGTTGCTTGGCGATAGTTTGGGCGAGATGTATGGCTATTTGGCGGCTGCAGACCGGGTGATCGTGGGCGGTGGCTATACCCCAAAGGGCGCGCATAATATCTCCGAGGCGCTGACCTTGGGCAAACCTGTGTGGACTGGCCCGCATATCTGGACAATCGAATACCCCGCGCGCGAGGCGATAGAGGCCGGTGTGTTGCGCCAAACCGCGGCCAGCGTGCAGGGGCTGCACGATGCATTGGCGCCGGGCGCGCCCGCCCCGGCCAGCGCGGCGCAAATTCAGCAGTTTTTTGCCCAGCACAGTGGGGCGGCCGAAAAAACACTGGCAGCAATACCGCAGCTTTTGGCACAGGCCAGTGGCAAAGCGCGTGCAAAGCGTGTAACCGAGGCGCAGAAATAAGGGGCGCATGATGCAGCAAAGCACGGCAAAATCAGTGGTGATTGGCACCGGCTCGATCGGGCGGCGCCATGCGCAAAACTTGGCACAGTTGGGTGCCGAGGTGCGGGCGCTGTCGTGGCGTGAATTGGGGCTGGATGGGGTGCTAGAGGTGCTGGAAACCACACGCCCAACCTGTGCTGTGATTGCCACCGCCACCGATATGCGCCTGCCCTTGGTGGCGGCCTGCGCCGAACGCAATATCGCCCTTTATATCGAAAAACCGCTGGCCTTTCGCCCCAGCGAAGTGGCGGCGGTGTTTCAGGCCGCAGCCCCCGTGGCCGCGCGCAGTTTTGTTGGGTTCATGATGCGCTATCACCCCATTTTGCAGGCGATGGCGCGGGAAAATCTGGGCGCGGCGTATCGGTTTCAGTTTGAAATTGGTCACGATGTAACCCAGTGGCGGCAGAACTGGCATTTTTCCCAAAGCTATGCCGCCCGCGCCCAAGGGGGGGGCGTGTTGCTGGATTTGTGCCACGAGCTGGACATGGCCCATTGCCTGTTGCCGGGGCTGGCCTTGGGCGCGGTTGATGTGCTGGCCCAT
>Ga0181563_10004478_pt1 | contig 12994 bp, 14 predicted proteins | sample 011ome_25_FD_133759 | JGI IMG/M metagenome (GOLD analysis project Ga0181563, IMG submission 133759) | Coastal salt marsh microbial communities from the Groves Creek Marsh, Skidaway Island, Georgia - 011512CT metaG (megahit assembly) | ecosystem: Environmental > Aquatic > Marine > Intertidal... | reverse complement strand
GCGTTGCAAGGAGCCCTATATATCTCCGTCGAACAAGCGTATCTTTGTGAGTATATCCGTGGGAGATATCATTCAAAAACTACACTAATCATGTTTCAGCAACTACCAGACGCTGTCAAAGGAATTCTGATTGCGAACATACTCATTTTTGTTGTCACACTGACTCAGGGCGATCTTATGTATGGGCTTCTTTCGCTATGGTTTATGGAGAACCCAAACTTTGGCTATTGGCAATTTGTGAGTCATATGTTTATGCATGGAGGATTCGCTCATATTTTATTCAACATGTACGCCTTGGTAGCTTTTGGATCACCTTTAGAGCGTGTATGGGGGCGCGATAAACTCTTGTTCTTTTATTTTTCAGCAGGGCTCGGAGCCGCCTTACTACATACAGGGGTCAATTACTACTATTTTAATGATGCGCTGGATCAACTGGTTGCAGCAGGAGTTTCGCGATTTGATCTCATGGAGGTGTTGAGCAGCGGAAAAGCGCTTAATCTGTCTTATCTCGCACAGTACGTTCCAATAGAAGTGGCGCAACAGTTACAGGGTGCATTCTATACCCCTGCCGTGGGTGCCTCAGGAGCGGTCTATGGAGTGCTTGTAGCCTTTGCTTTTATGTATTCTGAGGCCCGATTAATGCTGCTCTTTTTCCCATTTCCGATTAAGGCTAAATATTTTGTGCCCCTGATTGTTCTGGGCGATCTTTATTTTGGGATTACCAATCAAAATACCGGTGTAGCTCACTTTGCACACATTGGAGGCGCCTTGCTGGGCTTCATTATGATGTGGTATTGGAAACGAAATTCTTTTAACAACAATCGCTGGGATTAGATGAGTAGACTCGGATATCAATGGGCGATGCTAGGAAGACTTGAGCGTTTAATCGCGATTCAGGTAGCGGTATTTATACTCTTTGGACTACTCAATCTATTAGGAGTTTCCCTTTATTCTTTTTTTGAGCTCTCTTCTTCGGTCACAGACCTGCTTTTTCGTCCTTGGTCGCTTTTCACTTACCTTTTTTTACATCACGACCTTTGGCATTTGGTTTTCAATATGTTGTGGCTCTATTATGCTGGACAGTTCTTTCTCAACTTCTTCGATTTTGAGCGCTTATTCAGCTTATTCTTATTAGGGGGTGTCTCAGCTGGTGTTGTGTATGTGATGCTATACTCTTTAGTACCGTCGTTGAGTGTGATTCCATCAGCTATGGTCGGGTCATCGGCCGGGGTGATGGCTGTTCTTATATTTATGGCTACCTATAATCCTAATCAGCCCGTTCAATTGTTATTCTTTCGATTGAAGTTATGGCATTTAGGAGCCTTTTTTGTGGTCATCGATTTGTTGCAGCTTTCTTCTGGGGTGAATTTTGGTGGACGCATAGCTCATTTAACGGGTGCTGCGATTGGTTATTTTTCTGCACGGCAATTGTTAAACGGTATAGAGGTGGCTGGCGGATTTCAGCGATTTGTTGGACGTCTTCTTCGGTCAAATGTTTCGCATAGCGGACCGCGTAAAAGTGCTTTTAAAGTTTATAAGAGTCGCTCAAAACCATCAAAGGATTCGAAACAGCCATCGGACCAAGAGCGTATAGACGCTATCTTAGATAAGATAAGTGCTTCAGGATATGATAGTTTAAGCGCTGAGGAGAAAGAATACCTTTTTAAAAAAGGACGCTAAGATCAATTTGCTCTAGATAACTTCTTGTCTCTTTTGGTCCTACATTAAAGAGTAGGTCTAATGGAGAAACACCTTCTATAAATCCGCACACCGTATCAAATACCTGAGGATAAGGCGTCAAAACAATCTTACTTTTAGATTTTGCATTTACCAGTTCTCTTAGGTCTATTGTGCTTTCGTCCGGGCTTACTTCATAGTTGCTCGTGGTTCTGAGCTCACTAGGTAACTGAAGTACTTTTAGTATAAAGCTTATACTCTTTTTGGAATGTTCTAAAAGTTCAACCCGTCCATGCTCAAAAAAAGGATAAAGATCGTCTTCGTAGAACTCGAAAAAAGGAGAGGAGCGGTAGGCTGTCACTATGGACTTCCAATGCAATTCATTCCACTTTTCACTCGATTCAGAAAGCACTTCTTTGGTTCGCTGACGAACACCCTGAGAATGTTGTATGGGTATACTGAGCAATAAACTCCCTTGATTGGTGGCTATATAACAACGATTCCGAAAGGTTTGCTTTTGGTAATTATCTTGTATTTCCCATACGATCGCCTCAGGATATTGTACACAGAGGGCCATCTGGGTTAATGTTCCAAAATAAGTGGGATGAAGAAGAATATCTTGCATTATCCTTTTTTACGTTTACGCCAAAAGCGATATCCGAAATACCCTGCCAATCCAATAAGGAATATGCTGAGATAAGATTGAGGTTCTCCTGGGCCTTGGACTGTCGTGAAAAATCGTTCCCACCGGGGCTTCATTTTTGTGATACCCTTGTTAAAATTGTCCCAGCTCATCCATAAGAATACAGGTTTTCCTAAGATGTGATCTTCAGGAACATATCCCCAACTTCTACTGTCTTCTGAGTGATCGCGATTGTCGCCCATCATCCAGTAATAATTCTTTTCAAATTGATACGAATCGGCTGCCTTACCGTCGATAAAAATGCTATTGTTCTCGACCTTAAGGTTGTGATTCTCATAGACCTCAATAATACGTTTGTAGAGGGGTAGTGTTTCTATATCCAGTGAAACAATATCCCCTGATTGGGGTAAGTAAATAGGGCCGAAATTGTCTTCATTCCAAGTATAATTCGGGTGGTTCGGAAATATAGCATACCCGGGGACCCCTTTCGGTGAGACATCCATTACGACGCTGTCCATGCGTTCTTGGGATTGAAGCCATTCGACCTTGTCGAGTGGAAGGTTCACCAGTTGCTCTGACTTCAGTACTTCTTTTAATGCGATGCGCTCTTCTTGTAAAACACGGATAGGAATCCCTTCTGCATCTGTATAAAGTTCAATGGTTTGGTCTTCTCTCTGATTCACCCCCATCAAGAAAGGGATTAAAGCATTGTATTGCTCTTGAGAGAGGGAGGTAGCCGTAAATATTCTAACGAAGTCAGATGCATCTGCCTGTGATAATAGTCTTGAGGATACCCCTGAAGCAGCATAGACCTTGTGGTTATACATTGGACGAGCGCGATGATCGAGCTCAAGTAATTCGCCATTGATATAGACGAAGCCGTCTATGATTTCAAGCGTGTCACCTGGGGTTCCAACACATCGTTTTACATAGTTGGACTTTTTATCCATGGGCTTGACGACTCCTGCCTCTTTGACAAAAAATTGTCTAACGGTATCTGCTGGCCAATTGAAAACCACCAAATCGTTTTTTTCTACCGAAGCAAAACCAGGAAGTCTCATGTAAGGGAGCTGGGGCTTCTTTAAATAAGATTTGACTTTTAAGATGGGAACCGTATCGTGCATCATTGGCGCTGCAATTGCAGTCGTAGGAATACGTGCTCCGTAATGAAATTTACTCACTAATAAGAAGTCACCAACACGCAGTGTTCGCTCGAGTGAAGGGGTAGGTATGGCGTAGGGTTGAATGAAATAGGTATGCACAATGGTCGCGGCGACTACTGCGAAAACAATAGACGACACCCATTCTCCTGTTTTTGTTTTTTCTGGTTTTAATCGATCAGTCTCTCTTTTAGACGAAGCATTAGCACCAAGCGTAAATAAATAGAGTCCAAACGTTAAAATAACCCATATATGTTCTGCTCGTTTAGGCTTTTTATAGGCATATAAAAGGTCAATCCAGAGCACTGGAAACATGACCAAATTGATAATAGGAAGGACAAATAACACTACCCACCACCACGGGCGCTCTAAAACGCGTAGCATGAGTACGCTGTTGTAAAAAGGAATGAAGGCCTTATACGGCGCAATCCCTTCTTTCTTGAAGAAGAGCATAAAGAGCAATCCGTATACGAGGTGAAAAGCGATTAAGACCGCAATCCATTCAAAGCTTGTCATGGGTGAAGGTTTAAAACGTCAGAAAGGGTAAAAATACCTTTTTTACCGATGATCCATTCTGCTGCAATGAGCGCGCCTAAAGCAAATCCGTCCCTTGAAAAGGCTTCATGACGAATACTGATTTGATCTATGTTACTCTGGTAGTTCACTATATGGGTTCCTGGAACCTCACCCTCTCTCAAAGAAGTGATATGAAGGTGGTTATCTTTAGGCACATCACTTATTCCTTTCAGATCTTGAGCCTCAAGATGAGCCGTGGCCAATGAAAGGGCTGTTCCACTTGGCGCATCAAGCTTTTGGGTGTGATGAATTTCGGTCATACTTACCGCATAGTCTTTATGAGGAGCCATGAGTGATGCCAGTTTGTCGTTAAGTGCAAAAAATAGATTCACGCCAAGACTGAAATTACTCGAGTAGAGAAATGCTGTTTGCTGAGCGGTAGCTAGCGCTTCAATCTCTGACAGACGCTCTAACCATCCCGTGGTACCACTTACTACCGGAATCCCTTGCTGCAATCCAAGACGTATTAAATCTACGGCGGAGTCAGGAGTGCTAAAGTTGATAATCACCTCGGTATCTGAAGGGAGGCGATCTGGGGTTTCATTGGTACAAAGTACAACACGATGGTTGCGTTCGAGGGCAAGCGTTTCAATGCGTTTTCCCATCTTTCCGTATCCCAACAAAGCTATTGCGCTCATAATGTAATTTTTAATTTAAGTCCTGCTTCCGTACCCCGCCCAACAGCCAAAGGCTCTAACACAGGCTGCAATCGAAGACTTAGGTCTTCATTGACGTTAAAAGGCTTTAGATGCGCATCTACGCTTGCATCAATCACATTCAAAAGGTAGAGACCAATGGCGATTAAGATCGAAGAGTCTCGCTGACTCTGTGATCCTTTCTGAGCTTGTTCTAAAGCGCTATTCGAAACGTCAGGACCTACACCGTCTCCATTGATGTCGTAAAATTCATCGGTAGTGAATCCCGCATTTCTCAATTTAAAGGCGTCCCGGTACCTGAGGTATTGGGTTTGATTGAATTGGTAAACGAAAACACCGGTGCCTACTGCTGCCCAGGCTAGTGGAACCTTCCAATAACGACGATTGTAAAATTGTCCAAGTCCAGGAAGCGCGGCCGAATAAAAGGTAGCCTTTGAAGCGGCTAAAGGATCTCTAGCACGTTCGAGCCGTTTTTCTGCGCGCTGCATTCTTTTTTCTTCTCTTGAGCTCAGCTCGTTTTGATCTTGAGCATAGCTGAAGTGTAAAGAAAAGAATACGAGCAAGAGTGCCGTAAACCTATTCACCGATGAGGGCTTTTTTGAGTTTTAGTAGGTCTTTTTCAGAATCAAAATGAAACTTAAGAACTCCAGAACCATTGGCCCGGAGGTCTACACTAACCTCTTTACCGCTGAAGTGTTGAAGGGCCTCGACTGCAGAGGCGACTTTCTTAGTCAACTTCGGTTCACCTGCGGGTTTTGAGGATATAGGCTGCGTTAGTTGTCGTGCTCCATTTTCAGTGGCCCGAACAGACAATCCTTTGCCTAAAACCTCGCCTAAAAGGCGCAACTGATCTGAATGATTTTCTAGTGACATGATCGCTCTCCCGTGTCCCATACTGATCGAACGGTTCTTCAATGCATCTTGCACCTGAGGATGGAGCTTTAAAAGTCTAAGGTAATTGGTAATCGTAGAACGCTGCTTACCAACGCGCTTACTTAATTTGTCTTGTGTGAGTTGTATTTCGTCTATAAGGCGTTGATAAGAAAGTGCAATCTCTATAGGATCGAGCTCTTGGCGCTGGATATTTTCAACCAAGGCCATTTCAAGAGATTCTTGGTCACTCGCTTCTCTGATGTAAACGGGTACGCGTTCTAGATTCGCCAATAAGGCCGCTCTTAAACGTCGCTCCCCAGAGACCAATTGAAAAGAACCTTTCTCTACTTTGCGAACAGTGATGGGCTGAATGATTCCTAATTGTTCGATCGATTGAGCTAACTCACTTAGGGCTTGCTCATCGAAAGTCGTTCTAGGTTGAAAGGGATTGACCTCAATCAAGCTTGGAGCAATGAAGGCCATGAGTGAACCTCCTTCTGACATCGTAATGTCTTTGTCAGGGTCTTTTAGAAGTGCAGCTATTCCTCTTCCGAGAACTTGTTTCTGTTGTTTAGCCATACGCTAAGAGGTCTTCTTTTTTTTCGGTTTGTCATTCACTTTGCGCTTCAGAAGCTCTCGTGCGAGGCCTAGATAATTTGAAGCACCTTTACTACTTGCATCGTAACTGATTATACTTTCACCAAAACTAGGTGCTTCACTTAGCTTGACATTGCGCTGAATAATTGTTTCAAAAACCATGTCTCCAAAATGCTTGCGAACCTCTTCGACCACCTGATTAGATAGTCTTAGCCTTGAATCGTACATCGTTAGGAGCATGCCTTCAATATCGAGATCTTTGTTGTAGAGTTTCTGAACGCTCTTGACCGTGTTTAAGAGTTTGCCTAGTCCTTCAAGCGCATAGTATTCGCATTGAATAGGAATGATTACCGCATCTGCCGCTGAAAGGGCATTAAGGGTTAGTAATCCTAAGGATGGAGCACAATCGATGACGATATAATCGTATTGCTCCTTTAGTGGTTTTATCGCTTCGGCCAGCATGAACTCTCGGTTCGGCTTTTCTACCAACTCAATTTCAATCGCTACTAAGTCAATATGGGCGGGTATGAGTGATACGTTTGGCGAATTCGCTTTCACGATAACCTCTGAGGCGGTAGCCGTATGTTCGAGTAACTGATAGGTGCCCAGACTCACATTTTCAACGTCAATCCCTAGCCCTGAACTTGCGTTCGCCTGAGGATCGGCATCAATGAGTAGAACTTTTTGCTCTAATGCACCAAGAGCGGCACTCAAGTTAACGGAGGTAGTGGTTTTACCTACACCACCTTTCTGGTTTGCTATCGCAATGATCTTGCCCATAGTGAAAAATAGAGTGTTCTAAAATACAATAACTGGCCACTGTGGCCAATATCGGGGGGGCTAAATTGTTAACAATACCTAGAATTCGGGTTGTTTTATACTGTCGGCGTATTCAATCAGATAGAGGTCTTCGCCTTCGCGCTTAAACAGGTAACGTTCCCGAGCATACCTTTCTTTCTCTAGTGAATCTGAAAATTTTTGAAGTAGTGCCCGATCTGTATCGATTTCACGTTGCAAATAAGCGCGTTCTTCTTCTAAAGCCTTGATCTCTTTCTGAAGTTGCCACTGAATCAATGCCGAGTTGGCGTCAAAGAAAAGCATCCATACCACAAAAAAGAGCCCAATGACTATATAGAGATTGGTTAGCCACTTCAGACCTTTTAAGCGATTGGATCCTTTTATTGGCATAACTGTTTTATAGCGAGTGCGATAAATTGAGCTGCTTCGGCGTAATCTTCGTCGTTATTGATGACCAAATGTGCTTTTTTTCGCGCCTTGGAGACATAGGTGTCGTGCATAGGTTTCACCTGCTTTGTGTAGCGCGTAAAAGCGGTTTCAAGATCGTGTCCACGTTCGGTGGTGTCTCTTCGAATTCTTCTAAGCAGGCGGTGGTCTTGATCGGTATCTACGTAGATCCAAAGATCTACCAAATCGAATACTTCAGGACGATTCATCAATAATATACCTTCTAATAAAAGTACTTTCGGAGGGATGATGGTATCGGTTTCTTTTTTTCGCGTCTCATGCACAAAATCATAAATGGGAGCATCAATCGATTCTCCGGATTTGAGTGCCTTGAGCTGGGCGATGAGTAAGGCGTAGTCAAAGGCGTCTGGATGATCGTAGTTGGTTTTACGCCTTTCTGCAGGTGTTAAATGGTCTTGATTGTGATAGTAACGATCTTGAGATAAAATCTGCAAGGGTTGATCGCTCAATTCTCCTAGTGCCTTAACTAGGGTGGTTTTGCCACTGCCGGATCCGCCTGTGATGCCTATTATATACACGCCTAAATTTTAGCTAAAGGTACGCTGCTCATTTGGTTGAATCAAGGTGCCCGCACAAGAGTCAGCGGAAGCTCCGGTTACGCTGCTGTACACGTTGATTTTATTCTGAACCCTTAGGTATCCCATAAAGGCAAAAATCAGTGCCTCTTTGTAGTCGATTAGTTGATGGTCTGGGATCAATAATGTTGCGAAATCTAAGGTTTGCGTCCTTAACAGTTCCATGGCAAAAGAATTATGCGTCCCACCTCCGGTAATCAAAACATTTAGCTTTTCAAGTTCAGAATCTGCATCAAAAATGGTTTTTAATGCTTGAGTGATCTGATGAACATTATGCGCTGTTACTGTGCGCACCAGGTCTTCAACTGGAGCCTTCATGGCAGTTATCTTCTTGGCATATTGATCGTGGTACCATTCTTTTCCTAAAGACTTGGCACCTTGAAGGGCATAGAATTCGAGGGCATTTAGGTCATTATACAGAGAAAGAATAGTTCTTCCTGACCGAGCAATTGCTCCGTCTTTATCATAAGCATAACCTAGGGATTGAACGAGGTCGTTGATGGGGGTGTTGAACATTCCAATGTCAAACGCGCGTCGCGTATTCTTATAGGAGTAGGAGAGGTTAGAGATTCCTCCTAGATTAATGCACACATCAAAAGAATGAAACAAAAGTTCGTCACCAATAGGAACTAGCGGAGCCCCTTGACCTCCTAAGGCGACATCGTACGAACGGAAGTCATACACTGCTGGAATCCCGAACGTTTCGCTAAGGCGTCTTCCGTCTCCGATCTGTTTTGTTAGTCCTTTTTCGGGCTGGTGCATTGTGGTGTGCCCATGACTTGCTATGAGGTCAATCTGAAGGTCTGAAGCCTCTAAAAGTCGACCAATCGCCTCGATAGTAAGGGAATCAAAGGTTTTTTCCAGAGCAGCAATTTCGGCTTCATTCATGAGGTGCGCCTTCTTGAGCGCTTGTACGAATTCCTCTTCATAGGGGTAGTGGAGGGTGGCATTGATGGTGTAACGGTAAGCGCTGTCGACCTCCTCAAAAGTCACGACACACAGATCCAACCCGTCGAACGACGTTCCCGACATGAGTCCTAATACAGTCATGCCTTAAATGTAGTGGTAAATGGCGCTAATTCGCATTAGATTTGCCTTATGAGCTTTACAAAAACAACCGAGTCGGATTCTTTGCATAACGACTTACACTTGAAAAATACACACGAACTTTTGACGGGAATCAATCAAGAGGACGCCAAGGTGGCCACTGTGGTTAGAGATTGCATTCATCAAATCGCACCTTTTGTAGATGAGTTGGTTGGGCGGTTTAGTCTTGGAGGACGGCTTTTCTATATCGGCGCAGGCACCTCAGGAAGACTAGGAGTCGTGGATGCCTCAGAAATTCCTCCAACCTTTGGATTGGATCACGGAAAGGTGGTAGGTCTTATAGCCGGAGGAGATCAAGCCATTCGTAAAGCCGTTGAATTTGCAGAGGACGATTGGGATCAGGCCTGGAAAACGCTTCAAGAATATCAGATCTCAGAACTCGACACTGTCGTGGGAATCGCTGCCTCTGGAACTACTCCCTATGTGATCGGAGGCGTGCGGATGGCTAAAGCGAACGGACTTTTAACTGCCTGTGTAACCAATAACATGGGAAGTCAACTGTCTCAGGCCGTAGATTATCCAATTGAAGCGGTAGTAGGTCCTGAATTTGTGACGGGTTCAACCCGAATGAAAAGCGGGACCGCTCAAAAGCTCATTCTAAACATGATTTCAACCACACTTATGATTCGGATGGGGCATGTTGTCGGAAACCGCATGGTAGACATGCAACTTTCAAACGACAAGCTGTGGGAGAGAGGAACTCGTTACTTGTCTGAGGCCCTAGGTATTCCGACAAACGAAGCTCGTGAACTGTTAAACGAATACGGATCGGTGCGTGTAGCCTTGCAGCAGTCTAAGAACTAAGCACTCTGTAAATACCCTTTCCTTCAACCGCGATGTAGAGGTAACCCTCTGGGCCCTGACGAACGGTTCTCAACCTTCCTATATCTTTAAAAAGGCGCTCGCGTTTCACGGCTTTCTTCCCTTCAAAATGAAGGGCTTCTAAGTATTGAAATTTCAAAGAGCCCACTAAAAGCGTATTGTTGAGTTCTGGATAACGTTCGCTAGTAACCCATTGCATTCCAGAAGGTGCGATAGAAGGAACCCAATAATACAAAGGCTGTTCCATGCCTTCTTTTTCAGTGATGTCGGTAAATGAGCTTCCGTCGTAATTGATACCGTAACTAATCACGGGCCATCCAAAATTCTTGCCGGCCTGTGAACTATTTACCTCGTCACCTCCTTGCGGACCGTGTTCGTGCACCCAGATCTCTTTGAATTCAGGATGAAAAATCATTCCTTGAGGATTTCTATGACCGTAGCTGAAGACCGCTTCTTTCGCTCCTGATTGCCCATAAAATGGATTATCAGTTGGAATGGATCCGTCTTTGTGTATGCGGTAGATTTTACCTCCATCACGTCCGGGATCTTGTGGATTATTATCACGGTCTCAGCGATCTCCTAAAGAAAAATAAAGCATTTGTTGATCGTCAAATTCTATGCGTGACCCGAAATGAAAGCCCTTATCAGAGGTTTCAGCTCCATAGTACAACTCTTCCCATTGTTGAAGTTCATTATCCACCAACTGTGCTCTGCCTATTGCAGTATGTCCTAAACTGCTATCGTTCGGATCTGGCTTTGAATACGAGAAATACAACCAGGGTTCTTCACCATAATTGGGGTCAATTTCGATATCAAGGAGTCCACCCTGACCTTTTTGCCACGTTTCAGGTACACCGGTCACAGCCGTTCTCGTTTGGGCATCTTCGTAAAGCCATAGTGTACCCTTCTTTTCAGAAACTAAAAGCTTTCCGTCAACGAAAACCATTCCCCACGGAATGTCAAGGTTACCCGCAACAAGTTCAAGCTCGTAATTTGTCTGGGTTTCTTCGACTTCACTGATCGTAACCGAGGCTGTTGTCGTGGTTACAGGAGTGGCGCTTTGTCCTTGACTTGAATTGTTGCACCCAAACAAGAGGCTTAAAGAAACGATCGCTACTGAAAGCGTATAAGAATTGACACGTGTCATAGGCTTAAATATTAGCTTTAAATATACACGAATATATGCTATTTTTGGCCCTCCTGACACGGGATGTGGCGCAGTCTGGTAGCGTACACGCATGGGGTGCGTGTGGTCGCTGGTTCGAATCCAGTCATCCCGACAACAACCACCACACTTTCTAAAATCAAAGATTTTAGCACAAGAAAAAAAGACCGCTAGAGCTTGCTCTAAAGCGGTCTTTTTTATTTGGGTTAAGCACCGAAGGTGCAGAAAGTGTGGTGGTTGTTGTCTAACTCCCCCCAGGATCTTTTACCGTGAGGTAAAAGAATCCAGCACCTACAATTGAATCGCTAAATCCAACAACTGCTCCCGTATATTCATTGCATAGAGCCCTTGCTGGGTTCTACTGGGATATACACGATTAGTCAACAGTATAAACACCATCTTGTTATCTGGATCTATCCAGAATGCGGTCCCCGTAAACCCAGTATGCCCATACGCATTCTCACTAATCAATGCAGACGGATAAGGATCTTCAGGGTCATTCAGATCAGGTTTATCAAAGCCAAGTCCTCTGCGGTTTTCTGTTCCTGGATACGCCTTTGAAGTAAAGCGCTCAATAGTTGAAGCGTTCAAGTAAGAAACCCCGTTTACGGTACCATTCTGCTGAAACAATTCAGCGACTTTATACACGGATCGTGCGTTTCCGAATAGCCCCGCATTACCCGAGACTCCTCCCATTAGTGCCGCAGCTTCGTCGTGAACATAACCTTTGACGAGAGACTTTCGCATAAGCGTATCGATCTCAGTAGGAACGATTTTCTCTGTACTAAATTGTTTTGAAGGGGTAAATCCTAATCGATCTGCCTGAAGGGGGTTATAAAAGTGGACCTCTAAAAAGCGATCAAAAGGCATTTGGTAGTGCTTTTCAATAAGTGAAGGAAGCAAGAAAAACTAAAGACCAGAATAACGGTAGGTGCCTCTATTCTTTACAGGAGTGCGTCTAATTCGTCTTAGGATTTTCTGAGGATACTTCTTATGAATAAACAGCGAATCGTTCAGTTGTAATGGATAGTTGTCAGATAAGGAGGCACTTAAGGTTCTCGATCGGTATGTTCCGTTTTTCTTTACCACCTTGTATTGGTGGGCGATATAAGGAATCCATCCGGCCTGGTGCGCCAAAATTTCTCTATACGTGGTCTTTCCTTTTCTTCCTTTGAGTGTTCGAATATCTTGCTTTAAAGGACGATCTAGATCTATCCCTTGATCTTCATATAACTTCATAAAACTTAAGGTCGATGCCAAGACCTTTGTCATAGAGGCAAGATCATAAACATCTTCTAACGAAACCTTCTGCAAAGAATCGTAAGTGTGATATCCGTAGGCTTTATGGTGTACAATCCGGCCAGATTTTGCAATCAGCAATTGTCCTCCCGGAAAGGCCTTCTGTTGAATGGCATCCTCAACTACGGCATCGATCTCCTCTACGATTTCAGTCTGCCCCTGCAATGATAAAAGGGCTCCAAACAAGAACAATACACTATAAAACGGACGTGTTTTAAACATTTAATCTAGATTTCATTTGAAATGTACTGGATTCACCAAGAAACACAAGTATCTTAATCCATAAAAATATAAGTATGAAAGCTTCATTTCACATCCGTGCGCTACTTTTTTCGGTAGTCTTTACCTGCTTTTCATTGATAAACGCACAACAGCACAAGCAAGAGAACGAGGCCCGAATCGACACCTTAGGGTTTAGTACCGATACGCGCTTGAAAGAGATCAGTGGATTACTTGTTTCAAGGAAAAACCCTGATACATTTTGGGTACACAACGATAGTGGAGATGCGCCTTTGCTCTATGCCTTAAGAAACGATATGACCATTAAAGCTCTATTTGAAATAGAAGGAGCCACTCAT
>Ga0181563_10004475_pt1 | contig 12998 bp, 10 predicted proteins | sample 011ome_25_FD_133759 | JGI IMG/M metagenome (GOLD analysis project Ga0181563, IMG submission 133759) | Coastal salt marsh microbial communities from the Groves Creek Marsh, Skidaway Island, Georgia - 011512CT metaG (megahit assembly) | ecosystem: Environmental > Aquatic > Marine > Intertidal... | reverse complement strand
TCGATAATAATTGTTACAGGGCCATCATTTAAAAGTGCGACTTTCATATCTGCACCAAACGCACCTGTTTGGATGGGTTGTCCTAAATCATTTTCAAATTGACGCACAAATTGCTCGTACAGCGGTTTTGCAATTGCGGGTTTGGCAGCTTTGATATAACTGGGGCGGTTGCCTTTTTTTGTTTGTGCATACAGCGTAAACTGGCTCACCACAATCGCCGATCCATTGCTGTCCTTCAGAGAGGTGTTCATAAGACCATCGGCATCATTAAAAATGCGGAGATTGGTTAGTTTATTACTTAGCCAACGAATATCTTCGAGTGTATCGGAATCCGTAACCCCTAAAAGTACTACCAACCCCGAAGCGATTTCCGCGACTTTCTTACCCTCAATGGTTACGCTTGCTTGTGATACTCTTTGAATGACTGCTCTCATTTTGGCTCGTAGTTATCCGTTCGGTAATGTTCGTCATCCCCTTCCAAAATTTGTGTGTAACTTTTGTAGCGCGAGGCCGCTATTTGGTTGTTTTCGAGGGCTAATTTAACCGCACATTGGGGTTCGTGTAAATGCAGACAGTTATTAAATTTACAGGATTGTTTTAAAGCAAACAACTCTGGAAAATAATGATCGACTTCAGCGGGTTCCATATCCACAACACCAAATCCTTTGATACCCGGGGTATCAATGATTCGAGCATCAAAGCTCAAATCAAACATTTCTGCAAAGGTTGTGGTGTGCTGTCCTTGTTTGTGCTGATCTGAAATTTCTTTTGTTTTTATATTCAATCCAGGTTCAATGGCATTGACTAAGGTCGATTTTCCAACGCCTGAATGTCCCGCAAACATGCTAGATTTTCCGGTCATTAAGGTTTTTACGGCTTCAATATTCTCACCTGTTTTAGCAGAAATACTCAAACATTGGTAGCCTATACCCTCATAGAGTGCTGATAATTCTTGAACGATTTTTTGAGTGGGTTCATCATTAACATCAACCTTATTAAAGAGTAAAATAGCTTTTATAGCATAGGCTTCGGTGGTTGCTAAAAAACGATCGATAAAGCTTGTAAATGTAGGGGGGTTATCAATTGTGATTAACAAAAATACTTGATCAATATTACTCGCAATAATATGGGTCTGTTTAGAAAGGTTGACTGATTTCCGAACGATATAATTAGTCCGTGGGTGAATTGTTGTAATGACCCCTGTTTCAGTATTGTTACTTGTTTCTAAATCAAAATCTACACGATCTCCAACGGCTAATGGGTTGGTACTTTTAATTCCTTTGATACGGAATTTTCCTTTGATACGGCACTCATAGAACACTCCTTCTTGAGATTTAACAGAGTACCAACTCCCTGTAGATTTATAGACAGTTCCTATCATTAGTGTGTTTAAATATAAAGACAAAGAAACACATTTCTTTTTAATATATTTTGTTCTATCTTTGAAATCCAATTTAACTTAAGATATGAAAAAAATTACACTGTTTGTTTTGTTACTTACTGTAACACTACAATTTACTAAGGCGCAAGAGGTTGTTACAAATGAATCTATTATTCAAATGAAAGAATTAGGTTTTGATGAAACCATAATTTTGAGTAAGATCAATTCTTCAGATGTTGATTTTGACTCTTCCATTTCTGCATTGTCAAAATTAAAAGAATCTGGCGTATCTTCCGAGGTGATTGCCTTGGTTATGCAAAAAGCTCAGTTTAGTACAAAATCCAAAACAGGGATTTATTATTTAGGAGATGACGATACGCTTAAACCAATCTTGGCTTCTGTTTTTTCGGGAACAAACCAAAATGCAGCTGCACAACAATTAGTTTCTGGATTGATTAACGCGAAGGTAAAATCGCAGTTGCCAAAAAGAACTTCTAATAATGTGATTAGTTCAAGGTCTCCAGAATTTACATTTATTTTTGATCCCGATACAGGGGCTGATAATATGCAAAACTTCCAAGGTAAACAACCCGGATTGTTTAATTGGTGGTTTCGAGTTGCATCCTCACCAAATGAGTTTGTATTGGTTAAAATGAGAGTAAAAAAGTCAAAAAACTTAAGAGAAGTGATTACTTCAAAATCAAATATGTTTACAAGCAGTAATGGAATCGATCCAAAAGCATCCCTTCCATTTACGATTGAAACTATCGGAAATAACAAATTTACGGTAGTTCCTGAAAGTTTAGAGCCTGGTGAATATTGTTTTATTTACCAAGGAAATGTCCCTCAAGGGCGTACAAATCAGTCTGTATTTGATTTTTCTATCAAATAACAGAACAATAGTCTTATAAAAAAAGCCTCGCAATGCGAGGCTTTTTTTTGTTTTATCTATTCAGAATTTGTTCTTGGTGGTTAATCGATTCTTGGTGCACTGCTTTAAACAGTTTGAGAATAAACTCTTCACTCAAGTTGTGTTGTTCACCTTCGAGAACCATCTTCCCTAAAATCTCATTCCAACGTTTGCTTTGTAGCACCGCAACGTTTTCTTGTTTTTTAAGAGTTCCAATGCTTTCAGCAACTTTCATTCGCTTTCCTAAGGTTTCAAGCAATTGGTTGTCCATCACATCTATTTGTGCACGCAAATTTGTAAGCTGATCGTTATACGCCACTTCTGGAGTCGATTCTTTTCTAATTTTTAAATCTTTCATAATTTGAATCAAAGACGTTGGTGTTACTTGTTGTGCTGCATCACTCCAGGCATTATCAGGGTCAAAATGTGTTTCAATCATCAATCCATCAAAGTTTAAGTCCAATGCGGTTTGAGACACATCAAAAATCATATCCCGTTTTCCTGTAATATGAGAAGGGTCATTGATTAATGGAAGGTCTGGAAACTTTGTTTGCAGTTCAATCGCCATTTGCCACTCTGGTGTATTTCTATATTTTGTTTTTTCGTAGGATGAAAATCCTCTATGGATAACGCCTAAGTTTTTGATGTCAGCTGTTGCCAAACGCTCAATTGCTCCTAGCCATAACGCTAAATCTGGGTTTACTGGATTTTTAACCAAAACTACTTTATCAGTTCCTTGTAAAGCATCAGCAATTTCTTGTACAATAAATGGACTTACTGTAGATCGAGCACCGATCCATAATAAATCAATATCGTGCTCTAAAGCCAATTCTACGTGGGCTCTGTTGGCAACTTCTGTTGCTGTTTTTAAACCGGTTTCCTCCTTTACTTTTTGAAGCCATTTTAGACCCAATGCTCCCACACCTTCAAAATTTCCAGGGCGTGTTCGAGGTTTCCAAATTCCAGCACGATAATAGCTTACATCCGTGTCTTTTAGCTCATGCGCAATTCTTAATACTTGTTCTTCGGTCTCGGCACTACAAGGGCCAGCGATTACTAAAGGGTGATCGAGATTTAATTCATTCAACCAATTTCCTAGTTCTTTTTTGTTTTCCATTTTTTGTTATTATTAAGCAATTCCTTTTAATATTTGTTTTATATAATTTGTGTTTTTCATTTCGTTGTGTACTGCTTCAAAATCGTCTTTCTCCATAAAGGCTTTAAATTGGTTTAAATTTTGAATATACTCTGTGAGCGTTTCTATAACATTGTCTTTATTTTGTTCAAAAATAGGGGTCCACATGTCAGGTGAACTTTTAGCCAATCGTACTGTGGATTCAAATCCACTGCCTGCCATATCAAAAATATTACGTTCATTTTTCTCTTTCTCAATCACTGTTTTACCTAACATAAAAGAGCTAATATGTGACAAGTGAGACACATACGCAATGTGTTTATCATGATCCTTTGCCGCCATAAACCGCAAATGCATTCCCATGGTTTTGAATACTGACAAAACTGACTCCCCTAAGTTGGGTAAGGTTTTTTCGACCTCACAAATAATATTTGTTTTATTCTCAAACAAGCCATTGATTGCTGCGGAAGGTCCAGAGAATTCAGTTCCCGCAATAGGATGTGTTGCTAAAAATTGAGCCCGTCTTGGATGTGTTGAAACGGCTTTACAAATCGCTTCTTTGGTAGAGCCCATATCTATCACTACCGCTTGGTCTGAAATTAAATTTAAAACCTGAGGCAATATTTTTAGTGCTGCGTTAACAGGAATTGCCAATACAACTAAATCTGCGGTCTTGAGGGAATTCATACTCCCTATTTGATCCACAATCCCTAGGGATATAGCTTCTGTTAAATGCGTTTCATTTTGATCAATTCCTGTGATATGAACTTCTGGAATAAAGTGCTTTAAATCCAAAGCAAAACTCCCGCCAATTAATCCAACCCCTATAATGCTTACCTGTTTCATAACACGCGATTTATGGCAGATTGAATACTTTCTTTTGGTGCACATAATGAAAACCGAATATAGCCTTCGCCATTGCTCCCAAAAATAGTCCCTGGGGCAATAAATATGTGATGCTGATGCAATATAGAATCGATGTATACTTCTGATTTTACTGCTGATGGTAATTTAGCCCATACAAACATTCCAGAAGTCGTTGTTTCAAACGTACAATTTAGTGCGGTGGCCAATTCCCATACAAGTGCACGACGTTCCGCATAGATTATATTTAAATCATTGAACCAGTTTTTGGAACTGTTAAGTGCTTCAATTGCTCCTTTTTGAATTCCATAAAACATTCCCGAATCCATATTACTTTTAACTTTAATCACGTTTTGTAAATGTTCTGCCGAACCCGTTAACATTCCTACACGCCATCCGGCCATGTTAAAGGTTTTACTTAAAGAATTTAGTTCTAAACAAACCTCTTTTGCACCTTCAATATTAAAAATACTAGAGGGTTGCTCATTTAAAATAAAACTGTAAGGGTTGTCATTAACAAGTAAAATAGCATGTTTTTTAGCAAACGCAACCAGTGATTTTAATGCGGTTTGATTTCCTAAAGTCCCAGTTGGCATGTGTGGATAATTGACCCACATTAGCTTAACCTTAGAAAGGTCTATAGCTTCTAAAGCTGCTAAATCTGGTTGCCAGTTGGAACTTGCTTTTAAGTCATAAAAAATAGGATCTGCCCCTACTAATTTCGTGACGGAGGTATAGGTTGGATAGCCTGGATTTGGAATTAAAACAGCATCGCCTTCGTTAAGATATGCCATTGAAATATGCATAATTCCTTCTTTACTCCCAATTAGAGGTAAGACTTCGTTGTCAGAATTCAGACTGACGTTATAATGGGTTTTATAAAAGTCTGCCATAGCAGAACGAAGTTCTGGCAGCCCTTGATAGCTTTGATATTTATGGGCTGAGGCATCCGTCAAACTATCGGTAATGGCAGAAATGACGTTTTTTGGCGGTGCCAAATCAGGGCTTCCAATACCCAAATTGATGATAGGCGCACCTGTCGCTTTCATTGCATGGACCTCTCTTAATTTTTTAGAGAAGTAGTATTCTTCAACGGTATGTAATCGATTGGCGGTAACCATTATTTTTTTGCGTTTTTATATTCCCCTAAGATTTTAAATTCTTCAGCCATGAGTTTCATAATGGCTTTTCCTTTTTCGTAATCGGAGTACGTTTCAAAAGTAATATCCACAAAAAAGGCATATTTCCAAGGAGTGTCAATCTTTGGTAAGGATTGTATTTTGGTTAAATTCAAATTACAATCACTCATCACATTGAGCATTGCTGCTAAACTCCCGCGTTTGTGATCCAATAAAAATTTGACAGAGGCTTTATTTATTATTGTCGCGTTTTGTGAAGATGGGGATCGTTCTACAACGACAAATCGAGTTTCATTGTGTTTAATTGTTTGAATACTATTTGCGAGTATTTCCAACTCAAATAGCTGTGCTGCTTCTACGCTCGCAATCGCAGCAACGCCTTGAAGTTGGTGTTTATAAATACGTTTAGCTACCTCTGCAGTATCGGTATCTTCGATTAATTTTATGTGAGGATATTGTTTAAAAAATTCTTTACATTGCAATAATGCCATCGGATGCGAAAAAATTTCTTTAATATCTTGAATCGATTGTCCTTTGAGCGCCATCAAGTTATGTTGAATTTCTAAAAAACACTCCCCAGTAATATGTAAATCCTGATCGTTGATATGTGCATAGTTTGGAATAATCGAACCTGCAATAGAGTTTTCTAATGCCATAATTGCCACATCCGAAGTTTTGGATATTAAGCTCTCCACAACTTCGCTGAATGATAGGTAAGGTTGCACCTCAACTGCTTCCTCAAAATAGGTTTGAGAAACAATGTGATGGAATGATCCTTCTATTCCTTGTATGGCTACTTTTTTTGTCATAAAAAAAAATCCCGATATTTACATCGAGACTTATATTTAAAATTTATATTGATAAATTACATATACACTGCCTCGGTTTCTTTTCTAAAAAAGAAATAATAAAAGCTATAAAAAATGTAATTTACGGATGTCATAGTATTATAATAAGGAGCTAAAGTATATATATTTTGTACAAAAAAAAACTTAATTTCTTTTTTTCGTGACTTACGTAGGAAATTTATAGATAATTCAATGAAAATAGGCCTGAAGTCGATAAATTATATTTTAAAGGGCTTTTTTTGGTGAATTACTTTAGGAGATTGATTCTTAGAATGCGTTTAAAATGTGCTGCTAAGTGGATTATAATCAATCCAAAAGCAGTAATTGACCTGAATAATATTCTTCAACCTCAACTACGGGCGGCGTATGAACACTAATCACATCCCCTACACTTCTGATTTCACCCTCTAAAGATTGTTGCGGATTCACTGTGATATCATGACTACTTCTTTGAAATATAGTGACGTCTTGGGCAATAAGATCCGCACCATTAAAGGCACACAAGCCAGCATAAAAACCTATAAAAAGTGTATCTGTAGAGCCTGAAATTGTGAATCCTGATAAGTTATTGGCTACCACGCTAAGACTTTGTGTATTGACAGTCATTTTAAAATCCCCTGAGCTTATGTAATTCGAATTAAAATCTTCTGAAATAAGCTGTAGATCTTCAAAAGTTAAAACGCCTTCAGAAGACGTTAAATATTGAGTGCTACTCCTAATTGCTTTAAGGACTGGAGTGGTTACGATTATTTTGGTTTGCCCATAAGCTCTTACAAAGTTACAAGTATTAGGGTTGGTTAATTGAAGTTCATTTCCTAGAACGATGACTTCAATTGAATCCATTAAGTTTTCTCCGGTTTGAATTTCAACTTTATAGTCTTGACCTTGTTTGACGACCAGTTCGATATCTCTATTAACGAGTATTTTTTCAAAAGGATCAACTGTCAATTCTAGTGTTGCTGGAGTTCCTGAGGTTTGAATGCAGTCCCAGGCATCTTTTTGGTCGCAAGAAAGGGTTGAAAACAATACAAGTATGTATACTAATTTCTTCATGTTATAATCGAATTCCTATTCCAAATTCAACAGATTCTGCAGTCGCAATATGCGATTTAACAGAAACTGTCCCAAACCATTTTTCACTAAAATAATATTTCAAACCAAGTCTATTATAGACGCGTCCTTCAAAATCATAGGGGTAATACAAATAATATCCTAGTTGAGCGACCACTGACCAATTATTGATAAATAATTCATAGCCTAAAAATCCTCCTATACGTTTATAATCGGCTGCTGGGTCTGATGACATTTCAGGGAATGCAACACTTCGGTAGTGTATTTCTTCTTCTAAAGCTTTTGAGAAAAATGCCTCCACACCTAATTGAAAAGCACTAAAAAAATTAATACGCTTGTCCGCATAAGCTGAAAGTGTATAAAAAGGAAACTGTTCACTGCCGACCACGTCTGTTTGATTGACTCCAGAACGCAGTACAAAATTGTATTTGACTTTTTTGGAAACAGGAGTAGATTCTGCGGGTGCTTCGTAAATAGCTTCCTTCCCATCTAAATCATAATTTAATCCAAAATTTAATGCAATGGTATTCACACTGGTATTGGGCGCTTTAAAATTCCCATTAGAGGCATGAAAAAATACCAATCCTGTTTGAACCCCTAAAGGGCCTAACAATCTCGGTTTATTATAATTTAACATTAGATAAGAACTCGCTAATAGTTTTGAACCAAATGCGTTGTTTTTGGGGTTTGAATTTTTATCATACGGGTTTGATGCTGCTACAACACCTGACCCAACTCGGAACATCAATCGGCGTTTGAAAAAATAAAAATTAAAGTGTCCATAAAACCCAAACGTATTCCCTAGAGTCTCATTTTTTAAATCTTGATACATAAAAGAGGCTCCATAACCTGGATAATTATAGCGCTGCTGCCACTCTTTTTTTCCAGTGGTTCGACGGTTCCAACCAATAATAGTACCTTCTGGATGTCCTTGAATTAAATGAAGAATATCTTTGTTATGAAGGGGTATGTATCCTTTGAAATAATTAACATCGATAAAGCTGCTGCTAGGATTTTCTTGCGAAAACCCAAAGAAGACCATACATCCAAAAAGACACCCTAAAATCCGATTCATTCTAAAATAATAGACCGTAAAAGTAACCTAAATATTTAAAAATCTATTATGGAGATATGGAATATAACTTTTTTATTCGTTCTATATTTAGTAAGTTTGCAGCATAATACCGAGGACAAATTTGATCTGATTGCAACCTCATTAAAAAAAGCTAAAGCAGTACATACTACTCCACTAGCCCTGCAATCCTCTTTTTGTTCTCATAAAAAACTGTTTATGAGTTATTTATTTACATCCGAAAGTGTTTCAGAAGGTCATCCAGATAAAGTCGCGGACCAAATTAGTGATGCTTTAATCGATCATTTTTTGGCTTTTGATCCAGACTCAAAAGTGGCTTGCGAAACCTTGGTAACCACCGGTCAAGTGATATTAGCAGGGGAAGTTAAGTCTAAAACCTATCTAGATGTGCAAAAAATTGCACGTGATACCATCAACAAAATTGGTTATACCAAAGGAGAGTATATGTTTGACGGGAATTCTTGTGGGGTACTTTCAGCAATTCATGAGCAATCCGAAGATATCAATCGTGGGGTGGACAGAGGCGATGAAGAGCAAGGTGCTGGCGATCAAGGAATGATGTTTGGCTACGCCACAAACGAAACCGAAAACTACATGCCTTTGGCATTAGACCTGTCGCACCGTATATTAATTGAACTCGCAGCGATGCGCCGCGAAGGTACTGACATTACTTATATAAGACCCGATTCCAAGAGTCAGGTGACGATTGAATATGACGATGACAATACCCCAAAACGAATTGATGTGATTGTCATCTCTACGCAACACGACGATTTTGATGAAGAAACTGCTATGTTAGCAAAAATCCGAGAGGATTTAAAAACAAAATTAATCCCTAGAGTGGTTACAAAACTGCCGTCTCATATTCAGGATTTATTTAATGACGAAATCAAATATCATATCAATCCAACAGGAAAGTTTGTGATTGGAGGACCTCACGGAGATACGGGCCTCACGGGACGAAAAATTATTGTAGATACCTATGGTGGAAAAGGGGCACATGGTGGTGGTGCATTTTCTGGAAAAGACCCAAGTAAGGTGGATCGTAGTGCAGCATATGCAACACGTCACATCGCAAAAAATATGGTAGCAGCTGGACTTTGTTCAGAGGTTTTGGTGCAGGTTAGTTATGCCATTGGTGTGGCCGAACCTATGGGAGTTTTTGTGGACACTTATGGCACAAGTCCTTTTAATTTAACCGATGGTGAAATTGCTGATAAAATTGCAACATTATTTGATTTACGTCCTGCAGCCATCGAAAAACGCTTAAAACTGCGCAGTCCTATTTACAGCGAAACGGCTGCATACGGACATATGGGTCGTGAACCTAAAACCGTAACAAAGATATTTCATCAACCAAATGGCGAAAGTTTAACCTTAGATGTTGAGCTATTCACATGGGAAAAACTGGATTATGTAGATGCAATTAAAGATGCTTTTGGAATTTAAACTACACAGATCCTATAACTCATAACGCACTCGAAAGGTTACATAACGGGGTTGAATAAAATATTCTGTTGCACTTACCGAAATGTTTGAAGCACTACTCTGATTTTGTGAGCGGGTATCCAACAGGTTTGTTGCTCTGATTTCATATTCAAATTTAGCGTCTTCATCTTTTCTGTAAGATAAGGATGCATTCCAAAATTCGTAGGTATTAATCGTGCGGTCTTCATCACTGAAGTCGTTATAGGAATAATCGGTTTTAAATGTAAACGATTTTAAGATCAAAGCATCCACTTCGATTGAAGGGCTTTTTGTAAAAAACTTAGTACTGTTTGGCCCCAAATTATTATCCTGAATGGAGTATCTGTAACTTAAATCGACATTGGGTGCTGTTCTAAAATTTGTGCGGAATTGCGCTCTGTAGGTTTGCGAAAAACTTTCGTTAACCGAAGGGCGGTCTTGTATGAATTGATTGAATTTAGAGTAATTCAAATTTGCTCTCACTGAGGCGCGTAACTTTCCAAACGTACGCTGGAAACGTCCATTAGCTGAGAGGCTTTCATCGGCAAAATTAGAATTAAATGGTGTGGATACACGAATGACACTTCCAGGTACAAACTGAGATACCGTTCGGACATTGTCAATGCTTTTATTGTAATTAATATTTGCAAATACGTTGGTGTAATTAAACATATTAAAACTATAATAGGATAAGTTTACGTTGTGTGAAAGTGCACTTTGCAAATCAGGAGAACCCGAGAATAAGGAGTTGTAGTTGTTAAGAACCAAGCCACTCGCAAATTGGGATACATCTGTAAATTGTGTTTGCATGCGGTAATTCAAATTCAAAGTTTCACTCTTTTTGATCTGAAAGATCACATTCATATCCGGTAAAAACCTAAAAAAGTTATCCGTAGTTTTTACGCCTGTTTGTCGGTTGGAAATCGCATACGCATGCGCAGAAACGCCGGGCGTAAAGGTAAATTTTCCTGATTTTAAACGGTAATGAACTCCTAAATACATATCCGAAAAGTTATAAGCAATGTCGTTAGTTGCCGCTCCGTTTGCAATGACAGGAGTTGGTCTCACTTCTGTTTGATTATCTAAAAATTGAAAAATATGAGAGTCAAATTGTTGGTGGCTCAAAATGGTTCCAAGCGTTAGGTTGATATTGCTTTTTTTATTTAAGATGTTCCAATAATCCAATTTCGCATCCAATTGGTTGGACTGTACGCGTTTTTCTTGACCCAAGTTATAATCCAATTGCGCCCCGTCTAATCCAAGACTGTTTGCTGTCCCTTCATAGTTGGCTTTATCTTCAAGAATTGCGTTATAAAACGGGTCTTCGTCTTTTATGAGGTGTTGGGCTTCAAATGCAAAAATATTGGTTTCGTTCAAGGTGTAATAATAGTTTAAACTTTGATTAAAACTATACGGATTCGTCGTTTCTAGCTGGTCTATACTTCCATTTAAAGATGAGTTGAAACGTTGATCTTGTGTGCTTTTTGATAAGTTTCCTAGAGCTTCATACTCAAGTTGGTTGTTGGCGTTTGGCTGATATTTTGTGGTCAGTTTTAACATCCCCAAATCATTATTTTGCGAAGTATTACTTTGTGTGTCTTCATCTGCTAGCCCAGCAGGTGCAACTGTGTACTGAACACTTCGGTTTTCTTGCAGTTCGTTTTTACTGTTAGAAAAAATTGCGAATCCACCGATATCCAAGGTCTTTTTTGGGGACCAACTAAAATTGGCGGCACCAAACTTTGTATTAATATCTTTAGCACGATTGTTTTGGAGTAATAAAAATCCAATGTCATTATTTCCTAAACTCAAATTGGTTCCGCTGCTTCGACTTGGCGATTGGAAACCCCCCGAAAAATTAAAATAATCGCGACGCGAGAAAGCAACTTCTCCTATATTGTTGATGTCTCCAATAAAATTAACACTGTATTCAGGACTGTAATAGAATAATTTGGGTTGGACTAAATACAACGAATTCGCCTTGGAGTCCCCTGCTCCCGCAGTAATATTTCCAAACCAGAAATTTTTCTTACCCTCTTTTAATTTAATGTTGATGGCAATATTATCTTGGTTATTGGTAACGCCTCCCAATTGCGATACTTCAGAATAGTTTTTTAATACCTGTACTTTATCCACCGCATTAGACGGAATATTTTTGGTGGCTAATTTGGTGTCGCCATCAAAGAAATCTTTGCCTTCAACCATTAATTTATTTACAACCTTACCTTCGACCTCGACTTGACCATCGTCATTGATTTCAACTCCAGGAAGGTTTTTCAATACATCTTCTAATTTTCTTTCAGTTCCAGTATTAAAAGAATCGGCGTTATAGACTAGGGTGTCTCCACTAATGGTAACAGGCATTTCATACACCAATTCTACTTCATCCAATGAATTGTCTGCGAAAAGCGTAAAGTCTTGATTAATGTTTTCTTCGCTAGTTTGTAAAACTTCATTTAAGGATTTCATTCCAATATAACTGGCTTGGATGGTATAGGTGGTGTTCTTTTTTAGATCCAAACGAAACCGCCCTTTATCATTAGTAATGCCATAAGAGTCTAAGGATTTAGTTGCCTTATTTATGGCGATCACATTTGCGAGCTCTAGTGGACTTCCTAAACTATCTTTTATAACACCTTCTAGTTTGACTTGAGAAAACCCAGCAATACCCATTACCAGGGCTATAATTGTGATAAAATTTTTCATGAACTAATTGGTTAATTTGAATCTGTTTAATTTCGGCGGTTGTTTCTACGACCTCCGTACATAGTGCGCATTTCTTCCATTTTTTTCTTGACCGTTTCGTTGTATTCTTTACGCGAAACCACAGTACCCTTTTCTGGGGCTTTGATTTGTACTTTCTCTTGAGGGTTCATTATAATTTTTGAGCACAAAATAGTGGTCTTATCTGTGTTTACTTCTAGTATTAGACCTGGAAGTCCCCAAAAGTCTCCAGGACCTTGGCTCACAGGAATCTGAGGCGTGTACCAAGCAGTAACTTCCGTTTCTTTTGGAATTTCGATATCCTCTGTAACTGTAGTTAGTGTTGAATCTTTTTTGACTTCCCCTTCTTTGGTTTCTTTAGACTTT
>Ga0181563_10004473_pt1 | contig 13000 bp, 14 predicted proteins | sample 011ome_25_FD_133759 | JGI IMG/M metagenome (GOLD analysis project Ga0181563, IMG submission 133759) | Coastal salt marsh microbial communities from the Groves Creek Marsh, Skidaway Island, Georgia - 011512CT metaG (megahit assembly) | ecosystem: Environmental > Aquatic > Marine > Intertidal... | reverse complement strand
GATGGGTTTGAAGTCCTTTTATTCCTAACAAATGTTTTATAACGCCGCTATTCATGATTTTTTATCTAATAACCAAACTGCAACTTCTGATTGTGATTTCCATTCAACTTTTACAAATTGTTCGGTATTTCTACTATCAATGGAAACGCCTTTATAATCTGGCTTTATTGGAACTTCACGTTGGTGTATTCGGTCTACCATTACCATAAGTTCAATATCCGAAGGCCTTCCAAATCTCATTATTGCATCTATTGCAGCTCTGATACTTCGCCCTGTATATAATACATCATCTATGAGAATAATTCTTAAATTTTCCGTGGAAAAATCAATCTTTGATGGTTTGGGGATATGGATACCGCCTCTACTAATATCGTCTCTGTAGAATGTGTGATCTAAGGTCCCAAATTTTACATTAGAACCAATAATATTAACAACTTCGTTTCGTATTGCCTCGGCGAGCTCTATCCCTCTAGGTTGTAATCCTATAATTGCTGATTTGCTTAAATCGCCGTGATTCTCAATAAGCTCTAATGCAAATCTTTTTACAATCAGGGCCGTTTTTTGGGAGTTCAAAAGAACTTTCTGTGTAGCGTTATCGTTCATCAGCGAGTTCTAAAATTATGTTAAATTGGGCTTCTGTAATTGCAATAACCGATAATCTTGGTTGCTTTATTAATCCCAAATCTGACAGACGATTATCACCTTTCATTTGAGCTAAACCAACGGGTTTATTGAGCTTTTTTACTGGCTTTATATCAACAACTACCCATTGTGGATTGTCGGTGGTTGGGTCTTGATAGGCCGATTTTATTACTTCTGCGATCCCAACTACTTCTTTACCTTCATTGCTATGGTAATACAAACACCAATCGCCTACATTCATTTCACGCAGGTTGTTTCTTGCTTGAAAATTCCGAACACCATCCCAAAAAGTTTTTTGATCTTTTTCGAATTGCTCCCAACTGTATTTGAAAGGTTCGGATTTTAACAACCAATGCTTCACATAGGCAAAATAATACCAAATCCATCAAAACAAAAAACGGAAATGTAATATGGATACGCAAAAAACCAATAATTCGCACATTTTACTGATAAGAATCTTGACATTGATAATTATATTGCCTTATATTTGTTAAAAAAAAAGACAATATGTATTTAAAAGAAAATATCAAATTACTTAGAAAAAGGCGTAAACGCAGCCAAGAAGATGTTGCTGGTAGTTTGGGCATTACTCGATCCGCTTACAATAGTTATGAAAACGGCGTAGCAGAACCTGGAATTACGGTTCTTCTAAAACTTTCAGATTTTTATCAAGTCAACATCGATAAATTACTTCGAATCGACCTATCAAATGTTGCAGAAAGTCAACTAGCGCAATTGGAAAAGGGATTTGACATGGACTTAACCGGTACACGACTTCGAGTTTTGGCGACAACAGTTGACGCACAAAACGAGGAAAACGTCGAATGGGTTCCTTTAAAAGCCAAAGCAGGATACACTACGGGGTATGCAGATCCTGAATTCATCAAAGTGCTTCCTGCATTCAACATGCCTTTCTTATCTCCCAACAAAAAGTACCGAACCTTTCCAATTTCGGGCGATAGCATGCCACCTGTATTAGACGGAGGTTTTGTAACGGGTGAATATTTGCAAGATTGGAATATGGTAAAAAATGGAAGACCTTATATAGTGGTTACACAAGACGATGGTATTGTGTTTAAAATTATTTACAATCGTATCGAAGAAGATGGCACATTCCTTTTATGTTCAACAAATCCCATGTATCAACCCTACCCGGTTCGCGTACAAGAGATTCTTGAGATATGGAAATTCGTGCATTATATAAATCCTAAATTTGAAGAACCAAGTGCTTCCGACCAGAGCGATGTTGGACCCACTTTACGCATATTACAGAGAGAAATTGGCATGATTAAGGATAAAGTAAAGAATATAGAGGATAAAATTTAAACAATGAATTTCGTCACATAGGTGAAGCAATAGTATATTCGCAGTCTCAATTCGATTGAACATAGATATGAAATTCAAAAAAGACACCTACTTGGAGTGGTACCGAATAATGATGTTGGTACGTCGTTTCGAAGAAAAGTCCGCCCAATTATACGGAAAGCAGAAGATAAAAGGTTTTTGTCATTTATATATAGGTCAAGAAGCGTTGGTCGCTGCTATGAAAACAGCGCTAACTCCAGATGATAAAGTTATTACAGCGTATCGCGACCATGGACACGCTTTAGCATTAGGAATTACTCCCAATGAGGTAATGGCTGAATTGTATGGTAAGGCAACAGGTTGTAGCGGTGGTAAAGGCGGCAGTATGCATATGTTCTCGAAAGAACATAACTTTTTCGGAGGACATGGAATTGTAGGTGCGCAAATTCCACTAGGTGCAGGAATGGCGTTGGCGGAACAATATATGGGAACTAAAAATGTCTCCGTTTGTTATTTCGGTGATGGTGCCGTTCGTCAAGGTGCTTTGCATGAAGCTTTTAACATGGCTATGTTATGGAAACTACCCGTAGTGTTTATCTGCGAAAACAACGAATATGCAATGGGTACTAGTGTTTCACGTACCACAAACATGTTGGATATTTACAAAATCGGTCAAGCATATGACATGCCTAGCTACCAGGTAGATGGTATGAAATGTGAAACTGTACACGAAGCGATGTTCAACGCAGCAGAAGAAGCGCGCAAGGGAAATGGACCAACATTCCTAGAAATCAAAACGTATCGTTACAGAGGCCATAGTATGAGTGACCCTGCTAGTTACCGTACTAAAGAGGAACTCGCGGAATACAAAGAGAAAGATCCAATTGAAACCACGAAAGCGACTATACTCAAGCTTAAATATGCAACTGAGGCAGAATTAGACGCAATGGAAGAAGAAATTATCAAGCAAGTGGAAGAAAGCGTAACTTTCGCAGAAGAATCACCATTACCAGATCCAGCTTTGCTTTTTAGAGATGTTTATGTAGAAGACGATTATCCATACTTAATGGATTGATATCAATAAAAAAACAAAGGACTTTTACTATATTCGCCCCCTCAAATTATGGACAATCAAGACGCTTTATCACAATTTAAAGAAAAGTTCTCTTCTTTTTACCAAACTAATAAGAAGAGTATAGCTATCGTTTCAGCTGTAGTTATTGCTGGTGTTGCTGGCGGTTATTATTGGGCTAATGAATACATCCCTGCTCAAGAATCTAAAGCTGCTAAAGCTTTGGCGCCAATGCACTATTACTTCAAAAACGATTCGATGGAAATCGTAATCAATGGTGATAAAACCCTTAAACTCAAATCAGCCAAATCTGTCGCCGATGAATATGCGTCCACTTCAAAAGGTAAGGAAGCCGCACTCATGGTAAGTATTGCATACATGCGTACAAAAAAATATGAGGAAGCACTTGACTATTTGGACAAAACTGAAGCCAATGATGAAATTTTAGCAGGTTCAATTTTGAATATGAAAGCTGTATGTTATTCTAACTTAGGCGAAACTGAGAAGGCTGCTTCTTATTTTGCAAAAGCCGGTGACATTGCTGAAAACGAATTCTCTGCTGAATATTATAAGCGTGCGGGTATTCATTATGAAACTGCAGAAAATTATGAAAAGGCCTTAAAATACTATCAAATTATTGCAGACAAATATCCTACATCGGGTGTTGGCACTGACATTAATAAGTATGTATACAAGATGAAGGCCAAATTGGGTGATTACAATCCATAAGCCTTAGATTCAGTGTCAGACGCGGTTTTCAAATACGACTTTTCCCCACATAAATTTTTACTGTCAAATCTCAAGATTGGTATTGTAACAGCCATGTGGAACGCAGACATTACCTCTGAGTTGACTACTGGAGCTTATCAGAAGCTTATCGAATTAGGTGTAAAACCCAATAACATTACTAAAATAGACGTTGCTGGTGCTTTTGAACTTCCTTTAGGTGCTTCACAACTTATTAATATCTCTCGCTGTGATGGCGTAGTTGCATTAGGCTGCGTGATAAAAGGAGATACACCTCACTTTGACTATGTTTGCGATGGAGCAACACAAGGAATCATGTCTGTTATGCTCAAATCTCAGAAACCCATTGGTTTTGGCTTAATAACTACTTTAAATCACGAGCAAGCATTAGAAAGAACAGGTGGTGTGCATGGACACAAAGGAATTGAAGCGGTTGAAACTGTACTTCAACAATTGATTGAATATCAAAATTTATAAAATATATATCATTAGAATTGCCCAACGAAATGAATTCGCAATCTGAAAATTACAACGAGCAGTTAAATCTTGCTGAAAACTTGATCAACCAACAAGAGGAAGATCAAAGCAATCGCGATAAATTCAGCCGATTAACGAAAGAAGAGATTATTGAGGCCGCGGAAAGCTTGATCCAGACTGCGGATGTTAAAAGTGCCTATGAAAATTTACTTCTTTTAAAGGAAATTTATGAAAAGCACAGTGCAGACGAAAAACCAGCTCAAATTCAAGAATGGATTGCAGCGGGAAATGACCCGAAAGATTTTGTCCCTTCTAATGATGAATTAAAGTCCAAACTACACGATATATTCAATCGCTTTCATAAACTGAGAGAAGATGAAAAGAAAAGAGCAGAGGAAGAAAAACTTGCCAATCTAAAAGAAAAACAGGCTATTCTCGAAAAGATTAAAGCACTTGTAGATACTGAGGAAACTGAGAATACCCTATCCGAATTGAGAGAATTGATGCGGAGCTGGAAAGAAGTACGCACAATTCCCAAAGAATACCACGATGCGTTAGCATCTGAATATCGTTTGTTGATAGAAAAATATTACGATAACCTTTCCATATTTAATGAGTTAAAAGATTTAGATCGTGAAAAAAACCTTGAAATCAAGATCGAACTCATTAAAAAGGTAGAAGTTTTGAAAGAAGAAACTTCTATGCGTAAGGCCATTGTCACGCTCAACAAATACCACGAGGATTGGAAAAATGCCGGACCTGTGCGAAGAGAAATTTCTGAAGAAATTTGGACTCGTTTCAAGGCTGCTAGTGATTTAATAATAGACCGAATCAAACAACAGAGAGCTGAATTAGACGCCAAAAGACAAGTTAATCTTGAAAAGAAGATGCTTTTGGTGGAAAAAAGTGAAACGGCTATTACCGCGCTTCCAGAGAATACAAGCGATTGGCAGAAATTGGGTAAGGAACTCGATTCATACTTTCAAGAATGGAAAAAAATCGGCCCAGTTCCCGCTCAAAATAACGAAGAAATTTGGGCTCGTTTTCAAGGAGTTAGAAATACCTACTACACTGCAAGAAAAGGCTTTTTTAAAGATCTAAATAAAAACAAAGTAGACAATCTCAAGTTAAAAGAAGAGCTGTGTGTAAAAGCTGAAGCACTTAAAGATTCCGAAGAATTTATGAAAACTTCTGAAAAACTTAAGGAGCTTCAAGAACAATGGAAGAAAATCGGCCCAGTTCCAGATGAACACAACCAACCTATTTGGAATCGTTTTAGAGCTGCCTTTGATTATTTCTTTGAAAGACGTAATACTTTTTTTGATGAAAGAAAGAAACAAGAAAGTGGTGCAGTTCAAGCTAGAGAAGCCATAATCACGATATTACAAGAGTTAAGTATCGAAGGAGCAGAAGTAAGTTTTGAAAAACTAAAAGCCATTCAGAACGATTGGAATAATTCAGGATTTGTTTCAGGTAAAAGATTCCATTCTCTAAATAATAAATATCAAAAAATTATCGATCCGCTTTTCCAAAAACTTAGAGAAGAGAATAAGCAAGATCGCGTGAAAAACGTTAAAAATTACGTTGAAGGCATGAAGAACTCTGCCGACGGTCAATCTAAACTTAAATTTGAAGAGCGTAAACTTCGTGATTTAATCAAAAAGATTGAAGATGAAATTTCAACGATTGACAATAATAAAAGCTTTTTTCAATTATCAAAAAATGCAGATTCTGTATTAAAGCAGTTTGATGAAAAAATAAGAAAGCTACAAGATCAAAAAGATCGATTATTGGCGGAATTGAATGTATATAAACAGAGTAAATCGTAAATGCTCCGCACCTTTACTCGTATCATAGATTATATCGGGTATTTATTTGGTGGCACCGATTTACATGGGATACACTCCCCTTTTATTTATGCACTTTCCGAGTTTTCTTTATATCATAAAGGCGATAAACGTATTGAATCCATAGAGTTTCAACGTACTCAAATGCTAAAAAGCAAGGGTTTCCTACTTGGTCATTCCCTACCTGATTTTGTTGATAGATATACACTTCCTGCAAAACATTGTTTTGCTTTAACTCGTTTAATCGAATTTTTAGATGTTCGTTCTATTTTCGAATATGGGAAAACAACAGGTATCGAAACCAATTACGCCCTATTTTCACCGTTGATTAAAGCAAAACGGTCTATTACCTACAAATATGAGTTTCCCGATGAAAACAAACTAAAAATCAGCACAAACGAGCAATGGCTTGAAAACTATGCTCTAGAGATGTCAAATATTAAATGGAATAATTCTGAATCCGAAAGTCCATGGGAAATTCACATTGTGAATTTAACTGAAGATGCAGATTTAATTTGGTCGTTTTGGGAGCAAAAACAAGATACATTCCATAATCACACCATCGTAGTATTCACGAATATCCGATATAGCGATGATCACTTTTTAAAATGGAAACAGATCACGCATGAACCTAGTGTGAGTGTTGACATAGATTTATTCCGCATGGGAATCTTGTTTTTCAGAAAAGAACAGCCAAAAGAATCATTTTTATTACGATATTAGTTCGATTATGGAATGGACACATAAAATTAGAGTGCGTTATGCTGAATGCGACCGTATGGGGTTCGTGCATCATTCGGTATATGCACTATATTTTGAAGAAGCGAGAACCGAAATTCTTCGTCAAGCAGGAATAACCTACAAAGAAATGGAGGATGAAGGTATCATTATGCCCGTGCGTTCCATGAGTATGACATTTAAAAAAGCCGGAAAGTACGATGATTTATTGACCATCCACGTGCGAATAGAGGGTGCTGTCGAAGTTAGAGCCCATTTTCATTATGACGTATATAACCAGAATGAAGAATTAATTTGTACTGGATATACAGAAATGTTCTTTGTGAATAAAGACTCAATGAGACCCCTTAAATTACCCGAAAAATACAAAAAACACATGCAATAATGCCTCGGTATTATCGTCCATATAACAAACATTTTGGCAAAAAAGATAAGCCAGAAGAAGAGACTAACAAAGACATCTCAGAGGCTTTAGAGAATCCTATAGCGGCAAAAGTAAGAATCTACTTAGAGTCAAAAACTTTCAAAGGCCTAAAGGGACATAGTCTATACGATGTAGGTCGGTATTTCTTGCGGTCCCTATTTATGGAAAATTTAAGTGTTCGGGCATCGTCGCTCAGTTTTAATTTTTTCTTGGCTCTTTTTCCGGCATTGATTTTCTTACTTACACTTATAGCATACTTGCCATACGATGGTTTGAAAACCCAATTAATGGAACAATTATCCATGATTTTGCCCGAACGCTCGTACAAAGAAATTGCTGAAACCATTTCCGAAATCCTAAATAAACAAAATTCAAGCTTATTATCTTTTGGTTTTGTATTTACGATTTATTTCGCTTCGAATGCTTTTCATCTATTAATAAGCAGCTTCAATAAACGGTTGGTCGCCTCTACCCTTGTTAAGCAGAATTGGTTGGTGATCCGGGGGAAAGCTGTATTTCTCACAGCACTCCAAACCGCATTAATCATAATCTTTCTATCTTTAGTGACTTGGGCGTATCAAATTGAATCCTACATGGAAATTAATAACTGGCCTTTAGTTTCCGTTTATAATTTTTTTGTAGAGTTACTTAAATACCTTCTCATGATGGGGTTGTTTCTATTAGCTATTTCTAGCTTGTATTATTTTGCCCCTTCTAAAACCAACAAATGGCAATTTTTCACAATTGGATCTTTTTTGGCGAGTGCTTTATCGATAATTGCAACTTTTGGCTTCACCTTGTACGTAAATAACTTTGACAGTTATAACAAGATTTATGGATCAATCGGCGCCATTTTGGCGTTGATGGTGTTGATCTATATCAACGTACTACTTGTGATAATTGGATTTGAACTTAATACGAGTATAGATAAAGCTGAAATTCGCTCGGCAAGGATGCAAAACTCCTAAGAGCTCACAAATATTTTCTCCAAAACCACTTCACCGTAAAATTCATTGATTTTACCTATAACCAAGTGACGTTGTAAGTAAATTTCATTCTTCAAAGGAGGATTATCCACCTTTAGGTATAGGGTTTTGTCTTTTATTTTAATCTCTGAAGTATGCTTCTTAATCATTGGACCAAATATCTCAAGCCAATCCTGCTGGATTTTTGTTTCAAGCGCTTTTGCATCCAAACGATAACGTTTGTACATCTGTTGAAGTACCGAAGTAATTGAAATATCCTTATCCTTTTGCCTCATTTAATTTGCTTTTTCTACGACCATAAAACATGTAAATTAGGAATCCAATTAAAAACCAAATCCCAAACCATTTCCAGTTATCAAGCGTCATCCCGGTAAGCAAATATAAGCAAATCGCCACTCCAAGTAGCGGAATTAAATTCCAATTATTCTTAAAGGTGAATGCAGCGAGTACAATTAAGCAGATCCAAAGTATACGATGCGAAATTACGTACATAACATCCTCTCCTCCATTGAAAATTTCCTCAAAGTATTCCGGTATGAAATACACACAAAGTAAAACGGTTAAAATACATATTAATAAAAACAACCATTTCCCGTTTATGTACCAAAGTCTAAATCCTTTTCCCTCACCTATTTTCCTTTGAGGAAGTAATAAAACACCACCACAGACTAATACGAACGCGAAGATGGTTCCTATAGATGTGAAATCTAACACAAATGCTTCATCCGTAAAAAAAATGGGCAAACCGACTACAAAGCCAGTCATTATCGTTGAAAAACCAGGCGTTTTAAATCTTGGATGGATCGAAGCAAACTTTTGAGGTAATAATCCATCTCGACTCATTGACATCCAAATTCGTGGTTGTCCCATTTGAAATACCAATAGCACGCCTGTCATGGCTATTATGGCAGAAGCACCCACTATATATTCCAACCAATGTACACCTTTGTATTGCAGTGCAAATGCCAAAGGATCGTCTACATTCAGAAGACCAAACGGAACCATGCCCGTTAGCACAAGTGATATCAAAATATATAAAACCGTACAAATCAGTAATGAATAAAACATCCCTTTAGGCAAATCGCGTTCGGGATTTTTACTTTCTTCAGCAAGTGTGCTAACCGCGTCGAATCCTATATAAGTAAAGAAAACAGCAGAAACTCCGGCCATAATCCCTTTCATTCCCGACGGATTAAAGGGGGTGTAATTTTCTATATCTATATAGAAGGCTCCAACTAGGATCACGGCAATGATGATTACTAATTTCAATAGGACCATTACATTGCTTACTTGCTTACTTTCCTTAATGCCTCTGTAAACCAGAATGGTGATAAGAATATTAATCAAAACAGCAGGTGCATCAAAGATTAATCGCAAATCGCCTATTTTAGGGGCTGTATTCCATGCTTCTAGAGCATCTCTTTGATCTGGATTTAAGATTGAAATCTGAGAAAATTCTGAAAACAAGCGAGATGCCGTTCGATAATCTACGGTTAGCCACCTCGGTAAATGAATATGGAAGGCATCCAACATATGAGTGACATATCCACTCCATGAAAATGCAATGTAAATATTACCAATGGAATATTCCATTATCAAAGCCCAGCCAATAATCCATGCAAAAAGTTCTCCAAACGATGCATAAGCATACGTATACGCACTTCCTGACACAGGAATTCTAGCGGCAAATTCTGCATAACACAGGGCTGCAAATCCGCAAGCTATCGCGCAAATTAAAAATAACCAAATAACCCCTGGACCACCTTCTGAGCAAGCCCTTCCCACAGAACTAAAAATACCTCCACCTATAATTGCAGCAATTCCAAAAAAAGTTAGATCTCGTAATCCCAAAACCCTCGACATTTGCGACTCAGAAGCCGTTGGAAAGTCTGTTTTACGTCGAAAAAGTGCCTTAAACATATCTGTCAAGGTGCGATATTACCCACTTTATTCTCTAGAGACAAATAATTTGATATCTTTGTTAATATGAAATCATTTTTGGCCTCGATAATGTTGGTGATTCTGTTGGTAAGCAACGGAATGCTTTCGGCGGTCATAGATGTTTGTTGCTGGAACGATCATGTAACAAGTCCAATATCAATTGATTGTTGTGTGCAAAATGAATCCACCCAACTGACTTCATGTTGCGGAGAATCAGAAGAGAATCCAGTCGACTTAGACTCCCATAAGTCCTGTGAATTTAACTCATGGTATTATTTTACCCCTAAATTCATAGAGAATGAATCACAATCCAAAAAGGGTTTATTTGAAACAACCTTAAAATATATTTCGATTAAATCCTACGAAAATTTAGAATTAGGCATACTCCCTCATTATTTTAAGCAAGATGCAGATTCTCCACCAAATTCCTTTGCTATTAGGACTCTTTTGGAGAAAAACTGCATATGGATTATTTAGCGTATTGATATTACTACCAAAGTAAAGTATATCAACACATTAATAATCCAAAAAAATGAAAAACAAACCATTATTTTTAATAACAATTCTAAGTGTAATAGCACTTGGATTTAGCAGTTGTGCACTGTTTAAAGGCAACAAGTTTAAAGTTAATACCTCCTTCACCGTTTACGGAGATTGCGAAATGTGCAAAGAACGCATTGAAACTGCATTAGACCGCAAAGGAATCAACACGGCTTATTGGTCTCTTAAAGATCAAAAAGTTTTCATCACCTATCAATCTGATATTTTCACCGAAGAACAATTGCATAATATCGTTGCAATGGTTGGACACGATACCGATAAAGTAAAAGCCGACGATATTGTATACCAAAATCTACCCGGTTGCTGCCATTATCGTAAGGAGGAAACAGAATGGTAAAGAGATTGATTTTAATTGTCACGATAGCTCAGGCATTTTCATTATCAGGACAAATAGACACAATCAAAGCGGTCGATATTAGCACGGAACAAAGTGCGCAAAAATACGACACGGATGGAGGACGTTTAACCACAACGATAACAGAAAATGAATTCAAAAAGGCTGCATGTTGCACCCTTTCAGAAAGCTTTGAATTGAGCAATACTGTGGAAGTCTCCAATAAGGACGGAATTTCCGGTATTCGACAAGTAGAAATGTTAGGTCTAGCCGGTAAATATGTCTTAATGACTCAAAAAAACATGCCCAACCTAAATGGAATTGCACAGTTGAATGGATTGTCAAACATTCCTGGTGCTTTTGTCGCTAATGTTAATATAGCGAAGGGAAATGGAAGCGCTACATTAGGTTACGAAGGTTTAACCGGAGGAATAGATTACGACCTTAAGTCGAGTGCAAAAAATCCAAGATTCTTTTTTAATGCTTACCAAAACAATCAAGGCAGGTCTGAGGTAAATCTTTTATTGAAAAAAGACATAAATCCTAACTTGAGGAATTTCTCCTACTTACACGGTGGAACGCAATGGATGACTACCGATATGAATAAGGATGGTTTTACCGACATGCCCATGACCGATCGTTATTATCTTGGTAATCAAACCCATTTCCAAACAAAAAATACCGAAGGAATGATTGGATTTACCTACTGGCAGGACAATAAGAAGGCAGGTGCTACCGATAAAATTGGTGGAAATTCCATAACAACCGACCCTAGTTCATTTTTATTCAGAAGTAATGAAAATCGTTTGGATGTATTTGCCAAATTAGGCATTATTCCCAATGAGGGTGAGACAACATTTGGCAATATCTTTAATTTTTCGAGACATAACATGAGTTATGGACTGAACAATTTAATTAACAGAACTTATAACGCCGAAGAGTCTCGATTCACTTACAGCGGTCTCATGCAATCAGAAATCACTGAAACATGGGGAATTAAAACGGGTCTTTCATTCTTAGCCACCAGTTTGGATGAGAATTTAAGTAGTGAACCATTGGACACCTTATCTCAAAATTATTCAGGAAAGGTGAATGAGTTGCAATTTGGTGGTTTTTTTGAAGGCGTATATGCAACGGACGAATTTAAAATGGTTTTGGGCACACGATTAGACAACCATAACTATTATGGATGGTTCGTCACACCTCGAATTCATATTAAATGGGATGTAAACCCCAATAACAATTTATTCCTACAAGGAGGTTATGGCCGAAGACAAGCCTATGTTATTGCAGAAAACCTGCCACTTCTCATTAACGATCGAGTTATATCATCTCCATTTATTAATGAAAATCAAAATTTGACAAACCCATACGGAATGAATCAAGAGCGTGGATGGAACTATGGCATTTCTTACTTGAAGCAATTTATGTTCTTGGGTTATCCCAGTTCGATTTCCTTAGATGTGTTTCGTAATGTATTTGATAGTAGGATTGTCATTGATCAAGAAACTGCAGAAAACATTTCCTTCGTTCAATTAAATGGTAAAGATGCTGGATTCTCTGAAAGTATTCACACCGAATGGAGCTTCATGCCGGCTATGAGATTTGAAGTCCGTTTGGCCTATCGTTATGTAAATAACATCCAAAACCTAGGTGGAGAAATGAGACTTAAGCCACTTTTGAGTCAACATCGTGGTTTGGCAACATTAACGTATAAAACCAGAAATAAGTGGTATTTCGACTTAATCGGTAGTATTAATGGACCAAAGCGTTTATTTGAGAAGCCGGAAGTAAGGAGCCAAGAATTAGAGACCCCGGTTTATGCCTTATTCAACACGCAAATTCGCAAAAATTGGAATTCCGGTTTTGAAATCTATTTAGGTGCCGAGAACATTGGAAACTTCAGACAGTTAGATCCAATTTACG
>Ga0181563_10004468_pt1 | contig 13008 bp, 13 predicted proteins | sample 011ome_25_FD_133759 | JGI IMG/M metagenome (GOLD analysis project Ga0181563, IMG submission 133759) | Coastal salt marsh microbial communities from the Groves Creek Marsh, Skidaway Island, Georgia - 011512CT metaG (megahit assembly) | ecosystem: Environmental > Aquatic > Marine > Intertidal... | reverse complement strand
GTGTCACCAAATCTTCACTCGATCAACTTGAATCTGCTCCCGTCGAAAGTCGTGACACCAAATCTTCACTCGATCAACTTGAATCTGCTCCCGTCGAAAGTCGTGTCACCAAATCTTCACTCGGGCAGAAAAGAAAAATCGAACGAATCTATGAAGACATCTCAATATATGAACCACAAAACCCGAATAACAGTTCACTTGAAGTACTATCCGATATTTGCGATTTGAGAGATCTATGCGACAGTCCGTTCCAATTTATTCGGCATGTTGATCACGCGCAAAGCCTGCCTAAGTTTGATTTATTAAATGTTACTACTTCTGCTTTAACGTCGCCTCTTGATACCCAAGTTACACCTGATGATTCACCCTTTGTGCCAAAGAATCTTTTCAACTGCGCCGCTTCACCATCGTTTGGTAATGATTATTCAACACCTAATATTACACGCATCATGCACACTTCAATTAGATTTTCATCTCCATTAACACCAAGTAAATTTCCTAAAAAAAATGTGCAGTACATGTAAATCATTTAAATGAATACTGAATAGATTATATTCATCATTTCATATAGTAGATCACATCGTACAATTTATAGAATAAATTGAAAATTTTAAAAACAAAAGAACATTCTTCTCTCTCTCTTTTTTTTTGTGTTTTCTTTTTTTGTATTCACGATAGCAACGTAACTTTATAATCCATATTTTATTAGCCGCTTTTGAAATTTGCCTTCACCTGGATACCATTATTCGGGGAAAAAATACCAGATAATCTTCAAATTGAGATCGTAGAGTTTCTGTCTTCAGTAGATTTGACCAATTGTTTTTCTGTATCCAAAAACTTTTATCAGTCACTTAAAGTGTTTGCGTTACTAACGAATCTCAATGTTGGTATTATGGATACTCACATAAATTATGGTATGTGTTGTGTATCTATTATTTATATTTGATAATATATGTTATTTTTACAACTCATTTATAACTTACATTTACATGTTGTATAGTTGCGTTACTTACGAAGTACTTAATCGATCGGCATTTCCAATGCGATACCAAATTTATTTGGTCAACTGGATTCAATCATACTTTTGTAAAATTGCCTTCCACTAAGAATTGGTATGCTCGTGGAAATAATTATTGGGGACAGCTTTGTCTAGGAACGAAAGGTCTCATTACATTATATAATTTTGATCAACCATTACGTAAATTAAAAACAAAAAATCAATCAATCAATCAATCAACAGATTCGATAAAAAATGGTTGGATTGGATTTAAACAAATTGAACAACACAGTTCTGTTGGGATACGAAAAATAGTCGCTAACAACATGTAAAGTTTTTAAATGTTGTTAGTGACTAATGCTACAAACACAATTGATTTCAACATTCTTGAAACTGTTTTGTCTATCAGGTTTTCATTTATATTGACGAATGACGGTATACTTTTTGCGTGTGGTAAAAACAAATTCGGTGTTTTAGGGGTATCGGACTGCAGAGTGAGATATAAACCAACAAAACTTGCTATTCCGATCAAAGTCGTGAAAGTTGATTTCCATGACAATACAGCAATATGCCTCAGTGAAGAAGGAAAGGTATTCACATGGGGGAAACATAGTCATGGAATTAAACAAGATTTGTCATACAAATTTATAGATAGTTCAGTACCAATCGAAGTAGATATATTGACTTCAACGTGTGTTGTTGATATTGGCGCAGCCGCCAGTCATTTTTACGCAATCACTCATGATCGAGTGAATTTGTTGACTTGGGGTAAGTTATTCACTTAAAACTTAATTGTGTTCAAACTATACACATTACACTCATGTATAACACCATTTTATTTTTGTAGGTAAATATATTTTGTATAAAAACCGAAATACACACCAAAAAAATGTAAAAATGATCCGCGTCAAAGGAATGAGACTAGGGCTTGGTAGAACTATTCAAAAAATATCTGTTGGAAGCAACCATATCTTGATTCTTCTCGCAACTGGTAATTCTATTCAACGATTATTCAAAGAATTTGTACATATCATGTACAATAATATAACGCATTAATTGCTTGCACAACATTAACAGGTCAAGTGTATGGTTTGGGTGAATTGTTCCAAGAATCAAATATGTCTATAGATCGAATAATTCAAAGCAGTTATGACGACGACGATGGAGAATCATATTTTCAAAATTGTTACACTTTACCTGAGATTATACCATTTAAAAACAAAATCGTCGATATAGCTGTTTCAAAAAAGATTAACCATAGTATATATTTAGACGATTATAATAATGCTTACATAACCGGTACATACAAACACATTCCAAAAGAAAACCAACCTCATCATATTTTATCCAATGTTCAATATATATATTGTAGTATTCACACATGCGCTTTTTATATGCAAAATGATGGTGAAGTAAAAGTATTTGGAGAAAATAGCTATAGACAAATTTCAAGTTGTCCAGATCACATACCAGTAATAACCAAACCGAAAACGATTTCTATAGAGTTATCTTCTTCGGATACTGAATAGAATTTAATACATATCAGAAGAGTTAAAAGAGAGAAACAACATAGATGAATAAATATGTAAAATTATTTTTGCAACATGTCTCTAAAAACTTTATTTTGACATGTAATAATATACTTTAAAATGAGCAATATTACCTTGAAAAAACACAAATCGATTAAAACAATCTATCAAAAGAACAAAACACTAAAAAAATCACTCAAAAATAATCAGAAAAAATATTATTCGAAATATTACTCCAATACACACAAGTTAAATCGAATAACATTCGCAAATTACTGTTTGACGTGTGCGAAAGCATTAACAAACCTCAAAACATTTCGCGATTATGTTGGTATGTCAAATGAAGATAGAGCACTAGTGCTGAAAAAAATAAACTCGATCACTGAACAAGAATTAAATGCGACAATTCAAAAAAAGAATGAAATGTTTGATGCACATATGTTAAAATTCAAGAACATAAAAGGTGGTGATTATCAATTAAAAAAACGTTGTGAAAACAATGAGACCGAAGAGAATGAATATTATGATTTCATTTCAATGACTCCTTTACATGGTGAATTTCAAAAAATTGGACGGTATTGTTATAATAAAGATACCATACGTGGCATATTAAACGTGAATAATGGCATATTTGTGGATCCATACACAAGAGAAGAATTCACAGTGGAACGTTCAAAAAAGATAGCACGAAAATCAGGAATCGGGTGGAAAAAAATATGGGTTGGTAATGAACAAACTACACACTCTCAACAAAGATATGTAGATCAAACCGAAATGAGAGAACATGCACAAGAAATAACCGAATCTATATTTTTGAATCCACGATTTCAATTCGTGCTGTTCCAAGTTATTTATTCTATGTTTTTTGGTGTCACTCAGGCTACAGCAATCAATATTTATTTGCTTATAAATACTATTCTCAGTTATAGAGCAAATTTTATTGGATCAAATACAACCATAGCAATAACATTTTTTCACGCGTTGTTTATGTGTGGAATGTATCCAAATGAATGTGGAAATGTCGTTGAAATGTTAATGAACATATTTGAAATGTTAGATTTAGTATACAATTCTTAAATTAAATAACTTATTCTTATGATTCTCTCATAATTTTGTGATCTAAAATTGAAAAACATCATTGTATAGTAATAGCATGCAAACATTATTAGATTACATGCAACAAAATGATCAACAAAAAATAATTCTACAATATTGTATCAGTTTACGCAATCACTCACGAGTTAATTTGTTGATATGTGGTAACGATGACGAATCGTTCTTTCAAAATTGTACCATGTCATTTTATTCATGAGTCAAATACGAATTGTAAAGCAATTTATGATAAATCGATGCATTTGTCCATGTGTCGACATAAAACATTCGTTTTAAAGCAATTTGCACAACCACCTTCAATCGACTTACATCCGGATCTTTATCGATCAACCAGGAAAAATCAACATATATATTTAATATTTTCGTTATTACGTCAATTCTATTCCTGACACCGACTGTTTCTTTAAGATTATCGAGTAATAATTTTAGTTTATCGCGAATTATAATAGTGGATTGTAGTAAAGATAATATATATCGAAGTTCTGGTAAAATTTTACATTGAAAATATTGTTTTCTGAGTTCTTTGTACTCTAAACTACACTTAAAATCAAAAATAAGGTTAATTATGTCTCTAGGAAACATAATTAACGTGTCATACACGGTATTGTATGAACATTCGTTCTTGTAGTGTCCTAGTTGTTTACAATGTGAGCACCAGTGCAATATTAGTTCATTCATACTTTTTGAAATTTGTTTCACTATAAAAGAAAATATAATTCAATTTTGCAATCTTACAGAAACAAACTCAAAGAGAGAAATGTAACTATTTGAGACGCAAAAAGTTGTGTGGATTATCATTTTATTGTTTTACATCAAAATACAACCGAACAATCTCTACAAGTTCTTTGTTTTCTCCATTTTTTATACGACTGATTTGTTTTTCTATTTCTTTTTTCAACCTTTTCAAGCGAATCTTCATGGATGTATTTCGTTTCTCTCGTTTGTACATATATGTATCGGGATTGAATCGAATATATACCCATTTACCACTATGTATCATATATAAATCGTCATATCTAATTTCTTCGTCTTTTTGATCATATCGTTTGTGCTGATGTTCATCTGTTTCGATCACTAATAATGTATTCCCTATCATTTTGAAGTGATCTAATCTTCTTCGCGAAGTACAATCACATTGCCCAACATGTATAGAGTGATCGTGTGCAAATCCTTCAAAATGTACATTAATATATTCTTTTACCTGATTTTCTTTTGACTTTGTACGAATCATCTGTGTCATTGGATCACATGGAAAGCGATTTGCGAAACAGAATGTGCAATAATTTCTATATTTTGAATTACCTCTTTGTCCTACAGGGCAATCTGGGCACATTATATTCATTTTATCTACCATACCTTCATGTCTACAATTATTACAATACTTTGGTTTTGATTCATTTGGATAATGGAATGAAGGTGTTGTTTTACCACAATGACATTTTGTATGACTTAAATCAGACATATCAGGCGTTTTGCACTTACCACAATATGCTACATTTAATTTACCATAACCAGCCCTGACTTTTCCACATTGAACACACATTTTTGATCGTACTTGTATCATATCGGCAAACTTGCAATCCTTACAGAATTTTGGTGTATCGTACAAATTATAATTGAATGATGGTACTTTACCACATATGCAACGAAATGTATTCAGATTTATCATTCCATCTTTTCTATGGACAGAACAATATTGCCGTATAGATTCCAGATATCCATATATTGCTCTTTTAGAACATTGCATATATTTACAGAGAGACATCTTTGAATAATGTGACTATATTTTTTGTATTGTTATCACGAGAGAAACAATAAAGATAAAACATAATGCATAAAATTATAAAATATATTACTATATTATATAATGCAAATACACATGAACGGTGGTAAAATTCCAAACGCGTATTCTAAATATACTGTTCCACCAAAACCGAACCCAAAATTTATTCATCAAAACATATCAAAATTATGGTCCCAATACGACTCTTTTAATATTGATATGTTTTCATTAATTCAAGTAAAAAATAGCGAATTTCAAACAAAAATGCTTCCAATTTTCAACCAGCTTTATCGTAAATGCAACGCTAAAGAAAAAATGTTTATTCACACATTCGTTGCACAGACATCGCAAATCGATTTTGTACCATATGAGATTGTAAACGACAAAATTGTTTTGAAAAAGCATCAACACAATGGTGGTATGAACGGCAATACTAATTCCATTGATATTAACGACGATAAAGCATTGAACCAACAATTACAGCAGCACACACGAGATATGATACAATCCGAAGATAATCTAGAATTACATAAATCTAAAATAGAACTGATGAGCAATATTGTGAAAATGATACAAGACCAGCAAAATTTTTGTCAACAATCAGAGCAATCAAACAAGAATGTGAAGAATATGTGGATTGTATTTAATCTATTATTTACTGGAACTATCATGTATACCACCAAAAATGCTGCAAATATATTGTTATCAGGCGTTACGGTATCCACCATCAAATTCGTAAACACTACCATGGGAATGACTAGATATTTATTTAATCCTATTCTTGGATTAATTAATTCAACCAGCCGAATTCCAGATGGTAACGAAATTATGTCAAAATTAGCTGACCTGACAAATACATTAAAAGATGATCCTGAATTGCAACCTCTTTTAGAAGCACTTTACAATACAAGTATGGGTTTAACTGCAATCAGTTTCATTATTATATTCATATTCACCAGTTTTATTACATTCTTGATCAGAATGTGTTTGTATGCGGACAATATATCGATTATGGGGTTCAGTATTTCTACAAACCATAATAACCAAGCAAACATCGCGAATCCAAATAATATTGCTCAAATGTTACAACATTTAAATCTTAACAACGTACCCAACAATAATAAATCAACTCAAAATCAGTTAGAATACAAAAAGGATAAAGGGGGTTCTTCACGCAAAAAGAAAAATGCAAAAAAATCAAGGTGCAAACATAGTAAAAAAACAAAGTGCAAACATAATAGAAAAAAGACCCGGTCCAAAAAGAAACAATCATAAATCAGAATTTCACAGAACACAATATTTGAGTGCATACATATTATACATATGAATTCAAATACTATTCCAAGTTATTTTGTATAGAAATGATGAGAATTTGCACCGAAAGACACTGTTCTCGTAGTCTTTTGTGTGTTTTTAAATGTAATCACAGCTTGCTGATAAGAGAAAACAATATTCCACCCAAACATGACACATAATAAAGTGAGGAATGGATCACACGACGATGTATCATGTCCACTCGAAATCCGACTGGGTTCATATACATCAACCCATTCTTTCAATTCCGAACACATTTGTTTCGAAAGTATTTCATTCTGCCATAATACACGACAATCGTCAAACATATTTGATCTCTTTTTCAGTGCAACCACCAATTCATACTCAGAAGTATTTTTATCCGTCAATCCTAATACATTTTTTTCTTGAAGCGTTAATGTTTTTAATATAGCTGTCCAAAAACAAGACATTATATATATTGTTGTTATGTATTATGATGTGAAAATTATTATTACAAAAAATATTATTAACTTCAGTTATTTTTATTTAATAAAGTGGCATTAGTGATTTCAACAAGAATTTTTTTCTTTAAATCTGCTGATTTGGAACAGTACATAGAAGTTAGTTCTTGTGTTATTTGATTGACTTTAACGCGCTTTCCTTCTTCGTTTAGCCAATCGGGATTCATTTGTTGCCAAGAATACAATGTTTTTAAGTGTAATGTGTTCAATTCTCGAATCGTGTTTTCGAGTTTTTTTTGATTCATGTCTTTATCCCAATTATCATTGTCCTTAATATAAAACTGTTTACGCTTTGCGTCAGTGCAGTGGATTGGTCGTTGTGTTTGATCCATTTGTTCTAAAGACATAACTAAACTATCTTGCACACCTCGTAAATATCCCTGTTTTTCAATTAGATCTAGATCTTTGAAGGTTACTTGTAAGGTATTGATGAAATCAGATAAATTCATAGCGTCTTTACAGTCTGTATTTAGATATTGAATGATATTGAAATTGTTGGTTTGTTTTTCTATTTTTCGTTCCTTTGCCATTTCTACTAATTTATTTTGTAAATCTAAATTTTGTTCAATGAGAGAATCGATTTTTTCAAACAATCTATTTTCATTTGAAGTTATACCAGTTTCAGAAGTTGATTCTATCTTTTCTATCTTTTCTATCTTTTTTTCTGATGTAGTTTTGCATTTTTTCATGTGTTTTACAAGTCCATTTTTGTATTTGTATTTTTTGTTGCATGTACCACAACTAAACGTGTTTGATGTTGTATTACTAATCGTACTTTTATGCTTTTTAGAAATTGTGTGTCGTTTCCAATTGTACAATTTAGATGTTGTATAATTACATGATTCACAACTGTATACTTTTAATTCTAATTCATCCATTTATTTTTTATTAATATTCATTATTTAAGTTGTTTTATGTATTGCTCGTTTTTGCTCGTTTTTGGCTCGTTTTTTCTGCCTGGAAATTTGCAATTTTATCATCGTCATAAAATTGCAATACATTACACTGACATATTCCATAAAAATTAAAACAAAAAGCAATGCACAATATCGAAATTTTGATCCATTTTGATCCATTTTGATCCATTTTTTGGATCAAAAAACGAGCCAGGATCTTTCAAATTTTGCACAATTTTTTGCATGGTAACAAATATTTTTTACATGTGTATGTAAAAACAAACCATTCACATCTCAAATCATAAAAATCTCGTTTTTTACCTTTTTTACAAACCTAAAACAGTATTTCTGAAAATGGACATGCAAAAAATGTCCAAAATCGAAAAGCGCTTCCGACTTTTTTTTCGTTTTTTTCACTTTTTTTCATGAAAATAATATAATTATCTTACTTAGATGGTTTGAATTCTTGTTTATTTTGAAAAAATAAAAAACCCCAAAAATTTTTAAGGTGCAATCAGTAAGCGTTTATTGTTACATACCATAATTATGGTAATACTATGGTAACAAAATGTCCATTTTTTTTGTTTTGGGAATGTTTTCAAATATTTGTATGCGGGATTCTAATAATATATGCTCTTCATTATTATACTATACATATTGTCATGGAATGCAAATATGGTGTATGTTTGATATTCATAATTGAATATAATCTATTCATTTTTTTTTGTTTTACACTATTTACAATGAAATAAAGTTGCCTTCTTTCTTTGGTTGGTATTATTAATTGTACGATGCTCGTTTTTGCTCGTTTTTGGCTCGTTTTTTCTGCCTGAAAAATTGTGATTTTACCATCGTCATAAAAATGCAATACATTACACTAACATATTTCATAAAAATTAAAACAAAAAACAATGCCCAATATCGAAATTTTGATCCATTTTGATCCATTTTGATCCATTTTTTGGATCAAAAAACGAGCCAGGATCTTTCGATTTTTTCACAATTTTTTGCATGGTAACAAATATTTTTTACATGTGTATGTAAAAACAAACCATTCACATATCAATCCCTGAAAATCTCGTTTTTTACCTTTTTTACAAACCTAAAACGGTATTTCTGAAAATGGACATGCAAAAAATGTCCAAAATCGAAAAGCGCTTCCGACTTTTTTTTCGTTTTTTTCACTTTTTTCATTGAAAATATTATAGATATCTTATTTAGATGGTTTGAATTCTTGTTTATTTTGAAAAAATAAAAAACCCCAAAAATTTTTAAGGTGCAATCAGTAAGCGTATATTGTTACATACCATAATTATGGTAATACTATGGTAACAAAATAGCCATTTTTTTTGTTTTGGGAATGTTTTCAAATATTTGTATACGGGATTCTAATAATGTATGCTCTTTATTATTATGTTCTACTCATTGTCGTGGAATGCAAATATGGTGTGTATTGGATAATATAAAATGCGATGTTTACCATAAATGGCTTTGCAAAATTATCGTTTCTCTCGAAAATAGATTAATTCTTATCGGTATTTTTATTTTTATGAGTGAAGCATCCCATAAAATAGAATAAATACACTAAATCAGATTTAAAAAAAACATGAAAACCAGATAATAAGGGACATAAATATGATATAGGGCTACCAAACTAAATTCAAATGTATTATTTACATCATACTGTTTTGGAATTCGTTACGCACACATTCCAACATCTTTCCTAAACGATTTTTTCCACTTTTATTCCAATATGTTCCCCAATATGAATCTCGTGGAGAATATTCTACCAAACTATTTTTACCACTACTTAATAATATTTCTTTTAATTCAATGTTTTGACTAAATTTGTATGTAATTGCTTGTTTCATTATACTCTCTTTTTTGCCATCCCAACCATCTGCGATTTTTACTGTAGATTTAAATTTTTTTATAATATCTATAATAGGAACTCCATCTATTTTCCAATTAGGACGTATATTACCTCCCATGTTTCCCAATACATATGCGAAATGTGCAGACTTTGTATTTCTAATTATTTCTGCATATTCATTTGATTCTTGTGATAGACCCATAAATTTATGTGCCTGATAATATGCTTCTGAACTGTTCCATTCTCTATCGTCTTCATCTCTAAATAAGGGTAATCCTTTCTTTTCCGTATATAAATTAGAGAATGCATAACTTGTAGAATTCTTATCATAGAAGAATATATCTTGACTATTATTTATTATGCGATGTAATTGATTGAATTGTTGTGATGTTTGTGGAGTACTTGATTTAGGTTTATATTTTCTTGTACTATGTTGTTTTTGTATATGTTTTATTACCTCTGTATAACTTAAGCTTGGATATAATTTATGTATAATTAAACCAGCTATTACACCTGCACGGCCGTGCCCCCCTTTACAATGTATGTAAATTATATCGGTTTTGCTCAATGTTATGATTTTATCTACTAATTCCATTGTAGATTCATCTTGTGCAACTGACATATCTCTGATCGGGAAATGAATGAATTTAATATTATACGGCAATTTCAGGTGATACTTGAAATTTTGTCGGTTGTTCAATTCATTATTTGTAGTCAGATTCACAAAAACTGTTACTTTATTATTGTACAGATATTGCAAATCGTCATTGTTGTATGGTTTGCCTCCAACCATAATCCGTCGCGTTTCGTCTAACCAGTTTGATGTATCCATATCTTTTGCGATTAGAGTATAATCACATTTTTTAATTCAATTTTTTTATATCTAACTGATTTTAACCGTTAATATATTCACTATCATTTACATCACATTTATTTCTTACAAAAAAAACCTTTTTTTGCCCTGCTAATCAGAAATATTAACAATGAACTCAATAAAATAAAATATCGAACAATAAAGTATATTGGAAATGCCTGAATGTAAAGAAGGACAAGAATTAAATCCTCTTACGAATCGTTGTCGAAAAATTGTGTGTAAAGGAAATCAAGTATACATGACAAAAAAGAAAAAGTGTACACAAAAGAGATGTGATAAAGGCAAAATCTTGAACAAGCGAACAAACAGATGCGTTAAAAAGACGATTAAATGCAAACCAGGTCTAGTGATGGATAATAAAAAGAAGATTTGTGTAGTGAAAACATGTGAAAAGGGAAAGGTACTGAACCCGAAAACAATGCGTTGCGTGAAAGATAAAAGTAGAGTCACCCAGAAAATCAATCGTGTTCAAAAAATCAAAATAGATAAAGTTAAACCAAAACAAAAACAAGAAGAAACACGGAATCAAATGCGTCCACCTAAACGCGCTGTATTGAAAGATATTCTAGAAGCATACAAAAAAATGAATTCAACGAAAGTTATTCCATACAGTTGTTTCGACTACATTGAGCATATGATGTTGTTGCATGTACTGAAAATTAATACAAACGATTGTTCTTACGATATTAAAGCATTTGGAAACTTGAACGCCGGGTATAAAGCATTAAATTACAAAAAATCTTTTATGAAACATATTCGAGAACATTATTTTCGATGTAAAAAGAACAACAAAATGTTGGTTGTTCCATTAACAGTGTTGTCCGGTCGTCACGCGAACGTATTGATTTTCAATCCATTTCGAAATGAGGTAGAACGATTTGAACCACATGGACCTGAAACAGGACACACGAGTTTCAACGATGCTAAAATAAACGCTAAATTAAAACATTTTGTAGAAGAAATAGATCCAACACTTCAATACATTTCTCCTTATTTACTCTGTCCAAGATACCAAAATGGTTATCAGTATTATGAAGAATTGGCAAAAGATGAAAAGGGAAGATACAACAACGTTGTTATAAGTGATCCACCTGGATTTTGCTGTGCGTGGAGTTATTTCTATGTAGATATGCGTCTAAAATTTCCAAAAGAACCAGGAAATAAGTTAATTCAAGAAAGCCAAAATATATTAGGAACAGATCCAACACAGCTCCGGCAATTTATTCGAGGACAGTATACATTTCTGGTAAAAGAAATGAATGCTATCAATAAAAAATATAAATTTGAAGATATGGTTCAAAAAAGACAAACCGGAAAACTGCATCCGCATGAATACTTTGAATATAAAAAAGCATGGAATGATGCAATCTACAAAGAATTCGAAAAGTTTCATTCTTACAAATAAATTATAGTTTAATATAGTATATGAGTCTATCCGTTAGTCGCAAAACAAGAAAAGTAAATCCTTCATTGAAACTGAAATTGAATAAATCGTTGAAAACTGCTAATAAATTAGGAAACCGTTGGACAGAAAAAATACAGTTTGAAGACAATGCGTTACTGAAGAATATTTTAAAAGAAGCTCACCAGGGATTGAAAGAATACAACACAGATCTATTGGAAGCATATAATATTGTAAATCGACTTGAAAACAATGACGATTTGACTGAAAATGATGTAGAAGATGCGCTACTAGAATTAGAACTAATAAATGCAAGTATTCAATCGTATTATTCTAAAAATGCAAATTTAAAGAAAAAGTTACAAACAATGAAAACGAAAGGAGGTAAGGCTAAAAAGTATGCATACCGAAAAACCAGAAAAGTAAGGAGAAAAAGGAACAACAAGAAAAAAAATATATAACATAATCGTTAGATAGTTAGTGTTACTCCATACGCAACCCAAAACAAATTGATAAATCTACATAAACAATATTGTGTACTTTAAAATGATAATATGATAATAGGAGACATTGCAAATATTCTTGTTATCATAAATGCACTTATTTATGCTGGTGTTATACTTCTATCTACAATTTCTTATGAAACATTTTTGTACAACGAGAGAAACGAGTATGGAAACAAACTTATATCTTCAAATGTACTTGTTGACGGATTTTGTATCACCAATAAGCATTCAGTGTGGTG
>Ga0181563_10004467_pt1 | contig 13008 bp, 10 predicted proteins | sample 011ome_25_FD_133759 | JGI IMG/M metagenome (GOLD analysis project Ga0181563, IMG submission 133759) | Coastal salt marsh microbial communities from the Groves Creek Marsh, Skidaway Island, Georgia - 011512CT metaG (megahit assembly) | ecosystem: Environmental > Aquatic > Marine > Intertidal... | reverse complement strand
GCTCCCGCTGCTGAAGAAGCTCCCGCGGCTGAAGAAGCTCCCGCGGCTGAAGAAGCTCCCGCGGCTGAAGAGGCTCCCGCTGCTGAAGAAGCTCCCGCTGCTGAAGAGGCTCCCGCTGAAGATGCGGCAGCTGAGGGCGAAGAAGAGAAAGAGGGCTGAGTTCGATCTCAGGCAACATCAAATCGAGAGGCCACCTTCGGGTGGCTTCTTTTTTGCTCCAAACCCCGAACTTCGCCGCCATGGATCCGAGGGAAAACATGTACGAGTTGGGACGCGCCCTCAAGCCCCATGGGTTGAAGGGAGAAGTGGCCATCAAACTCGATGTGGACGACCCCCGGCACTACGCTGAACTCGATATGGTTTGGGTGGACCGTCGAGGCGCACTCGTTCCCTACTCCATTCTTTCCATCAGCATCCGCCCCAAGTCCACCGTGGTTCGTTTTGACGGGGTCGATGATCTGGAGGGCGCCCAGGCCTTGGCTGGATCGACCTTGATGTTGCCCTTGTCTGCCTTGCCGCCGCTGGATGGGTTGAAGTTCTATTACCACGAAGTGGTTGGATTTGAATTGACCGATGTGAATTTCGGGGCACTCGGAACCATCCTTCAGGTGATGGATCTTCCGGGCAATCCATTGTTCAAGACCGAAAAAGACGGCAGAGAGGGCCTCTTCCCCATTCAGGACCAGACCTTGGTCTCCGTGGACAGGGAAGGCAAGGTCATCACCGTGGAAATGCCAGAGGGTTTGCCATCGCTCTATTTCGGTTGAGTCCCACGTAGTCACTTTCCGCATCTTGGGTCGGAGGTGTGGATGCCCATGCTGAAACCAACGTCATTCGGCGTTTTCCGGTCGTTTCGAAAACTGTCCCCGTTCCAAAGTGAAGAAATGCGGAGACATCCGTTCCGGGACCCTTGTCGGCATGAATAGCTTGGACACATCCCTCACGGGTTGAACAGACGATGAATGGAGCCTCTCCGAATCGCACCCTCGGGTGTCGGACGCCCCGCAACCGATTCGAACTTGACGACCAAGACACCCTACCTCGGACCCGAACCTGCAGTGCAGGATCTCCCAGTACAGGAGATGAAAGAGTCTTCCACTGCCATGCCGGCGAAAGGCAAATCCACTGGGCAGAAGACCAAAGTTTTCGTCATTGATACGTCGGTGCTGCTGCACGACCACAATGCCATTCGGAATTTCGAGGACAACCGCATTGCCATTCCGATCACGGTGCTCGAGGAGCTCGACACTTTCAAGGTGGGCAACGACACGAAGAACTTCGAAGCGCGGGAATGCATCCGCATCATCGACCGACTGAGCAAGGATTTCACCTTGCAGGACTGGATCCCTTTGGACAATGAGGCCGAGGGACTGATGCGCATCGTCCTGAGTACCGATGGGCATCCCAGCGGCTTGGATGCTGCACGCGTATTTGACAAAAAGACCAACGACCACAAGATCCTGAGCGCGGCTTTGCAGTTGCAGCATGATGCGCCCGACATGAAGGTCGTGCTGGTCTCCAAGGACATCAACCTTCGCCTCAAAGCCAAGGCGTTGAACCTGCCCGCCGAGGATTACAAGACGGGAAAGGTCAAGGACAAACAACACCTATACAGCGGCAAGACCCTGATTGAGGGAGTCGACGGCGAGGTGGTCCGCAAGCTTTACGTCTCGGGCCAAACGCGAAAAATCAGCGCGTTGGGCCAGGACCGAAAGAACAATCATTTCTACATCCTTCGGAACTGTTCGTCCTCGGCATTGGGCTTCTTCAGCGAGTCGAAGCGTCTGATCGAGCGTGTCGACAAGAGCTACGCCTACGGCATCAAACCCAAGAATGCGGAACAGGCCTTTGCCTTGCACGCCATACTCAATCCCGATATCCACCTTGTCACGGTGAGCGGCATGGCCGGCACGGGAAAGACCCTTTTGGCCCTTGCGGGCGCCCTCGAGCAGAAAAACCGGTTTGACCAGATCATACTGGCGCGCCCCATCGTACCCTTGAGCAACAAGGACCTGGGATTCCTGCCTGGTGACGCTGAAGAGAAGGTCAATCCCTACATGCAGCCGCTCTGGGACAACCTGAACTTCATCAAGAACCAATTCGGTCAGAACGAGCGGAAATTCAGGGCGATCGAAGAGATGCGCGCTGAAGGGAAAATCACCATCTGTCCCTTGGCCTACATCCGTGGCCGCAGTCTGTCCAACGTCATTTTCATCGTGGACGAGGCCCAGAACCTCACGCCTCATGAGGTCAAAACCATCATCACGCGTGCAGGAGAGAATTCCAAGATCATCCTCACGGGCGATGTGAGGCAGATCGACACACCCTACTTGGATGAGCAGTCCAACGGCATGAGTTATGTGATCGATAGGCTGAAGGGACGCGACCTCTTCTGCCATGTCACACTCGACAAGGGAGAGCGCAGTGAACTGGCCAACTTGGCCAACGAGCATCTCTGAGTCGATGGCAAACCAAAGGGATACGACGGTGAAGGCTGCGTAGAAGCAAGTCGAAAGCGGATTTGCTTCGGGGTGACAATCAACCCCAACAATCCATGCGATTTCCTTCCTTCCTGACATTGGCTCTGTCTCTGACCCTTTGTTTGTCCCTTCCTTCCATTGTTTGCGCCCAGATCAATCCCTCCTGCCCCACTGAACTCGATGGGGACGGTACGGTCGGCATGACCGACCTCCTCATCGTGCTTGCCGATTTCGGAACCGTCTGTGAGCCCGATCCGCCGCCTCCTTCTTCCTGGCCGGTGCTTCATTTCTCGGAGCTCCACTACAATCCTGCTACTGCACAGGGCAGCGATGCGGACTTCGAGTTTCTGGAGCTGCACAATCCCCACGCCTATTCCGTCGATCTCAGTGGGTGGTCACTGAGCGAGGGCCTCGTCTTCACCTTCCCCGATGGCGCCTCGATAGAACCCGGTGAGTACTTGGTCGTGGCCGCCAATGCGGTGACCTATTCCGGCTTGGGATACCCTGTATTCGACTGGGGATCCGGCGGTTTGCACAATTCCGGCGAGCTGTTGGCCATCCGGGCCCCGGACGGCACGGTGGTCGAATCGGTGGTGTATTCGGATACCGGCGATTGGGACACTGCGCCCGATGGACAAGGACCTTCCCTTGAACGCCTTTTCCTGGATGGGGACCCTCACGATGCCGGGCAATGGACGGCCTCCATCTCCACAGGCGGTTCTCCAGGGGCTGTCAACAGTGTCTGGGTTGACTGAACTTTCAGGACAGGGAGACCACTCGGCCGTTCACGACGGCGTCGAGTGGCTCTCCTGCCTGGAGGTCCACTGACGTGCCTTCGGGTCCCACGGATACCTGGAGTTTCCGCCCCCTGAACTGGAGCAGGAAGGAGTATCGCTGCCACGCCGAGGGAAGCATGGTATCGAAATGAGGTTTTCCGTCGCGGACGCGGAATCCACCAAAGCCCTCCACCACACTCATCCAAGTGCCGGCCATGCTGGTGATATGCAAACCTTGGTACGCCTCGTGGTTGTAGTCGTCCAGGTCGAGTCTCGCGGTGCGGTCGTACATCTCCACGGCCTTTTCCTCCAGGCCCAGCTTGGCCGCGAGCACCACATGCACACAGGGACTCAGGCTGCTTTCGTGCACGGTGCGCGGTTCGTAGAAAGCGAAGTTCTCACGGTGGGTCTCCTCGTCGAATTCGTCCTCGAAGAAGTAGAACCCTTGGAGCGTATCGGCCTGTTTGATGAAGACGGAGCGAAGGATGCGGTCCCAACTCCAGTGCTGGTTGATGGGGCGTTCCGCATCGTTCAGATCCGCGGCCATGCGCTGCTCCTTGTCCATGAAGCCATCCTGTTGGAGAAAGACGCGTGTGCCGTCCAATTGGGGATAGTACATGCCCTCGGCTACGGCCTGCCAGTGGGGACGCTCTTTGGCCTCCTCAAAGGACCAACGGGCACTTTGCTCGGCGAGGGCTTCGGGCGCATGCGCCTTCATCCAATCCAATGCTTCGCCGGCACGAGACAGGCACCATGCGGCCAATCGGTTGGTATACCAATTGTTGTTGACGTTGTTCTCGTACTCGTTGGGACCTGTGACCCCAAGCATGACCCAGGCCTGCCTGGCCTCGGACCAATTGACGCGCTGGGCCCAAAAGCGGGCGACCCCGAGAATGACCTCCCATCCCCCCTCCGCCATGTAGGCTTCGTCACCCGTGTATCGGATGTAATTGTGGATGGCATAGACCATGGCGCCATTGCGGTGAATTTCCTCGAAGGTGATCTCCCACTCATTGTGGCACTCCTCCCCGTTCATGGTCACCATGGGGTAGAGCGCTGCCCCGCCTGTGAAACCGAGCTTCTCCGCGTTTTCGATGGCCCGCTCCAAGTGGTTCCGCCGGTAGACGAGCAACTGTCGCGCCACCTCCGATGGATGGGTGCCCAGATAGAATGGCAAGCAGTAGGCCTCCGTGTCCCAATAGCTGGCGCCACCGTACTTCTCGCCGGTGAAGCCTTTGGGACCGATGTTCAATCGCGGATCGTCCCCGGTGAAAGTCTGGTTCAGATGGAAAATGTTGAATCGAATGGCCTGCTGCGCAGCATCATCGCCCTCGATGGTGATGTCCGCCTGTTCCCAAATGCGCTCCCACACCATCATGTGGTCCTGCAAAGCTGCGTTCCATCCCTTCTGCACGGCTTCCGCCACCTTGGATTCTGCCCGGTGTGAGAGCTCCTCATTCGGATGGTCCAAGCCACGCAACAAGGCGATGGTCTTGTCGAGTACGATGCGGGATCCGGGGCCAACGCGCCAATCAAAGGCCACCGCATGGCCCATTTCGTTGGGCAGTGAATGTCCTTCCGCGGTTCTGCCGTCCAGCCAACCCGAAGCGCGCATGGAATGCGCCACATGGAAATCGGTCTTGCGGGTCTTCACCCACACGTGGCCGCCATTCTCGTCGCCACCATGGTCCATCAAGTCCCAGAAACGCTCCTCCCAATTGGCGTCTTCGTTGGTCACGTCGGCATTCAGGTGGGCTTCCATTTGGACCTGGCCTTCGCCGTTGAGCACATCCACCGAATAACGCAGGAATGCCGTTTCCACATCGGCCATGCTGCAGAAGCGCTGGGCCTTGATGGACAGGTGAATGCCGCCGACCTCCACCTCAAAAGACCGCGTCAAAAGACCGCGTTTCATGTCCAACTCCCGTCGGAATTCCTTTGGGGCTTGCCTGGAAAGGTCGAGCTCCTCTCCGTTGGCTTTCAATCGGATTGTGGTCCAATCCGGAGCGTTGAGGACCTTGGCGAAGTACTCGGGGTATCCGTTTTTCCACCACCCGACTTTGGTTTTGTCCGGGTAGTACACGCCGCCCACGTAGCTGCCCCGCAAGTGATCGCCCGAATACGTCTCCTCGTGGTTTGCTCGTTGGCCGAAACGGCCATTGCCCATGCTGAAAATGGACTCCGAACTGCGTTGCCGCTCCGCATGGAACCCGGTCTCGATGACCTTCCATGGATGGATGTCGAGGTAGCGAATCATGAAGGAAATTTCGTTCAGGAGAGCCGTTCCACCATGGTCTTCAAGGTGAAGTCTTCAAATCCTGGAATGACAAACTCGGCCTCGGTCAAGGATGCCGCATCCCCGACACCGATGATCCGGAAGCCACCGTTCCGTGCCGCTTGCACCCCGGATACCGCGTCTTCAAAGACAACGCAATGCTCCGGCTTGACTCCGAAGGCTTCAGCCCCCTTCAAAAACACCTCCGGATCCGGCTTGGAAAAGGTGATGCTGTTGCCATCGACGATGGTACCGAATCGATCCGCGATGCCACAAAGTTCGAGGATCAACGGGGCGTTTCGGCTGCTGGAGCCCAGTCCGACTTGGATTCCAGCGCCGATCAGCTCATCCATGAATTCCACGACGCCAGGAAACAGCTCATCGGGATTCATGCTTCCGACCAACTCCAGGTACCAAGCGTTCTTCCGGTCCATCAAACGCACCTTGGTGTCGTTGTCGAGTTCCAATCCGCCTTTGGCCAAGATGTACTCCAGCGATCCTACGCGGCTCACGCCCTTCAATTGCTCGTTGTCCTCGTGGGTGAAAGGCACCCCCAACTCTTCGGCAAGGCGTTGCCAGCCAATGAAATGGTACTTGGCCGTATCGACGATGACACCGTCGAGGTCAAAGAGGCAGGCTTGGGGTAAAAATGCCATGCCCTAAGGGTTCAGTCCTGCAAATTGGGCAGGATGTGCTTGAGATGATAAGAAGCCAGCCCATCGATGGGCTTCTTGATGATGCTGCCTACCTCGATGCCGTCCTTGGCGCATTCGGCGCGAAGCTCTTCCTGGAAGTGATACGCCACGCTTCCAATGAAATGAACCGGTTCGTTCCTCCATCCATCAAAACACTTGACGTGCACATTCAAAAATGCCCGGAAGCCCTCTGACAACCATGCCTGAAACAGCGGTTGAGACCTGTGCTTGCCAATGAAGGTCATGAAGCTCGCGAGGAAGACGTTGGGGTCTGGCTCCAGGTAAACCCGATCGATGATGTCGTCTTTGGAAAATCCGTAGGTAGCATCAAAATCGGCCTCCACTTCAGCGGGCAAATGCCGGTAAAGCCTCGCCGCGAGCAACCGTTTGCCATGCCAGCTTCCACTGGCTTCGTCACCGAGGATGTAAGCCAATGCGGGCACCTCCTCCGTTACTTCATCGCCATCGAAATGGCAACTGTTCGAGCCCGTCCCAATGATGCAAGTCACGCCCGGTCGGCCATCGTACGTGCTGTAAGCCGCCCCTACGAGGTCGTGGTCGACCTTGACTTCTGCCGATTGAAATACCCGCTGAAGGCCTTCCTCTATGATGGCGCAAAGCGGGGCCGTACTGCTGCCTGCCCCGTAGAAATAGACATGGGTTACGTCACCGCAAATCGACCGGACATCCGCGTGCGCCGACATGACCTCCTCCACTTTATCCGCAGAGTGGAAGTAGGGATTGAAGCCCATGGTGTGGAACTCCATGATCTCCTTTCCGGAGGCATCAAGGAGTTGCCAGTCACATTTGGTGGAGCCGCTGTCAGCGATCAGAACGCGCATGTTTCAGCCGATGCGTTGTACGAGGTCGGCCACCCGGCTTGAGTACCCCATCTCGTTGTCATACCAGCCGAATACCTTGACCATGTTGCCTTGGGCGGACGTCATTCCGGCATCGAAAATGCAGCTGTGCGGATTTCCGACGATGTCGGCGCTGACGATGGGGTCTTCGGTGTATTCGAGGATTCCCTTCATCGGCCCATCAGCGGCTGCCTTCATGACAGCGTTGACTTCGGCAGCGGTCACGTCGCGTCCGAGCTCACACACGAGGTCGGTCAATGACCCTGTCGGAGTAGGCACGCGCACGGCCACGCCGTCCAACTTGCCCTTGAGCTCTGGCAGAACCAGGCCCACAGCCACAGCGGCACCGGTGGTGGTGGGAATCATGCTCATCGCCGCAGCGCGCGCCCGGCGCAGGTCAGAATGCGGAGCGTCCTGCAAGCACTGGTCGGAGGTGTAGGCATGCACCGTGGTGATGTATCCTTTCACCAGCCCGAAGCTGTCGTTCAACACCTTGGCCATCGGCGCAAGGCAGTTGGTGGTGCAGCTTGCATTGGACATGATCTTCACATCATCGGTCACCACTTCGTCATTGACGCCAAGCACCACTGTGGTGATGCCTCCCTTGGCAGGAGCGGAGATGACCACCTTCTTGGCACCCGCCGTGATGTGCTTTCCCGCACCGGCCTCGTCGCGGAAGACGCCGGTGCTTTCTACCACCACGTCGCAGTCCATGTTGGCCCATGGCAGGTTGGCCGGATCGCGTTCTGCGGTCACATGGATGGTATGCCCATTGACAATGAGGTTTCCTCCCTCCATTTTCACTTCGCCGGGGAAGCGGCCATGGATGCTGTCATACTTGAGCAGATGGGCCAATGTCTCAACGCTGGTCAGGTCGTTGATGGCACATACCTCCACACCCTCTTTGGCGAGCAATTGGCGGAAGGACAGGCGGCCGATGCGGCCGAAACCATTGATGGCGACTTTCGTCATGATATCGTATTGATGATGTTGATGTTCAAATGCTGAGAATCTGGGCGACGCGGAGCTCCTCATCGAGCCCTTTGGATTTCCTGTTGATGGCTTCAGCGAAGGGGGTGTACACGACTTCGTCGTTCACCATGCCCGCCATGACCGCCGTCTTTCCTGAAATCAAGGCTTCCACCGCTCCCACCCCCAAACGGCTGGCGAGGACGCGGTCAAAACAACTGGGGTCGCCGCCGCGCTGGATGTGGCCCAAAACGGTCACACGCGTGTCGTATTTGTTGAAGCGGCTGTGCACTTTGGCCGCGATTTCCATGGCACCGCCATTCTTGTCACCTTCTGCGACGATGACAATGCTGCTGGTCTTGTTGGACTCCTCCCCTCGCTCCAGAATGTCGATCAAATCGTCGATGTCCATATTGGCCTCAGGAGTCATGACTGCGATGGCACCGGTTGCAATGGCCGTCTTCAGCGCAATGTAGCCACTGTCGCGACCCATGACTTCCACAAAGAAGAGACGGTTGTGGCTGCTTGCTGTATCCCGAATCTTGTCGACTGCTTCCACGACCGTGTTTGTGGCAGTGTCGTACCCTATCGTGTAATCGGTACCCGCCAAATCGTTGTCGATGGTGCCCGGTATGCCCACAATCCGCACGTCGTGCTCTTCCGAGAGCAATTGTGCCCCTGAAAAGGTGCCGTTTCCACCGATCACGACGAGCGCATCGACCTTGGCTTCGCGCAACACCTTGGCTGCTTTGGATCGACCTTCAGGTTCATAGAAGTCCATGCACCTGGCGCTCTTCAAAATGGTACCGCCACGGCCCAGGATCTTGGCCACACTTCGGGCGTGCAAGCGCTTCAAATCACCGCTAATCAGGCCTTCATAACCTTGAAAAACACCCGAGACCTCGATGCCATGGAACACGGCACAACGGACAACCGCTCGGATGGCGGCGTTCATTCCAGGGGCGTCTCCTCCACTCGTAAGTACGCCGATGCGTTCGATTTTGCTCATTAGATAAGGGTCGCGAAGTTAGTGTTCGACGGCACACTTGGAAATTGGTGTACTTTTGACACGAAGTCATGAACACCCAAGCTTCCCATCCCTCGGGTTTGGACCCTGCGTCCGTGCCCTTTGACTTGAGCATCGACAATGTCGTCTTCGGTTTTGATGGAGAGCAACTTCAGGTCCTGTTGATCCGCCAAGGCTTGCCGGGTGAGGACATGAGATCCGACCGTTTTCACATGGCCGTGCCGGGGGACCTGATATCTCCGGAAGAGGGATTGGATGAAGCTGCCCACCGCATCCTTTCCAATCTGACTTCGCTGAAAGGCATCTTTCTGAAGCAATTCCAAGCTTTCGGCGCACCCGATCGCGTCTTTGACGAGAAGGACCGTGAATGGCTGACCCGATTCCGCCCCTATCCCGAAAGGAGGGTGGTCACCATTGGCTACTACAGCTTGGTTTCCATGGAAGAGTACCGGCCCATGCCCAGCAGTTTTGCCAGCCGCGCGGAATGGTGTCCACTTCAGCAGATTCCACAGCTGGCCTTTGACCACAACGCCATCATAGAAGCCGGACTCAAACAACTCCGGGAGGATGTGGTGCACCACAACATCATCTTCGAGCTGCTGCCCGAGAAATTCACATTGGGCCAGCTTCAGCGACTCCATGAGATCATCCTTGGCAAGGAGTTGGACAAGCGGAATTTCCGCAAGAATGTGAAGAAGATGGAGAATGTGGTCGCCTTGGATGAGAAGCAGGAAGGCGTCCTGCACAAGCCCGCCCAGCTGTACACTTACCGTCGAACGGTGTAGGTGTATCTTCGACACTTAGACAACACCCAACTCCCTTTCCCATGAAGGAATTGCGCCTTTTTGTTGCGATTTTCTGCGCTGGTATCGCTTCACATCTGTCGGCTCAAGTCGTGTGGACGGATCCACCTTTTCCGTCCATCGACGATCCAGTGGTGCTGTATTATGACGCATCTGAGGGCAATGGGGAATTGTCCGGCACCATTCCCATCTACATCCATACCGGACTCATCACTTCCGCGAGCTCCTCTCCCAACGATTGGCAGTACGTAACCATGCCTTGGGGGGTCGCTGACCCCGATTGGGTCATGGACTATGAAGGCACTGATTTGTGGAGCTATGACTTTGGTGGTCAGACCCTGGCACAGTTCTACGGCATCGGCGGCGGTGTGGAAGCGGAGCAACTCGCCATGGTGTTTCGAAACGGCAACGGCACTTTGGTCGGCCGCGACAGCGATGGCAGCGACATTTTCCTGCCGCTCAGTTCCGGCGGTTTCGAGGCCGTCTTCCTGCAGCCCCAAGAACCCAGTTCACTTGTGGTGGCCGGAGACCCCGTGAACCTGTCCGCCTCGGCCACCGAACCGGCCCATCTTGTCTTTGTACTGGAAGGCGACACCCTCGCTGAGGCCATGGATGCCACCGTCCTGAATTTTGAATACACGCCGCTCACAGGAGGAACCGATGTCATCATGTTCCATGCGGACAATGGAAGCGAGACCGCTTCTGCCACCTCCTCCCTCGTGGTTCTTCCTGAAAGCGCACCGGTCCTGCCTGCTCCCGCAGGAACCGTGGACGGTCTGAATCCCTCTGCCGACGGCACCTCCTTGACCTTGCAACTCTTCGCTCCCGGAAAAAGCCATGTGTTTTTCGTGGGGGACCTGACCGATTGGCTGGTCGACGGGGACTACATGATGAACGTCACACCAGAAGGGGATCGTTTCTGGATAGAATTGACCAACCTCAATCCCAATCAGGAGTACCGGTATCAGTACCATGTGATGCCCAACGACGACCGCTTTCCCGACCCTTATGCCGAGAAGCAGCTTGACTTTTGGAATGACCCTTGGATTTCAGAGGCGACATACCCTTTTCTGATTGACTTTCCTGTGGGCCAGACCAACCAGGCGCCCGTCAGTGTGTTCCGCACGGGAGAGCCGGCGTTTCCCTGGACGGATGGCGACTTCCAGCGTCCGGCACAGGAAAACCTCGTCATCTACGAGCTGCTGGTGCGCGACTTCAGCGAGGAACGCACCTTCGACTTCATCATTGACACGTTGGATTATTTGGCCTCTCTGAACATCACGGCACTGGAGTTGATGCCGGTCAACGAGTTCAATGGCAACGACAGTTGGGGATACAATCCGTCCTTTTATTTCGCCGTCGACAAGGCGTACGGACCAAAAGCCAAACTGCAGGAATTGGTCAATGCTTGCCACGAGCGGGGCATTGCGGTCATCCTGGACATGGTCATGAACCACAGCGATTGGCCGAACCCACAGATCCTGATGTGGTGGCAGAACAACGCACCCGCGGCAGACAACCCGTTCTTCAATACCGTGGCTCCACCCAATGGCGTCGACTTCTTCTTTGACTACGACCACCAGGCACAGGCAACGCGGGATTTCACCAAGCGCGTGATCGACTTTTGGCGCGAGGAGTTCCACATCGACGGTTACCGATGGGACCTTTCGCAAGGCTTCACGTGGAATGGAACCGGAGGCGCCTACGACCAGGACCGCATCAACTTGTGGTCGGAATATGGCAACCACGTCTGGTCTCAGGATCCCGGATTCTACATGATCCTGGAGCACTGGACCGACAACAACGAGGAAAAGGCGCTGAGCGACATGGGCTTCATGACCTGGGCCAATGTGACCCACGACTACCAGGAAGCGGCCATGGGCTACAGTTCCAATCTCGCTTGGGCGAGTTGGCAGGAGCGCGGTTGGAACCACCCCCGTTCGGTGAGCTACATGGAGAGCCACGATGAGGAGCGGCTCATGTACAAGAACCTGCAGTTCGGAAACAGCAATGGTGGCTACGATGCCGGTGCACTGGAGACGGCACTCGGACGGATGGAGATGGCCTCCTGTTTCAACCTGCCCCTGCCCGGTCCCAAAATGGTGTGGCAATTCGGCGAGCTCGGATACGATTACAGCATCAATACCTGCAGCGACGGTGTGACCGTTTCAGAAGATTGCCGCGTGGTGGCCAAGCCCGTGCGCTGGGATTACCGGGAAGTGGCGCCCCGCTACCGGGTGTATCAAGTGATGTCGGCGCTGGCCGGTCTCAAACGGGACCACGAGGTCTTCCAGACCGAGGACTATACCTGGGACGTTTGGGGCTATGGAAAAAGGTTGGTGCTCAACGGATCGGAAATGGATGTGGTGGTGGCCGGCAACTTTCAGGTGACCTCCCTGAACATGACCCCGGGATTCACCCACACGGGAACCTGGTATGATTACTTCACCGGCGAGACGCTGGAGGTGGTGGACCTCAATGCCACTGTGGCCTTTGAACCCGGCGACTACCACCTCTGGACCGATGTCGCCCTGGAGACACCGGAAAACATCCTGGGGATCGCGGAGGCTGAGCTCGGTGCCACCTTCGACGTGGTGCCGAATCCGGGCACCCAGGCCCACATTGAATGGCAAGTCCCCGGCGCCGAGCCCATGGAGGTCAGGGTCCTGGACCTGACCGGTCGCTGCGTGCGAAGCTTCGCCGTTGCTGCAGGCGCCGCGCGCGTTGATCTTCCCTCTGATTTGCCGGCAGGGCCCTATCTCATTCGCGTTGTCGGGAGCCATTCAAGTTCCTCGAAGTATTGGCTGAACCGAGATTAAGCCGATTTCCGCCCCCCTGTGTCTCATGGACACGGCGCTGATTATTTTCGCCACGCTCCCAAGGGAGTCTGATCAAAACGTTTCATGAACCGAATTCAAACCTTACTGCTGGCTTTGGCCGGCATCCTGATTTCATCCGGATTGTATTCCCAGACACTGACCGGGGTGGTGAGCGACGGGGCCGGGATGCCCATGCCCGGAGCCACCATCGTGGCCAATGGAGGCGCACGGGGCATCTCCACCGATATCGATGGTCGATACCGCCTCGATCTGGGAGTGGGGACGCACAGATTGGACTACAGCT
>Ga0181563_10004466_pt1 | contig 13008 bp, 11 predicted proteins | sample 011ome_25_FD_133759 | JGI IMG/M metagenome (GOLD analysis project Ga0181563, IMG submission 133759) | Coastal salt marsh microbial communities from the Groves Creek Marsh, Skidaway Island, Georgia - 011512CT metaG (megahit assembly) | ecosystem: Environmental > Aquatic > Marine > Intertidal... | reverse complement strand
GGGGATGGAGTAGCCCTTTCCAACTTGAATCGCCAAGTACTTTTTGGGCAGCAGGACTTGGGAAAAAATAAGGCCCATACTGCTGTTCGCTACTTTCAAGAAAAATACAACGACATCCAGTGGAAGGCGATACCAGAGTTTATTACGGTAGAAAATGCCCAAGAACTTATCTTTCACTACGATGTGGTAGTCGATGGTAGCGATAATTTTCCTACCCGCTATCTTGTCAACGATGCCTGTGTGTTACTAAAAAAAACCTTGGTATTTGGTGCTATTCATCAGCATGAAGGACAAGTATCTGTATTTAATCAGGGTCCTGGTTCCTGCAACTACCGAGACCTATATCCGAAGCCTCCTGCTGCCAATGAGATTCCTAATTGTGCAGAAACAGGCGTATTGGGCGTGGTTCCTGGTATTATCGGGAGCCTGATGGCACTCGAAGTCATCAAGGTACTTTCTGGCTTGGGTAAACCACTCACCAATCGAGTCCTATATTTCAATAGCCTGAATTCCCAAAGCTATGAGGTCGAAATTCAGCCCAGCGTAGCTTCTGAAGTTCCTGGTTCCTGGTCAGACTTTGAACAGCGAAATTACGAGTTGGCTTGCGAGGGGATTGCCCAACTTAACTGGAACGAGGCAATGAAGTTGATGGGCCATGAAGTGGCTTTTGTAGATGTGCGCGAACCTGGGGAAGAGCCTCCACTCGAATGTACAGGTTTGGTGAAAGTGCCTTATTCCATCCTTGCAAACCAGTTGGGCCAATTTGAGGAGGCTGAAGAAATTCTCTGCTTCTGTCAAAGTGGGGTTAGAAGTCAAAAAGCAGCACAACTACTTCAGGAAACCTATCCTGACAAAAAAATATTCTCCATTCGTGGAGGTATAAATGCGCTAAAATCGTAATACCAATGGAAAAGGTCCGCAGCCCCAAAAATATATTCGTTCAAGGCCCCATCTCTGCCGAGAAGATTGCCCAGTCTATCACCAATCATTCTAGCAAAACAGATATAGGAGGACACTCCATTTTTTTAGGTCAGATTCGCGCCGATGAAAAGCCCGAAGGAAAGGTCCTTGCCATCGCCTATACGGCCTATGAAGACATGGCGCTAGAAAAAGCGGTTGAGATACGGGAAGAGATTTTTTCCAAGTACCCATTAACATGCATGCACATCTACCACAGCCTTGGGGAAATCAAGGTAGGTGAAATTTGCTTGTTCGTTTTTACCTCCTCCAAACACCGGAAAGCAGCGATGCAGGCCTGCGACGAATTGGTGGAACGAATCAAAGCCGAACTGCCCATCTGGGGCAAAGAAATCCTAGATTCTTCCGCTACCCAATGGAAGGTGAATACCTAATTAGTAGGAATTTATAGTCCTTGTAAAAAAGACTTGAATTCGGCTGTATTGAAATTGCTCATGCCCTGCTGGAAAAAGACGATTTTTCCCTCCTTGTTGACCACCAGGGTGGTGGGGATGGATTCACTTTGCAAACTCTTGTTCAATCCAAAGCTGGCATGCACTACAGGGAAGGACCAACTTTTTCCCTCCATAAAATTTTGACTTTTCTTCTTGTTTTGGTCTAGTCCAACCATCAAAAATTCAAGGTCTGGGGTGTCCTTAACTGCATCGTAGAGATCAGATATGTGGGGCATTTCAGCTCGACAAGGACCGCACCAGGAAGCCCATAGGTTGATAAAGACGGTTTTACCTCGGTAATCCTGTAGGTCAATGATATTCCCTTTAAAATCAGTAAACTGTCCGCGGTAGTCAAACTTTTGGTTGGTCAGGTCGGGTACTTCGATACTGGGCTTCATCAGACCTGTTGCCAGCAATACAGATTGCAATGCACCTTGAATCACGGGAAGCAGTCCTGTGAAATACAAAAAAGCAAAAGCAGCTAAAATTGCTCCCCAAGATTTAATCTCTTTTTTCCAATCCATTTTTTTATTGCAGCAGCCACTGCGCTGGGTGTTTTTTAGATTTTAATAATTCCCTTTTTTTAAATTATAGTAATTAGCCCATACACAACAACTGAAAATTGTAGATCTAAATCGGTATTCAATCACAATTGTCTGCGGACAGTAACCTGTTTATAAAACTAAATCTTAAAATTACCTCCAGAAATTCAGATTCTTAGTGACCAAAGACACATTTTAGCTGGTTCTCTTCCATTCCCGCTGTATCTTGTAGCTTTTATGATATCCTCCTTTTCACCATGAATTACGACAGTAAGATTGCCTCCGAATTGGGCGTAAGGCCTCAACAAGTTAGTGCTACGGTAGCATTGCTCGAAGAGGGTGCCACAGTGCCCTTCATCTCACGCTACCGAAAGGAAGCCACGGGAACCTTGGATGAGGTGCAGGTGGCAGCTATTCGGGATCGATTAGAGCAGTTGAAGGAATTGGATAAGCGACGGGAAGCGATTCTCAAGTCGATTGAGGAACAAGGGAAATTGACTCCTGAATTAAAAAAAGCCATCGATCAATCAGAAACAATGGCGCGACTGGAGGATGTGTACCTGCCTTACAAACCCAAGCGCAAGACCAAGGCATCTATAGCCAAAGAAAAGGGGTTGGAGCCTTTAGCTACGCGTATTTTTGAGCAACAGCTAGCCCATGTGCAGGAGGAAGCAGAAAAGTACCTCAATCTAGAAAAAGAAGTAAACTCCATAGACGAGGCTTTGCAAGGTGCTCGAGACATTATCGCGGAGTGGATCAGTGAAAATGCTTCAGTGCGGGGTAATCTCCGTACATTATTTTTGAAAGAGGGGGTATTTGCTTCCCGTGTAATTGCTGGTAAGGAAACAGAAGCTGCTAAGTACAAGGATTACTTTGACTGGTCCGAACCCATAAAAACTGCCCCATCTCACCGGGTCTTAGCCATGCGTCGCGGAGAAAAAGAGGGATTTCTAATGCTCGATGCCCTTCCGGAAGAAACAGTCTCCATCTCCATCCTTGAAAAAGAAATACTTAAAGCAGGCAGTAATGGAGCAATTGAACAGGTCAAACTTGCTATCAAAGACGCCTACAAGCGCCTACTCAAGCCCAGTATTGAAACGGAGATTCGCCTCCATACAAAGAAGAAAGCAGATGAGGAAGCGATTCGGGTATTTGCCGAAAACCTTCGGCAACTCCTTCTTGGAGCTCCTCTGGGAGAAAAAGTAGTGATGGCTATCGACCCAGGTTTTCGTACTGGCTGCAAGTTGGTTTGCTTGGGTGCCCAGGGACAACTTCTGCATTACGAAACTATTTTTCCGCACGAGCCGCAGCGGCAAATTGCCGCTGCAGGTCAGTGCATACGTACCTTGGTGGACAAATTTTCCGTGCAGGCGATTGCCGTGGGCAATGGCACTGCTGGACGTGAAACAGAAGCCTTTGTAAAAAGTCTTGGACTGAACAAGTCGGTGCAGGTTGTGCTAGTCAATGAATCGGGAGCGTCGATTTACTCGGCCTCTGAGGTGGCTCGAAACGAGTTTCCGGACTTGGATCTGACTGTCCGTGGAGCGGTATCCATCGGTAGAAGATTGATGGACCCCTTGGCCGAATTGGTCAAAATTGACCCTAAATCCATCGGTGTAGGGCAGTACCAGCACGATGTGGATCAGCAAGCCTTGAAGAATTCTTTAGATGATACCGTGATTTCGGCTGTAAATAAGGTAGGTGTTGAGGTCAATACCGCTTCCAAAGAGTTGCTTACCTATGTATCTGGCCTAGGGCCTCAATTGGCACAAAATATCATATCTTTTCGTCAAGAGTTTGGGCCATTTAAGAGCCGGGCACAACTTAAAAAAGTACCTCGCTTGGGGGATAAAGCATTCGAGCAGGCGGCGGGCTTTTTGCGAATCCGCGATGCAAAGCATCCCTTGGATCAATCTGCTGTGCATCCCGAGCGCTACGAGCTGGTGGAAAAGATGGCAAAGGACCTAAAGGCTACTGTTCAGGATTTGATGAGTTCTGAGGAATTACGTACCAAAATTGTGCTGCAAAACTATGTTTCGGAGACAGTAGGCATCCCTACGCTTCAAGATATTGTGGAGGAGCTGGCCAAGCCTGGCCGCGATCCCCGTGCTGGATTTGAGGTTTTTGAATTTCAGGAAGGGGTCAATTCTATGGCAGATCTGAAGATTGGGATGAAACTACCAGGCATCATCACTAACATCACCGCCTTCGGCGCCTTTGTAGACATTGGGGTGCATCAGGATGGATTGATTCACCTCAGCCATTTGGCGGATCGATTTATAAAAGATGCAAACGAGGTAGTAAAAGTGGCACAGCAAGTAGAGGTAACTGTATTGGAAGTGGATATTGTCCGCAAGCGAATTGCCTTGAGTCGAAAAGCAGATCCCTTTGGTACCCAAGCAGTCAAAAAACCAGTTAGGCCGGAAGTGAAAGTTACTGCCCCAGCCTCGGAAGGATCTATGGCAGATAAATTAGCAGAACTGAAAGGGCATTTTAAGAAGTAAGAAAAACAGAAGGATTAATTCCGTTCTTCATCTTGGTACATTTCCTTGTATTTCTCCTCATCCATCCCCTTGCTAAAACGTCGGATATTGTAAGTAAAAGAAAGCATAAAATACTGTTGGAGAACGTTTGTCTGGATGTCTTCGATAAAGGTTTCGGAAATGTTTCTCCGCACATTGACATTTTGATTCAATAGGTCATAAACCATGAGGCTAACTTCTCCACGCTGATTTTTAAATATTTTTTTACCTAAACTCATGTTGACCAGTGAAAAGTTGGTATTAAAACCAGCATTCAAACCCGAGTTAATCTGGTGGTTCAAGTCAAGACGGTAGATGATCCCTTGCCAAATGATCCAATTGAAGTTAACTCGGAAGCGTTGCTGGAAGAAATCAGTGTTTAGGTTGGTATTCAGTGTGTTTTCAGAGCGATTGAAGGAAGAGCGCGCGGATAAGTTGAAATCTAGATTTTCACTAATACTACTAGCGATGGACACTCCTGTACTTAAGCGCTGGGAATTAGTAAATCCTAGTTGGTCATTGATTTGACCAGGTCTACGGGTGAATCCTCCACCTGCATTGATGTTGAATTTGGACTTAATGAAATCCAACGGCATTCCATAATTGGCCCAAGAGCGCAATTCATAGAAGCCATCCAAGTTAACTGGTTTTAGAAGCTGGCCTCCTTTTTCTAGGACGATACCTTCTTCTAGAGCAAGTGTTTGGCTCGCGATCAAAGTACTATTGCTGATGTATCGGTTGGTGAGGGCAGAACTAGCATAGACAAACCAGCTGTGGTCGGTATCTGGATTTTGGCTTCGGAATCGGAGCCTCATTTCCTGCCGATAGGTTTGATCCAAATCTGGATTTCCTACACGAACCTGGAGGGGATTGGTATTGTTGATCACCGGTTGGAGCTGCCAAATGGATGGTTCGGCAGTTCGGGTATCGTAATCGAGTTGGAGATTGGTGTTGGGGTTAAACTTGTATTCCAAGCGAAGAGTAGGGAGCCAAGCTGAAAAATTTCGTTCCAAAGAAAAAGATTTTGGGAATTCTTGTCTATTGTCAAGCTTGGCTGTTTGGTATTGTATTTCGGTTTGAAATTTTAATTTCCCCGCACTGTATTGGTAGCCTAATTCGGTTTCTTGGGTCAGGTAATCGCTGTAATAAATGTTTGTAAGTAGTGTATCTAGGGTTTCTAAGGCGCCAAAATCCCCTTCAATTACATTGTAAACACGTTGATCGGAATCATTGGCTCTATTTCCTATTTCATACTCAATTTCAAGTTGTCCTTTGTCTCCAATTTTTTCAGTGTAAGAGAGTCCAGTTTCCCAAAAAGTTCCAAAGCGTGCTCTCTGGGTTTGTTGGTTTAAAACTTCACTTCGAGTTTGGGTATCTTGAAAAAAGAGGGAGGTAGCTAAGCGGGTAGACTCGTCACGATTCCAACCGCGGTGAAGAATAGATCTCCAAGTAAGGGACCTGCCTGGAGTATTGAATTTTCTACTGACAATGAAGCGGTTAAAAAAATCAAAGTCATCGTATTTTCCTATTCGTTGGTTATCAACTTGGTTGATAGGAGAATTTTTGTCGCTTGTTTCCCCAAAAAAGGAGGAGTTTTCTGTTTCAAAATTTGCAGAAAATCTTGGAATATATAAGACCCTAGTTTTATCGTTGGGGTTGTATTCTAATCGGATGTTGGCGACATGACGGTGGTTGGTTCGGATATCTTGGGATTGTTCGGTGTAGGTTACATCCGATTGGTCAGAGGTTACAAAATCTCGTACCCGGTTGACTATTCCTACGTTTTCATTTTTTGTATATCCGTAATTCCCTGTGATCTTAAGTTGGGTACCCCATTGATCACTGTAATTAAGTCCAAGGATAGAGGTAGTGACAATCCCTTCTTGGGGCCTGCCATCTGATCTCGATTGGGTAGCGGCATCGCTGGTGTAGGACAGTTGGTTTACATTGTTGGCAAGGCCTGTAAAGGTAATGCGCCGGTCTTCATCGAAGGCATTGATGCTTGCACCTGCAAGGTAGCGATCCTCGGTTCCATATCCTGCAGTGGTTTTTCCAAATTGTCCTTTTCGTCGATTTGCCTTGGTGATGATGTTGATGGTTTTCAAACGTTCTCCATCGTCAAACCCACTCACTTGGGATTTTTCACTTTTCTGGTCAAAAATTTCGATACTCTGAATGACTTCAGCGGGTAGGTTTTGCAAGGCTGCTTGGACGTCTGTTCCAAAAAAAGGTTTTCCATCGACGAGAATTTGGGCAATGTTTTCACCCTGGGCTTGCAAGGCTCCTCCTTCAGAAACGATCCCTGGTAATTTCTCGATTAGTACCTGTGCACTTGCATCCTTCATCGTACGGAAGGCATCTGCATTAAAGAGGGTAGTGTCACTTTTTTGAGAGCCAGTGGCTCTTCTTGCAGCAACAATCACTTCAGAAAGGGACTGTTCTTCTTCTTTTAAGGCGATTGTGCCTAATTGGAGGTCAGATTGAATAGCAAGGGTCCGAAAAAGGGTCTGGTAGCCCAAGTATTGAACCTTAAATAGATATAAATCGCCTTTGATGGAGGAAATTTCAAAATGCCCGTCTACTTCCGATATGGTTCCTGCCACTTGTGAAGAATCGGAGACTCGGAGGAGAAGGATATTCGCATAAGGGATGGGTTCGGATTTTCCAGATTCTAGGAGGATTCCTTTTAGACTGTAGGTTTGTGCCTGTGCCCAATGAATAGAAAAAAATAGGGTAATGGTAATTATTAAGTATTTCATAAGTAGTCAGGGAGAGCCTACAGAAAGGTATTCCTGTAACTGGTCCCAAAGTACTACAAAGAAAAGGGGGGAATGGTTCAAGAATATAAGTTATTGTCTGAGCGGTATATTTTTCTGTTCAACGAGCAATACCTCCTTTTTCAAGATTTTAGAAGTTGTTAATTGAGGTAATCCGCTTTTTCACCACTAACCATAAAAAATAAGATTTGAGAAACAATAAGTGAGCTGTCGACCGTGGTCTTGTCGTCTGTGTTCACTTATCCGCAAGGATTCACCCACCTCTTTACACCCTTCTTGGTTGCGTATAAAGTCAATTTTTCTATTTTCCGACAATTACTGTCTCAAAATATGTTTATTTTAAGAACATTTAAATGTTTATTAAAGTAACATTGCTACATTAGCACTTATAAACGAGACGCATATGAACGAATCCGCTTCCATTCGCATTACTACCAAGGCTCTGAATTCAGGTAATTGCCAGGTTAAATTTTTTATTGAAGACGAAGAAAATCCTCAATACGGGTATTTATTATTGAATGAAATCAAGCCAGTAGGGGATATATTGGAAGAGATCAAGCTTCGGTTGGCACTCAGAATGGAAGCCTCCCTGCACGCCAATCCCTTTTTATCCATTGCACCCAGTCAAGACGATCACCATTTTTACCTCTTTTCAGCATGAGTTACTTAGCCACTAACCTTCGCTTTTTGCGAAAACAGAAAAACATAACCCAAACCGAATTGGCGGAACAGTTGGATGTACAGCGGACCATGATCTCCGCGTATGAGGATGGGCGCTCTGAGCCCAAACTTTCAACCTTGCTGATTCTTTGCAATTTGCTGGGAGTAGGGATAGAGGAGTTCTTGTCACATGACATTGAATCCAAAGGGAGAATGGCAATGCAGCCTCGCAATCTACAGGTCTTGACCATTGCCACTGACGATTCGGATCGGGAAAATATTACTTGGGTGGCTCAGAAGGCCTCAGCAGGATACCTCAATGGGTTTGCTGATCCTGAGTTCATGGAAACCCTACCACAGTTTCACCTTCCCAACCTATCCAGACAAGCTACCTATCGAGCTTTTGAACTTGCGGGAGATTCCATGCTTCCATTGGTATCGGGGACGATTGTGATTGGTTCCTACGTGGATCAGTTGAAGGAAATCAAGAGTGGGAAAACCTACGTCTTAGTCACCCAAACTGAAGGAGTGGTCTACAAACGAGTTTTTAACTACCTGGAAGAAAACGGAAAACTTTTTTTAGTGTCTGATAATGAAATCTACAAGCCCTACGAAATTCGTGCTGAGGAGGTACTGGAAGTTTGGGAGGCCAAAGCTTTTATTAGTACAGATTTCCCAAATCCAGGAGATAAAAAGAAACCATTGAATCTAGAGGATTTAGGAGAGATGATTCGGGATATTCATGCAGATTTGAAGCGCATTACTAGCTAATCGAATAGGTGTCCCAACCCTACATTGGCTGAAGTAGATTGGGAATTAGCAATCTATTCTTTTTTCTGCCTCGGAAAATCCACCTATAGTGGTTAGATACTTCCCCCGGCTACACAAAGTTGAATTTAGAGCCAAGAAAACGATGAATTAGTTGGCTTCGAGCAGACGATCAAAGCCAGCCTTGATCTTGCCCACTGCATCCACGGAAGCATGGCTGTTGACAACACCTTTCCCTAGCTCGTGCCAAAAGCCATCTCCACATTCGATGTAGGCTCCTCGTTTGGTTCCTGGCGTATCTTTGGCTTGTTCGTAACGGTAGTCAGGCAAAAAAACGAATTTCATTAAGTCAATGGCTCCTTCCCAAGAGATTTTTTTGGAAACCTCTGACCGAAGTAAAACTGCCTCCCGATTGGAGAAATGAATGGTTAGGCAAAGGTCAGTAATTTGCTCGCGCTCAACTTTTCTATACTGAACTTTCAATGGAGCCTCCTTCTTTTCAAGCTCGTAAATAGCCTGAATTAAATCCTGAGCCATCAACTGCCATTCTTCTTGGTTGGAAGGAATCTTCAGTCCTTCGCTTTTGGTTCCTTCCAGAGTGGTGAGGGTAATACCTCCTTCGTCAATGGATTTTTTGGTCCAATGGGTAGCCTGCAAGAGTTGTTTGATTGGTCCAATCCAAACCGAAGGCACATTTCCTTGGTACCGATAATCGTCCTCCAAACTAAAACCCTCATCAAAAATTTCTTCTTCCGAGAGTTCCTCTCGATCGGTGTAATGTAGGTCAAGTTGGGCACCTAAGTTTCCCTTGGACCAGTCCAAGACAAGCCGAAATACATGGCTGTAGGGAGGAGGCAAGATGCCAGAATTGTATTCTAACACTAGTCCTGTGGTAGCAGAAGGTAAACTCATTGGGATAGCTTTTTACAAAACTATGGTTTTTTAGGGATTTAACTGGTTATTTTGCCTTCCCATCCTTCTTATCTATGGAAGACTTACTCGACCACATCAGCCAAGAGATTTACAGCAACTCCTACGTTGTCGTGGATAATTTTATTGATGAAGACTTTCGAAAGGCCCTTTTGAAGGAGCAAACCGATCTATTGAATCAGGGTCAATTTAAGAAAGCGGCAGTTGGACAGGGAGATCAGAAGCAGGTACGTACCGAAATTCGGAGTGATGAGGTGTTGTGGATGGATCCATCTTCCTTAAGTCCTTTGCAGGCAATTTTTTGGAAAAAAATAGAGGAGTTGAAGCAGGTGCTCAACCGCCGCTGTTTTTTAGGTTTAAAATCTTTTGAAGGCCATTTTGCACGTTACCCCATCGGATCTTTTTACAAGCGCCATCTGGATCAGTTTCATGCAGTACCGCACCGCATCGTGACGGTCATTTTGTACCTCAACGACTCTTGGATGGAAGCGGATGGGGGACAATTACGCATGTATTTTACTCACGAAAGTGGAAGCGAACGGATAGAAGATGTACTACCTCTAGGGGGGAGACTGGTAGTATTTCTGAGTGAGGAGATTCCACACGAGGTGCTACCGACGAACAAAGAGCGCATTTCGATGACCGGCTGGCTTCGAAATATTGACTAGCGAAGGTTAATTTCTACCGAAACTGGGCTTTTTCCCAATACGAAAGCAGCCTTTTCGAAGGATGGAGGGCCAAAGTAGACCTTAGGATTATTGGAGAAACCAAATTTTTCAATTGGATAACCCACGGCATTGGTGCTTAATTTCCCATTGTTATCTTCATCGTGAATGACTCCGATAGCATAGGTGCCAACTGGGAGATCGGTGAGTTTGAAGCTTGCTTTACCGCTTTTTGGGGCGATAGACATGTTCCGAACTGAGTTGGAGACTTGATCAGGGAATCCAGAAGGCTCGGAAAATATCAAAACACGAATGCTCCCTGCATCACTATTCGCTCCGGTAATGGATAATTGAAGAGTTGTTGGAGTACTTTGCCCACGCGTTTCCAACGTGAAAAATAGGCCAACTAGAAGGAAGAAGTAATTCATAGGGTAGCAGCTGTAACGTGACGATTGATTTTTCCACTAGGGGTATACGCAAAAGCTATTTTAAAGTAGATCTCCTTGGGAACTTCATATTTTCCCAAAATTCGCTTAAGACCTGCTTTCAGTGCAAGCCGTTTACTTTCATCTTCGGTTCCCTCCACAAACAAGACCAATCGCTCACCTAAGCGGGGGTCTTTCTCTCCAAACAAAAAATAAGTGCCTCCTGGGCAAGTTTCATCAAGTAGGGGTGCAATTCGACGTTCCAATTGTTCAGGAAAAAGTTTGATGCCGCCAGAATTCACAACAAAATCAGCTCTTCCTAACCAAGTAAATGTGTTTTTTGACCGAAGTTCAATACTATCATTCGTCTGTATTTTTTCTCCTCCACTCATGGGTGATTGGATCCAAAGGCATTGCTGTTCGTTGATCCCAATGGCTACGCCTGGTAGGGCTTGGTAGAGCAATTCCCCATCCCCAATCTCCGCCAAAGCGATATGGGAGACGGTTTCAGTCATCCCAAAGGACTGCCAAGCTCTAATTTTGTGTTGAATCAGCTCCCGTTGGATTTTATAAGGTAAAGCTGCCCCTCCGATCAGTACTTGGGGGATAGACTGGAGCAGTAACCTGGACTTTTTGTCTGCTAGACAATTTTCTACCTGCAGGGGAACCAGTGCAACAAAGCTAATTTTCCCTGCCAGGCCTAGCAGCGGGTTTGCACTAGGTTCTACCAAAGTGATTGGGCAATCCCAAACTAGGGCGCGAACCAACATCATTTTTCCAGCAATGTAGGAAGGGTTTAGGCAGCAAAGTAATTCTTGATTGCTAGTTGTACCGAAAAAGGCTCCTGTAGCAGCTGCGCTGGCTACCATTTGAGTTCGATTAAGTGCCTGCAACTTGGGTGCTCCTGTGGATCCAGAGGTCCATTGAGTGAATGTTTCCTGTCCTGCCAACCAATCTCTACAGAATGCAAAGGCTACCTGAGCAAATTCCGGAAGCTCCTCTATGTTGGGGAGGGGTTGGCTTTTGGTGTAGTAGTAAGACTGGTAGCGAAGTTGAAACATACGCATGGTGTTGATAAGAAAGGAAACCGTATCCTTAACAAATTTCGTCAGCTTCGGTTAACTTGCACAAAAATGTGATTTTTAAATCAAACGATCATGATTAACTGGATTACAGCCAAGGAATACGAGGACATCACCTACAAAAAGTGCAATGGGGTCGCGCGGATTGCCTTTAATCGCCCTGAAGTGCGCAATGCATTTCGTCCAAAAACCACTGCTGAATTGTACGATGCCTTCTACGATGCCCAGGAAGATACGTCCATTGGAGTCATTTTGCTTTCAGGGGAGGGACCTTCTGCCAAAGATGGCAAATGGGCTTTTTGTTCGGGTGGAGACCAACGCGCAAGAGGGCACCAGGGCTATGTAGGTGACGATGGCTACCATCGATTGAATATCTTGGAGGTACAGCGCCTCATTCGCTTTATGCCTAAGGTGGTGATTGCTGTGGTGCCAGGATGGGCCGTAGGAGGAGGGCATAGCCTTCATGTAGTGTGTGACCTTACGCTTGCGAGTTTGGAGCATGCCATTTTCAAGCAAACGGATGCCGATGTAACGAGCTTTGATGGAGGATACGGATCTGCCTATTTAGCCAAGATGGTAGGTCAGAAAAAGGCACGTGAGATTTTTTTTCTAGGAAGAAATTATTCCGCTCAGGAAGCCATGGATATGGGCATGGTCAACGCTGTCATTCCACATGATCAATTGGAGGATACCGCCTACGAATGGGCGCAAGAGATTCTTGCCAAATCACCCACTTCCATCAAGATGCTCAAGTTTGCGATGAATTTAACCGACGATGGAATGGTAGGCCAACAGGTTTTCGCCGGGGAAGCTACCCGCCTTGCTTACATGACCGAAGAAGCCCAAGAAGGACGTAATGCTTTTCTTGAAAAGAGAAAACCTAACTTTAAGAAAATCAAATGGATACCTTGATTTGATTAAAGTAAAAAAGAGCCTAACTTTATGAAGTTAGGCTCTTTTTTTGCCAGTTTTTTTTAGTTGCAAAGTGCTATAAAAAAGCCACCTAGTTAAATTTTACTCTGCCCCAGCGGGGCAATATGTTAATAGGAATGGAGTGTTAGTTTGTAAGATTTGCTCCAGAGGAGCAAAATGTAAACCATTTATACTTTAAAAAAATCGTCACACTTTTTCCAAAACCAAATTGGATTCAATCTAGCCATTCAAAAAGATACTTCTCCTCAAACCCTATATTAAATCTCTGCAACAATTCAATGTATTCCTCTTT
>Ga0181563_10004463_pt1 | contig 13012 bp, 5 predicted proteins | sample 011ome_25_FD_133759 | JGI IMG/M metagenome (GOLD analysis project Ga0181563, IMG submission 133759) | Coastal salt marsh microbial communities from the Groves Creek Marsh, Skidaway Island, Georgia - 011512CT metaG (megahit assembly) | ecosystem: Environmental > Aquatic > Marine > Intertidal zone... | reverse complement strand
CTCTGCTTCACGTTCGCGAGGGCGAGCGGGAACACGACGTATAGCAGCGCGTCGAACAGGAGCCCGTCGAAGGAGTACGCGAAGGGTAACGGCGTGCTGGCGGTCCGCTCCTCGTACGGCACGTCCGCGTCCCACAGGTGCATGTGTCCCACGTCGACGCCGTCCAATCTGTGGCAGATGCCGACGTACGAGCACTCCATCCCTTCGCGTCGCGAGCCGCTGAAACCGAGCAGCACTCTGGTGATGGCCAGGATCACAACCTGCAGCTCAAGCTGAAGCAGCTGGCTGGGGAGGTGGTACCCCAGCGACAGGAACGTCCCCAGCATCAAGCGGCTACTCATCTCCTGCAAGCGCTTCAGCCGCCACGACGACGAGGCCCACGCCGAGAGCAGGAAACACACCAGCGCCATCCGCAGCGCCACGACCGCGGGGGTCCGATTCCGAACGTACCACTGCCTCCGCGCGTACACGCAGAAGAGGTGCGCGACGCATGCGAGTATGCTGGCGGCCACGCACACCGCGATGGACGTCCGTCCCGACTCCACCTCCCGGGTGACGTACATCACCACCGGCAAGCTGAAAATAAGGCACATGCTCGCGTGCGCGTCGGTAACGACGGAGACGTCCACTTCCCACTCGCGCCAACGTTTCACGAGCTGCTGCCTCGACATCTCCCGCCGCTGGTGGACGAGCCTCGCGAAATCGTCGGAGCGCGTGCGCGCGGCATCGGGAGGCATGCCCTCCGTCATGATCCTCCGGACCCGGCGCGCGCCCCCGTGTGCAGAATTCTCTTCTGTCAGAATTCTTTTCTGTCTGCAAGGCTGTCTTTGTGTCTTTGTCATCACAGACAGCATGGGTGGCGCTCGCGGGTGCCCAGCTGCCCGCGGGCGAACGACCCACGTGAAACGTGGATCGTCGTTTTCGACAACGACCCACGTGGTTCGTCGTCCTTTGCGCTCGTGGTGACCGCGCACTCCGCGACCGCGCCCGACAGTCCATCCGACCCGGGCGCCTCGGACAAGCACTCCGGCGCCTCGGACACGTGCCCGTGCGCAGGGGCGCTCCCCGAGCTCGACCCCGCCGCGATGCATCACGCGCTCGCGCTCGGGGTGTCCGCGGGAGTCGGCACCGCGCGCGGCCAAAAAAAACCATCGGTCGGCGCGACCCGCCGCGTGACTCGAGGCGCTGCCTTCGACGCGCGCGCCCGCGCCGCCGAGCCACGCGACGCGTCATGCAGTGCGGCGCGCGGCGACTCCACCTTCACGCGCCGCGCCGCTGTACTCCTGTCCTCCGCCGGGTCGCTCGCGGCGGCGTGCCTCTCGCGTCCCCCGAGCGCGGTGGCGCTTGAGGCGCAGGCGGCGGATCGCTTTTCTGACGCTGCGGGCGGCGTCTCGTCCTCCGCCGCCGAGCTCCGCGTCTCCGCGCTCGCCGCGTTCAACGCGCGTGACTTCCCGCGCGCGGTGCTTTTCCTGACGCGCCTCGCCGCGCTCGAGCCCGCGGAGTACCGGTGGCGCGAGGCGCTGGCGCAGTGCTTCGTGGACGGCGGCGGGTTCGCCTTCGGGGGCGCGGAGCCGAGCTCGCGGCGCGCGGTGGCGGAGTACACCGAGGCCATCGCGCTTTTGGAGGGGGCTTTCCTCGCGGCGCGCGACGACGGCGGGGACGCGAACGCGCGCCATCGCGATCTGCTACGAATATCAGACGTGACAACCGGGCGGATCGACGAGGACGAGGCGGACTTCCTCGTGACCGCGGCGCGTCTGCTGGCGGGCCGCGCGTTGGCGTACGAACTCGCCGGCGCGTGGTCCGCCGCCGTCGCCGAGTACGACGCCGCCGTCGCGACGGCGGCGCGCGGCGGCGCGCCCGCGGACCCCCTCATCCTGAACCAGCGCGCGAACGCCCTGGCGCAGTCCGGGGACTGGGCCGCGGCGCGGCTCGCGTACCTGCAGAGCGCGCAGGGCTTCAGGGACGCCGGCGGAAAGCCGTCCGCGCGAGGCGCCGGCGCCGGAAACGCGCGCGGGTCCTCGCCGAGTTTCGCCAAATTCCGCGCCGACGGTGTCGCCTTCGCGTCGGCGAACGCGGCGCTGGCGCTCGCCGAGCTGGGCGACCTGCGGGGCGCCGAGCTGGAACTGCGCGCGGTCTCCAGGCGCGCGCCCGGCCTGGTGGATGCGCGCGCAGCGCTCGCGGCTCTGTACTGGGCCTCGGGCCGCCCGGACGACGCCGAGCGGGAGTGGGAGTACGCCTGCGACTCCATCGACGTCGGGTGCGCCAAGTACCGCGACAATCGGTGGGTCGCCGAGACCCGGCGGTGGCCGCCGGCGATGGCGGAGCTGCTGCGCCGGTTTCTGAGTGTCTCGTAGGAATACGACGAACGACAGTGCTGTGTGTGTGATGCGTCGAAGGCGGCGCTCGTCGCGCTGCGCAATTAATCATGACTATATAGCTAGAGTCTACCTTTCCTTCTCCTCGGCGTCGAGCAGAAACTCGAGCGCGCCGAGCGGCGCGGCGTCCTCCGCCGCCTCGGTGCTCACCGCGTCCCCCTGCCCCCAAAACCGGTCGTACTTGCGCACCTCGCACGCGCGCCCTACGCGGACCTGGCACGCCAGCCTCAGCCTCCGGTTGCCGGGCGGCGCGTGCGGCGGGAAGTTGAGGCGCGCCGACTCCGTCGCCGTCCACTCGCCGGGCGAGACGGCGTCTTCGGGACCCAGGATCTGCACGGCGCACGTCCCGCACGTCCCCAGGCCTCGGCAGTTGATCACCCTGGCGTCGCCGTTGTGCGGGGTCTCGCCGGCGCGTAACAGCGCGGTGCGCAGCTTCGAGCCCGCGCGGACGGTCGTCGGGCGGCCGCGGAACACGAGCTCCAGCGCGTCCGCCGTCTCGGAGGTTTCGACATCGCGATCTCCGGACGCGCGCGGAGATCGCGGGCGGGTCGGGCCCACCGGCCTGCGCCAGAACCCCACGCGCGCGGGACCCAGCGGCGGGACGCGCGCGACCGCTCGGGTCAGCATGCTTCGCGTGCGTTCGAGTGCCAGCGCGTGTCGTGCCTCCGAATGTCTGAACGTTTTTTTTTCACTATAGGAAAAAAAAATACAGTCGCGGCTTCGTGGAGCCGGTCAAACCGTCAAACCGCCGCCGTGAGAAACCGGCGGCGGTCGCGCCTTTCGGAAGGACCCTAAGCCTCCCTCTAAACCCTCCCCTCCCTCACCTGTGATTCTTGATCCGCGCCATGAGGACGTGCCTGGTGCGCATGCGCGAGAGCATCGCCTCCGCCGCAGAGAGCGTGGACAGGTCGGAGATCCCGGAGAACCCAGACGCCGCGCTCCGCGCGCTGCGCGCATCTTCAAACTCCGAGCCGGCGCCCGCGGGGCTTCCGCGGGGCACGCCCGCCCACGCATCCTCCTCGCACGCGAACGCGTCGCCGATCGAGCGAGGCGCATCTTTATCGGCGTTTGAAAGGGCGAGGCGTTCGTCCGCGCGTGCCGCATCGTGGCTCGCTTCGGAAACGACTGGGACGAAGCCCAGGACGCCGCGCAGCGCGCGCGCGGCGAGCGTTTTGGAGACGCGCGCCGCCTCGTCGGCGTCCGCGTCGAGCGGAGAGAGCAGCCGCGCGATGATGGCGTCCTGCGATTCGCGCGATTCGCGCGATTCGGCGTCCGCCTCGGGGGACGCCGGCGCCGAGCGCGCCGGGGACGCGCGGCGCGAGAGCGGGCCGGACGGCGATCCGCTTCGCGACGAAAGCGGATCGCCGTCGAAGCGCTTCGCCGCCGAAGCGCGAGTCTCCGCGTTCGCGTTGGCGTTCGCGTGTGCCACCTTCAGGAGCTGGTTCTCCCTCACGAACGCCTGGTTCTGCTTCCGGAGGTGGTCCATGCTCTTCCTCTGCTCGCGGAGCTGCGCGAGCGCTTCCCTCAGCTCAGCCTTCACCGCGTCCAGCGTCGCGTCGCTTTCCTCGGCGGAGAGATCCGTCGTCTCCGGATCCTTCTTCGCGACAGAGGCGCGTCCGCCCAGCTTTCGGCGCACCAGTTTTGAAACGCCGCTCACGACGCACATCGCGAGGGAACCCGCGAGGCCGGCGACGAGCTCGTTGGGAGACACACCCAAGGGTGGCGTCGAGGCGCGTCGCGCGCTCGCGTCCTCGGCGCCCTTCTTCGCGTCCCGGGGGGCTCGGGGAGGCTTACCGCTTCCCCTCGCGGGTTTCTGCGGCGCGCGCTTCGGATCGGCCGAGGAAGAACGGCTCGCTTTCGCGAACGATCGCGCGGGCTTCTCCTTCCCCGAAGGCGCATCGCCCTCGGTCTTCCAAAGACCGCTCTTCGCTTTCGCCGGCTTCGCCCGCTCCTTCTTGCCCGGCGCGAGGCGCCGGGCAGCCTCCACGTCGACCGCCATCGCGCGCGGCGCGTGCGCGCGAAGCACTGACGACGGTGACGACGGTCTGTTTTGGCTTTTGGCGCGAAGCAAGATCGGAGCTCGATTTTTTTCGGACAGGCCGACAGGGGACAGCGGCACAGCGCTTCGCAAGCAATGCAGGTCGCGCCAAGGATTTTCTTTCCCGCCGAGAGAAACGCTCGAACGAACGGCTCTTTTTCTCTCTCCCCCGAAACGAGCGGAAGCCGTTCCCCGCTTCGCCACCTCCGCGCCAGAGACAGCAGACGCGGGAAGCTTCCGACCGCGAGACGCACGCGTGCGCGTTCGTCGACGCGAGGGTAGACCCACCGCGCGGCAGCACGCGCGTTCGTCCGCGCACGTCCACGCTCGCGTCGCGTTCGCGCGTCTCGTTTCGTTTCGCGCCCGAAAAGATGCCCCTGTCGCATCAGGCGCAACGCAAGACCCCCGCGACGGGCGTGCACGTGCGTCCCCCGTGGGGCTCGTCCGGGTGGAACAAGTCCGGCGCGATGGTGCCGAAGGATGCGAAGGCCACCCCCCCGCCGGCGCGCCCTAGGTCTGCTCTGACCCGCCGCGAAGCGAACGTCCCGAGGCCGTCGCCCGCCAAGCCGCAGGCGCAGCCTCGCGCTTCGCGCGCGCGGGAGAAGGAGAACCCGGATGGAACGTCGGCGCCAGCCACGCCCGCCGCGCCCGTCGCGCCCGCGGCGCGGACCCCGCCGCCCTTCGCCGCGCCGTTCTCTGAGATCGACGCGGTCGACCCGGTCGAGCCCGCGACGAGCGCACGCGCGCCGGCGTGCCCGCTGACGCCCGTCGGCTCCGGCGGCGTCGGCCAAGCGGGGACGGACTTTTCGCTCGCGACGACGCCGCCGAGCCTCGGACGCCGACCGGCGCCTTCGCCGGTCCCCGACGAACGAGAACGAAACGACGCAGAAGAGGAAGGACAGGCTGTGGACGAGTGCCTCGATGCGCTGTGTGCCGGAAGCGAGGCGGAGGGTCTCGAGACCGCGCGTGCGCGCGAACCTTCGCCGAAACGCGTCGCCGCGCCCGCGTCGCCGACGACGCCGTCGCGGGAAAAAACGAAAACGGTCGAGATCAAAATCGAGGCGCCGTCGCCGTCGGCGGCGATCGCGACGCCCGCGGACGCGACGGCGGCCGATGCCGGAAACGCCTCCGGACCCGAGACGCCGTTCACGGCGTCGCGCGCGGCGAAGCGGAGCCGCCCTGACCCGAACGACGTCCTGCAGGACGGCGGCGAGCCCGCGGCGGACGTCGAGGCGCTCTGCGCGCCCGGCGGGATTCTGCGCGCGCTGTTCCGAAGTCGGCCGGACGACGACGTCGGCGGCGACGACGTCGACCGGATGCTCGAGGCTGTCGCGTTCGCGAAGACGCTCGCGGAGGGCGCCGCCACGGAACTCGCGTCGGCGCGCACCGCGCTCCGCGCGACACCCGAGGCGCGCGTCGCGAAGAAAGAGGCGCTCCGCGCGGTTGCCGACCGCGCCGCCGACTGGCTGCGGGCGCTTCAGCCCGCGTTCGGCGCCGTCGCCGAGCGCGCCGCGGAGGCTTTCGAGACGACGCGGCGCGCGGAGGCGCGGCTGGCGGAGTCGGAGCGGCTGCGCGCGGCGGACGCCACGGCGAACGCAGCGAACGCCGAGAAGGCGCGCGCGCGCGAGGAAGCCGCCGAGCGCGCGTTGGCGTCGGCGCGCGCCGAGCTCGAGGCGGAGGCGCAGTCGGCGTCGACGGTGGAGGCGGCGGCGCGGCGGCTGGCGCGCGCCAAGCAGGAAGCCGAGGCGCGCGCCGGCGCGCGCGACGCCGAGATGTGCGATCTGAGACGCGCGCTGGAAATCGCGGAGAAGCGCGCCACGGCGTCCGCGGAGGACGTCGCCGCGTCGCTGGGCGCGGCGGAGGCGGCCACCGCCGAGGCGGAGCGCGAGGCGGCGCGGCGCGCGCGCGCGGCGCGGCGGGGCGAGGTGAACGCGCTGAAGGTGCGCGCCAAGAAGGCGGAGACCGCGCTCAAGGAGGAGCGCGAGCGGCTCGCCGCGTGCCTGGCGAGCCTCGAGGCGGCGGAGACCTCGACGGACGCCGCGGCGTCGCGCGCGGCGACGCGCGAGCGCGACGCCGTCGCCGCCGAGGCGCGCGCCGAGGCGTGGCGCCGCGAGGCGGAGGAGGCGCGCGAGGAGTACACCACGCTCTTCGAGGACCTCAGGCAGCAGGTGACCGCGGCGAAGCGCGAGGCGGAGCGCGCTAGGGAGGAGGCGTCGGTGGCGAGGGACGACGCAGCGCGGGGGGGGGGCGCCGACGCCGCCGCGGTGGACGCGGCGGTGGAGAAGATCGTCTCGGCTCACGACGCCGTCGCGGCGGAGTCGCTCGCGACCCTCGAGCGCGCGCTCGCCGAGACGCGGGCCGCGCTCCGCGAGCGCGACGCCGCGCTAGGCGAGGCGGAGGCTTTCGCGAAGCGCGAGCGCGACGCCGCGCGCCGCGCCGCGTCCGAGGCGAAGCTGGCGCTCGCCTCGGCGGCGGCGGCGGCGGAGGCGTCGCGCGTCGCCAAGGAGGACGCCGCCGAGTCGCGGGGGGCGCTTCGCGACGCGCGCGTCTCCGCGGAGGCCTCGCGCCGAGAGCTCGAGGCTGCGCGCTCCGAGAGCGCGCGCGCCACGTCTGCGTCCGCCGCGCTGGAGGAGACCGCCGAACGGACGGAGGCGCGGCTGGGCCGAGCCGAGTCGCGCGCCGCCGACGCCGAGGCGGCGGCGGCGAAGGCGAAGGCGTCGCTCGAGGCGCACCGCGCCGCCGCCGCGACCGAGCTGGACGCCGAGCGCTCGGCCGGACGCCGCCGCTCGGCCGCCACCGCGGAGGAGGAGGCGCGGCTGAGGCGCGCGCTAGCGCTGGCGGAGTCGGCGGCCAAGGAGCTCCGCGCGCGCGCCGCAAACGCCGAGGCGCGCGCCGCCGACGTGATGAGCAAGTCGGTGGAGATGCTGGAGGACGCCAAGGCGCGCGTCCGCGACGCCGAGGCGCGAGCCTTCGCCGCCAAGGAAGAGGCGCGAGCCTCTTCCTTGTCGTCCGTCGGGATGACCGGGGGATCCCGACCGATCCCGATCCCCCGAAACGAACGCGTCCCGGTCGGGACGGCGGTCCCGGAGATTGTTCCGATTCGACGCGAAGCGCCGCGCGCGGAGACGGTTCTCGCGCCGGTTCTCGCGCGAGCTTCGCGAGTACCGCCCGCCGAGGCGGCGGAGACGGAGACGTTTTTCGCGCCGCTCGCGAAAAAAACATTTAGCGAGCCGGCGCCGTTCGTCGCGACGTGGTCCGCGCGCGTGCCTTCCGGCCGGGAAAGCGCGTGGAGCCCGGTCGCGGGCGGCGTGAACACCCCGGCGCGCAGGTCCGTGTTCGTGGATGAGCTCGTGGGGAACATAGACAAGTTGTGATGTCAACGTCTCTATGTTGCAAAAGTTGCGTTTTCGCGCGCCGCTGACTTAGATGTTAGATCCTTCGCCCGGACGCCGCGGACACGAAATCGAGCGACGAGCCGTTTACTTTGCCAGATCGATAGACGCGGGGGCGTGACCCGCAGGCGGCCGGCATGTCGCTTCCGCCCTTGCCGGAGGGACACGAGCGTATCCTGGGCGATGTTGGCCTGCCCGCCGGTCCTTCGGGCGCGTACCTCCCCGGGGACGGCGCGTTCGCCGCCCTGGACGCGCTCGCGGACAGGTTCAACCTCGCGGCTTTCGCGACTCGCGGATCTCCCGAACCCACCCCGCGGGAGGTCCTGACGCACGGCGCGTCGACGTCGTCCTCCATCCTGAATCTCTCCCCCGAGGCGGCCGCGAAGTCCTCGAAGATGCGCTCCGCGCTCGCGCGCCTCGTCTCGGACGCCGCGCTCGCGTCCTCGGAGACGGACGCCACGCTCGCGAAGCTGTGTCGCGAGACGCACAAGCGACCGGAGTTACGCGACGAGCTCGTGTTATCGGCGCTCGCGCTCGCGCGGCGCGGCGCGATTCGCGACAACGACAACGACAACGACAACGACCCTTCCGTTTCTGGTCGCGCCTGGGATATCGCGCACTGCGTCTGCGTGGCGGTCGCGCCCACGGATGTGTTCGCGCCGTTCGTGGGCGAGTTCCTCGCCGAGTGCGCGGCGAGCGACGCGATTTCGGCGCCGGCGGACCGGAAGCGCGCGGCGAGCGCCTCCGCCGCGCACAAAAAGGCGCGAAAGGTTGGCCAACGAAGACACCCCCTACTGCCGGAGCACTTCGAGGCGTTGCGCTCGGAGACTCGGCTCACCACGCCGGTGTACTTCCTGGACGAAACGTTCGAGGAGCTGCCGTTCGACGCGCTCACCACAGTCGCGGACGCGACGCCGTCGGTGGCGGGGACCATCCGGCTGCGCGAGTACGCCACCTTCGGTTTGTTCGCCGAGAGTCTCTCCGCGTCCGCCGACGCCGACGCGTCCGCCGACGCCGACGCGCACACGGCGCACACGGCGCACGTCGCGCTCGCGGACACCGAGCTCATCTGCGACGTTCTGCAGGACCTGCGAGGACCTCGACGGACGCCGCGGGACGAAGTCGAAGAAACGTCCGAGCGCGCGCGGAACCCGTTCAAAACGGGAACGTTCAAAACGGGAAAAGACGTACCCGGAACGGAGGAGAGGACCGACGAGGAGAAGACCGCCCACTCTGGCGCTCCTTTTGGCGCTCCGCGCTTGGTGTTTAAGAAGCGCATGTTCCGCGACACGGACGAGTCCGTCACCGAGCCGGTGTTCGTTTCGTTGTCGTACCTGCAGCTGAAGCGCGATTTCCTGGACGGGCGGTACCCGGTAAACGCCGCCGACGCCGCGCAGCTCTGCGCGCTGCAGATCCAGGCGGAGGACGGCCCGCGCCTCGGGCAGAAGGAGCCCATCAAGGCGCTGGTGGACGCGCTGCCCCGGTTCGTGCCCCCGCACGTCCTGTCGCGGAGCGCGTCGCTGGTGGACCGCGAGCTCATCGCGAGCGACGTGCGCGAGCGGCACCGGGCGCTGGCGCGCGACTCCAAGGAGGAGGCGCGCGCGCGTTTTTTAAAGCTGGCGCGTCAGCTCCCGTACGGCGGGTCGACGTTTTTTTTCGTGAAGCGCATCGACGACCCGATCGGGCTGCTCCCCGGGCGCATCGTGCTCGGCGTGAACCCGCGCGGCGTGCACTTCTTCCGGCCGACGCCCATGGCGTACCTGCACAGCGCCGAGCTGCGGGACATCATGCAGTTCGGGTCCTCGGAGAATGCCGTCTTCTTCAAGATGCGCGTCACCGGGGTGATGCACGTGTTCCAGTTCGAGACGCGCGGGGGCGAGGAGGTGTGCGTCGCGCTGCAGACGCACATCAACGACGTCATGACCAAGCGGCACAAGGAGAAGAAGCTGAGGAAGGATCGAGAAGAGGCGCAGCTCTCGCTGCGCGAGGAACCGAGGGGAGAGCGCCGTCCACAGCTCGCGCCGTCCACGCCGCGCGGCGCGCCTGACGGCCCGGCGGACCCGCGGGTCAAGGGCCCGACCAAGTCGGGGAGCCGCGGCGGCTCCGGCGGAACCCTAAACTCCTCTTCACCCGAGACGGAGAACGCGAAGCGCGTCCTGGTGGCGGCGAACCGCAAGATCGAGGCGATGGCCGAGGAGCGCGCGGCGCTGCGCGAGCGTCTGGACAAAATGGCTCTCGAGGCGGCGCGGAGCGCCGAGAGGGACGGCGAGCGCGTCGCGCGGCTGGAGGCTGAGCTCGAAGCCGCGCGCGAACGAGCGACCCGCGCCGAGGCGGACGGCGAGCCTCGAGGAGCCTCGACGGACGACGCTAAAGTTGAGATTCTCTCCCGGCGCGTCGGCGAGCTCACGGTGGCGCGCGACGCCGAGGCGGAGCGCGCGCGCGACGCCGAGGCGGAGGCGCGCGCGCTTGAGCGCGAGCTTCGAGCGCTGAAGACGGCTTCGGAAGACGCGCGTCTGGATTTGGCGCGCGTCGCTGAGGCGGACCGCGCGTCGCTCGAGGAGCGGCTCGAAGGCGCCGAGGCTCGGTCGGCGGATGCCGACCGGCGCGCGGACGCCTCGCGCGCCGCGCTGGCGGCGGCGGAGGCGGAGCTGGAGCGCGCGCGCCTCGAGAACGAAGAGGCGCGGGACGCGTTGGGCGAGCTCGAGCGTTTGCGCGAGTCGAGCGCGGACGTCGAGCGCCGGGAACGCGCGACCGCTGAGATCATACAGAGGCAACGCGAGACCGTGGAGACGCTGGAGGCGAAGTACAAGGAAGAGAGCGCTCTGCGCAAGAGGTACTTCAACCAAATCGAGGACATGAAGGGCAAGATTCGCGTGTTTGCGCGGACGCGGCCTCTGTCCGAGAAGGAAAAGAAGGAGAACCAGGCGTTCTCGCTCGCGTTCCCCGACGCGTTCACGATGGAACACCCGTGGCGAGACGAGCGCGCGCCCCGTTCGTACGCGTTCGACCGCGCGTTCGGCGCCGACGCGTCCCAGGCGGAGGTGTTCGAGGACACCAAGCACCTGGTGCAGAGCGCGTTCGACGGGTACAACGTGTGCATCTTCGCGTACGGGCAGACGGGCTCGGGCAAGACCCACACCGTGCACGGCGACGCGAAGAACCCGGGCCTCGCCCCGCGCGCCGTCGAGGAGGTGTGCCGCGTCGTCGCCGAGGGCGCGCGCGCGGGCAAAATCTCCGTCCGCATGACGGCGACCATGCTCGAGCTGTACCAGGACACCCTGAACGACCTGTTGCTGCCCGCGCCGTCGGCGGGCGCGCGCGGCGGCGAAGAACGGTCGCCGCCGCGCCTTGACATCAAGAAGGACAGCAAAGGGTGGGTCACCGTGCAAAACGCCACCGTGGTTCCCGTGCGCACGAAGGAAGACATGGAGGCGGCGATCTCTACGGGCTTGCGCGCGCGCGCGACGTCGGCGACGAAGATGAACGCCGAGTCGAGCCGGTCGCACTTGATTTTCTCGCTGGTGATCGAGACGACGGACCTGCAGACGCAGGGCGTCGCGCGGGGCAAGCTCTCGTTCGTGGACCTCGCCGGGTCCGAGCGCGTCAAGAAGAGCGGCGCGGCGGGCGCGACCATGAAGGAGGCGCAGGCGATCAACAAGTCGCTCTCCGCGCTGGGCGACGTGATCAGCGCGCTGGCGCAGGAGAAGGCGCACGTGCCCTATCGCAACCACAAGCTCACCATGCTCATGTCGGACTCGCTCGGCGGGAACGCCAAGACGCTCATGTTCGTCAACGTCTCGCCGTCGGACGGGAACCTCGAGGAGACCCAGAACTCGCTCGCCTACGCCACGCGCGTGCGCACCATCAAGAACAGCGCCTCCAAGGACGTCGCCGACAAAGAAATGCAGCGCCTGCGCGCGGCGGTGGCGTCCTGGCGCGCCAAGGCGGGCGAGCTCGGGCCGGAGACGCGCGACGTCGAGGACCGCGTGCAGACAGAGATGGCGGCGGATTCGGTCGGGTTCGGGGCGGGCGGGGGCCAGAACGGCGGCGGCGCGGTGACGCGAACGAAGAGGCTCGCGGGGGGAGCGGGAAGGTTACCGAACCTGTGACGACGTTGTTAAAGTACTACGATGAAAAAAACGATGAGCTACTAACTATAATGTGCGTAGACGAGAGCTCCTGTAGCTGGCGGCGGCTCTATTGCGAGCTCGTCTATTCACCGATTCTCGGCGCGCCCGTCGCGACGATCGTCGTACGTTCGCGTCTCGACGCTTCCTTCTCGTCCTTCACAGATTAAAGAGCGGCTTCCGCGGACGTCGTCTCCGGGCCGCCCAGCACCCTGGTGTTGTAGCTGCGGCACGCCACGCACGCGTGGTACACGAAGTGGAACGGCGCGACGGTTTCCTCGCCGCAGTCGTTGCACGCGACGCGCTGCGTGGTTTTCACGCCGGACTCGCGTTCCCCCGCGCTCCGCGCGGCGTTCGCCTCGCGCTCCTCGGCGAGGATCGCGTCCAGCATGCGGAAGTACGCGGAGAAGTCCCCGAGAGACTTGCGGCAGAGCGGGCACGTGTAGTAGTGCTTGGTGTACGCCTCGAAGCAGCGCGTGTGCATCATGTGGCCGCAGGGCATGGCCTTCACGGGCGTGTCCGAGTTCCACAGGAAGTCTTTGCACACCGGGCAGTCGCTCTCCATGGCGAAGACGCCGCCGTGGGGCTCGCCGTCCGCGCGCCCGCAGTCGTGCGGCCCCATGGTGAGCGAGACGCACGAGTTGCACTGCATGCAGTGGAAGAAGTCCTTGCCCAGCCCCTTACCGCGCCGGCACACGTTGCAGAACGGGCAGTGGTACACGTCCTCGGCGTCGTCCCAGAAGACGCACACCGAGCAGAAGTACTTGGCTGGCGCCACGCCGCACCCGCGGCACGTCGCGGAGGACGGCTGCCGCTCGCCGCAGCGCATGCACACCATCTCCTTGGTGGCGAAGCGGTCGATCGTGTGGTCCTCCGCCTCGTCGTGGCAGAAGCGGCAGACGTGCGCGGCGCCGCAGCACGCCGCCACCAGCCGCACGCCGCGCGAGTAGTGCTTGCACCCGAGCTCTCCTCTCGCGACGGAGGTGACGGAGACCACGGGCTGGCACAAGACGAGCGGTTCCGTTTTTTTTTTAACGTCGTCGTCCGTTTCGGTCCCGTTTCCGTCTCGGTACGACG
>Ga0181563_10004462_pt1 | contig 13016 bp, 8 predicted proteins | sample 011ome_25_FD_133759 | JGI IMG/M metagenome (GOLD analysis project Ga0181563, IMG submission 133759) | Coastal salt marsh microbial communities from the Groves Creek Marsh, Skidaway Island, Georgia - 011512CT metaG (megahit assembly) | ecosystem: Environmental > Aquatic > Marine > Intertidal zone... | reverse complement strand
GAGGAAACATTAAAACTCACCCATGACAATAGGGATGAGGCGGCGAAGGTTTTGGGCATTGGTGCCCGAACGTTGTATCGCCGCCTCGATCAATACAAAAAAGATGAAGAGTAGATTGTGGTGCGTTTGTAGAAACCACGATGTTTTTGAGAACCACTTTGTCTCTAAAATCCATTGTCGCATAACTTACTGCCCGTTTTGATTCGAGGCAAAGAATCGCGGTGCTAGCTTCAAGTGAGTCAAAACTACTCTTCTTGAGATTTGTGGACTTCAGTATCGATAAACTGGCCCGCTGCATCGCTTGAATAATATTCAAGTAAAACTTTTTCAAAGTCCTCTCTCGAACGAATTCTCGCCATTGCAAGTCTCACTTCCTCGTGTTGAGGATGGCTCTGTGAGTATTTAATGCAAAACTTTCTCATCAACAAAGGCGCGCGATTTTCGGGATAGGTTTCTTCACATAAGGTGAAATGTTCTCGCATTACCTCCGCTTGTGTTACCACATTAGGTGGTGGCAATACGATTCCTTTCGCGAGTGCACGGCATTGCTCAAAGATCCAAGGGTTACCAATAGCGCCCCTTGCGACAGTGACCCCGTCAACTTGAGTTTCGCGAATCATGGATAAACAATCATGTGGAGTGAATAGGTCACCGCTGCCCAAAATTGTTAAGTGCTCACCGACATGATCCTTCACTTCTTTTAGAAAACTCCATCGACTGGGGCCAACATAGCGTTGCTCAACTGTACGGCCGTGAATGGTTGCAGCATCGATTCCGATTTTGATGGCACCATCTAAGATGGTAAAAAACTTGTCGCGGCTTTCATCGGTGTCGTCAATCCCACGACGCATTTTCACGGTTACGGGAATGTGGCTTGGGACATTTTCGCGGGTTCTGGAAAGGATTTCTATTGCAACATCGGGCTGAGAAAGATGGAAACCACCCCGGCATCTACCCAAAACCTTTCTAACGGGACACCCAAAATTAACATCGATAATGTCAAATCCGGCATCCACCAGTTTGAGTGCTCCGGCAGCGAACTGTTCGGGTTCCGCACCCATCAACTGACCACCTACCGGATGCTCTTCTTTGTGAATGTCCAGAAAATGCTTTGTTTTCTTCTTTTGGCTGAGCGCTAATAAGAATTGATCTAACATGACTTCGCAAAGGCTGTACGTTGCCCCGTGTCTTTTGGCGATGACTCGCATGGGTAAATCGCTGTAACCCGATAAAGCCGCTTGTACAATCGGGAACCCGATGTCAACATTCCCAATGCTTAATGGCTGTAAGGCGATATTCTGGTTGCCATGTAATGGTTTTGGCAGGCTGGAATCAAACATCCTCGTTATCCATTTAGCAAAGTGCTGACGTGCTACATACGGAGATCATTTTTGGTACACCAGTGAATAGGAACAAGGCATGACAGTTGCCAATTTCGTGCTCGTTGTGACGTTCTACGTCGGGCTTACATCAATCTCAAACGCTTTTGCAATTAATCCTAACATGAAGATAGAGTCAGAGGTTTTCGGTACTACGAGCGATAATCAGAAAGTCATTCGGTATACGCTAGTCAACTCAAAAGGCTATTCCGTCTCGGTGATGAATTTCGGAGCGACTTTATTGGAAGTCATGGTGCCCGATCGCGAAGGTGACGTTGCCAACGTCAATCTTTGCTTCGAATCCTTTAGTTCCTACGAATCGGGGCATCCCTATTTCGGAAGTTCCGTCGGACGTTTCTGTAATCGGATTGGAGAAGGTAAGTTTCAAATAGACGGGGCGGAGTATCAGGTTACCTTGAATTCGGGAAAACATCATCTTCATGGAGGGAAAGATAATTTTTCGTATCGCTTGTGGGACTCAGAGATTATCAAAGAGGAAAATGCAGTTGGCGTATCTTTTACGATTTTTAGCAAAGACGGGGATGAGGGTTACCCGGGAAATTTGACCGCTCGAGCAGTGTATAAATGGAATGACGAAAATGAGCTTACCATTGAATATTCAGCTGAAACGGATGCTCCCACGCATGTGAATTTAACAAACCACAGTTACTGGAATCTTGCAGGTGCTGGATCGGGATCCGCAATGGGGCACATCACCAAGATATATGCTGATCAGTGGTTGGATGTAGACGTGGATCTAATCCCCTCCGGCATCTTTAATCCAGTCGAAGGCACTCCGTTGGACTTTCGGGAAGCAAGGTGCTTAGGGGAGCGGATTTCGGATTTGCCAAATACAAAAGGATATGATCATTGCTATGTAGTGAGAGGTGAGTCTGGAAAATTGCGTTCTGCAGCTGAGGTGGTGGACCCTGTGTCAGGTAGAAAACTAGAGATAGAGACGACTCAACCCGGTATGCAGCTTTATACAGCGAATCATTTGCCTGGAAATGAACGATCAAATGGGTACCAGAGTCATCATGCATTTTGTCTCGAGACTCAGCATTTTCCCAATACGCCAAATATCTCTCACTTCCCCACGACCCTATTGAGGCCGGAACGATCTCTTCGAGAGACGACAGTTCATCGTTTTGGGGTCCAAAACTAAAGTTTTTTCATGCGTCGAAAACGCATGGTTGCACGTTGGAAAAGCTCTTCACCGTTTCTATGAAGAGAATTCGCAACGGACATAGCATTCGGTGATTTTTGTAGTAACCAATCGCTAAAAGCAAATTTGGGTTCAGGCGAGATCGCAGGAAGGTAGGGAGCGATCGAGCTGGCTTGTTTTTTTGACGTTAAATCCGGAAAAATCAGCGCAGCTTCGGATTGGAGGTGAGTCGCGATTAAAAAACTTGACGTGAACTGCTTAAGATGTTAGCACAATCTTAGCAATTCAACGTTAGGAGGCTGCGCGATGCACGTAGACCTGTTATTTTCCGTAACGATACTTCTGGCGATTGTCCTCTTCGCTTTTTTAGCAACCGCCAGGTTTTGCACATGTCGAAGAGGGCCGGCTATTTCGTTAGTACTTCTTGCCACGCTTGGATTTGGTTGGATTTTTGCCGGCAGGCTGGACTGGGCTAAATTTATACCGAGTCAATACGTTGTGTTTTTGGCGAATATTACGCCCGTCCTACTCAGTGTCGCTGCAGGTCTCGCATTCAAGAGCCATCAAATTACTCGCTTCGCTAGACCACTGACAGCAGCTGTGTTACTGACGCTTGCATTGGCTTATGCGACGGTGCCTTACTTTCGTCCAAATTTGCACCCACTTGTTTTAAGCTCGCAGACTTTATGGAAGGACAGTACGTGTTTGCAAAGTCATCCTTCTAGTTGTGCGCCTGCTGCTGCGGTCACGCTCATGCGACTCCATGGTGTACATGGTACGGAGCAAAGTTTAGCTACATGGTGCTTGACCAGCGAAAAAGGAACCGAGTCGCTCGGTTTGTATCGTGGTCTAGTAAAAGCTCTCGATGATAATCGCAAACAACCCAAAGTTGCATCCGCGAATCCCGATCATTGGTCGAGACAGGCTGGGCTTCCAAATGTATCCTTGGTGCGTTTGGGTCAACGTACGCGAGATTGGTCGACGGTTAAATATTACGGAAGCATTCGTTGGCTTTTCCCGTCACACGGAGAGGGCCATGCAATTGTGGTAGTTGGCAAGGATGAGTCAGGAAACTGGAAGATTATCGATCCAGCCTTCGGTGAGACAGTATGGACCGACGAGCAAATGAAAGAACGCTTCACGGGGGAGGCTATCTATTTAGCCTCTAAGTAGTTTCCTAACAGAAAGAGAAATGAAAGCGAGATGAACTTCCATTTCTCTTTCAGTTTAAGCTTGCAGCCTGAACGAGATCAGCTGATTTCCGGCACCGCGAATTTGGAGCGGTATTCACGTTTCAGGTACTGATTTGCCATTTCTGCATGTTGACCCTCAAATCGCTCTGTCGCTGAATTAAGTTCCAGCATAGGACTCAGTTTGATCGAATCGTCGCTCAAATTGATTTGATGTGCTCCAAGATGCTGCTTCATTTCGTTTAACAGTTCCTCCCACTGATCGAGGATTACACTGTTCGCAGTTTCTTGAGCGAAGCGATTTCCGCATCGCACTGCGACGTTAGCGAGATTGCACCAACCTGTGCTGTCGTTGCCAATCGCTACTTCCGCATTGAGGAGGTTTCGGTCTTGAGAGCGGACGGCGTCGATGAAGTTTTGCTGGTGTTTGACATCACCGTTACCGCGAAATTCACGAATGACCTTTCCGTCTGAATCAAAAGCAACTCCGCGCCCTCGCTGCCCTTCAAATCTACCTCCTTCGCAGTAGACGACGTATCCGCTGCTCGGGCCAGGGTGGGCAGGACTCTTTTTTCCGTTAGGTTCTGCAGGTAAGTTCGATAAGCCAATCACGACAGGGATACTTCCGGTGTCAAAGTAAGCGAAGTGAACGTTAGGCGACTCGCCTGCATCATTCAACGCAACTCTTCCTCCACCTCCTAAGATTCTCTTGGGTAAAGACACACTATCCTGAAATACCGTATTGCGCACATCGTCTAGAACATGAACACCCCAATTGCCCATTTCTCCAGATCCAGTGTTCCAGTCCCAGTGCCAATCGTAGTGTAGTGCGTTGCGGAAGATCGGGCGGTCTTCTGCGGGGCCAAGCCAAAGGTCATAGGCAACCTCATTGTCGATAGGTAATGGGGTATCGCGTTTTCCAATTGAGGGTCGAATCCCATATCGATTAACTCTTGCTGCCAGAAGACTGCCAAGTTCCCTTTCCTGGTGAAGGAAGTTTTTAATTTCGGTCTGCATCGGATCGGATCGTTGTTGCGTTCCCACTTGGCATATTTTGTTGTACTTACGCGCGGCTGCAACGGTTTGTTTTCCTTCCCACTGGCTATGGGAAAGTGGCTTTTCGACATAAACGTCTTTACCCGCTTGCATCGCCCAAATCGCTGCAAGACAGTGCCAGTGATTGCAGGTAGCAACAACGACGGCATCGATTGAATCTGAATCGATAAGTGCACGAAGATCTTTCCATGCGTCTGCTTTTGGGAAGCGTTCTTTTGCTAGCCCAAGACGCTTTTCGTCGGGGTCACAAAGTCCCGCGATGTTTACGCCTTCTACTTTTGAAAATTGACCCATTAGCTGGCCCGCTCGCCCGCCGCAGCTAATAAAGCCGAGATTGATCTCATCGTTAGCGGTAGAAGCTTTTACCGATCCATTTGTGATAGCGGAAACACCAATCGCTGCCGCGGTTGTATTCAAGAAGTTTCGTCGATTAAGTTTTTTCATATCAGTAATTACTTGCTTTCGGTTTAGGGTAAATTGTTTGAAGTTGTTAGTGGAACAACGGTTTCGCGACCGTTCGCACCGCTCGCTGTTCGAAAGTATATCGGCAAAAATAGAACACGTCTTTGTTGGCTATTTCCTTATATAGAAACCCAACCAAGGTAAAAAGAGGTTCTGGGTTTGCTTTGATTCTTCTCCATTTTTACCGATGCAATACGGTTGCTCTGCCAATAAGTCTAGTCACTAGGTATCTTTGATAGATATTTTGGATTTCTGCTCTGCTTTGATTTGCTTTGTGGCCTGGCTCACTTGATGTCGGTCTTGCGATAACGGGGCTTCATTCTGTGAATGAGAGGCAGGTCAGTATTGCGTGGCGGCCTGCTGACGAGTTTGTAACGAATATTCGTCAGGTCAATCATCAGGTTGCCGATTGTGTCATCAACCTAATTTGGCGGATTAATTACAGATGAGATGTAGCTACTTGAATTTAGTTGTGGCAGCATTTTTCACGCCGACAGCTTTTCTCCTTGCAGAAGACAACGAGATTACAGAAGCAATGACCCCAGAGGTAGCAGAAGCTTCATCTGAGGGCGAAGAAGCAATGCAGGTGATTCGTTTTCCCGAGGGCTGGGAAATTGAGCTTTTTGCTGCAGAACCAAATGTTGCTAACGTTGTTGCTTTTGATATCGATCATGCCGGAAGAATATATGTTGCTGAAACGTATCGGCAAAATAGAGGGGTGACCGACAATCGTGGGCACGATGAGAAATGGCTTCTAGCCGATCTAGCAGCGGAAACCGTGCAAGATCGTATTGATTATCACAAGGAATTACTTGGGGACGCCGTTGTAACTTACGAGCAATACGACGACCGAGTCCGTCGACTGGAAGATACTAATGGAGATGGACAAGCCGATTCAAGCGTCGTTGTTGCGAACGGTTTTAATCATCTTGAAGAAGGCACCGGAGCCGGTGTGCTTTGGAGACCCAAAGGACTGTACTACACGTGTATTCCGAAGTTATGGAAATTAATCGACAGCAACGAAGACGGTGTCGTCGACGAAAGAGTTGTTTTGTCGGATGGATTTGGAGTTCGTGTAGCTTTCAGAGGGCATGATTTACATGGTCTTATTGTTGGACCCGATGGACGACTTTACTTTAGCATCGGGGATCGAGGATATCATGTCACGACACAAGAAGGAGTTGTGTTGGCAAATCCAGATTCAGGTGCAGTTTTTCGCTGTGAGCTCGACGGAAGCGGATTAGAAGTATTCTGCTCTGGGCTTCGGAATCCTCAAGAACTTGCGTTCAACGACCTGGGTGACTTTTTTACCGTTGATAACAACAGTGACAGTGGTGATCAGGCGCGAGTTGTTCATCTACTGCAGGATGGGGACAGTGGTTGGAGGATGTATTACCAATATCTTCCTGATCGCGGACCATTCAATCGCGAGTCGATTTGGAAGCTACATCACGCGGAGCAACCCGCATACATTGTTCCTCCGATTGCCAATTTTACTGACGGACCGAGTGGTCTCGCCTATTACCCCGGAACCGGTTTCGGTCCGAAATTTAAAGACACATTTTTCATTTGTGATTTTCGTGGTGGCGCAGCCAATAGTGGAGTAAGGACATTCCATTTGGAGCCGAAGGGAGCGACTTACCAATTCGGTGCGAATGACAATCCAATCTGGACTGTGTTAGCGACGGATATTGCATTTGGGCCCGATGGTTCTTTGTATGTAAGTGATTGGGTTAACGGATGGGATGGTCTTGGAAAGGGGAGAATATATCGTTTCAGGGATCCAGTCTTTTCCAACTCTGATCTGGTAAAGGATGTGCAAAGTCGGCTTGCACTCAATTGGGATGAAGTTGAAGAGGCTAACCTGGAGGAGAACTTATCGCACCAGGATCGCAGAATCAGACTAGAAGCTCAGTGGCAACTTGCCGAGCGGGGTCTATGGGAACGGTTGGTTGGTGTTGCAACTAAACAAGAAAATCAACAGGCAGCTAGACTTCACGCACTATGGGGCATCGATCAGATAGCACGCAAAAATCCTTTGCTAGAAAAGTCCATACTGGAGGGAATTCGTGAGCTTCTGACTGATCCTGATAGCGTGATAAGGGCTGCAGCAATAAAGGTTGCGGGAGAGCGAAAAGATCAGCTCGCCGCTTCTTTGATCCGAAAATCATTGCACGATGAATCATCACGCGTTCGATACTTTGCTCTTCGGGCAGTGGGTGATCTTCGTGACAGTGCTGCGGTTCAGGAAGTGCAGCGTATCATTATCCAAGAATCTTCAAGCGATCCTGCGATCAGACATGCGAGCATTCACGCTCTCGCGAAAATCCAAACCCCAGAACAATTGAGATTACTCGTATCGCACCCATCTGAAGATTTAAGAAGATCTGCGGTGGTTGCACTCAGGCACTTACAGAGTTCGTTTGTGGCTGATTTCTTAGAGGACTCAAGCCAACTCGTCGCGTTGGACGCTGCTCGAGCGATTTATGATCTACCTATTCCTGAGGCGATGCAAAAACTAGGTGAAAGTACGAATCTTCACAATGCAAACGTGGAATTTGTGCGGCGCGCATTAAATGCGAACCACCGTGCTGGTTCCAAATTAGCCGCTCAGCGTGTGGCCGAGGTAGCCGCACGGCCAGCAGTTGGCAACGAGATGAGGCTAGAAGCCTTGAGAATTATGGAACATTGGAATCCAAGTGATTCGCGTGATCGCGTCTTGAATGATTATCGGCCAATTGAAGAGAGACCTTCTGCCGATGCTGCTGAGGCGCTGGAGCCAAAACTTCCAGCGTTGATGATTGCAGATGATGAAATAAGGGATGAGGCAATCCGAGTAGCATCTCAATTGAGGATCAAGGGAATAGCCCCAATGTTAGCGGGGAGAGTCAAGGATGAAAATTTGACCTCAAGTGAGCGAGCGAATGCGTTGACTGCCCTTGCTCGACTTGACGCCGACACCGCCGTTGTAATTGCTTTAGATATTCGTTTGATACCCGCTGATGAAGTTGTGCTATCAGCTTTAGAAGTACTTGCCGAATATGCTCCTGTTCAGTCGGTCGATCGATTAATAGAGGCAACTGAGAGTCGTGATTCTCGTGTGCGGCAGATTGCGTGGGATCTCATTGCGCCAATGAAAGACGAAAAAATCCAACAAGCCATTAATCTCGGCATGGAGAGATACTTGGCTGGCGATATTCCAGCCGACGTTGCTTTGAATCTTGTGGAGGCTTCCAATGGGCGTTTGAGTGGTGAGATGATGGCAAAATTAAAAGCTTATGAAGATAACTTAATTGCTACCGATCCGCTTGGTCCTTGGCTTTTAGCTTTGGAAGGTGGTGAGATCGAGGCGGGTCGTAAATTGTTTTTTGAGGATAGCCGGCTGTCTTGTCTGCGCTGCCATCAAGTTGATCGGTCTGGCGGACAGGTCGGTCCAAATTTGACGATGATCGGAGCCGCAAAAGAACGAAGATATCTTTTGGAGTCGATTTGTCTACCAGACGCATCGGTGGCGGAAGGATTTGAAACCGCTGTGATTCTCACTGTCGAAGGAAACACCATCGCAGGGATTATCAAATCAGAGACCACTGAGATAATTGATCTGATAAAGCCAGATGGCTCGCTTGTCCAATTAAAGGTTGATGAGATAGAGGCTAGACGAAAGGGGAAGTCTTCGATGCCAGAAGACTTGATCCAGAAGCTATCGTTGCGGCAGTTGAGAGACTTGGTTGCTTATTTAGAAAGTCTAAAAGTTAATCCACGTAATGCAGGCGACGTCGAGTAGGACTCGTTTCGTAGAGATTCTGGATCTTTAGATATTGACAATATCGTAAGAATTCATTCAACCGGAAATTTTCATTATCGCAAGAGAGATAACCGATTCGACTGTCGTTCTGCCCTCTAGTTTTCTTTGAGCTTGAGCACGCTCTCGCGTGCTCTTTGGAGAAACTCGGCTTTTGGTTCTCCCGCTTCGAGAAAAATCGGAGCTCCAATGGTGATACAGCTTAACAGGGGAACTGGAAGTACTTCGCCTCGTGGGAGAATTCGGTTCACGTTGTCAATGTATACCGGCACAAGCTCAAGATCAGGTCTCTTCTTAGCCATGTAAAAAAGACCACTCTTAAATGTCCCCATCTCTTCGTCGCCAGAAGATCGTCCGCCTTCTGGAAAAATGATCAAGGAGTAGACATCGCCCATCTGCTGAAGCATGATGTCGATGGGACTCTTGTGCACTTTTATTTCTTTTCGGTCAACCAATAGGGCATTGAAGCTTTTTGCCATATGTGGTTTCAGCCAACCTTTTGCCCAATAGTCTTTGGCAGCAACTGGTCTGGTGATTTTTCGAAGATTGCGGGGTAGTGCGGACCACAGCAAAACTGCATCGAGGTGACTTGTGTGGTTGGCAAAGTAAATTCGCTGAGATGTTTCCGGTTGGCAGTCGATCCAGCGAACCGTGAATCCGCTAAATAGTTTCGCTAGTAAAACGATTGCGTGGCTAGTGAATGTCATACAGATAAGCGCGTTTTATGTCGGCAATCACAAGAAATGGGTGATTATTGAAACCACTTTACCTTCGCGACTCAACCAGACAAGGTGAACTTTGCGTTCTCCCGCGAAAGCAGGTCGTTACAGTGAGCAGCAAGTGCCAACCTAAATGGTTTGAGCCACAATCATACAGCGAGATCGCGTCCGTTTTTAATGATGTTTATCGTGATTCGCAATTGGCTACACAAATACTCAAAGATCCAAACCCGAATTGCCGTCCCACTGAACGAATCCCTCAATCGCCGCATATTCTGCAAGGCCGAGCGCATCGTACCGTTTTGCCGTTTCTGAGTTTCGAGCCTCAGCTCGTTGCCAAAATTCCCTAACATCAGATCCAGGGAACAACGCCCGATCTTTTTGCGATTCATGTTTAAAGATAGCCGCGCGTTTCCTAGCGACTTCCTGCGGGCTAAGAGGTACAGCCATTTCAATCTCGTGAGGGGCCCATTCCTGCCAAGCCCCGCGATAAAGCCAAACAGCACAGTCTGCATACCAGTCTTCGTGCTCGCATTGGCGACAAGCCTGTAGGATGACGGATAGACAAGTTCGATGGGTGCCATGCGGATCGGATAAATCTCCCGCGGCGTAGATCTGATGCGGCTTGATCTTGCGAATAAGATCAAGCGTGATCTGCAGGTCAGCATCAGAGATTGGACTCTTAGTCACCCGACCCGTTTGATAGAACGGCAAGTCAAGGAAGTGGAGATGATTATCAAGAACACCACAGCACCTAGCACCTTCTCTTGCTTCACCTCTCCTAATAAGCCCTTTGATGCGTTGAATCGGTTCACTGTCAACATTTCCAGGCTTTTTATTCCTCAGGAATTCATCAACATGAGTTTCTAATTGTTCTAGGCCTTCTGTGCGAATATTAAACTCTCTGCAAAAATCCTCCACGAATTCAGAGAACCGTAGTGCATCTTCATCGAACACCGCGATGTTGCCGGAGGTTTGATAAGCAATATGCACCTCATGCCCTTGATCGACCAATCGAATCAGGGTCCCACCCATTGAGATTACATCATCATCCGGATGGGGCGAAAAAATGATAACACGTTTTGGGAAAATATCATCGCGATGTCCAGGTCGATCGCCAACCTGTTTTTCGTGTTCAGGCTTACCTCCCGGCCAGCCGGTTATGGTGGATTGAAGATGTCTAAATACGCGAAGATTAATATCGTATGCACTCCCATGAGCAGCAAGTAAATCTTGCAAGCCCTGTTCGTTGTAATCGGCATCCGTTAGTTTCAGGATTGCTTTCCCCACATCCTCGGATAGGTCGATGACAGCGCGCCGAATGGTTGCAGAATCCCATTCAATTTCATTTAGCAACCAAGGTGATTCTACTCGGGTCAAGTTTGACGCCGCGGCCTCGTCTAGTAAAAAGACGGTGTTGGGGTGATCTTGCAGAAAGGTCGCTGGGATACTGGTGGTTGAGTAGCCTTCGACTGATTTTGCAATGATGTTCGCCTTGCCTTCACCGAACGCAAGTAGAAGGATTCGCTTTGCCTCCAAAATCGTGGCAACTCCGAGCGTGAGCGAATATCTCGGAACATTTTCAGCACCAAAAAAATCACTCGCGGCATCAGTTCGCGTAACACTATCAAGAGTTATCATGCGAGTTCGAGAAGTTCGATCGGAACCCGGTTCATTGAGTCCAATGTGGCCAGTTCGATTGATGCCAAGTATTTGCAAATCAATGCCGCCAGCGGATTTGATTGCCTTCTCATAGTTTTGGCAAAACGCTGACGCGTCATTCTTGCTGATTGTTCCGTCGGGGATGTGTATTTGATCACTGGGTAGGTCAATATGATCAAATAGGTGTTCATGCATAAACCGAGCGACGCTTTGAAGTTCGTTCGGTTGCATTGGGAAGAATTCATCCAAGTTGAATGTGATTACATTTTTGAATGATAAGCCTTCGTTCTTGTGCCGACGAACAAGTTCCTCGTAAATCCCCGTGGGTGTTGAACCGGTAACAAGGCCTAGCACGCACATTTTGCCCGACTCGCTACGTTCCCGAATCAATTGTTCAATTTCATCGGCGGCGGCAACGCTGGCCTCGGAGGCACGTGAGAAAATGCGACAAGGTATGCGTTCATTTGCTGTTGTCATGATTCTCGGCCTTTTTGCTTTGCAACAAGTGCTGCGCCAATAATTCCTGCAGTGTTTCCTAGGGATGCGTAGTCAATCTTCATCTGACCACCTATTTGCTGAAGCGTGGTGTTTTTTACGACCATCCGGACAGCGTTTAAGAATGATTGTCCAATTTCACTGTCTTTGCCACCGAATGTCATCGCTCCTCCAAGCAGCACAACCTCAGGGTCAATGACTTGACCCAATATGCCAATGGCTTGACCTAGATAGGTTGCGGTTTCGAGAATCACACGCCGCGGTTCAGAGTAACCTTCTTCCGCAGCTGTCGCGAGGGATAGCGGGTCAAAATGGTTTTCTCGAAATTCTGAAGGAATCGAATTGGGGGCACATGAATTAAATGCTTCTTTTGCTCGTTCGATCACGGCAGGCGCACCAGCGTACGCTTCAAGGTGACCTCGCTGCCCACAATTACACATTGGAGCATTGGTGGAAAAGTTAATCGTCAGGTGACCTATTTCACCAGCGCATCCATGATCCCCGGTCAACTCTTGATCTCCTATCGCTAGGCCACAGCCAATGCCCGTGCCGAGGGTGATCAACGCGAGTGATTGTTGATGAAGTCCTCGGTGTTGATGTTCGGCCAAGGCGGCAGCGTTCGCGTCATTAATCACTGCTGACGGCAGGTGGGTTTCATCATTGAGGATTTCTAGCAATGGACGGTTCGTCCAGTGCGAGAGATTAACGACCTCACGTAAGCACCAACTCGTGGTGTCCAAAACTCCGGGAACAGCTAGGCCCACGGCCGCTAGTTTCGTGATCTTGCTTTTGGATCTTATGACTGCTGCATCGGCAAATTCAAGACCGTGCCTGATCACAGCTTCAGGGTCCATCAATGCCTCAGTTGGAATCGACTGACGCGAGACGATGGTTCCGTCGCCTTTGCAGACTCCATACTTGATGGTAGTGCCACCAACGTCAATGCCTAGGTAGCCATTGCCATCGTCTGACATTAAGGATGTTGGTGTGGAATCGAGGTTCACAACAAAACCGTTGATTGAGAGTTAAATTGCACGCATTATATTGAAACCATAGGTCAACGACTTATGCTGTGACGTGGGCTTG
>Ga0181563_10004451_pt1 | contig 13037 bp, 26 predicted proteins | sample 011ome_25_FD_133759 | JGI IMG/M metagenome (GOLD analysis project Ga0181563, IMG submission 133759) | Coastal salt marsh microbial communities from the Groves Creek Marsh, Skidaway Island, Georgia - 011512CT metaG (megahit assembly) | ecosystem: Environmental > Aquatic > Marine > Intertidal... | reverse complement strand
TAGAGAACTCCTAGAGGAAGAATAATGGACATAAATGTAGAATATATACCTCTTTCAGAGATTGTAGAAGCTGATATTAACCCCAAAGACCATGACATAGGTCAAATTTATCAGTCAATAAAACGATTTGGTTTTACACAACCTATCATGATGAACGAAAACACCGGTAAGTTATTAGCCGGTCATGGTAGATTACAAACACTTCAAACAATGAAAGACGCAAATGAAAAAGTTCCTAATCGTATAAAGGAAAAGGACGGGGAATGGTTAGTTCCAGTTCTTAAAGGTATAGCTTTTGAAGATGATAATGAAGCACAAGCATACTTGATAGCCGACAACCGACTTACAGAGTTGGGTGGTTGGAATACAGGTGAGCTAGTAGAAGAATTAGAAAGATTGATTTCTGAGGGATTAGACCTAGACGGAATTGGTTATGATTTTGACGATTTGGAAACTATGGTGTCTGATATGGAAAGAACATTTGAAGGAGAAGATATTCCGGACATTGATGATGAAGAGACTTCAGTAAAAATTCAAATAGGAAGATATAGGTTTAAGGTAGACCCCGAGTTATTTTACGAGTGGGAAAGCCGAGTAGCTGATGAATTAGGGTCACGAGATAGTGATGACTTTGTTGATTGGCTAAGAGACACTTTAGGTATTTAGTTTATGCAGACCCGTCTGTGTATACGAATCACTAGCGACCTTACTTGTATGGACACGGGTGAGGTCGCCAAGTGATTAACACAATAAAGTGGACTATATTTTATCGCACACACAAAGACAAAGATAGGTCTTTAAAGATATTTAACTTGATTTGGGATAAATTAGGTTGTGAATCTTGGGGAGACCAATGGACAGATGAACAACAGGACTTATTTTACGAGCAAATAGAACTACTATTGCCTATTCGTAACTTAGAAGAACAACAGAGCTTATATGAGGTGGTAAGAGAGGTCTTTGGGGAAGTGATAATAAAAGATGATACAACTCAACGACATTTGGGACAATGAACTCAACAGTTGGAAGAAAAAGGGTAGATGTGTAGGTGTAGACCAAGATTTGTTTTTTCCGGAACGAGGAGCTTCTACTAGATTAGCTAAAGCAGTTTGCAGAAGATGTGAAGTGCAAGAAGAATGTTTAGAATATGCCGTGAATAATGGTGAAAAATTCGGCATTTGGGGTGGGCTTAGTGAAAGAGAACGCAGAGCCATTCGTAAAAAGAGGGGCATAGTTCTTAAAAAGAAGCCGTATTACTCTACGGGTCGGAAAACTGGAAGTCTATAACCCCCATTTCTTGCCGGAAAATTAATCCTATTTTTTTTAACACTATACTTTAGTCACTACTAAGATAATCGGGAAATAAGTTATATGTAAATACTCCTTTAGTATTTCTTTATATAACTCCTTTCTCTGATATTCGCAATTAGGGGGGCAGAAATGTCCTCCTTTTTGTTGCATTATGCCCCCGAAAATTAATCCTATTTTTTACTTGCATAGGAAAAGCCGGATAGGTTTCTACTCTGTAGGTCGGGATTGGAAATCCCTCGTCAGAGTTGTATTAGGATTAGCAAAGAAAATTAGCATTGATATAGATACCTGTGTCGGATTAGGATTAGCCGGATATACATTATTAACATGGTCCCCCGAAGGGGCTCCCTCCCGGGAGGGTCCCACTTGGATAAGAAAGATGGGCTACCGTTAAAAAATTCCCTCGCTCTATTGTAAGTCCCTTGCAGGGGCAGGGTCTTAGCCATAACCAATAAAGGTCATAGGGCGAAAGGAGGACGGTAGCCCGAATCCTTATTGCTCTTTATACTTCTTCAATCTATCATTATAATGCTCAATCATGCTTTTTGGGTCGTGTTCTTTCTTACTTGCATTTTTACGATAGAAAAGAGCTTTCAAAATCGCTCCTATCACAGAGCTTTCATGAACATGATTACCTTATCCTCAACCCTACGGCAGGTAATCTGAATCTCCTCTGATTCCGGTATATTTCCTAATCTCCCTTTGCGTATCGCAGACGCAGTAGAATACATACTGTCTCTCTTATCTAAAGGCACAGAAGCCACTTGAAACCAAGTTCCCCTGTTCTTAATTGCTAAGTTAATAGCTTCATCATACTTACTCCCACCCCTGTCGGTGAATACCTTTGAGGGTGGGGTAGATTCCGTAATTGTAATTTCCATTACTCGTCTTCCTCCAATTCCGATAAGACTTCCTGTCCTATCTCTAAATATAGGCAATATATATTGCCCCGAACAATATCAAGAGGAGTCTCTCCTCCTAATTGATTATCGTTCCAAATGTTCCAATATTCTTCTCCGTCATAATGACAAGCCATGTCAATTAATTCGGAGTTATATACCGGAACGAGACTATCGCAAATCTCTCTGATGACATCATCTGTCACCTCATCATAGTTTTCTAGGTCATCACGAATCTCTTGCTTCATGCTCCACCTAGTGAAACTTTTTTCTTCACAAATTTCCATTGTGTTCCTTTCTCTAATCATTACTTTCTATATTACTACTTCTAAATATTTATGCAAAAAAATTAGGATTGATATCTTTAGATTTTTGCAAAAAAATTAGGATTGAGCGTTCTAGCGTTCCTCCCCTACGGGGTCCCATTAGGATTCCCCGTTCATCTTTCTATGGGTCTCCTCCAAAGAAAGATAGGTTTCCAAAATGCCCTCGTCTAATTCGTAAGGGTCACCATAGACCTCGTCATATAAACCCCACTCAACATACTTGTTAAAGTGTTCCGGCTCAACCGGTCTAATCTCATACCAATTGTTGTTTAGGATTTCTAATCTCCCTGCCTTTAATTCTTTTTCAATATCAAAGTCAGTTGCAATCTCACTAATTTCGCTCATGCAGTAATATCTTCTCTCTTGGTAATCTAATCTAACTTCACCGTAAGCAGATATTTCCCACTTCCGTCCTGCGTAGGATACAACCCTCAATGGCTCAAAATCAGAAGATTTATAGAACATTGAGTCCAAGCGATTAACTTGGACTCTGTCCTGTATAACTTTAAAAGTCTTCGTCATTTGCAAATACCTCCGGGCGTTCCTCTCCAAAGATGTCTTCAAACTGAAGAATATCTTCGTCATCAATATCAATCATTTCCCTTATATGCTTTTCTAACTCCGGCTTTTCTTCGTCAGTTGCCCGACTCCAAGCCCAAGCTAAATCGTTCATATAGGTATGTTGGTCATCTTCGTAAGCGATTGTAAGATAGTAAGCAATCAAACCTATGTCTTTTCTTTCAACTAAGTTCTCTGCAACTTTATCTGCAATCTTTCTATCAGCCGAATAATATCCTTTGTTATAACACATTATTCTTCCTCCATTTCTTTGATATCAACTTCGCCACAATATTGACAATCCCAATTACCAAATTTGAATATTTCGTTGTGGTAGTCTTGATTAATATATTGCATACCCTCAAAAGGTCTGCCGATATTGTCATCGCCACACTTTACGCATACAAATTTATAAGCCATTACCAGACCTCGTCATATTCAAACGAAGCATTTACCTGTCCGTGAAAATCAATAAAGATTCCCAAGAACTGTCCGTCATCATCAAAAATACCCTCAACTGCATATTCTCCGTCTCCATGAGTAGTATTGACTACAACTCCAAGCTCAACTTCAGCCATGCCTTTGCCTTGCCTGTTAGCTTCACAAACCTTTGTATAAAAGTTTTGTTTATTGTCAAGAGTAGGGTCGTTCAGAGCTATCGGAACTCTCCTTACTTCTTTGATTCCGTTTTCTTCACCGACAACTTCCTCTTTCCACTCAAGATTATATTGTCCGTTACCTTGTTCAGTATGTTTTATGTAGCAGGGGTCAGTAATAAATACCTGTCCCGAATCTACTCCAACACTACCGATTACACGAGTTTCCATTTCTTTCCTTTCTCTAACTCTCTATCTATAGTAATACTTCTAAAAAGTAATGCAAACTAAAATCTAAAAATTTAGGATAAAAATAGGATAAAAAATAGGATAGTAATTGTGGTTGTAATGGGGAAAAACGAGATTCACCGGCAGGCCGGTGTCCCCTTCGGGGTGACCCGCTCCGCGGGGGTCCAATTTGGATAAGGGGAAAGGGTAGGGAAAAACTAAAAAAACCCTACCCTTTGTTAATTCTTAGATATGACAATCAACAACAATGCCGATATGTGTATCTTTATACTTCTCTATTAAATTATCAGTAATAGCATACTGGTCTTGTTTAGCTTCTTCTGTTTCACCTAAGTTCAACAAGTCTAAGCTAGACATACCAAACCAACCCATTTCACCAGCTTCTATCCAACCCTCTTCGGGAAACAACATAGCCCAAGTGCTATTCACTTTTCTTGTGACAGGTGTCAGCAAATCTTCAGTAGTATAATACTCTGTGACTTCTTTGGTTTCTCTATCGTATAACCTACCTATCTTATTGTTCTTGATATAATCTTCAATCTTTTCTGTGTATTCAATCGGATTGATATTTTCTCGGTCAATCCCTAGTTCTCTTTCAATATCATAAAGTTTGAAGCCAAGCTCTTCTTTCCAGTAAGGTATCTGCTTAGTTTCTAAAAAGTCTGTAAGGTCTGTGAATAAGCCACTATCTCCCATGCTTCTCCACCTACCACCTACTACCCACCAATCCCATTTGGCGTAAGGATTAGAATACCAAACATCAAAGACTTCTCTATTTTCTTTGTCTAACATCATCTCACTACTATCTCCATAGATTTGAATAAATAGCTCTTTATGTTCATCATTAAAGAAATCAAACTTCTCACTAGCCATAAGTTCATAGAGACTATCTATTGGTTTTAATCTAGTAGCAATCTCATCTTCAGTTCTTTTTCTACCACCCTCAATATCCCAAACTGTTGAATTTCTCTCCCAGTTCTCAATAACTTCTCTTCTCTCGTTATGTAAGTTAGCTAGTAAAGTCCATTCCCTATCAACAAATGCTCTCCATACACCAGTAGCAGTTTCGTTGAGTTGAATATCCCTTTCTAAGTAATCACTATCATCTTCGGGTTGCTCGTTATAAGGTGCTAATGCACTTTCTAACTGTGGGTGATACCATTGATGATTATAGGCGTTTCTATACTCATCTTCACCTGTATTTTCATTTGCGTTTTCATATCTTTCTAGTCCCTCTTTAGGCAGGACTACAAGAACTGTAAAGTGTGACATCTTACTCCTCTTCCTCTTCTAATATCTCATAGTCGGGTAGTTCAGTTGTGCTAACCCACCACTCAACTATTTTATCTTCTATATCATCTATATCTTCAACTTCAACTCTTACATTGAAATTAAAGCGTATCCAATATTCTTTCATTAGTTTCCTTTCTCTATTCTTTATAACTGTATCACATATCTAAAATTAAGTAAAGGATTTTTAGGAAAATTTAGGATATTTTTTTGAGTTGTAATGATAGCTTCCATTTTGCACCCCCACAGGATGTGGGTGTCCCCGAAGGGAATCCGCTCCGCGGGTGAAAATTGGAAATCGGGTAGGAAAACTATGAAAACCTACCCGATATTAAAAATGTGGTATGTAGCAACTGCTCCGATTATGTTAGCAGTCTTACCAGCTGGTTCGGACTACTACATACCACAAAACTTATTTATTAAAAAAGTATTCTTCTACTTTGATACTAGCGATAGCTAATCCACTAAGTAAAGTTAGTAGTCCAATACCCATTAATACCATATAGACTATTACTTGAATCGGCATATTACTTCACCACCTTATATTCTTTAGGTCTTTCTTCTAATCCTAAGTCATACAACTTAGTCCAATACTTACTTTCATAATCTTCTTCATCTATGTATTCATCTATATCATCTACTCTAAAGATATAGATAGTTTCACCCATTGGTCTATCGTGATGACTTCTTTTTAATGTTATAACCCCACTTTCAACATGACTAAAATCTAACTTAGCAGTTAGGTGTTGGTCATTAATGGTATCAAATACCATATACTTTAAGAAGACACTATCCACCTCTTTGACTTCAGTCTGTCCGAATGAGTTCATCCACCCAACATATCCCATTGCAATACCATAATCCCAATGTTCGTTCATACTTCCTGCACTTGATAATGTTGCACTTAGTTCTGGTAATAATTCACCAATCTTCCAATCAGCATACATTTGGTAACTCCATTCGCATGGATACTCTTCTTCACAATGAGGACAATCTTCGTCATACTCAACTTCAGTTTCGTCCCATGTCCATTCGCTATAACCTAATAACTTATCCATATCGTTTTTTACCCCCATTCATTCTTCCATTATCAGTAGGTCTAGCTAACCCACGATAATTACCACCTTTTTTACTTTTAGATTTTCTTCGTTCGTGTCTATTCACTACGATTCTCCTTTAGTCTTCTTTCTCTTCTTTTTATCATACCCATTTGATTAGGTGTGACAAATATCTTCTTACCTGTTCTTAATGTTGTATATAGTATTTTTTCTTTCATACAACCACATTACTACTTTTCTGTATATATGCAAGGATATTTTTAGATTTTTTTTAGATAGTGTTTCATGTGAAACACATTACCCCATTTTGACCCCGAAGGGGTATCCCCGCAGGGGACCCGGCTCCGCCGGAGGGCGGGGCTTGGATTTAATCCTCGCCCTTTTCCTTTCCTGTTTCATCATCTAAGATTTTTCTAAAGTCATTGACAATGTCATCAACTGCGTTTTCCATTTTAGTTTCCAAATCTAACTTATCCATAGCGTTAGTTACATCTAAATACATTTCTAACATAGTTGAGTAATCTTCATCTACTGGGTGTGTTTTGTTATCAAAGTCTGTGACTGTAAATCTATCTTCATCATTTTCTGCATAAGTTTGAAATAATGCCGATATGACCATAGACCTGTCAAACATTGGCTCTAATTCATTTTCAAGAGCTTCACTAGGTAATAGTTTTGCTAATGGTATGACTTTAGTAGAACCATCATCTAAGTGTTCATAAGACACTAAGATAACTTCATTTCTTCCAGTTAGTTTATCGTGAGCAATCGCTACATCTAAGTTGTGAGCATTTCTTTTAATTATGCAATACTTTTCGTAGAGCTTACCCATTCCATTTTTTTCCATATTTTATTCCTCTTCCTTTATTTCGTAAATTGTGCCTTTAAAGATTTCCTTGATTAAATCAAGATTATCTTCAACTGCCTTATCGTTTATTAATTCGCCAGACTTAAAGACATCCGCCACATCTCTTGCATTTTTAATTTTTCTCATCCATCTACATTACTACATTTGTGTATGTATGCAGATGGTATTTAGATTATTTTTTTAGTTGTATATATCAGATACAAAATTGACCCCACGGAGTGGTACCGGCTCCGCCGGTGGGTGGGGCTTGGAATTTGAACATTATAGCATATCTACAATATATGCAAGTATATTTACAAAAAAGTCTAAAACAATATTTGTATATATTGCATAACCTAGTAGATTTATTGTATTGGCTTTTTGATAGATGAAGATTTAGAGACTTTCAGAGGAATTTGAAAGGTGGCTCGTAAAGTGTCCATAGTCTCGAAAAGAAACTTCCTGCTTATCCCTGCATTAAGCACCGGTGACACCCATTGGCTCTGTCCCTGTCCTTTCTGCCCGGACTGTTCATAGTGAGCTTATCGGAAACTACCTGCGCAGAGTGGTGAGAGAAATCTCAAGTTGCAACCCTAACACCAATCGAAATCCTCTGAAAATCTCTAAACAAAGTCCTTTCGTTTAGTGAGATAAGAAAGAGCAGGCAGGACCCAGTCCCCCTGCTCTTTTTTTATAATCCTATCCGGACCCCCGAGTGGACTCGGGTATCCCGCTCCGCGGAAGGTGAAATTTGGATAAAAAAAATGGGGGGTTGCCCCCCCACTCTGTTACTTCTTCATCGTTATAACTTTGTAAATAGCATATAACATTATTTAATTTCTCCAATCTCTTCAATCTCATCAATTATTCTATTTGAAGTCTTTGCAATCATTTTAAAACTGTCTGTTAAAATGTTTTCTTCTCCCTGTATCCAACTTGTGATATATCCAACACTATAACAAGAAGTGTCCATGCCTAGATAATCAGCTACTACAAATGCTATGCTCTCTGCCTCGCACTCTCTCTGTTGTCTTGGTGCTAACATGTCGCCTAGTGTCTCCCTATCGTGTGCAAACATGTGACCAATTTCATGTAATAGAGTATGGATTTTATCGCTATCGCTTGTCTGCTCTTTTACAACAATTTCTTTAGTTAGGAAATCAGTCCAACCCCCCAACCCCTGTTGATATAGTGATTTATATCTTAAGGTGAATTTATTTTTTTCTATAATTCGTCTTAAAACCGGCTCTAATTTTTCAAAATCAATTGGTATATTAACTTCTTTAATTAGCTCGTGAATTTCTTTAATTGGTAAATCGGGTAATGGCTCTGTGTCTTCTAAATCAAATACAAAAACATCTTTAAACCAAATTTTTTCCTCTAGCTCCCCTTTACTATTTTCTTTTTCGTATGGTATCGGTGCTAATTGTGGTATCCGAACTGGTGCAACTCGTTCTTTACAATTACAGTCTTTAACTGCAATTGCTCGGCACTCTATACATGCTACAGGAATTCTATTAAATTTATCAATCCATTGTTTATACCCCATAACATATTTGCTAGTCGGCTTATACATCATAATTAACACTTGATTGTTAAAACTTCTATAGTGAAATTTTTTAATGAACTTTAAATAATTCATATAATCTTCACTATTAGCAAAAGATTTAACTTTATTGTGTATTTTTTCAATTGTCTTATTTACTGTTTTTTTCTTCATAATTACTAAATATACAGACATAATTTAGAGTTGTCAAATTTAATATTGGATATTTTAGGAATAATTTTTAGTTGGAACTGCACCCCCCAAATAGCACCCCCAGCGAAGCTGGGTATCCGCGAAGCGGTGCCCCCTGCGGGGTCCCGATTGGAAAGTGGGCATAAAAAAAACCCCCCACGATTGTGGGGGGTAATTCCTAAAGTTTAAAACCTCCTATCTGTTTTTCTAATCCCTTTGCTCATACCTTTGAAATACAACCCTCTAGCTACATACTTATAAGCTGTTAGGTATGAAAAATCTCTTTTACTCTCATAAAATTCAATTCCATTTTTATTCTGTATTTCAAAATAAATAAAGGTGTCTTCTGTCTTGTCATGAGCAATTCGGATAACTCCTCTATCATTTTCTTTAAGTTCGGATATCCACATATCTTCTGTTTCAATCCTCTTAGCTACTTGATTAGTTGTAGGTTGAGCCATTTTTTATTCCTCCTCATTTTCTAGTTTTTGAATTTCTTCTTTAATCATGGATACTCTCATAATTGTCATATTCATTTGATTAAGAAGATACCAACCCAATTCATCTTGATGAATAAATTCTCCGAATTCTTGTGGTGTGTGTGGTGTTAATTCATAAACCTCATCACCCTCATTGAATTCTTCATCACATTGGAAACAACAATCACCCTCATAAAAGTCTTGTGTCAATTTATAAGGAGCTACATTTGTTTTAATGTAGTCTTCATGTAATTGTGTCTTCTCTTGTTGAGAAACTAATGCACCCTTTAAGAGTTCTTGTAATTTCTCTAGTGTTAATTCGCTCATATAGTTTTTTCCTTTTCGTTTAACTTGTTAATAACCACATTAACAGTTCGTAGTTTTAAGTTGTGTATTTCTTTAATATTTTTTTCCCACTTTTTCACATACTTATAGAGCTTGTGAATTGCACAATCACCCTACGCTTGTGAAAAAAAAATGGGATATTTTCACAATCGCCTATAGCTTGTGAAATCAATCCAACTCCGGCGCCCGAGCGAGCTCGGGTATCCGGCCTCCGGCCGGTCCTGTTTGGAAATAAGGTATAAAAAAAAACCCCCCTTTCGGGGGGTCTAAATTACCCGGTATACCACGAGTCACGACAATTTGTCTCGCACATACGAGTGGAAATATTGCCTTCAAAAGAATTGTAATCTGTAGAAATCCAATACTTTTCACCATCAGAAAAAGTATGGAGAGCACCACAGGATTCACAACCCCAATAATCGATTTGAGAATATTTAGTTTCCAGAGGATAATCTGGAACTTCCATACGCTCTAAATCATAGATATAATTATTAGCTAATTCATCAAATACAAACATATTTCTCCTTATATAGTTTTATAAACTAATAATAGCAACCTTAAAAAAATTAGCAATAAATATCAAAATATAAATATAGTAAACCCCGAAACCAATGCCCGCCCCCGAGTCAACTCGGGTATCCCGGCGCAGCCGGGTCCGGCTTTGATTACACAAACAAGAAAGCCCACCGAAGTGGGCTAACTTGCACTATACACGAAAGGAGGCGTTAAAATCTGTTTCTATTATCAAACAAAAATTCACCAAGCCATTGTTTTTTTATAACTGGTGTTGTTCTGTCGTTAATATCCTTTCTGTTCCACATTTTATGTGAATACCATTTTGCTTTAATTCTACCTTTAGCTGATTCAAGACTTTTGTCTTTTATTAAGAAAAAGAAAAAGGTAAGGATATAAGCTAACCATGTTCTGCTTTCACCTAAATGCCCGTACCAATATCCAATTTCTTGTTTATTGTGTGCATGGTCGTATCTTGGAAGAATATTATCGTCATTAATCCAATTTGCGAATTGGTGTGCGTGTTTATGACAAAGACGAAAATAAACTGGCTTTTCGTCAAAGTAGTCATAGAAGTCACCATATCCACCTTGTGTAATAAGGTCTAGTGCGTTTTCGTTGTTTGGTTCATGGCTGACCCATGTACAGCTTTTAATTGCACAAGAGCCAGTTTCAAATCTGTAATCTGATTCTGACATTAGATATACTCCTTTTTAATTTCTTCTAATATATATTCTTCGCATGTGTCACAGTGCATGAATACATTATCGTACTTAGCTTTAATTTCTTTTTCAATAGTTTCTGCGATTGATTCTTCGCTTTCTGTATCTGCGTCAAAGTAGAAGCTGATAGTCTTACCGAATTTGCAATCGCATTTTGTTTGAACATTTGTCATACCAGAGAAGTCGTATAGCGTTCTTTCGTCAAAGCTATAACTTCCTTCTAAGTGGCTTGTGCCTGTATGTCTTATCATGTAGTTCATAATATCCTTTCGTCTGTATATAAGTATTATAAGCATATATGTAAATATAAACCAAGTATTTAATCAAAAAAAAATAGGAAGTTTTCACAAAGTCATAATGCTTGTGAATAATCAAAATCCGAGCCCGCGACGAGTCGCGGTGTCCCAGCGTAGCTGGGTCCGGCTTGGAAAAGACCAAAAAAAAACCACCTAACATTTCTGCTAGGTGGTCTCTTTTATTTGTTTAAGTATTTACAAATTGCTAAAGTCACAAGACAAGTGACCCATAATAAGCCCCAGTCTGTCTCTATCCAAAAGTAATTTATAAATCCCAGATATTCTTCTCTATACATTATGACCCATTAATTTCTGCAATTAATTGCTCATACATTTCTAGTGAATAATCATCTTTCATATCTTTCAAGAATTTTCTAATTGCTTTATCTTTCAATTCTATTGATTTGCCCATACCCATAACTTTTTGACTAAGAATATAATCTTCTTCTTCAATAGCACCGATATTTTCTGCAAACTCTTTCAAAAGACTATGCACTTCATTTCTATCCATTTTTATACCTTTCGTTAGTGATACATTAAGTATCTATCTGCCGACTATTTCTAATCGGCAGTTAGATAATTACTTATCGTTATTTAGTAAAGCACTAAATTTATTCTGCTTATGGTTTGCACTTCGTTGAATATGGTCAAGTCCAGCTTGTTCCAAATCTGCTCTTAGTTGGTTAAGCTTTTCTTCACTTAGATATTCACTTGCACCTTTAACGATTTCCTTGATATCGTTAGCCATTTCATCATAATTCATTTCTTATACCTTTCGTTCGTGATATTTACCTTATGTAAATATCCTAGTGGCTACCGATTAAGATAGCCACCGAGACACTTACTTACAATCGTATCCGCTTATTTCGTTAGCTACTGCAATCCAACGATTTGCACTAGCCCCAAAATAATTTCTAAAGTCATCAAACACAATCACTTCCCCTGTATTCTTGAAGTGTTCTGTATCATAAACCCTAGCAAATCCACTCAATCCTTTATATTGAGTGAATGAATGGGAATATCTACCACTTGCCCAAATAGTATTAATTAAGTAGTCGTTAGCCCATTCTTTTTTGCAAATATAAACTTGTTCTAAACCAGTCTGTTTTAAAGTCCTAGTTATGATTAGTCTATTTTGTTTTAATGTGCAGTTAGTCCAAACAATCATTTCTTTAAGATTGTCCTTAGTTCCTGCTATTGATTTTCTTATTAAGTTATACATTTTTAATTTATCCTTTCGTTTAACTTAGTAAATTGATTACCCGAAAAAATCGGGTAAAAGGTATTTTTGCTAATTGGTGGGACTTGTAAATTTCTAATTCATTTTATGTGTCGGTCAAAACGCTACTTAATCCATAATCACAACTTTAGGAAATCCTTAGATTTTTAAAAGTCCTCTATTCAATTATCAAAAAGCCAATACCAGTATTGTATGCAGATATTTGCAGATATACCAAATTTTGTGACCTTATAAATTTCTGAAAACCCCAATGTTTATAGGGTTGTAAAAATATTTTTTTATTTTTCTAAAGAAATTTTGTAATTTTTAGTCTCAAAATGGCTTAAGACTTTTAGTAAAGATATTTTTTTTCACAATCTAGCACTGCTTGTGAATAATATTTCACAATCACTATGACTTTGTGAAACCAACCCCCGCGGGCCCACTAAAGTGGGCTTCCAGCACTTCGTGCTGGTGACTCTTGTATTATAGTTATACTAGGGGCAGGGTAAATATCGCTGGAATGAAAATGATTTTAGTTTAAGCTTCCCGCACAATTTTTCCATTGTTTGAATGCGCTTTGATTCATGC